>Ga0209772_10000441_pt1 | contig 10425 bp, 14 predicted proteins | sample BogFormECP03_OM1_FD_188235 | JGI IMG/M metagenome (GOLD analysis project Ga0209772, IMG submission 188235) | Bog forest soil microbial communities from Calvert Island, British Columbia, Canada - ECP03_OM1 (SPAdes) (version 2) | ecosystem: Environmental > Aquatic > Freshwater > Wetlands > Bog ... | reverse complement strand
CGACATGGCCACAGGCAGGAGTGCCTGTGCTACCCGATACGGCGACAGTTGCGCTTTTGCCGAAATATGTTGAAGCGCCTATAGATGTATATACATCTATTTAAGGTAGAGGGCAATGAAGCGGCTAACGGAGGTCACGACATGAGCTACTCGATCCCAGTTTATTTAGTTTCGTACGTGCTGGTGGGAACTTTGGCGGTGTTCGCCGCGATGTTCTTTGGGCTTAACGGTGCGCTAACGCGCGCGAAGTGGGCGGACCGTGAACGCAGGCGGGCGATTTGGGAAATTATGGGGCTGCTGACGGCCTGGCTTGTGGCTGCGCTGTTGCTGTCCGGGAGCGGATTTTACCGCGGAACGGCTTCGCGGGTTCCGACGATTCAGTACGGCGTGCTGATTCCGATTATCGCCGGCGTCGCTTTGTTTTGGCGCTGGCCCTTGCTGGCGCGCGTGGTTGAGGCGGTGCCTCAGGAGTGGATCGCAGGTTTGCAGTTCTATCGGGCGATGGGAGTGATTTTCCTCGTGCTCTTTGCGATGGGCCGTTTGCCGTGGGAATTTGCTTTGCCGGCGGGATTAGGCGACGTTGCGGTGGGGTTGCTGGCCCCAGTGGTGGCCATCGCGTACGCGCGAAGGTCGCGCAACGCGGAAGGATTGGTACGCGCCTGGAACTGGTTCGGGCTCTCCGATTTGGCCGTCGCGCTGACGACTGGATTTCTGACTTCGCCTTCGCAATTGCAGATGCTGGCCTTTGACAAGCCGAATGTGCTGATCAGCGCATTTCCGCTGGCGATGATTCCGGTATTTCTCGTGCCGCTATCGATACTGCTGCACTTCGCTTCCTTGTATAAGTTGCGGCAGACTCACGCGGCGCGGCATATCCCCTCGCCGCTTCTTGCCGCCGCGCGAAGTTGATTGCGAAATTTAGGCGCGCGCAAATGGCCTTATACTAGCCTTCATTTTGACGGGCACGGAAGGCGGGCGCGCAAACATGAAGAGCGTCGCAAAAGATGATTCGAAAACGGCAGCCGCAAGCGAGCGCCAACTGGCGGGATTTATCGCCAAATTCGACGCGAAGAACGCCGCGTTGATTCGCTCGGTGCGCAAGGCGCTGCGTAAGCGGCTGCCGTCGGCCAATGAGCTGGTTTACGACAACTACAATTTTTTCGTGATCGGCTACTGCTCGACGGAGCGGCCATCCGATTGCATTGTGTCCATCGCGGCGGGTGCGAGTGGAGTGGGGCTGTCGTTCTATTACGGAGCCACGCTCCCCGATCCGCACAAGCTGCTGCTCGGCAGCGGCAGCCAGAATCGTTTCATCCGGCTCGAGTCGCCGTCCACGCTGGCCCGCCCCGAAATTGAGGAACTGATCGCCGCGGCCATTGCGCAAGGCGAGACGCCTTTGCCGCGCAGCGGCAAAGGCAAGCTCATCATTCGATCCATCTCGAAAAAACAGAAACCGCGCCGCAAGGCTTCTGATTCGCGCTGACTTTGGGGCGAGTTGCGCATCCAGTGTTTGTTTTGACGGCGTCCCGGTAAAATTGGAAACGTCATGTCGCGGAGCAGCGGAAAATTCCAAGAGAGGATTGTGTCACTGGCGCCGAACGCGACTTCGATATTGTTTGCCATCGGGGCGCAGCGAAGTCTGGTGGGCGTAAGCAAATGGTGCGCCGACGTTGCGCCGGTAGGGCGATTGGCGCGCGTGGGAGATTGCTGGAGGATGGATATCCGCGAAGTCGCGATGCTGCGGCCTAGTTTGATTGTTGGCTCAGTTCCCTTCCGGGCGGAAGTCGTGGCGGAGTTATTGAAGCTGCCGGCTGCGTTTGTGGCGCTGAATCCGCGGAGCTTGGCCGATATTTATGCGGACATCCGCCGGCTTGGCGGCTTGACCGCTCGCGGTGCAGCTGCTGATAGGTTCGTTTCGCGGATGAAAAACCAATTTGCTGAAATTGCGCGGTTGGCGGGACGTGCGAAAACTCGGCCGCGCGTTTATGCGGAGGCTTGGCCGAATCCGCGGATTAGTTCGCCGCCGTGGGTGGCGGAATTGGTGAAACTGGCCGGGGGGCGGATGGTTGTGCCGGCTGGCGAGCGAGTCAGTGACGCGCAGGTTGCGAAAGCTGCGCCCGACATAATCGTGCTTGCTTGGACGGCGACAGGCGGGCGTGCGGATCCGCGACGCGCGCTTGAAAATTCGCGCTGGCGCAACGTTCCCGCGATCAAAAATCGCCGCGTCGTCGTCATTCGTGATGAGTTGCTGAATACGCCGGGGCCTCCGCTCGTCGATGGAGCTCGCGCGCTGCTTCGCGCGATTCATCCGGAGTTCTCGCGATGATTCCGCGCCGCGCAAAATCGCGGCCCGGGCCGCGCGCTCGCGAACGCCTTGTGGTTGTGGCTGCGCTGATTGAATCGGACGGCAAGATTCTGGCTTGCCAGCGGCGCAAGAACGATGCCTTTGGACTCAAGTGGGAATTTCCCGGCGGCAAGGTGGACGGCGACGAAAATCCGGCCGAAGCTTTGGCGCGCGAATTGAAGGAAGAGTTGGGCGTGGACGCTGCGATCGGCGAGGAGATTTATCGCACGCGGCATCGTTATGCAGAATTGGCGCGCGAAATCGAATTGATTTTCTTTGCCGCGCGCGCTGAGTGGGGCAACATGCGCAATTTGGCTTTCGAGCAGATGCGCTGGGTCACGCCCGGCGAATTGGCCGCATTGGATTTCCTCCCCGCCGATCGAGAATTCGTCGTAATGCTCGCGCGCCGAACCACGGTCGGAGAGTGAGCTCGCGCCCGTACGGGTCATCGCATCCGGTACTATCGACACGGCGAAAAATTTCGATAAGCTCCGAAGCGAAGGGCTTGAGATGGATACGTGTGCTCAATTCGGGTTAAAGAAAGTGCAAAACGGCCGCCGCAACCGCGCCGAGAGCCCGATTTCTAATCGATACACCAGAAACATTAGAAATCGCGCTAACTTATTGAAACAAAAGGACGGGATGGATTTCTAATCGTTACAAAAGGCCCCAACGGTAGGTTGTTATCAGCCTCCGTTTTTGCGGCTAACTGCGCCGCGATTTCCACAGGGATTCCCATTCGTGTTATATTCTTGACGCAGATTCTCTCTCAGCCCTGATGGTTCGATAGGAGCGGTGAAGATGGCGTCGAAAGTTAGCCGGGCGGTGCTTGAGCTCGAAACGGAAAAGGCGGGGCATTCGAACGAGCTGCTGATCGGGCTATACACCATGCTGCAGAAGTGCCGGATGTGCGACGAAAAGGCGCGCATCCTCTTTCGCCAGAGCAAGTTCGGCGGGAACTTCTACTCCGGGGCCGGCCAGGAAGCTACTGAAGTGGGGGCGGCCATCAGCCTGCGCAAAGATGACTGGATTGCGCCCTCTCACCGCGACTGGACTTCCAACATTATCAAGGGCGCGCCGCTGAAATTTTGCTACGCGCAACTCTTTGCCAGGGCTACCAGCCCGGATCGCGGGCGTTCTTCGCCGGCGCATATGGGCTATCCCGAATTGAATGTGATTACGCCGGCCAGCAGCATTGCCGGGCAATTGGCTGTGGGGACGGGCGTGGCCTTTGGATTGAAGCGGCTTAAGAAGGATTCTGTGGTGGTGGCGTTTTTTGGCGACGGGGCCACCAGCATTGGCGGATTTCATGAGGCTTTGAATTTTGCGGGCGTGCATAAGTTGCCGATCATTTATGTTTGCCAGAATAATTATTGGGCTGAATCGGTGCCGCTGCGGTTGCAAACGGCGCTGGAGAAACTTTCGGATCGGGCCAAGGCTTACGGTTTCCCGGGCTACAGCATCGATGGAAATGACATCTTGGCGGTTTATGACGCGGCGGTGAAGGCGATTGCGCGTGCGCGGGCCGGCGAAGGGCCGACGATGCTGGAGTGCCGGACTTATCGCTGGTATGGACACTCGGAGATCGATCCTGCCAAGTATCGCTCGAAGGAAGAAGTCGAGGCCTGGAAGACTCGCTGCCCGGTTGCGAATTTTGAGAAGTCGTTGATGCAGAAGAAAATTCTGACGGATGCCAAGAAGAAACAGATTGTTACCGAAATTACCCGCGAGATTGATGAGGCTGTGGAGTTTGCGGAGAAGAGTCCTTTCCCCGACGCGTCGGAAATTGGCAATTTTGTTTGGGCCGACTAGCTGCGGGAAATCGAGGAAGAATGTCACGAACGATTACTTATATTGACGCCATAACCGAAGCGCTCGATCAGGAAATGGAACGCGACGATCGCGTTTTCATTATGGGCGAGGATATCGGGCCTTCCGGCGGCGTTTTCAAAGCTACCGCCGGGCTTTGGGAAAAATACGGCGAGGATCGCGTGCTCGATACGCCGCTGGCGGAGAACAATATTATCGCTTCGGCGCTCGGAGCGGCGATGGTGGGCTTGCGACCGGTGCCGGAAATTCAGTTTGCCGATTTTATTACGCCGGCTATGGATACGATTGTGCAGCAGGCAGCCAAGATTCATTACCGCAGCAACGGGGCTTTCAAAGTTCCGATTACCGTGCGCATTTGCTGCGGCGGCAGTTCCGGCAGCGGGCTTTATCACTCGCAGGAAAACGCCGCGTGGTTCACGCACGAGCCTGGCTTGAAAGTGGTGATGCCGGCGACGGCATACGATGCGAAGGGTTTGCTGCTGGCGGCGATTCGCGATCCGAATCCGGTGCTTTACTTCGAGCATAAGAAGCTTTATCGCTCCATTAAGGGCGACGTGCCTGATGATGATTACATTGTGCCGCTCGGGAAGGCGGCGATTCGTCGCGAGGGTCGCGACATGACGATTTTGACTTACGGCTCGATGATGCATCTTTCGATGGAAGCTGCTGAGCAGATGGCTAAGAACGGTGTAGAAGCCGAAGTGATCGATTTGCGTACGCTCAATCCGCTGGATAAGGACACGATTCTTACCAGCGTGCGAAAGACCAGCAAGTGCCTCATCGTGCATGAAGACAAGCGCACTATGGGAATCGGCGCCGAACTCGCCGCGATCGTAGGCGAAGAAGCATTCGACGATCTCGATGGTCCGATCATGCGCATTACTGGCCCCGATATTCCGGCGATGCCCTTCAGTCCGCCGCTCGAGAAGGCCTGGCAAGTTAACACCGAGAAAATACTCGCCGGCATGGAGAAGCTCGCGGCATATTAATCGGGACGGCGAATTGGATTTTTGGGGGGCGGCCAAATGGCCGCCCTTTTTTATTTTGGCGACGAAATCAAGTGCGGAAGCGGCGAGCTTTCGTAGCGCAGGCAGCCTGCCGGCGTTTTTGTGCGGCGATGGCAAATACGTCGGTACGCGCCACGTGGTCGAAACGGCGTGCTTTGGCGGCGAGCGAGGTAGATCGAGCGGCGTCGGGGCATCGCAGCGGACAGTCAAAAACGCCGGCAGGCTGCCTGCGCTACGGGGCGGCGGCGCGGCCGCTGCTTACACTAATAGCCGGCCGCCATCCACCGCTAGGATTTGGCCGGTGACGAAATTCGATTTCACTAGATAGGCTACTGCATCGGCTATGTCTTCGCCTGTTCCTGTGTGATGGACTGGGACTCGGCGGATGTAATCTTCGTCCGGGGCTTCGCCTGGAAATTGGATTGTGCCTGGGGCAATGCTATTTACCAGAATCTGAGGACCGAGCGCGCGCGCCAGGCAATGCGTGAGATGAATTACTCCGGCTTTTGATACGCAATAGTGGGTATAGCCGGGCCACGCTAGCAGGCCGCCTAATGAGGACATGTTCACTATGTGAGCTGGCGGGCTTGGACTGCGGCGTAGCATCGGGATTGCTGCTTGGGCGCAGAGGAATTGCGCTTTTAGGTTTATGTTCATCATGCGATCCCATTGTTCTTCGGTTAGGGCTTCGAAGTCGGCGTGGAAGAAGGTGCCGGCGTTGTTGATCAGGATGTCGAGGCGCGGGAATTCTGTTTCGATGGCGGCGAAGAGTTTGGATACTTCGGGTTTCTTCGAGACATCGGCTTGGATCGCGATTGCGCGGCGGCCTGTGGCGCTGATTGTGGCCACTAGTTCGTCGGCTTCGGATTTTGATGTGGCGTAATTTACTGCTATGTCGGCGCCTTCGGAGGCTAGACGTAGGGCTATGCTGCGGCCGATGCGTTTTGCGGCGCCGGTGATTAGGGCGACCTGGCCCGCTAGCGGGGATTCTGGCATCTGGAGATCCTCCAGGATTCAAGTTGATTTGAGCTAGCACATTAACATTGAACGCTTGAATACTGCAGAGAGGCAGAGGGCGCGGAGAAATGCGTTACAATCGCTCGACTTTGGAGGCTTCATGAAACTTGATGTGCTGGCGATTGCGGCGCACCCCGATGACGTGGAGCTTACCTGCGGGGGGACTTTGATCAAGATGGCTGGGCTTGGTTATCGGACGGGGATTCTGGATTTGACGCGGGGGGAGATGGGGTCGCGCGGTACGCCGGAGATTCGGGCGCGCGAGGCTGCGGCGGCGGCGAGGATTATGGGCGTCAAGGTGCGCGAGAATCTTGGCTTGCCGGATTCGCGGTTGGAGGTGAATGAGGAATATAAGTTGGAGTTGGCGCGGATGATTCGCGAGCTGCAGCCGCATACCGTGATCCTTCCTTACTGGGAGGGGCGGCATCCGGATCATTACAACGCTGGGCGGCTTGGGTATGAGGGATGTTTTCTTGCTGGGTTGAAGAAGATGCCGATTGGCGGGGACCCGTTTCGGCCGTTCAAGATTATTTACTCCACAGCTTACGAGGAGAGCGTTCGGCCTAATTTCGCTGTGGACATTACGAAGGAATTCGACCGGCGGCGGCGGGCGATTTTGGCTTACAAGTCGCAATTCGCGCCAACAGCCAAGGAGAAGCGCTCGAAGGTGTTTATTCCGCTGGACCAGCTTGAGTCGCGGATGACGGTGATGTCTAGTTACTACGGACGGATGATTGATGTGAAATATGCGGAACCGTTTTTGACCAAGGAGATCTTGGCGGTGGAGGATATTGCGAGGATGCCGGTGCGCTCGGCTTGACGGGGTTTGCGCGAAACGGCGCGCTGCGGTTTAGAAGTCTTCGCCGCCCTGGGCGTAGCTGAAACCGGGGATCTTTTGGCCTTGGGAATTCCGCTCGACTCGGACTCGGAGCGGGGCTTCGGATTCGGCGCCGGCTTTGCGCAGTACGGCGAAAGTGGTCAGCGCTTCGTTGTACACCTTTGTTACCAGGAAGTTTTCGCCGCTTCCGTCCTGCTTCCAGACTTGCCCGACCTGAATCCTATGCACCGCCATGGTTGTCACGAACGAATTTAGACAGAATCGCGCGGGGCGTCAATACGATTGCTGGAAATCGCCGGGGGCGGAGAAACCCTTTTTTGACGGGGCGACATCGAAGTATCCAGAGCGGGCTGGTTATCGGGTGTATAATTCCGTTTGGGCTGGCCGGAGGTGACGCGTGAAACCATGGATCAGGCAAATAGGGGCTTTCCTGCTGACGGCGGCGCTGGCTTATCCGGCAATTGCCCAGGGGCAGTCGCAATCGGGGCAGCAGCAATCCCAGCCCCAGAGCCAGCAACAAACTCCTCCGCCATCGCAGCAGCAGGCACAGCCCGCCGATCCGCAATCACAGCAGCAGCAGCCACCCCCTGATATCGTGCCTGACTCGACGCAGGCGGACGTGCCTTCTGAGCCGGGAACGAAGCCGGGGGTGAAGGGCGGCAGCGAGGCGGACGTCAACGCCATCGGCAACCGCAAAGTTGGCCACGGGCCGGACTTCTACTCGATGGAGCATGAAATCGCGCTGGGCAAGCAACTGGCTCAGGAAGTGGATCGCGTTTCGAAATTCATCACTGATCCGGTGGTTACGGAATATGTGAACCGCGTGGGGCAGAATTTGGTGCGCAATTCGGATGCGCAGGTTCCCTTCTCGATCAAGGTGATTGATTCCGATGTCGTGAATGCGTTTGCGCTGCCTGGCGGATTTTTCTACGTGAATAGCGGGATTATCTTGCGGGCCGATGAGGAATCGGAAATGGCTGGAGTGATGGCGCATGAGATCGCGCATGTTTGCGCGCGGCATGGCACGCGCAACGCTACCAAGGCCAACATCATGCAGATGGCTACCATTCCTTTGATTCTTTTGGGGCCTGGCGGCTGGGCTGGTTATGGGCTTTATGAAGGATTGAATTTCTTGATTCCGGTTACTTACTTGAAATTTAATCGCGATGCGGAACGCGAGGCTGACTATCTTGGCCTGCAATACATGTACAAGGCTGGATACGATCCGAATTCGTTTGTAACTTTCTTTGAGAAGGTGGAGGCGGACGAAAAGAAGCATCCTGGGACGATACCGAAGATTTTCTCTACGCACCCGCCTACGCCGGACCGCATTGAGGCTACGCAGAAGGAAATTGCGGTTTTGCTGCCTTCGCGCGATGAGTACATTGTTACTACTTCGGAGTTTGATGTGGTGAAGAGGCGCTTGGCTTCGATTGAGGCTGGGCAGAAGGTAACCGAGAAGAAGAGCGCTAAGGATAAGCCTACTTTGCGGAAGAAGACGGAACAGACCCCGACGACCACTACTGGGACTGGAACGGGAAGTACGACAGACAATACTGGCGATTCGACGGATGATGATCGGCCAGTGCTGAAACGGCGGCCGGACTAAAATTCAATTTAGAGATTTGAATGAGGGCGCTCCAGTCGGATTGGGGCGCTCTTTTTGTTTTAGAGCGTACCGCTGGCGCGTATGCCGGCGCTACTTAAGAGCGCTCTACTACTTCGGCTACGCCCATTCTTTTTAGGCCTTCGGCGTAGTATTTGCGATAGAGCAGGTCCCACTCTTCGCTGCCTTCCAGGATTTCGCGCTTTTGGGAAGTGATCTTCGTGCGGACTTCGGTGTCAACCTGCTCTTCGACTTTCAGTAGGGCGGTTAGAATGTTCACGATCTCGAGGCGGATGGTGTCGCGGTCCTCGATGAAGTCCACTTCATCGAGGGAAACTAGCACATCGATAATCTTGTGCGAAACGCGGACCGTTTTTTCGCGACTGAGTCTCATCGGATGGCGCGCGAGGCGCCTAGTAACGCTTCGCTAGCGCAGAATCAGCTTGCGCTGGCGTGCCAATTCCCCTTTCACTTTCTTGTACATGTCCTGATAGCTTACGCCGGTGCGGCGCATTTCTTCCGAATGTTGATTTAGAATTTCGCGGACTTCTTCGTTCAGGCGGTCTTCTACGCCCAATTCATCGGCCATGGCTTTGCGGACGTACTGGGCGATGGTGTCGGGCGTCTTAGTTTCGATCATCTCGGAGGCGATCAGGCGCTTGACCACTTCCTTGGCCATGTAGCCCACGAAATCGCGCTGCAGCAGCATTTCCGGCTTCTCCGGGGTTCTCGATGATTCAATTTCAGTCTACTGTCTGCCTCGCCGGAGGTCAAGGAAAGGCCGAGAGGCCGCTTGTCAGGATGCATTTATGGGTATGAAATGGAACCCCGTATTTGTGGCTTCGAGGACGCCTGACGGCTTGCCCGCCAGGCTCCGCGAAGTACGTCGATCGAGAATTGCATACTATAGATACGGCGGGGGGTATCGGCGGATGCGGCGATTGGGGATTGCGGTTCTGGCAGTTGGCGGCCTGCTGGCGATAGCGAACCAGCGGACGAAAGGAACAGAGATGCAGACGACGCAAAACGTTGCGTTACAGCAATGGACCGAGGCGATCCATGCGCGGCTGGTGACGCAGTGGGAAGCCTGGAAGAACAAGGATGCGGCATCGAATGACGCGGTGATCGCCGACGACTTCAGTTCAATCTCCGCGGATGGCTTGCGGCGCGCCGGAAAGCCGACGTTACAGCAGATGGCCGAGCAGCCCATTTCAGGATACAAATTGTCAGAGTTTCGCGTGCTACCAGTGCGGGCGGACGCGGCGCTCATCACGTACTTCGCCGACATCAAGACGCCCGACAATCTCGAGCATCACATGGCCGTGGGCGAATACTGGGAAAAGCACAATGGCCAGTGGTTCATCCACGGTTTCTCGGGCACGCTGATGAAATGAACTTACGGAGCCGGTCATGCCTTCGACGAGGCGCAATATCAGAGTGTCGCGACAGGCATCGGCAGTGCGCGAATGGCGGCGAGGATCGCTGGTAGCTGACATCGCGGTCGAAAGGCGCCGGCAGAGCCGCCGGCGGTACTGAATCTGCTTGCGTTGACGCTTGGTTGTGCATCCGATAAGATTGTTGCGCACTTGGGCGGTTAGCTCAGCGGTTAGAGCATCCCGCTTACACCGGGAAGGTCCAGCGTTCAAATCGCTGACCGCCCACCATCAACATCGAAAAAGTCGGGCCACTCAGCGGGGCCGTAGTTCAGCTTGGTTAGAACGCCTGCAAGTCACGCTGTGCGTGTATTTACTTGTATTTAGCAGCCTTATGGGCGATTCTATGG
>Ga0209772_10000438_pt1 | contig 10475 bp, 7 predicted proteins | sample BogFormECP03_OM1_FD_188235 | JGI IMG/M metagenome (GOLD analysis project Ga0209772, IMG submission 188235) | Bog forest soil microbial communities from Calvert Island, British Columbia, Canada - ECP03_OM1 (SPAdes) (version 2) | ecosystem: Environmental > Aquatic > Freshwater > Wetlands > Bog ... | reverse complement strand
GCCGGGCGTGTACGCGCTCGCGAGCGACTTCGCCATCACGCCTTCGTATCCGGCGGCGACCGCGTCGGCGTAAAACTTCTCGGCGTCGGCGAGGTTCGGCTTGATGATGCGTTCGACGATTTCCAGGCCAGCTGACGACTGCAGTTCTTCGAGCATCGAAATTCTGTCGGCCCACGGGCGATCGATCGTCAATTCGCCGTCTAGCGCCAGCACGTCGAACACGTAGAGCTTCAGCGGCTGATCGACGCGGGCCTGATCGACGCCGCGCGTGCGTCCGAAGCGGCGCATCAGATCCTGAAAGGCAGCCGGCCGCCCCGCCGCGTCGACGCCGATCACTTCGCCGTCGAGAATCGCGTGGCGCGCGCCGATTCGATTCACAACCTCGACCACGTCGGGAATGCTCTCCGTGATCTCGTTCAGCCGGCGCGAGAAAATCCGCACACTGCCGTTTTTGCGCGCATGATGTATCTGCACACGGGCGCCGTCGAGCTTGTGCTCCAACGATAATTCAGGGCCGAGCGTCGCAAACGCTTCGGCAATATCGGCGACCGGAAACGCGAGCATCGGCTTGAGCGGCTTGACCGCGGCCGCACGCGGCGAAGAATCGCTCGCGACGGATTTTTCCGCGCCCGGCGAGCGTATCATTCGCACGACGCGGCCGAGGTCGGCCTCGAGCATGTGAATGCGGCGAACTTCAGTGACCGGGCGCGCGCCCATCCTGGCGATTGCTTCGAGCATCAGGCCTTCGCTCACGCCATGGCGCATCTCACCGATGAGGATCTTCGCGATGTACTTTCCTTCGAACGCCGACGCGCGCGCGAACAGATCGCGCAATGCGTCGAGCTTGAGCTTGCGCGCATGACGCCCTTCGATCGCCGCGATCTCTGCAAATTTTTGGTTGAGCTCGCGAATCGTCAGCGTCGGATCGGGGTCGGCTCCGCGCAGCTTGAGCGTCATCTCGATGGCTTCGCCGAAATCCTCGGCAGCGGTGAAAATGTCCTCGCCCTGGTCCGCGCTGTCGGTCATCTCGGCGACTATTTTCCACACTGCGCGGCCGCTTATCTGCAGGCGCTTCTCCTCACCCTGCTCCACCGCGCGCCCGACCATGAATCGCGCGGCGATTTCCGCTTCATCGAGATCGAGCGAGGCCAGGAACGTGCCGACGGTCTCGGCCATCTGCAGCCGGCTCTGAGTCTGGCTGAGCGACTGGCAGACGATCGCGAAATCGTAAAACGACGGCACGCAGCTACGCAGCCATCGGGTGCGCCTTCACGAACGGCAGAAATACTTTCAGGAATCCGGCTTGGTCGTCGGACATGAACCCGTGTCCCACGCCCGGGATGATGTGCAACTTCGCGCCGGGTATCTGCGACGCGATTATCTCGGAGTTCTTCGCCGGGATGAGCACGTCCTCCGCGCCGGTGACGACGAGGGTCGGCGCCTTGATCTGCGGCAGGCGGTCGAAGGTCTTCAGCGTGTAGGTCGCTTCGAGCTGACGCTGGAACGCAAACGGCGGCGTCGGATACTTGAGCAGCCGCGGAATCGCCGCTTCGAGCACGTCGCGATGCTCGGCAATGTATTTCGGCGTATGCCCCAGCGGCCATCCGCGGCGAATCACTTCTTCCGGCGAAACGCCCTCGCGCGGCGCGGTCAGAATCTTCAATGACTCGGGCGGCGGCGGCACCGAATGCGTGCCTCCCGCGGTGGTGCATCCAAGCGTGAGCGTTGCCGTTCGCTTCGGGTGCCGCAGCGCGAACTCCTGCGCGATCATGCCGCCCATCGAAACGCCGAAGATGTGCGCGCGCGGAATGTCGAGCTTGGTGAGCACCCCGGCCGCGTCATCGGCAAACATCTCGATCGAATAGGGCGCGTCGGGTTTGTCGCTCTGCCCGGTCCCCCGATTATCGAAGGTGATCGTGCGAAAGGTGCGCGCGAGTTCGGTTATCAGTTCGGGATCCCACATCGCCGAGCTGGCGCCGAGGCCCATGATCAGCAGCAGCGGCTCGCCCTTCCCCGCCACGTCGTAGTTGAGGTTCACATCGCCGACTTGAATCTTTGGCATTTCGATTTTCCCTCCGGACCGCGCAGACGGCTGTCCGCTCTATTTGTTAGCGCAGAATCCCCGCTGCTTCATATAGTCGACGGAATTGTTGGTCAGCGCGGCATCGGGCGTCGCGTCGGCCCGATAGACCGAAGTGTGCTGAGGATCGTAGTAGCACATCAGCTTGATATTCTGGCCCGCGGGAATCTGAAAATCGTACGAGTCGGGAAGATTGGGCGGTCCGTAGGAAGACATCGTCGAGGGCTGGGTCGGCGGCGGCGGCGCCGACCCGCCGACGAGCTGGCACATCTTGACCGCGTCGATCTGGCAACTGCCGGCCGCGGCGGGCAACAATTGCATGCTTGAAAAATCGGGCGTGCCCGGCGCTTGCGTGTTGCTGTTGCTGCTCGAGCACGACGCGATGCAAATCGCAGCGGCGGCCAACAGAGCCATCTCGGCGGTAAGTTTCGACCCGTAACGTCCCATCATCGCAACTCCGCTCCGGCCGCCGTCGAGGCAGGCACGGCGACGTCGCTCCCGGCGCGAGCCGCGCGTTCAACCTTGCGGCATTTGAGGATCAGCTCGCTCCCCGCGACGTAGGCGGTTTCCTCGATCTCGATACCGTGGCGGCCGAGAATCTCGGTAAGCTGGGCGAGCGTGTAATGGGTGATGTGCTGGTCCTTGTATCCGCCCGGCATCACGAAGCCGTAAATGGGTTCGATGATGCGCCATCCGATCGTCGCATAATCGGGCGTGCCGAGAATAATCATGCCGCCGGGCCGCAGCACCCGGCACATCTCGCTGAAAATCGATTCGTCGTACCGAATATGTTCGATGACCTGCGAGCTGACCACGCAGTCGAACGAGCCATCTTTGAACGGCAGCGCGAAGGAGGACGCGTTGACCAGCGGAATTTCGTAGCGGCGCAAGTAGCGGAGCTTGGGGTAGTTGAAATCCATCCCGACCACGTTGTTGATGCTCTGCACGATCAAGCTGGAGCCGCATCCAGCGTCGAGCACGCGGCCGGCCGCGCGCGCCCATAGCACGGCGATGCGGTGGCGCCGGTGCTGCCAGTAGCGTTGTGGCGGAATCTTGCTGAAAAAGGCGCGCTCGTCGTAATCGGCGGACAGGAGCGAGTTGCGGATTTTCCACAGCGGCAGCGAAGAACGAAGGATCTTCCAGCCGAAGCTGAACAGCTTGGCGTGCGAGCGGCCGGCGCCGCGCGGAAAATATGTGAACGGAACTTCGACGATGCTGAAGCCGCTGGCGTAGGCCTTGACCAGGATCTCTTCCTGCACCTCGAAAGTCGAGGAGGTGAGTTTGAGGTCGGTGAACACGTCACGCCGGTACAATCGAAATCCACTGGAGATGTCCGACACCGGCATCGAGAGAAACCGCCGCAGCATCCAGTTCAGAAACCAGCTGGTCGAGCGGCGGATGAAATCGGAGTACGCAACCCCGCCCAGCGCGTAGCGCGATGCGACCACGATGTCGGCGCGGGTGCGCGCCCGCCACATTTTCGTGACGAAATCGGGATCGTGCGATTGATCGGCGTCGAGCGTCAGCAGATAGTCGCCGCGCGCCTCGGCAATCCCCGTCTCCAGTGCGCCCGCGTATCCGCGCCGGCGCTCTATGACGACTCGCGCGCCGAGCGCGGCGGCAGCCTCGCGAGTGCCGTCGGTGGAATTGCCATCGATCACGACGATCTCGTGAGTGATGTGCTCGCGATCGAGCAACGCAGTCAGCCTGGGCAGCAGAGTCCTCAGGTTTTCGGCTTCGTTGGCGACAGGCAAAATAACGGAAATGTCCATTCAGGCTTAGTTTCCTTTATGCTGGAGCGGGAGAAAAGGGAATATGCCGATTGGGTAGTGTCCTAAATTAAGACACTACCGCCGATTGGCGAGCGTCGCGCGCAAGGCGCTGGCAAGGTAAACTGCTGCCGGATGGGGAAGGGCGTGCGGAAAAAATCAATGTCGAAAATCATTGCGTTCGCGTCGATTGCTATCGCGGCTGCCGTGTCCACTCCGTGCTATGCGAAGGTGATTCACCGCCATCCAACCGCGGCGAAGGCCCTGCCAGAGGCGCCGGCGGTTTCGCTGACCTCGATACACGTGCTCGGGGATCGGCCGGCGCCGTTCGCGCTGGACGCCAAGGCGGCGATGATGATCGACGCCGACACCGGTACGGTGCTCTATGCCTACAACGAGCACGAGAAGATGCAGCCCGCCAGCCTGGCCAAGATAATGACCTTCTACCTGAGCCTCGACGCGATGAAGAACGGCAAGCTCGCGCCTGCCACCGAGGTCACGATCAGCGAAAAGGCGTGGCGGCTTTCGATGGACGACACCGTCTCGCGGATGTTTCTCAGCGTCGGGCAGAAGGTCCCGGTGAACGACCTGCTGTACGGCCTGATGGTGTCATCAGGCAACGACGCAGCGGTGGCGCTCGCGGAATATATCGGCGGCAGTACCGACGCGTTCACCGTGATGATGAACGACAAGGCGAAGGAGATCGGACTGCAGGAGACACACTTCGCCAACCCCGACGGATTGCCGGAGGAAGGCGAGTTCACCACCGCGGCCGACATGGTCGCGCTCGGGCATTCGCTGGTGCGGCATCATCCGGAGGCGCTCACCTATACTTCGGCCAAGGAATTCACGTTCGACAAAATCACGCAACCCAGCTTCAACCGCCTGCTGCTCCACGACCCACGGGTCAACGGAATCAAGACCGGGCACGTCGACGAAGCGGGCTATCACCTGGTCGCGTCGGCGTCGTCGAATGGCATGAATCTTCTCTCGGCGGTGCTCGGCGCGCCGAACGAAGAGCGTCGCATGACCGAGTCCGAGAAATTAATCGAGTGGGCGTTTCGCACCTACGTCAGCTACCGGCCGGACTTGAAGAAGGCGGTGCCCTCAACGATACCGGTGCATGACGGCGTCGCCGCGACGGTCGCAATCGGGCCCGCCGGCGCGCCGGTGTTCACGCTCGACCGCGGCCAAGAGAGCAAGGTGACGGTCCAGTTCGAGCCTTCGGCGAGGTACCTGGAAGCTCCGGTTCATCCGGGCGATTCGATTGGCGACCTGGCGGTTTTGTTCAACGGCAAACCGCAGGCGACGATCCCGATCGTCGCGAAGGCGAGCGTCGAGCGGGCGGGATTCTTCGGGCGCCTCGGTCAGAAGATCGGGCGGATGCTCTAGTTTCGCGGCGCCCTCTCCTCCTCTAAATCCGCAAGCAGCGTTTTTGCGACGATCAGATCCAGCGTATCGAACCCGTCGGTGAACTGGGCGAACGCCGGCGCCAGCACAGCGCGACCCTCGTCGCGCCTGCCCGTCGCCGCCATCAGACGGGCGAGGCTCGTCGCCGCGCGCAGCTGCCATGAGCGCGCATCCTGCCGCACTGCGACGTCGATCGCACGCCGGAAATGGCGCTCGGCTTCGGCGGCGCCGCCGGGAAGGGTCAGCATCGTCTCGCCGCGGAGCCTGTGAATTTCGGCCTCGAGCAGACGATGCTCCATCTGGTCGGCGCGTTGCGCTGCGAGGTCGAGCTCGCGCAGACATTCGTCGGTGCGCTTCATCATCAGGTAGATTTCCGCGAGCAGCACGAAAGAGAACGAGTAGATGAGGTCGGCGTTGCTGGCGGCAAGATTTTCGACCGACTCTTTCATCATGGCGAGCCCGGACTCCATCGCCGCTTGATCGCCGCGGAAATGGCCTTCGCCGGCAATCGTGCGGGCGAGGCACATTTTCCCCGCGGCCAGCCAATACGGAAAACCGTACTCGGTGGAAAGTTCGATCAGAGTTTCAACTCGCGCTCGCACTTCCGCATACTCCTGCCGGAAATGACACAGCACAATCGTGTGCAGGTGAACGAACGCGTGGCTGAAGGGACGGCGGAGCCGGGCGGCTAGATCCTGCGCCTCGACGATCCGATGTTTCGCCTCTTCAAGATGACCGCCGATATGCAGCGCCCAGACGATATTGCAAAACGACGGAATCACCGGCGCGTTCATCATCGGCAGGTAGCGATCGAGGTCGTGGCTGAACACTTCGATGGCGATCGCGGAGTTCTTCACAGCATCCGTGAATTCGCCCATCCAGAGTTGCGTTGCCGCCATCGCGTTGTGCGCGCTGGCCGTCGCGAGATCGCTTGGCACGCGCTCGGCCATCGCGAGTACCTGCTCCGCAACCTTGCGGGCCTCGCGCAATTTGCCGCTCGCATGATCGAAGCTCCACAACGCGAACATCACGCCGAAAATTTCGGGCGTCTCGCCGAAGCGGCGGCACAGCTCCTGCGCGCGCGCGAGGAAGCCGGCGATCTCGGGCGACGAAAGTCCCTGGGTCGATACGATCAGCGGCCCCAGCATCATCTGGATCTTCAACTCGCGCAGGTCGCGGTCGCGCGATTGGGGTATCTCGGCGATTCGCGTGAGCGCCTCGCGCGCGTAGCGGATCGCGTCGAGGTAAGCAGAGCGCACGGCCGCCTGCTCGGCCGCGCGGTGCAGGTATTCGACAGCCTTGGACGGGTTGCTGCTATGGCCATAGTGATTCGCCAAATCGCCGAGGTGATCGTCGAGCGTCGCCGCGAACATCGCTTCGAGCGCCGCCGCCGTGCGCTCGTGAATCTGCTTGCGCCGCTCCATCAGCACCGAGCCGTACGCGACTTCTTGGGTCAGTGCGTGCTTGAAGGTGTACTCGTTTTCGGGAAACGCGGGCTGCTCGTAGATGAACTCGGCGAGTTGCAGATTCGAGAGCAGCGGCGCCAGCTCGTCGTTGGATTTGCCGACGACGCGCCGCAGCAGGCCAAGCGGAAATTCCTTGCCGATCACCGCGAGCGATTGCAGCAGGTCTTTGTCGGCCGGCGCCAGCTTGTCGATGCGCGCGGCCAGGATGCCCTTGACGGTTGACGGTATCTCGATCGAGGTAAGCGGGCGCGCGAGCGACACGGTGCCGTCGCGCACCAGCACGCCGTCTTCGAACAGCACCTGCACCATCTCTTCGATGAAGAACGGGTTGCCCTCGGTGCGCGCGATAATCATCGCCTTGAGCGGCTCGAGCAGCGGCGCGTCGCCCAGCATCGCGGTCAGCAGCTCGGTTGCATTTTCAGCGCCCAGCGGATCGAGCCGCATCTGCGTGTAGTAGGTTTTGTTCCCCCAGTTGTGGCGATACTCGGGCCGGTAGTTGACCATCATCAGAATCTGCGCGGTGCCGATAGTGTCGGCGAGCAGTTGCAGTAGCGCCTCGGACTCCGCGTCAATCCAGTGCAGGTCCTCGAAGATGACGATGAGCGGCTGGTTGAGGCTCTCGCGCACGATGAGGCTCTTGACCGCCTCGCGCGTGCGGCGGCGTCGAATGGCAGCGTCCATCTCATCGAGGCGCGCGTCGCCCGACGGAATTCCCAGCAGTGCGAACAGATGCGGCAGCGTATCTTCGAGCGCGCGGTCGAGCGCCAACACCTTGCCGGTGACCTTTTCGCGCCGCGTGCGCTCGTCGTCGCGGTCGGCGATACGAAAATAAGTTTTGAGCAGGTCGACCACCGGCAGATACGCCGACGCTTTGCCGTGAGAGAAAGAGAACGCCTCGAGCACCAGGCATTCGCTCTGCCGGCGCATCTTGAATTCGTAGAACAGGCGCGACTTGCCGACTCCAGCCTCGGCCATGGCGGCGACTATTTGCCCGCGGCCGCCGCGCGCCTGGTCGAGCGCCCGGTCCAACTGCTCGAGCTCTGCGGCGCGGCCGACGAACTTCGACAGGCCGCGCGACGCCGACATCTGCAGGCGCGTCCGCAGCGGGCCGATTCCCATCACCTGGTACACGTTGATCGGATCGGTGACGCCCTTGATTCGGGCCGGGCCCAGCGGTTTCAGGTCGAAGTAGCCGGCCGTGAGTTTCTGGGTCTGCTCGGTGATGACGATCGAGCCTGTAGGCGCCAGCGTTTGCATCCGCGCCGCCAGGCTCATCGAGTGGCCGATCGGCGTGTACTCGGTGTGCGCATCGTCGGTTCGAATCGAGCGCACGACCACCTCGCCGGTGTTGAGTCCCACGCGAATCTCGACCGGCGGATTTCCCGCCGCCCGCAGGCCCGCCGAATAGCGCGCCATCTCCTCCTGCACACGCAGCGCCGCGTACAGACCGCGCTGGGCATGGTCTTCGTGCGCAACGGGCGCGCCGAACAACGCGAAGATCCCGTCGCCGGTGGACTGCACGATGTAACCGTCGTAGCGATGGACGGCGTCGATCATCAGCTTGAGCGCCGGATCGACGATAGCGCGCGCCTCTTCGGGGTCGAGGCGTTCCATCAGATCCATCGAGCCCTTGATGTCGGCGAACAGGGCGGTCACGGTTTTGCGCTCGCCGCCCGCGGCGTCGGCGGCCGCCTGTTCGAGTCCGACACGGACCGATTGCTCGACGACGGATGCAGGTGGCTTCGCGCTGGAAGTGGCTCCCCGAGCCGCCGTCAACGCGGCGCCGCATTCGCCGCAGAATTTGAATTCAGGTGGATTTTCTAGCCCGCAACGTGGGCATTTGAGGCGAAGTGCGGCACCGCAGTTGCCGCAGAACTTTATTCCGGAGGGATTATCGGTTGTGCAAGTTGCGCATCGCATCGGGGTTGAGTCTATCCCTTTGCGCTACCATTTTAAGCTCATAGCTTCGGTCAGGAACTTCATGAATGGAGAGCCGGCGGCGCAGGTGGTGGAAAATAAATTCAGGAAGTCGGGCGAGCAGACTTCCTTGCGAGTGAAGTCGGTGCCGGCGATGAAATCCTTGCGCTTGAGGTCTTCGATCATTGGATGTGACGGATCGTAGCCCTTCGGCGGGCGCGACAGCGAGTCGCCCATCAGTTCTAAGCGCGACTTGAATTTGCGATCGTCGATGGCTGCCTTCCACTTCGAGGGATGCACGGCGATCGCGTCGCGAATTTTTGCGGTCGTGTCGGCCTGCGGATGCCATACGCCAACGCCGGCGAAAGCTTCTGCCGCCGAGAGCGAGAGATAAAACGACGGCGAGTTGAAGTGCAGTCCGTCGCGATGGCCGAAGGCCGCGGCCGCGTTGGTACGGTACGGGGTCTTGTCGCGCGAGAAGCGGAGGTTGCGGTAGATGCGCATCATCGAGCCGCCGGTCGGGCTCGGATCGGCAACGTAGCGCGCGCTGATCTTGCGCAAGCGCGGGGCGAAATCCGCGATAAACGCGAGCATCGGCTCGCGCACGTCGTGCTCGTAGCGCGGCTTGTTCTTGATGAACCAGTCGCGATTGTTGTTGCGGCTCAGCTCCTCGAAGAATTCGAAAAATCGCGGAGTGAAGTAGCGCGTCGCCATCGCGTGAGCATCACGCCAGGATAAATTCGTTGAACATTTTGAAGAAGCGATCCGGCTCGTCGCGATAGACTCCGTGACCCGCGTTCTCGAACACTTCCAGCCGCGCCACCCCGGGAGCCATCGCCGCGGCGATGTCCTGCGAATCGGCAACCGGCAGAATCGGATCGAGGTCGCCGACCGTAATCAGCGTCGGACACTTTATTTTTTTAAGGTCGGGCAGGAAATTGAACGTGTGCGACTCGTGCTTGAAGTAATCGACCATCAACTCGAGATTCATCACCGAGCGCTTCGTGAACTCGGGGCCTGCGGGAACCCGGTTGTACAACGGCAGGCATCTTTTCTGAAAATTGTCGGCTGTTTCCGCGCCGGGATTGTCGAAAAACCGTTCCGCCGCTTCGCGCGCTTCCGCCCCACCCCGCTTCTGGAACATTTCGAGCGATCGATCGCGCCTGCTCACGGCGGCCGTGCTGCTCAATACCAGCTTGGCCGGATGATCCGGATGGCGCGTCGCGTACGACATCGCGACCATCCCGCCGAACGAGTTGCCCAGCACGACCGGGCGCTCGATCTCCAGCGCGTCGCAAAAGGCGTGCAGGTCGTCACCCCATTGCGGCAGATTCCATTTCTTTGGATCGCCGTGATCGCTGCGGCCGTTCCCCCGATGGTCGAGGTAGACGACCTGCGCGACCTCGGCGAGCCGCGAGAAGTCGGGTTTGAAGTTCGAATGGTCGAAGCCGGGGCCGCCGTGCAGGAGGATGACCGTCGGCACCTCGCGCATCATGGGGCCGTCGGGCCGCAGCTTCGCGCCTTCCACATCGAAGAACAATCGGACGTCGCCAATATTTACGCGCATGCGCGGATTACTAACGCGAACGGGAGGACATCGCAAACACAAGGGCAAGAGCTATGCGCAACGGCTTAGCGCTCGATGGTTAAGTGAAACAGGCCATCGCGCGCGGTCGATTCGAGGATCACGTAGCCTTCCGCCTCGGCGGCGGCGGGAATGTCGCGGGCGCCGCGCGGGTCGTCGAGCGTCAACTCCAGCACCTCGCCGTGGGCCATCTGCTCGAGCCGCACTTTTGCGCGCGCCCAGTTGAGCGGGCACTTGACGCCGCGCAG
>Ga0209772_10000436_pt1 | contig 10507 bp, 10 predicted proteins | sample BogFormECP03_OM1_FD_188235 | JGI IMG/M metagenome (GOLD analysis project Ga0209772, IMG submission 188235) | Bog forest soil microbial communities from Calvert Island, British Columbia, Canada - ECP03_OM1 (SPAdes) (version 2) | ecosystem: Environmental > Aquatic > Freshwater > Wetlands > Bog ... | reverse complement strand
CGGTGTCGAAGCAGAAACGTAGATCATGTAGGTGCGTTTCTTTTATGAAATTTAGGAGCGATTGCGGGGCGCCTAGTTCGTTGGGCGTGTTTTCGACGGCTATTGTTACGCCTCTTTGCTTGGCGAAGATTGCCAGGTGCTCCAGGGAATTGAAGGCAGCGTCTATGAATCTTGGATCGGCGGATTGGCGGCTGCTGCCTAGATGCTGGACTAGATATTTGAAGGGGATGCGCTCGGCTACGTCTATGGCGCGCTTGACTTCGTCTACCGCGTCCAGGCGGCGGGTTCTTTCGCCATCGGAGATGGAGATTGGCGTGCCGCTTTCATGGCGGCCTGCGGTATCGCGCTGGGTGGGGGAATGTAGAGAGTGCAATTCGATTCCGCGTTCTTGCAGCCAATTGGATAGATCGCGGATTGCTTCGGTGGAGGAATAATCGAAATGGGCGCCGCTGCAGAAGAGTTCGATTTTTGTGATTCCGGCATCTCGAATAGCGCTTAGAGTGACCGTTGAGAGCGGCTGATTTACGTAACGATAAGTTGAGAAGACTCGATCCATGTTTGTGTCAGTGCCGTGGGGCCGAATCCCAAACGAAAGTCGGGCGTCTCAGATTCGAGCAATCCATAATCAATTGAAATTCAGAAGAAGTCATCTGCTAAATGGTACAGGTAGCCTGGCAGTGTCCTCGTGGGATCGCATTGCTCACGAATATTTTGCTAGCCCTGCAATGCTGCGCGGGTCTTCGCCAACAACTCCAATTTTGAGAATGCCTGCTTTTGCGAGAGCACTCCGAGCCCGCACGACGTACTCAAATGCGCGCGCTGGCCTTCGATCTTGGGGAGGATGCGCTCGACTAGCTTGGCTAGCGCTGTTGGATTTTCCAGATCGGCTTTTGTGCCATTTACCAAGCCTAGGACTAGAGGCTTTGGCGAGCCGGTGTTGACTATGTGATCCGTCAGGCCTGGGCTGGAGGCGAAATCCAGTCCGATGGCGTCTACCGGCATCTCAATTAGTTCGTCGAAGAATGGAGTGCAATCTCGGTAGAAGACGCTTAGCACTAACTCGACGTGCTTTCCGGCTTTGCGGGCGGCGTCGCGATGATCGGCTAGCACATCGATTAAATCTTGCAGCAAGCTCCAGTCGCGCGGCGAATCCAGGATTGCCGGCTCGTCGATCTGAATTAGTTCTGCGCCTGCCGCGGCCAGGGCTTCGATTTCCTGGCCGATGGCTTGAGCGTAGGCGTTTGCACGAGCGTCGATGATTTGATGGGCTGAGTCCATCGTTTCTTCTACGGCTGTAAATCTGGCTAGCGTGTAGGGGCCGGTGAGCACGGCTTTGACGTAGAGGCGGCCCGCTTTACCGGTGGGAGTGGCTAGCGTGCCCAGGGCATTGCGCATGAAGAGATATTCTTCTACTACCAGCGGAACGTGGCGCTCGGGGAGCTTTACCAGCACCGGTTGCCAGACTTTTGTGCCGGAGCGGAGATAATCCACCATTTCGCCGGCTTGCACGCCATCTAGTTTTCCAGCTAGATGCGAGACGGGATCGAGCCAGCGAATGTGGCCGTCGGTGAATACGTCGAGGCCGGCGCGAATTTGATCGGCTACCGCCAGGCGCGTTACGTCATCTTGCGCGTCCACCACGTCGGCGATGGAGCGCTCGCCTTTTTCGGCGGCTGCGATTGTTTCTTCCAGGAATTTTAGGGGAGGGGAATCGCCGGAGCGCGCGTAGCTGCCTGCGCTCGCGAGCAAGAGCTGCGAAGAAAAAATTGTGCCGTTCGGCATTCCGATTTAAGCGGCTGCGGACAGAAACTCGACGCGGAAAGCGGGAGGAACCAACCCGACTTCTGCGCCGCGCCCAAGCAATTCGTTCACCGCGCGACGGCCTTCGTCGCCGTAATCGAGCGTCCAACGGTTCACGTACATGCCCACGAAACGATCGGCCATGACCGGATCCATGTCGCGGGCGAATTGTAATGCGTAATCGAGAGCGGCTTCGCGATGTTCGAGTGCGTAGGCGACGCTTTCGCGGATAACGCGTTCTACTTGGCGGCCGAGCGTGGCGTTCAGGCTGCGGCGGATGGCATTCGCGCCTAGCGGCAGCGGCAATCCGGTTTCTTCCTGCCACCATTGGCCTAGATCGACAACGCGGCTCAGACCGAGTTGCGAATAAATTAGCTGGCCTTCGTGAATCAGCAGGCCGGCATCCACTTCGCGGGCTGCTACCGCATCTAAAATTTTGTCGAACGGGATGGTTACCGTCTCGACGCCCGGCTCAAAGAGCTTTAGCGCCAGGTAACTTGTGGTGCGCTCGCCTGGAACCGCGATGCGGCGGCCTTTCAGATCGTCTTTCTTGAAAGGATGCGCTGAGACGACGATGGGGCCGTAGCCTTCGCCGAAGCTCGCGCCGCAATCCAGCAGCACGTACTTGTCCGCGATGAACGAATACCCATAGAAGCTCACGGCTGTGATGTCGTAAACCTCTTTTTCGGCTGCGTGGTTCAGGGATTCGATGTCGGCGAGCACATGATTGAACTTTACGCCGGGGAGGCGTACTTTTCCCGTAGCGAGAGCGTAAAACATGAAAGCATCATCGCTGTCCGGGGAGTGCGCTAACTGTAGTTCTGCTGTTTGAATCGCCGCTGGCTGGGTTGACATGGCTGATTCGCTCCTGCAGATTGCGAGAAACAATTTGCCCGGGTGAGTCGGAGGAACTTCCGGGTAGTTCTCGACACGGTTGCTGGTACTTCGTTATTTGAGACCGGCGGAACATCGGCCGGGAGAGAACGTCGAGACCCGAGAAGAGAATAGCATAGGTTCGGAGTTGCGGTCTAACGGGCTGTGGAAAACCTGCACGGGGGCTTCGTAAGTTGCTGAGGCGAAATTCTTTCGGGAAACATTAAAATCGAAATAATCTTTATGGGTGCGGGCGTTGATTTGGATTTTTGGTGTTGGGGCTCCTTCCCCCGAATAAATTCGGGGCTTCACCCGGGCCGAAAACCCAAAGCCAAATCGGGCCGGTGGTGAACCTCCGCCCCTACTTTCGGATCCAATCGGCGATATCGGTCACTGTGTCTGCGGAGACGTGGCCGGCCTTGTCGTATTCGCTCGGCTTCGATTTTCCCTCGCCGGTCACGAATAGATGATTCAAGTCTGGATACAGCTTGAAAGTTACATTGTCGTGGCCCGCCAGCCCTTTTTTCCAGAGGTCGAAATCCTCGCTGGTGACTTGATAGTCGCGGGCGCCTTGCAAAACGAGAATGCGAATCTTAAGTTTCGCTGCGACAGCAACCGGATCGTATCCGCGTAGGTCGAGGAAGTAGCTCGCGGGGATGTCGGCGCCCAAGAAACTGACCTTATCCGTTTTTTTCAGGTCCGGACTATCAATTTCCTTGATCATCTGCTCAATTGCGGCAATTTGTTTCTGCGCCTGCTCCGGGGGAACACCTGGAAAGGTCGCGAGATAGTGAATCTGATCGTCAATCACTTTCCCAAGCGGCCGCGCCGAGCCCGCAAGCAGGATGATTCCGGCAATCTGCGTGTCGCCCTCGGCGATGCGCGGGGCGATGTATCCGCCTTCGCTGTGGCCCAGCGCGAAAATGCGCTTGGGATCGATCTTCGGCTGTTTGGCCGCGAGCTCGACCGCCGCGCGCGCGTCGTTCACGATTTCATCGTCCACTGTGAAAGACGCGCCTTCGTCCACCGACTTCATTCCATAGCGCGCGGTGCGCTTGGTATAGCGCAGCACGGCCACGCCGCGGCTCGCCAATCCCCAGGCGAGATCTTTGAACGGCTTATTCGGCCCGATGGTCTCGTCCTCATCATGCGGCCCCGAGCCTTGCACCAGCACGACCAGCGGAAACGGACCGTCGCCTAGCGGCGTCGTCACTGTTCCCGGAAGTTCCCAATGGCTGAACTTCACGGTGACAGGCTCTTCGTGAAAAGTTTCCGGCTTGGCATAGGCAGGCGCGGCCCAGGGAGTCGTGTCTCTGTGCGGGCGGAAACGGATTCCGCCGAGTGCGCCGTCGGCATCGAAGCTGACTACCGCGTCGAGCGTAGTGCGCTCGAACGCGCAGACCAGCGTGGCGACCTGGAAGCTTTGAATGGGCTGCGCGCTTTCCGAGAGGATGTTCTTGAAGCCGCCGGTTTGCCCGAGCAATTGCTTCCAGGTGTCGGCTAGTTTTCCCGGCGGCAGTGCTTCTTTCATCTTGGCGTCGTAACGGGCTTCGACTTTTTCGAACTGCCCGGTAACGATTTCGTTGACTACCTCGCGGGCTTTTGCGGTGGTATCGGGCGGGACTTTTGGAGTGGTGTCTTGTGCCGGAGGTTTTGCGGGCGCGTCTTGAGCGGGCGCCAATTGCGCGCGTGCGATGGGAGACAGCGCCATCGCGCTCAACGCAATTGCAATCGTAACGCAACATCGAAATCGATTCATTAAGGCCTCTCGTATCGCATCAGCAGCAGCCCGCGCATTTGCTGCGGCAGAGCCGCAGAAACACGGTGGCAGCCCCCTGCTTTAGCAGGGGGAGGAGCGCTTTAGCGCTCCGAAAAAGCGCCGCGTAAAATGAAGCGCTTTAGCGCTGGGCACCAACAGCGGCGCTTGCGCCGCGAAAGTCACCACTCAATACTCCCTGCCAAAAAACATCCAATCGCTGCAACGTTCAGAGCCCAGCTACAACCGCGCGAATAGCATGCTCAAAATCCGTGCGTCCGTCCAAGTACGGTTGCCAATAGGCTTCCAGCAATCGCAGGTAATCTTCCCAGCCGCGCGAATAGAGATTATTGCGATAAGCATAAGGCGTGTACGAGGCTGCTTTGGTTTCCGCGCCGGGCAATTGCAGTTTCCCCTCGGCGGCGGCGCGACGGACCATTTCTCCGGTGGTGTAAAAGAGCAGCGCGTGCCAGAGATCGCGCGGAATGGGAATGTCGCGCAGGCGGCAATCTTCGGCAATGGCATCTTGCACCGGAACGGCTAACGCGTGCGAGGCTTCGTGAAAGAGGATCTCGAATCCCGCCAATCCTTCGTTCCGAGGATCGCTGCTGGCTACTGTGATGTGTGTGGGGTCGAGAGAGGTGTATGCGCCGAATGGGCCGGCGTAAATCACCACGTCCACGCGAATGGGCTCGCGCTGCCAGGGCTTTTGATAAACGGAGGAGAGATCTTCCGCAAGCGGCAGGCCGATTTGCCGGACGAGTGGCGCGTCGCCATCAATCCAGTCGCGGTTCTTGCGATCGTGGTCACTCCACCAGCGCGAGCGGTAAATCGGCGCCGCGCTTTCGAGAGCTGCGATCATATTTGTCTGTAGGCCCGAGGTGCAGGAGGTGATTGTGCGGCCTGAGAGATCTGGACAAGTCTCGAGATCGGCCAGGCGGTTGTTGATCAGCACCATGTTCTGATCGAACAGCAGATCGCGATGGGCCACATTTTTGCGGTAGTAATCGACTGCCGCTTGCCAGCCCGGAGATGTGTCGCTGCTTTTTTTTGGATCTGTGTTTGCGGATTTTGAGCTGCCGCCTTGCGAGGTTTGGATATGTTCGGCGATGCGGGCTTCCTCGTAAAGGAAATGGTGCAGATTCAGCCAGAAGCCGCTGTGAAATTCGAAGATGGGTCGCGGGCCGGAGATAGCTTCTTGGGCGTCGAGCGGGCGTGTGGAGGAGCCTTGTCGCGGGGCGGGAATTTGCGCGAAGGCCGGCTGCGTCGCGAGCGCCCAGATCACAAAGAGAATTGGCCCGAGCGATAGCGCTGCGATCGCGTGCGAGGCGCCGCCGCGTCCTTTTGTAGCTCGCCGAATTTGGCTTTCGCGGAGAGGCATGGGTTCAGGGCCCAAGCGGTCGCGCTGCGTAGTTACTCACCGGTTCTATTGCACCGTGGCTTCGCGCGTCGGAGGCAGAGGCGAGCCGTGATGCGCGACGAGCTTCCATTCGCCTTCGCGCTTCATAAAAATGTTTGTGGCTTGCACCAGGGAATCATCGAAGCCGTCGGCGAAGGCGCTGGTTACTTGCTCGGTGCAGGCTACCCAGCCAATGTCTCCTTCGGCGCGAATCCAGACGGCGCCCAGGGCCATTTTGATGCGCCGCGTGTTCGAAAATATCCGCACGTAACTTTCGCGCACCTCTTCCCAGCCGAGCAGCAGCTCCCAGCCCGGGTGGACGCATTGGATCCAGTCTTCATGCGCCCAGACTTCTTCCAGCGCGGCGAGGTCCATGGCTTCGAAGGCGGCGTAGAAACGGCGGTTGGCGTTTCTTAGGGCTTGTTCGGTTGTGCTTATGGCTAGGCCGGTTTCGGCGGGCATATAGGGTGCCGATGATTCTATACCGGAGGCGGCCGGGGGCGAATGGAATTTGTGGGTAAGTTTTGCTTCTTACTGTTCGGGCTTTGGCAAAATTAGCGGATCGTCCGTTGTGGCTATTTCACCGTGTTTGTCCGCGCCGTGAAGTTTTTTGTCGGCATCCAGCACGAACGAGCGCTTGCCGGTTTTGCCGTATTGTTCTGGAGTGGCCGCTATTTCGTAGGCGTTGGCGTTTCCATCGGCGTCGGATAGGACGCGGTATTGGAAGCGGAAACCATCGCGGAGGCCGGCGGCCAGGTCAGCTTCGATTAGATTAGCTTGATCGGGCGAAACTTCGTTTTTCGGCGCGGGACCTAGTTGCGCTAAAGCGGCGGGAAAACTGCCGAAGGCTTCGTGATAGCGATCGATTGCGTTGGCTAGATCCAGGAGTACGTTTGCCGCTTTGATTTCGCGGATTTCCAAATCTTGGTCGGCCCAGCGGCTGGCAAGTTGCGAGACGTCAAAGAGCAGGATGCCTACTGAGATTAGGCGCCAGCCGCCGCCTTCGCGCACCAGGCCGAATTCTGTAGGCTCGCCTGCTGCGGAGCGGATGGGGATGAACGCTAGATTTTCGTGCGCGCGGACGGGGCCGAAACGCAGCTCGGCGCTGGCGGAGGCAGATTCGCAGCGGAGGACGGTGTGGCCGTCGGCGTCATTCGAGAGCAAGGGCTTGCCTGGGCCATCGACTAACGCCAGGCGGTGCAGAACTGTGGTGCGTTGATCGGCGGGCAAGCTTTTGAATGCGGCGGCGTTATCGACGGTGAGGTAAATCGCGAACTGCGTGTCGTTCTGTTTGCAGGCGGCGGTTAGGGCGGTGGCTAGGGCCACCGATGGATCGGCTTCCTTGCTGTCTTGGGCTTGCAACGACGTGGGAATCCCCAGGGCGGCTGCTAGTGCGAATGCGAGGACGGCGACTGCGCGATTGCGATGGAATAACCTTCGGGCGATTTGCTTGGTCATTGTGATTTTGCGTTGGTCGATTTTGCGCTGGCTAGGATCGCGGCGAGATTCATGCTGAATTTTGAGCGCGGCATTACTTCGCGGCAGCCCGCTGCTTTTGCGCGCTCTGCTAGCTCGGTTTGCACATGAGAGAGATAGCCGATTACCGGCACCAGGTTGCCTGCAGCCTGAAGGCGCTCGATGGCGCTTAGTGGATTGGCGCGGGCATTTAGATCGACGATCGCGAGCGCGGGCGCGCTTCGCTCGATTTCCGCGATGAAGACGTCAGGTGTGCCACAGAGTTTCAGATCGACACCCGCGTGGCGCGCGGTTTCTACGATTTTGGATTGGAAGAATAGATCGTCCACGAGTACGACTACGTCGGCCAAGTTGGCCTCCTGGATGCACCGTGTATTCTACCCCGACGCTCGAGCGCGACGCGCTCGCTTCCGAAACGTACGGCCCGCGCTTTATGCGCGGGCCCTACGGTCGGAAGGGCGCGCTGTGCGCGCGGACAGGGCGTTCCGAGGGCCCCGCATTTCGCGGTCTTTCACTTGCGCGCCTTTCTGCGTTATAACGAAACTTGATTTTCCGAGGAGCTTGCCTATGTCCACTGCGCGCGCGGAAATTGGTTTGCCGGGATTTGCGGTGCTGGAGCAGACGCCGATCATCATCGAGAAGATTGTGCATTTGGCTGACGGCGATCAGTTGCAGTGGAAGCCGGCGGCGGATCGTTGGTCGATTAGCGAGGTGCTGGCGCATTTGGCGGACGTCGAGGTGTTGGGATTTCGCGAGCGGGTAGAGAAAATGGTGCAGAGTGATTCGCCGGCGCTCGAGGCTTACGATCAGAATGCTGCTTATGCTGAGGGGCGCTACTCGAGCAAGAAGGCGATTGAGAATTTGCATACTTTTTGCCATGAGCGCGATCGGACGCTTTCGTTTTTGCGCTACTTGCCTGCTACCGCGGTTTCGCGTTCGGGGAAGCACGCCAAGCTGGGGACCATTACTATCGGGCAGCTTATGAATGAATGGGCTTTTCATGATCTAGGCCACATCCGCCAAATTTCCGAGTTACTCCGTTCGCGTGCCTTCTTCCCGCACATAGGCCCGTTCCAGCAATACTATTCAATCCGCCCGTAGGCGCCGGTGAACCCGGCCGTAGGGGCCGCGGTTCACCACCGGCCCGGTGTAGCATTGGGTTTTCGGCCCAAATCCAGTTCCAGCACGCACAAGTGAACAGACCATACGCGGCTTGTTTGAATCCAATAAATAGATTGAGATGCGGTTTTTCTCCGGGAGCTTACGATGATCAAAGATCTCGCCGCGAGAGTGCTGCGGATTTACGACGAACTCGAACGCGAATCGCTCGATTTGCATGCGATGTTTGAATTCACCGAGGCGCATTCGCCGGAGAAGCAGGAGGAAGTGCTTAGCGCCGTGGCGGAATTGATGGGCGTGGGATTCTTACGCGCCGGCGAGGGCGGCGATTTTTATTCGCGGACTGAGGAGGGGCGGATTCGCGTGGCTGGACCGAGGGACGTTACGCTTTATATGCGCGAGGGATGCCACCTTTGCGATACGGCTAAGTCGGCGATGATGCCGATTGTGAAGGAATTTGACGGGCGTTTTCGTGAGGTGGATATTGATGACGATCCGGCGCTGCTGAAACTTTACAACGAGGATGTCCCGGTGATTTTTGTAGGGCCGCGCGAAGTGGCGCGGCACAAGATTGATGCGGACGCGTTTCGGCGGGAGTTGCAGAAGGCCAGCAGCAAGTCAGCGTAGGGGCCGGGGTTCACTACCGGCCCGCATTAGCTTTGGGTTTTTCCCACCCCACTCCCACGCTCGTCCAACCCGTCCTTCGCCCCCCCGATACCACTTGACAACCCATTTACTAATATGCTATAAGCAGCGAGCAAGGAATGAGCGACCTCAGGAGCCCAAAGCAATGCTTGGCCCCCCAGCCAAGACGGCAACCCCAACCAAAAACCCCCAAATCCCCATATCAATGTCTAATCGGGAATCACTACGATTAGAAACCGGCGTAACTCACACAAAACAAACAGCGATTCCCATTTCTAATCGGGAAGTAGAGCCACTTTTCACAACCCAATCTCCGCCGCGGAGACCGAACACCTCACCGAATTCTAATCGGGAACGACTACGATTAGAAACCGCTGAAACTCAAACAAAACGAAGCCCCGCCCCCAGTTCTAATCGGGAAAAAGAGGCATGTTTTTTCGGCCCCAGTAGGGGAGGGTGCTTTAGCCCTCCCGCCGTTCGGCCCCGCTTTTGCCGTCGGGTAACCGGGCTGGAAGTTCGAATCCATCCAGGCACCAGGAATCAAATTCTAATCGGGGAAATAATTAGGTGTTTTCCAAATGACGATCGGCACTTGGAAAGGAGGCCCGCGAGTACCCAAGAATCCGAAACCCAAAATCGAAAGACCTCGCCTCTGAAGAGGCGAGCTACATTACCGAGCCTCGCGCTTCTTTCTGGCTTCTTCGCGGCGGGCGGCTTCGGCGCCTTGTAGTTGGAAGAGGATGGCGGCAGTGGCTGGGCTGAAATTGTTGGCGACCCAATTATGGACCATCCAGACTGGTTCGTTGTCGGCGGATTGCTGGAATTGGGTTTCGGCTAGATCTTTTTTGTCGGTGCGCCAGGAGATTACCGCGCGGATCGCGGCTTGCGTTGCGCCGGAATCGGAATTGTTGTCTATGCCGGCGTTTAGGGATGCGGCGATGTCGTTTTCGGCGTCGGCTTGATGGCCGTAATCGGAATCGACCCAGGCTTTCCAGAGCATAGCTTGCCCGAAATTTGGAAAGGCTTGATGGGCGGCTTCCAGCTCGGTTACGGCTTCCTTCAGATTTCCTGCGCGATACATCCACCAGGCCATTTCTGTGCGGACCATCGCGTCGAGTTGCGGTTGATTCGCCAACTCGGATAGCAGAACGCGATACTCGGATGAGGCGTACGGAGGATGGCCGGCGGTGATACCCGCGAGTTCGACGCGCGCGTATTGCTGCGTCGGTTTTCCTTGGAATTGACGAGTGGTTAGGGCGGTGAGGGCTTCGATGGCTTGCTGGCGATTCGAGACCGAGCCCGCGCGGGCTAGTATGCGAACCGTTTCGACGCTCGGATTGTGCGTGGCTGCGGCGATGGCCGCGGTCTCGGCTGCCTGCCCATCGCCGGAGCGCCAATCGGTTCGGGCCAGGCCGTCGAGGGCGCGCTGGTTCATGGAA
>Ga0209772_10000435_pt1 | contig 10516 bp, 9 predicted proteins | sample BogFormECP03_OM1_FD_188235 | JGI IMG/M metagenome (GOLD analysis project Ga0209772, IMG submission 188235) | Bog forest soil microbial communities from Calvert Island, British Columbia, Canada - ECP03_OM1 (SPAdes) (version 2) | ecosystem: Environmental > Aquatic > Freshwater > Wetlands > Bog ... | reverse complement strand
GGTTTCCCCGCCACAACTGCTCGTTGTTAGAATCAAGCCGGAAGGGCGGAAAGAAACGTAATTCCGCAGCCACGCCCTATCGATTAGCAAGGATTGTAAGCAAATTACAGGGGAATTGTATCAACCTTTCATGACGTCGCGCCGTACCGAAGCTATCGTCCGCGCATCGTTCCGTGTTCTTCGCTCACTCGTTGTGAGCGCCTGATTTCACTCGATGAACGCGGGGAAAGGCTCGAAACGATCTATCCGGGAGGAAAAGCTTATGGAGTCGTCGAAGATCAGAGTTAAAAAGCTACTCACAATCATGTGTGCGGGTTTCGCTTTGCTCATGAGCCTGCGCCCTGCGTTTGCAACTGGTCCGAACCTGATCCACACCGAGGCCGTCGGGCAAATTACGATTACCCCGCCTACCTTCGGCGGCCCAACGGTTTGCGACCCCACTACCGGGGACGGCCCATTCTACACTCTCAATGGCACTGCCTCAGGCCGCAATAACCCACTGGGACCGTTCACTGCCTCGTTGAGCGCGATGGTTTTATTATGTGCAGCTACACCGAACGGTGCTCATGACGCCAGCGGAAAACCGACCGAATTCTGTTACCCCGAGTTAGGCACTGAAACTGACACCTTTGCCGATGGCAGTACTTTGACCAGCGCCTTTCAAGGACTCAGTTGCTGCGCTGACGAGACTTGTAATCCAGCAGGACTGCCGTCTGTGAACCATGATTCGAGTGTCATCACACAAGGGACCGGAAGACTGGCCGGCGCTTCTGGTGGAACGTCGTGGAGCGATAACTTTGCCACTTTGTCCGGACCTCTACTGATGCATGCAGAGGGAGTGCTGCAACTGCCCGACAGCTCAAACCAATACTGACTGGGAGTTATAGTCTGATCCAAGGAGAAAAAAGATGAACAAGCCTCTTGGCGCGATCGAGAAAAGGAGAAACGCCATGATCGTATGTCGCCGGCTTTTCGGCTTCCTGGCGGCGACTATCGCGGTGCTTGTAACTTCGATTGCCGCGAGCAGCTTGCTCCTCGGGCCCGCAATGGCAAAGCCAGCACCAAGCTATACCGTCACCGACCTCGGCACGTTGGGCGGAACATATAGCTATGGATATGGCGTTAACAATGCGGGGGTGGTGACGGGCGGGGCGGCGACCCCGAATCAGATCGGCGGCTTGGCCGAAACCGCCTTCCTTTGGCATCGCGGCTCCATAACCGACCTGGGCACACTGGGGGGACCGGAATGCCCCACCTGCAACAGCGAGACTGGCCCACCTAACGCAAGGGACGAGGTGCCGATTTTTTCCGATACAGGCAAGGTAGATCCGAATAATGAGGACTTTTGCGCTTTCGGCACTCACCTACAATGTCTCGGGGCCATTTGGCAAAATGGGATCCTTACGGCGCTTACCACCTTGGTGGGCGGCAACAACGACAGTGCCTTTGGGATCAACAATCAAGGCGAGGTAGTCGGGTGGTCGGAGAATGGCACTCACGATTCAACCTGCTCCCCCTCAACGCCTTTTCAAGTTCTCCGTTATGAACCCGTGAAATGGGGACCCAACGGCGAGATCCATGAACTCCCTCTGCTCGGCGGCGACACCGTAGGATTCGCCTTTGGGCTCAACGACAACGGCGAGATCGTCGGCTCGACAGGTTTGTGCTCGAACACCACTCTACCTCCTATAGTCCCGGCTGGGCAGCACGCCGTGCTGTGGAGAAAGGACGGCTCGGCGATTGACCTCGGCAACCTGGGCGGCCCGCCCAACAACGTTGCTACCAGTATCAATAACCGAGGTGAAGTGGTTGGGACGTCGGTGTCATCTAAAGACGACAACATTCACGCCTTCCTGTGGACCCAGGATACGGGCATGCAGGACCTCGGCACGCTTCCCGGGGCCGTTGTGACCGCGGCCCCCTGCTGTAACTCCATTAACGACAGGGGCGAGGTGGTTGGCTTTTCGATAGACGGGAGCGGGAACATTCGCGCCGTCCAGTGGCAAGACAAAGTGGAAATGGATCTCAACACCCTCATCCCGGCAGACTCGCCGTGGTATCTGCAGCAAGCTTCTTCAATCAATGATGTTGGAGAGATCGTGGGCTCGGGCTTGATAAATGGCAACGTTCACGCATTCCTCGCTACCCCTAGTAGGTGAGAGGACTCACGACAGGGAGCAATGCAAGGATGAGACACGTGGGATAAGAGCCGGAACTGGTCGGAGCGCGGGTTTCATCGGCGTTAGTACACTCACGCCACCGGCGCCCCAGAGCCGGTTCCTGCTTCCATCCATGCCGTTGGCGGGAGGCAATGAAGCTGAATAGTTCAGTAATTGCTCTGAGCTGCATCTGGCGGCAAGCAGACTGCTAGCCGCCAGATCGCCGGACTTATGGAAGCCGTTCGATATTGAAACGGCGCGAAGCGGGGATACGAAGAGTCGCGTTCCCAACCGGCCTGATCCGCTCGCCGGACTACACGGCGAGTCAGACTGAAGATTCGCGCCAGCCCGATGGCGCTCCATAACGCAAGTCCAGGCTGTTGGGAGAAATTTCAGCAGCCTGCGCCTTGTGGATTGAGGCCGCTAGGCGCTCAACTCGTCGAGGAACGCTTTCGCGTCCTTCAAGTCAGCGGTATCGAAGCCCTCGGTGAACCAGCCGTAGATCTCGGCGAGGATTGCGCGGGCCTCATCGCGCTTGCCTTGATTTTCAAGCAGGTGGGCGAGACTAAGTGTTGCACGTAGCTCGAATGATTTTGCACCGTGCCGCTGAGCGTGTTCGACTGCGGATCTGAAACAGCTTTCGGCCTCTGCTGCGTTGGTCACATCCTGCAAGAGAAGCAGCTCCCCTTTCATACGTTGAAGTTCGAGGTGACTGGAAAGTTCTCCACTAACGCGCACACTCGCGAGTGCGTCCTCTATCAGTCTCAGTCCCTCCCCGCTCCGTCCCGTCTTCGCATAAGCTAACGCCAATGTGCCCCTGAGACGCCCGACACCCACCTTTAGTCCGGTAGCTTCGACGGCTTTCAACCCCTCCTCGAGAAGCGGGATCCCTTTTACCTCCTCGCCAGATTGGATAGCTGCTACGCCCAGCTCTTCTTTGCACGCAGCCGCCCAGAGAGGAAACCCGTGCTCAGTCGACAGAGCGATTCCAGCCTCAGCCATTCTTCGCGCCTGCTGAGGGTCTCGCCGCATGGTGTGCGCCCCGGCGGCGTGGGCGAGTGCCATTGCGACACTACTTACGTGAGATCGTTCTTGGGCTATAGCCAGGGCGCGTTGCGTTCTTTGAATGGATTTATCTGGATAGCCCAACATCCACAGCGGCAAGGCTGAATACCCGGTGAAGCCGGCGCCAAAGTCCATTCCATGGCGGAACGCGATATGCCTTTGCCGCGGCGGGTCAAAGTGTGCAAGCGATTGATCGAAGTGTGAGCTAGCAACTGCCAGGTCACCCAGCCAAAACGCGCCTATCCCAAAAAAACCGTGAGCTGCGAAGAGCTGATCCCGATCGTTTGAGGCTTTGGCCAGGTCGAGAAGATGCTTCGCTATCTCCTGAGCAGTTTGAAGCTGCCCGCCGACCATATACGAGAGAAACAGTCCTTCCTGCGACCAGAAGTGTCCTGAGGTCTCGCCCAATTTCTCGCTCAGTGCGGCGCCCCGACTGTATGCGGCTTCCGTTTCCGGAGAAGCATCTCCTTTGGCCTCCATCAACGAAGGTCCAAGAGCCGTCTGCAATGCAAGTTCCTGCCGGTCGCGTTCGGGCGTTTCCGGGAGCGTCTTCAGCAGATCCAGACCCTTCTTCAAATTGCTGATCGCCTCCAGATACGCTGAACGCTGGCTCGCCTGCTGTCCCGCCAGAGTAAGGTACTTCATCGCTTTCGCTATGTTGGCGCTGTTCGAGTAGTGGTGCGCCAACTGATTGACGTGCGCGTCGAGACGGTCGGCGAAAAGGGACTCTATAGCCTGAGCGGTCCGCTCGTGCAGCGCCTTGCGCTTATCGGTGAGCATCAGCGAGGCAGCGACATCGTGCGTTAGCGCATGCTTGAAGTTGTACTGAATGTCATCGGCGATGAGTTGCTCGAAGATGAACTCCCGCTTTTCCAACTCGGCCAACATCGGGATGATCACCGAGTCCGGCTGGCCGCTCACTTCGGTCACCAGTCGCACCTGGAACTCATTGCCGATGATGGCGAGCGTCTGGAGGAGCTGCTTCTCATCAGCCGGCAGGCGATCGATACGCGACGCCAGGATCGCTTGTACGTTGGGCGGTATTTGGAGTTGACTCGGCGACCTGGTCATTTTTACCTGGCCGTTGCGAACCAAAGCGCCCTCTTCAAAAAGCTCCTGAATGGTCTCCTCGATGAAAAAGGGATTGCCTCCAGTGCTCTCCATGATCAGACGCCGCAGCGACTGAACCTCCTCCGCATCCCCCAGCAGAGCCGTGAGCATCTCAGTGGCGCTCTCACTCTCGAGCGGCTGCAGACGCAGCTGGGTGTACGAGGCTTGGTTGCCCCACTCGTGCCGATACTCGGGGCGATAGTTAACCAGAAATAGCACCTTGGACGAACCGATAGATTCGGTAAGCAGATTGAGCAGCGCTTGAGTTTCCGAATCGATCCAATGCAGGTCTTCGAAGATGATCATCAGTGGGAGATTGAGCGATTCGCAGAGCACGATACGTCTGATCGCGTCGAGCGTCCTACGCCGTCGCGTCTGCCCATCCATCTGCGCCAATGGATCGTTACCCTCGCTCAGTTCGAGCAGGCCATAGAGGTACGGCAGTGTGTCTTCCAGCGCGCGGTCGAGGGTCAAGATCTTTCCGTTCACTTTCTCACGTCGCTTGCGCGTATCGTCGGAGCTGTCGATTCCGAAGTAGGTGTTGAGCAAGCCGATGACCGGCAGGTAGATGCTCGCTTTGCCGTGAGAGACGGAAAACGCCTCAAGCACAGACCAACCGCTCTGATGGCGGGCGCGGAATTCATAGAACAGCCGGGACTTGCCGATGCCGGCCTCCGCCACTGCTGCCACGATCTGGCCGTGGCCACCCTTCGCCAGTTCCGCCGCATTTCTCATCGCGTCCATTTCGGGCTGGCGTCCCACGAACTTGGTCAGCCCACGGCGCGCCGCGCGCTGCAGCGGCGTGCGCAGCGGACCAAGACCGGTCACTTCATGCACGTGGACCTGTTCGGTAACGCCCTTGACCCGGGTCGGTCCCAACGACTTGAAGAGGAAGTACCCTTCGCACAGCTTGCGGACCTGCTCGGTCGTCGCGATCGAGCCGATCGGCGCCAGCGCCTGCATCCTCGACGCCAGGCTCATCGAATGACCGATCGGCGTATACTCGGTGTGGGCGTCATCTGTCTTAATCGAACGCACCACCACCTCGCCCGTGTTCACACCCACACGCGCTTCGATCGGCGGATGGCCCGCTTCGCGCAGTCGCGTTGAGTAACGCTGCATCTCGTCCTGGATCCGCAGCGCCGCGTAGAGCGAACGTTGCGGATGATCCTCATGCGCGGCCGGCGCCCCGAAGATCGCGAAGATGCCGTCGCCGGTGGACTGTACAATGTAGCCGTCATAGCGACGAACCGCATCGATCATCAGTTTGAGCGCTGGATCGACTATTGCCCGCGCCTCTTCGGGATCGATGTCCTCCATCAAGTCCATCGAGCCCTTGATGTCGGCGAACAGCGCTGTGACCGTTTTGCGCTCGCCATGCATCGCCGTAGCGTCATCAGATTCCCGCAATGTAAGAGGCCGGCTGGCCGGCTCCGGTTTGGCGCCGGCCGGGCCGAGTGCAGCCGCACATTGCGCGCAAAATTTCGCATCAGGCGCGTTCAGACGACCACACTTTGGGCACGCCCGATTGAGTGGGGTCGCGCACTGATTGCAGAATTTCGAGTTCGCGTCGTTCTCGACGCCGCACCTCGTGCAACGCATAGCGACTACCCTCTCGCAGGTAGTGAGCCAAGTATCGCGACTGGACGGGCCAATTGAAAGACGCGAACATCAGGGCGCCACCGGTGCGGCACGAAATGCGCGAAAAACCGCTCGATCCAGATCGATCGCATCATTGCGTCCCGAGCAACTCTCGAACCCCGCCTCGAACAATTTCGAGGAGAGAGAATTGAGTTGCTCTGCCCTCCTAGAATAGGCGGATACGAACTCAGGCCTTCATCCGCTATTCGGCTTCAGAAAATTCCAAGCGTCACACGAGCGATCCAAGCGAACCGGAGAGAACGAAGGCGGCGCCGAATCTGAGGCGAACATATTCTCTTCTGCGCTGATGCCTGTTTCGGACCGAATAGTGGGCCAAACTCGGGCCGAATCCTTCTCATCGAAGCGCTTGTGGCGCCGAGGGTTCGAATCCGCCCCTCTCCGCCATTCAGTTTGGCATGTTTCCCTACATTATGGAGAAGCGACGGAATCGGCACGTGACGCGCGAATAACGCGCGGCCGTGGAAGCGGAGACAGGCCACGGCCGCGCAAAATGCCGATTCAGCACGATTTGTCTCTGTAGCGAAGGAATTCGGTGCCACGAGGAAAGTGCGTTCGGGCCGATTAATCGCCTTGAATTGCCCTAGTCCGAAAGGAGCTTCTGCTGCGCATCCCATTCGACCGGGAAAGTAGCGTGATCCTTCAAGCGCTCGGCAGAAAGTCCGATAGATTGTCGCCCCACGCAAATCGATTCAACTATCGCCGGCGCCAGGAGTCCGAGCGGGACCACATGGCGTACATAGCTATCGCTGAGACCCTCTCTGTCCGCGATCTGTTTGGTTGAAACGGCTCTTCCGGACGCTAGCTCACCAAACCATTGGTAGCCTCGGACCAATGCTCGAAGCAGAGCAGGGTCCGTCCGGGAAGCTGTGACCGCTTCTCCTGGAATCACCAACCGGGTTTCGACGCCACGACGTCTCAACTGCATAGGGATCACGCGGGCCATTCGAAGGTCTGCTCCGCCATGCGGGAATTGATCGGGCCGGAGCATCGCGCCAAGGTTCAGGGTGATCTGCATACCATCTCGCTTTAGCTCAACTCGCTCGATTATTGTTTCGGACTCCTCCATCGTCTCGATCTGTCGGAAGGATCTTACTTTGCCATCGATCGCCTCGACCGCCTGCTTCAACTCGGATGCAGAAAGGCCCCGGGTTTTGAGAGTAGAGGCCAGCGCGCCGCGATCCGAGAGCATCTGTAGCGCGGCGGCGGTCACGGCTTCTTCGGCTCGTCCCGCTGGAAGGCGCCACCCGCGGTCGTCTGGCATTTTGGATCCTCTGACGAGCCGCTTCGAGACGAAGTAGCGGTAACGGAGCTCTCCTTTTTTTGCCCAACATGAATAGAGCGGCTCGCCGTTCTCATCGAACAGTCTGCCCATTAGCAGACCGGTGGTTCTGCTGACTGCCCCTCCGCGCGGATGAGCAGCTTTTGCATTGAGCATCTCCTGGACTCGCTGCCACACGGCCCGCTCGACTATCGGTTCGTGCTGACCCGGGTAGATCGCTTTCTTGTGTCGGATCTCGCCCACATAAATCGGGTTCGCGAGAAGGTGATAAAGCGCACCTCGGCGGAACCGGAACCCGCAGTGCCGTGCACCTCCTTTCGATACCCATTGCTTTGAGACTATCGACCTACGGTCGAGCTCTTCTCTGACTCGACGAAGGGTCTTCAGTTCGAGATAGAGCTGGAATATCAATCGCACCGTCTCGCCTTCCGCCGCGTTTACGACCAGGCGATGATCGCTAAGGTCGTATCCAAGTGGCACAGTGCCTCCCATCCACATTCCTTTCTGCTTGGAAGCCGCAATCTTGTCGCTGATGCGTTCGCCCGTTACCTCGCGTTCGAACTGGGCAAACGAAAGCAACACCATTCAGGGTTAATCGGCCCATCGACGTGGTGGTGTTGAACTGCTGGGTGACCGCAACAAAGGAAACTCCCTCGGCATCGAAAATTTCTACTATCTTCGCGAAATCAGCCAGGGAACGAGTCAGTCTATCGACCTTGTAGACGACGACCACATCGATGCGTTTTTCTTTGACATGATCGAGTAGAGCTTTGAGGGCAGGCCGATCCATCGTCGCGCCGGAAAACCCGCCGTCGTCAAATGCGGTTTTGACCGATCGCCAGCCCTCGCCGGCCTGACTCTTGACGTATGCTTCGCAGGCTTGGCGCTGAGCATGCAGCGAATTGAAATTCTGCTCGAGCCCTTCCTCGGAAGATTTCCTGGTATAGATCGCACAGCGTTTGGGAGTGCCGTTACTTTGAGCCATGACTCGCCTCCTGCGCTCGCTTACCGCGCAAGCCAAAGAACAGTGGACCGTTCCAATGTACCCCGGTGATCAGGCGGGCAACTTCAGTGAGTGAGCGGTAGCGCTTTCGTTTGTACAGCACGCCCTGATCCAGCACCCTCACCTCGTGCGCAGTGCCGTGCCAGTCGCGCACCAGAACCGTTCCCGCAGACGCCGCTTTCGCCGGCTCGAGTTTCAGCGGTTGTCCGCATCGCGCGTCGTTGCCCAAGCGCACCAGGAGTCTGCGAGTGGATGGTTTGAGTCCTCCGCGAGCTTGCTCCTGGATTCGATATGCCACCGCTCGGGTCAGCAGTTCGCGGCTGACGCGATGCGGTGGCTCGGAACCGTATAGAGCTCGCCATTGTTGCTTCAGAACCTTAATCGGAGACGACTCCAGCGAAGCCAGTTTCAGCGAGACTGTCTCTGGCGAATTGGAAATTCTCTTGTCTTGCATGCGTTGCCCCTCCTCCTTTCGGGCAGACACACACATGGCTCTTCGGTGGGCACGCAGCCAGTCATTCGCCCGAGATTCCTCAAGAGAAGAGACTTTTGTCGAGCCAACCGAGAGAAGAGCCGAATGCAAGGCGAACAGATTCTCTTCAGCTCAGATGCTTTAGTCGCGCCAAATGGGTGCGCCAAGACTGGGCAGAATTCATCCCAAAAATCGCCCGACGTCGGGGTTCGAATCGACCCCTTCGCCGCCAGGCGAGTCTTTATCTTCGGGACCTCTCAAATTCTCTAGATAGGTGTGGCGTCATCTGCTCATCTTGACAGCATCGGAGAAACTGCCTTTTGGGTAATTCGTGCACGACGTGCCTTGCAATTTCTCGGTGGCGAGTAGAGCCGATTTCCACCCGTCTACGTTGACGGACAATAGATCCATTTGCGGATTGGTCTAAACGGTAGGTCTGGAATGCCGTTGAGGTGAATCTTGCCAATATGGACGGCGATAACGGTAGGCTCGATCAGTAGAATTGTTGAAGGCACCCACGTCCTAAATTCTTCGGTCTGGATGAAGGTACAAGAACTCCCTGAGCCAGAACCACACTAGGGCATGTAGAGCATTCAGCGATTGGTGACATTCGTCACAGAGAAAGACCCGTGACGGGTTGCTAGCAACCCGTTCTGCCGTTTGTTTTACCATTCGCTGCTTACCGGGCTTGCCGCACCGATCGCACGTCCCTGCGCGGGTCAAGATACCGGCCCATGATTCAGACAGTCCAGACGATCGAGTCGATGTAGCCATCTTCACGCGGACCGTACCCGATTTCCCGCGCGTGTCGCCAGGGTTGGTTGGTTCTTCTCATAACAATTCAGCAGATAAGTTCAGCGAGCACACTTGAAAACTCGGCCCTCGATCAGGAATCCTGATCGGCATGCCAAAAGCCAAGCCTTTATCCAGCACCCTAGTGGACCTCGAATGGGCCAGGGTTTACGCCGATCGCATCACCGACGAGCTCAAGTTGATTGCAAAGACGCTGTCGGAGCTCAACGCGCATGCAATGCATCCACATCTGGTCAAGGGCGCGGTTAGGCTGAAAGATCAGATGAGGCAGGCCAGTCGCCAGGTCGGCGGGATGAGGAAAATCGCGAGCCAGTACGAATCCAACTGGATGAGTACGATTAAAAAGGTGTTGGCAGCCAAGAAAACGCCGAAAAAGATATCGCGCTAGTTACTCGCATGTTTGCCCCAACGCACATTCCGTGCTGGCTCGGTGTCTGCTCGCCCGTGTCTCCACAAGTGATGGTTCGTTTCGTCGAGACGATGCTCTGTTCAGTCAGCGCGTTACACATTGGTGCCGAATGGTCTTGCGAGCTGAACCTCAGCAAAGGAGGGATCGCCGTGGGCGAGAAAAGTCACCTGCGATGTGGGAAGTCTATGGTGTTGCCAGCGTTGCGCTTTCTCACTTCTGGCTGACGCACACACCGTGCCCTTCCGCAGGCACGCAGGCAATCAGCTGACGAGATTCTTCCAAAAAGAGAGATCACTTTTGACGAGCCAGGGCACGGAAGAACAGCCGAATCCAGGGCGAATAGATTCTCTCCAGCTCGGATGTTTTTTTCGCACCAAATAGTGCGCGAAGACTGGTGCGGATTTCAGCCCATAGGATCGCTCGGGGACCCGGGGGTTCGAATCCACCCCTCTCCGCCAAACAGTCCGTACTATTTACCTACAATCTGGAGATGGCGGCAAATCCGCGCATGGCGTGGCGCTTTTGCGCTCATGCGAACCGGAGA
>Ga0209772_10000433_pt1 | contig 10547 bp, 14 predicted proteins | sample BogFormECP03_OM1_FD_188235 | JGI IMG/M metagenome (GOLD analysis project Ga0209772, IMG submission 188235) | Bog forest soil microbial communities from Calvert Island, British Columbia, Canada - ECP03_OM1 (SPAdes) (version 2) | ecosystem: Environmental > Aquatic > Freshwater > Wetlands > Bog ... | reverse complement strand
AGATGTCGCGCACCGCAACCATCGAGCGAGAATTGTCGCCTGAGCCGCGGACGGGACGCCTGCTCTGCGCCGGTGATGTCGCTGTCGCCCTCGACGTGTCGATTCGTACCGTGCAGCGGCTCGCCGATGAGGGCCGATTGCAGCGCGTTCGACTCGGCTACAGGACGACCCGGTACACGCTGGGGTCCCTTGAGGCGCTAATCGCCGATGGCTCTGAAAACGGCACCGCCCCGCTTGACGAGAGCGAGGCGGCGCAAGATTCGGGCAGGCCGGCCCGACATGGCTCAGGGTAGACCACACGGCGGGGGACGCCGCCCGCCCGCGCCCGCTTGGACCGTTCGGATTCGGGCTCATCGCTGCGAGCGATTCGAGATCCCGGCGCAGTTGATCGAGGTATGCACGACCTCGGTGGACGTTGCGCGGCTCGCCGGCATTCGGGAAGCCCACCGCCGAGGTCGTCTCCCGCCATGGAAGCCGTTGCTACGGATCTCATGGCCGCACACGACGGCTGAGCGCGTCGGGGCGACGCCCACCGCGCCGACGGCGATCGATGGAGAGCGAGTGCAGCTGACGCTCGACGAGCTGAGGCGGGCGGCGTGAGCGCGTCCCTTGTGACACGCGCCGATGCGGTGAGCTCCCGGTCTATCCGCTGGGCGTGGACCGGCAGGCTCGCCGTCGGATATCTGACCGTCATCACGGGCGTAGAGGGTCTCGGCAAGTCCGTGTTCGCAGCGTGGCAGGTCGCGCGTCTCACGCGCGGAGATCTCCCCGGTGAGTGGCAAGGAGAGCCGGTCGACGTGCTGATCGTCGCCGGCGAGGACGGGATCGCCGACACATGGCGCCCCCGGCTCGAGATCGCCGGGGCGGACCTCAAGCGCGTCAGCTTCCTGAATCTCGACCAGCTCCCGACGGACTGGAACTTGCGCGACGGCATCGGAGACGTTCGCGGCGCGCTCGAGGAGACGGACGCGCGGTTCGTCCACGTTGACGCGCTCCTCGACCACATGCCGCCCCCGAAGGGGGGTGAGTCGATCAACAGCCCGACGTTCGTCCGGCAGGCACTCGGACCGATGAAGCGCCTCGTCCGCGAGCTCGAGATCGTTCTAGAGTTCTGCCTGCATCCCCCCAAGGCGCGCAGCGGCGATTTCCGCGATCTCGTTCAGGCAAGCCAAGCGTTTGGCGCGATCCCGCGCGTCGGCCTGCTCTTCAGCTATCACCCCGACGACGCCGCCGAGGACCCCGACCGTCGCCGTGTCGTACTTCGCGGAAAGGGCAACCTCGGAGAAGACCCCGGCGCCCTCGAGTTCCGCGTTGGGAGCAAGTCCTACACGCACGACGACGGCCGCACCACAAAGCGCGAGGTCGTCGTCGACGTCGCGCCGTCCGCTGTCGTGATCGGCGACCTCGCGCCCGACCGGATGATCGGCGCACGCCAGCCCACGAAGGCGGAGCAGGCCGCAGAAATCCTCCGAGACGCACTCGGCGACCACGACTGGCACCCCGCCGCGGCGATCCGCGACCAGCTCGCCGCCGCCGGCCTTAACAGCGGCAGCGTCCGCACGCACGCGCTCGGACTCGCGCGAGTCGAGAAGCGCAAGACCCAACACGCCTGGGAGTGGCGCCTCCCAACCAGCCAAGAGTCCACGAGCGACGGACCCTTGGACCCTGCGCGCGCGCGTTGTCTCTCAGACGGTGGACCCTTCGATTCAGAGAGAGAAAACCCCAACAACAACGGGAAGGGTCCAAGGGTCCACGACCTTCACCCAAACGACCCCCTAGGGACCAAGAGTCCATCTCCGGGGGACTACGCGCGCGCGCGCGACGCAGGACCACTCGAGCGCATCAGCGGCCGCACGCTCGCAGAACTCGAAGAAATCCGAGACCGCCACATCGAGGCCATCCGATGAACCTCGAGAACGTCAAGAAGCCCACGCACCCGTTCGTGTCGTCGCTCGCTGCTCGTCCTGGTGAAACACGGCAGTTCCTTGCCACGGCGATCGTGTGGCCGCTTCCTGGCCGCGGTCGTGGCGTTCGCGGCGTCGTGGCGGCCGTGCTGCGCTCATGGAGCTGGTCGTGAGCGAGACAGCGATCACGCGCACGGCGGCGCCTGCTCGGACGCCGCTGGTCGATGCGAGCGCTCTCGCTGTTGAGCTGGGCGTCAGCCGCGATTGGGTTTACGAACACGCCGCGGAGCTGGGCGCGATGAGGCTTGGCGGCGGGCCGAAGGCGCGTTTGCGCTTCGACCCGGTGGTTGCTCGTGCTGCGCTCTCTCGCTACGGAAGCGAGAAGTCGCAGCCGCAAGATGTAAGTGCTGGTGCGGGATCCCGCGCGGCGTTCAAGGCTCGTGGTGCTCGTCGGCCACTACATCGGCCACAACCCGGGTCGATCTTGCCGATCCGGCCGCGGAAAGCGCCAAGGTGAGCGGTGTAGCGACACCCGCGCAGATCGCGTTGGGCGCCGAGCTTGGTATGGGGCCGGCGGAGACGGAGCGCTGCTTGCTGCTGGCGTCGATGCCCAGGACTGAGATTGATGCGGTGACGGCGTTGCAGTTGGGTCCCGACGGCGATAGCTGGCTTACGTGGGACGAAGCGCTGTCGCTGCACCGCATGTCGGAGCCCGATCGCGACGAGGTTCTGGCGCTCGTGTATAGCGGCGAGAACGGCGAGCGGGAGATGGGGGTCGCGGAGGCGCTCGCGAGCGACAGCTTGGACAAGGACCAGCGTTCGCGGTTCCGACCTGGGGTCACGGCTAGTCGTGAAACCGGCCGGCGTCGTCCGCGTGGCTACGCGGATTGGCGGCCGCAGCACCGAACGCAGGCGCTGCTGGACGACGTGCAAAACGTTCTCGAGGAGTACGCCGATTTTCTCCCGTTGACGGTCCGGCAGATCTTCTACCGCCTCGTCGGCGCGCACGGGTACGAGAAGACCGAGCGCGCTTATAGCCGGCTCGGCGAGCATCTCGTTCGCGCACGTCGGGCTCGGCTCGTGCCATTCGACGCGATCCGTGACGACGGCATCGTGACGTACTCTTCGCGCTGGCACGGTGGCCCCGCGGACTTCTGGGACGACGCGATCGGCCGTGCGCACGAGTACCGCCGTGACCGTCAGGCCGGGCAGCCGCGCTACGTGGAGCTGTGGTGCGAGTCGGCGGGGATGGCGCCGCAACTCGCCAACGTGGCGGATGGCTTTTCGGTCCCGGTGTTCTCTGCTGGCGGCTTCGCATCGCTGAGCGCTGTTCGCCTTATCGTTGATCGTGCGGTCCGCCGCGGTGTGCCGACGGTGCTGTTGCACGTCGGCGACTTCGACCCGTCCGGCGAGAGCATCTTCGGCGCGATCGTCGAGGACGCTAGAGCGTTCGCGGTCGAGGATGCCGTGATCGGCACGCAGCGCGTCGAAGGGATCCGGTTGGCGTTGACCGCCGCGCAGGTCGAGGAGTATGACCTGCCGACGGCACCGGCGAAGCAGTCCGATAGTCGCTCGGCGCGCTGGATCGGCGGGACCTGCCAGTTGGAGGCATTGCCGCCGGACACGCTCGCCAGAACGGTGCGGGATGCACTCGACGGGTTGTTCGAGCCCAGCCGGCTGTGCCGCGAGATCGAGTTGGAGGCGCGTGACCGCACGGAGCTCCTGCGCGCGCTGCCAGCTGAAGGCGAGGCGGCATGATGAGCGACCAGCAGGCGCAGCAAGGGACGGACGCGCACGAGCGGACCCTTCTCGCGTCGGACGCGCTTGGCCGGGCGCTGGCGATGCTTGAGGAACGCGAAAGCCGGTGGTCGTGATGGCCGCCAAGGGCAAGCTTGAGCGGCGGCGCGAGCGGATCCTCGCGCTGATCGAGGCTGACCCGCAGCGGTCGGCGAGGTCGATCGCTGCGACCGTGGGATGCAGTCCGAATACGGTGCTGCGCGCTCGCAGGCTGCACATGCAGGTGAACGGGCCCGACTGCACGCTGAACGACTCGGCTAGCGCTGCACACCCCGGCATGGCGAACTTGATCGCGCCAGCGGAGCCCGGGAACGATCGCGCGGTCACGCACGGTGCTTACTCGGCGGCGAGGCTTGAGCCTCGTGTCCAGGCGTTGACCGGCGAGCTGCGCACGGTCGTGCCGGGCTATCAGCCGGCGGACGACGCCGTGATCACGATGCTCGCGCTGCTGCTGGCGCAGCTCGAGCAGGTCAACGCTTGGCTTGCCGACCATGGCCTGTTCAAGAACGTGGCTCGCGGCGAGCTACAGCCGGTCCTTGCTGCGCAGGGAAAGTGGATCAACACCGCGAGCCGGCTGTGCGACCAGCTCGCGCTCACACCGACCGCTCGTGCGCGGCTGGGTGTCGTAGCCGCCAGCGACGACGGCTACGCCCGCTACTTGGAGATCACGAACGGAAAGGCGACACGGTGAGCGCTGGCGTGACGACTCCCACCATCGGGCTGTGTGAGGCGCTGGACTCGCCGTCCATCTTCGGATCGCTGAGGCTGTCGCAGCGTCAGCGGGAGCCATGTGAAGCGATCGACGCAGGCGCGCGATCGGTGGCCATCGAGTGGGGTCGCCGCAGTTTCAAGACGGGCGTCCAGTCCGTCATTGGCTGCTGGCACTGTCTGCCGCGGGAAGAGTTCGCGATGTACCTGCGTCCGGGGGAGATCCGCAGGGTTCTCGCGCTCGCGACGAACCTTCGTCAAGCCAGAGTGCTGATCGCTTCTGCTGAGGTTCTGATCGCAGACTCAAAGGTCCTAAAACCGATGGTGGAGAGCAGGACCGACACCGCTATTCGCTTCAAGCATGGGGTCGAGTTCGTCGCGATGCCGGCGAACGCAGCCGGTGATCGCGGCCGGGCAGCGTCATGTGTTCTGCTCGACGAGTTCGCCCACCACTTTGATGGCGACCCCGATGGGCCGAAGTCGGCGGAGCGACTACTCGCGTCAGTCGTCCCGTCCACCTCGCAGTTCCGTGAGCTGGGGACTCTGCTCGTGGCATCGACGCCAGCGGGTGACAGCAACAAGTTCGCCAACTTGTGTGACGACATCGTGGAGCATCCTTCGTCGACGACGGCGTATTTCTTCGGCAAGACCTGGGAGGTCAACCCGAAAATCCGTGAGGAGGATCTAGCGGACGAGCGGCGCCTCCTCGGCCCCGAGCTGTTCTCCCAGGAGTACGAAGCGAACCGTCTTTCTGGGGCGGGCGCCTTTTTGTCGCCGGACGCGATCGAGAAGTGCGTGTCTGAAGGCGGCGATCTCGACTATGTGCCTGCGCTGGAATTCACGCTTGGTATCGACCCTGCGATGAGCAGCGACACGTTCGGTGCTGTGGTGTTGGGGTTTGAGCGGCGTGATCCGTCACGGATGGTGGTCGCGCAGGTCAACGGCTGGCAGGGCGAGCGGTCCGACACGTTCGAGGCAGCGCGGCTTCGTGAGGATGAGCTTCTCGCGCGTGTCGTGAGCGTCTGTGAGGAGTACCGAATCACGTCCGTCGCGACGGACGTCCATAAGGCGCGGGAGATCCGCAGTCGGCTCGGTGAGCACGGCATCACCGTCACCGACGTCCCGTTCACGGGCGACGCGCGCCGCGCGGTGTTCACCGCATTGCGGCTCGTCATCGACGAGCAGCGGATTGATCTGCCGCGCGAACCGCTGCTCCTGACGGAGCTGCGGGCGCTAAATGTGAAGTACACCAGCCAAGGCCAGGTGGTGCAGATCCCGCGGCTTGCTGGGAAATCCCATTGCGATCGGGCCATCGCTTTGGCTCTTGCGATCGCGGCGCGTGAGGGTCCGGATCGACGAGTCGCGTTTGGTGAACTCACGTTGCCGCGCGGTACGGCTGCTGCCGGCGATGGTGGTAATCCCCTTGACGGCCCCGACTGGGGTGGCAGCTTCAGTGACCCATTTGCAGACTGGTGACGGTGAATGCAGCACGAACGAAAGGTTGAAGATGAGTACAGCAACGATAGACGACAAGCAGATCGACGCGAAGGTGAACCGGGCGCTCAGGGTGCGGTGCCGCGAGGCGGGATTGTCGAGCCGGACGATCGGCTCCTTGACCCCTGCCGAGCAGGAGAAGTATTCGCAGCTCCTGGTCGACACGCTCCGCGAAGAGAACCGGCTCCGCGAGGGCGTCACCACCGGTGACCTGCTGGATCTGTCGGAGGATGGTGTCCCGATGGTCGGCGAGGACGGTGAGCCGCGGGCCGCCGTGGCTGTGGTTGAACAGCTCGACGACAAGGGCATGGTTGACCTCACCGGTTCGGGTGTTCCGCTGGTCGAGCCGCGGAGCCGTCCGTTCGGCCGGCGCCAGCGTACGCCGGGGCCGATGCGCGAGGCTACGTATGGCGCGGACGGTCAGCCACAAGTTCACTATGAGGACGGCGATACGTACCGGGATTGCACGGATTTGTATACCGTCATCAAGAACGATTTGGGGACGGGTAGTGAATCGTTGGAGAACCAGCAGGCGAGTAATCTCGTGGCGTTGATGAAGGAAGGCTATCCGTTGAGTGATGTGCAGGTCGGGTTGTTGCAGCGGCTGTTGGCGAAGTACAAGCCGCAGATTGAAGCGTTGCGTGCGAGCCCGGATAAGGAAGGCCAGGATTACACGGATGTGCCGGAGCCGGCGACGGCACGGCTTGTCCCGGAAGACCCGATGAGTGAGAGCGACGCCGATGGTCCGCTGCTCGACGCGGAGGAGTGGTTGCACCCGCCCGTGTCGAGCGAGGTTGGGAGCGACGGTCTGCACGATCTTTCCGGCGATGTCCCGATGGTCGACGGGAGCGACGCTAGCGGCGACGAGGCGGGTGGTGAAGTGGACGGCGATCTCATCGACCTGACCGCGGATGGTGTGCCGTCGTCCGAGGTGAAGCGGCGGTCGGCGGCGGACCTTCTCGCTGAGGCTGACCGTGAAGATGCCGCCGAGCGTGAGGAGGTCCAGCGATGACGTTCGACCCGTTCGCGTTTTCTCCGCCCGCCGGTGGTTGGGAAGGGCTCCCGCCGCAGGATTTTCATGCCGACTTGTCGCTCGTGAACGAGCTCCGCGAACTTTGCACTCGCGGTGTGAGTGATCCTGGTGGTGATCCGGGGTGTGAGCGGCGGTTGCCGCTGTCGGCGGTGAGTGATGGGGATTTGCGGTTCGCGGTGCGCAGGATGGAGCGCAGTTTCCCTGGCTGGCGTCTGACCGGGGATCCAAGCGAGCCGATCGTCGACCGCATCGGCAGGCATTTCGAGATCCCGGCCGCGCGGGCTCGTGGCGGGCTGGCCGCGTGACACTCGCCCTTTCCAAATCTTCCGCCCGGCAAACCCCCCCGCGGAAGGCGGCGGCGCCGGTCCTCGCCGTCGCGCGTCGACGGCGGCCTCAGGGGTTTCCCTTCATCTTCCCCCGGGGTCGCTGTCGGCGCAACCACCACTTCTAATGATTGGAGACACAGTGAGTAGTGCGGGTGGACGCGACGTGGGTGAGTCGGTCCTGTTCGACAGCCGAGTGACGCCGACCGTCGTGACGGGGCGACCTGGCGAGCCAGCTTACGACGGGTCGGCAGGCTTCGGAGCGTCGATCTCCGCCCTATGTGCCCAGAACCACGGCTCGGCCGACCGGGACGGCCAGAGCGTGCTTGAAGCGCGAGAAACGGGACGCGCGGCGGGTCAGTCCCCGCGTTGCGCGCGGTCGATCGCGTCGGCGAGCTGGTGCAGGTTCGCGCCTATGCCATCGAGGAGTCGTGTCACGCTGTGCCAGCCCACGCCGCGATGCCCATTCTCTAGCTGCGAGAGGTACGAGACACCGATCCCGGCACGCGCGCTGAGCTCCTCCTGCGTCAGCGCGGCCTGGGTACGAAGCTCGCGCAGCGCGCGGCCGAGGGCGCGATGGTCGCGGATCGAGGCGTCGGTTGGCTCATGACGGATCATTGCAATGCAAGCAAAGATACGGTACGGTCGGGTGAACCATACAAGTGGCGCCCGCGGTGCATACACACCCGGGCGCCTGGCACCAGGAGCGATAACTCCCGGCACGCCAGCCACGCTACCAATCCCAGGTGCGCGGCTTTCCTGCCAGAGCCGTTCTCCCGGAGCCTCCCACGACAGGAGGAACCGATGACCAGCAACCTGAACGAGAACACCCAGCGGGCAATCGTTCTGCAACTACTCCGCGAGGACCATCCGCAGGATTGGTCACGAGCGGAGCTTCAGCACGAGCTATCCGACGTGGAACCGCTCGTCAACTCGGCGCTAGCGCGCCTGAAGGCCGAGGGCGTTGCGGTCCTTCGCGGCGAGCAGGTGAGAGCGTCGCGGTGCGCCCGGCACATCGACTTCTTGGAGCTGATCGCTATATGAGCGAGCTACAGCCAGAGTTGGTGCTAGCAGCCGTCGAGCGCGCTGGGCGTCATCAGGTCCAACCGAAATCAGGGGCTTCCTTCGCAACGGTGCTCGCGCACCTTGGGCTCGCCACCGGCTCGTGGACTACGCGCCGACTGCGACCTCAGTTCAACGCGCTACACACCGACGGTACGCTGGAAACGTTCCGCCGGAACGGCATCACGCGGTGGGCTCTAACCCAGCGTGGTCGCAGGTGCCTACAGCGAGCGCGGCGTGCGGGCAACGTGCCCGAGCTACCCGAGGCGCCACAGCACGAGACATGGCGCGAAGCCCGTGTGCTGGCAGGCGAGCGAATCGAGGAATTCCGCCAGGATGCGCGCGCCGCGTTGACCGAGGCTCTGCGCCTGCTCGACACGGACGCCAACTCGGATGCGTGGTATGCGATGCGCAAGCGGCTAGACCGCGCCTGCGCACGGCTGGCGTCGGCCACCTACTGCCTACGCGAGTGGCCCGAGCCATCCGACGATCGAGCCGACATAGACGAGCCCCAACGTCAGCGGAGCCGTCGCAACATCAACCTCTGGCGAGAGGGCGCATGATGGCCCGCCCAGCCACAGGACAGGTGATCGTGGACGAGCGCAGGCGCAGCCCCACCTTCGGCCTTCGCTTCCGCGCCTACGGCCGACGCGAGTACGTGGCGCTCGGAACAGCAGCGGAAGGCTGGACGCCTGCTATAGGGGTTCACGTGGCCGCGCAGGCGGATATCGCGCAGATTGCTCGGGCGGACCGCCATTGCGAGGCTGCACGTCGAAGGTCCACAGGGCTGGCGATGCTCGCCGAGTTCGCCCACGCGCTGCGAGATGGTGAGAGCTGATGCCGCGCCCGATGAGAGGCAGCGTCACCGAACACGTCGGCGGGGACGGGCGGACGTACCGTTCGCTGAGGTTCCAGGTTGGAGGCCGGCGCCATCGCATACCGCTGGGGCCGGTGAGTGCCGAAGCGGCGGAGGAAGCGCTGCGCCACACGATCGCCGACGTCGAGCGCGGTACCTGGACCCCGCCAGCGGCGGTCGAGGCACCAGCCGAACCCGAACCGATCCCGACCTTCCACCAGTACGCCGAGCAATGGTGGCTGCTGAGCGAGGGGCAGCTATCGCAGAACACGCAGGAGGACTATCGCTGGCGGCTTGAGAAGCACCTGCTCGCGTACTTCGCCGAGATGCCGCTCGACAGGATCAAGGCGGTCACGATCGAGCGTTACATCGCGGTGAAGCTCGCCGAAGATGACCCGTTGTCGGCGCGGTCGATCAACATGACGGTCATCTTGCTCGGCGCGATCCTCGAGCGGGCGGTCAGGCACGAGCTGATCGGCCGCAACCCGGCGAAGGGCTGCCGGGCGAAGGAACGCGCGCCGGCACGCTCCTACCTTGAGACGGCTGGGCAGATTCGGGTGCTACTGGACGCGGCGGGTGAACTAGACGCCGACGCTGCGCGAGACAGGCGGCACGTCAAGCGGCGGGCGATGATCGCGACGCTGGTGTTCGCCGGTCTACGCATCGGCGAGATGCTGTCGCTTGATCTCGACTCGATCGACCTCGCGGACGGATGGCTGGACACGGCTTCCAAGACAGACGCGGGCGAGCGCAAAGTGAAGATCAGGGGTGCTCTCCACGACGAGCTGGCGTCGGTGAAGGCCGATGCTGTGACGGGGCAACGTCTCGCGTTCCCGACGCGCACAGGGCGGCAGATGAGCCCTGAGAACTTCCGTAGCCGGGTGCTTGCCGCGGCGATCAAGCGAGCCAACGAGAACCTTGCTGCTGCGGGGCTGCCGCCGCTGCCAGGAAAGATCACCCCACACAGCTTGCGCCGGACGTTCTGCTCGCTGCTGTACGCGCTCGGCGAGGACCCTGGGACCGTGATGGATGAAATGGGCCACACGGACCCGGCGCTCGCGCTCAGGGTGTACAGGCAGGCGATGCGCCGCGGGGAGGGTGAGAAGGCGCAGCTCCGTGCGCTCGTGGAGGGCGGTGTTGTGGCCAGTGAGGATGTGGCCAGCGGGGGAGTTGTGGCCAATAGTGGCCAACGAGAGCAAATCGAGGATGTGAGCTCGCCCGCTGGCGAGACGGAGTGACTGTGAAAACCGCTCATTTGCAGGCACTTCTGAGGCGCGCCCGGCAAGATTCGAACTTGCGACCTCTCGCTCCGGAGGCGAGCGCTCTATCCACTGAGCTACGGGCGCAGGCGACGCCTCGCGGACGGCATC
>Ga0209772_10000431_pt1 | contig 10549 bp, 9 predicted proteins | sample BogFormECP03_OM1_FD_188235 | JGI IMG/M metagenome (GOLD analysis project Ga0209772, IMG submission 188235) | Bog forest soil microbial communities from Calvert Island, British Columbia, Canada - ECP03_OM1 (SPAdes) (version 2) | ecosystem: Environmental > Aquatic > Freshwater > Wetlands > Bog ... | reverse complement strand
GTAAGGTCTTCTTCGCTGAATTGCCCCGCCGCCTTGGCAAGCCCCGGCCGCTGGTCCGCCGTTGCGGCAATCAAATCCGAATCCGCCCCGCAAACGCGCGCAATCAAAAGATTGCGAATATGCCGGATCGCTTCACGGCAAAAATGCTGAAGATTGCGCCCCTCTTTTTGAAACGTGTGTACCAGCCCAAGTGCCCGATCCGCCGAGCCTTCCGCAATCGCATTCACGAGTTCATTCAGCGAATCTTCCGGCACAACGCCCAACAACTCCCGCACTTCTTTGTCCTGAATATCGTCGCCGCAAAAAGCTCGCGCCTGTTCCAAGAGCGAAAGCGCATCGCGCAAACTTCCTTCTGCCATCCGCGCAATCACCGCCAGCGCGCCCGGCTCAATCTTCAAATTTTCTTTCGTCGCGATCTCTTCGATGCGCGCGGTAATTTCCGCGAACGTCAGCGCTCGAAAATGAAAATGCTGCGATCGCGACCGTATGGTATCTTCCAAATCCTCCGGCTGCGTCGTCGCCATCACAAAAACAACGCGGTCCGGCGGCTCTTCCAAAGTTTTCAGCAGCGCGTTTGAAGCCTCACCGGTCAGCATGTGCGCTTCGTCGAGAATCACCACTTTGCTTCGCGAAGCTGCCGGCGCATACCGCACCATCTCCCGCAGTTCGCGAATCTGGTCAATGCCGCGATTCGACGCAGCATCAATCTCAATCACGTCCAGCGAAGTCCCCGCCGTAATCTCCTTGCACGAATCGCACACGCCGCAAGGCTGCGCCGTTGGCCCCTCCACGCAGTTCAGCGCTTTGGCAAGAATCCGCGCTGCGGTGGTTTTTCCCACGCCGCGCGCCCCGGAAAAAATATAAGCATGCGCCACGCGGTTATTCTTAATCGCGTTGGCAAGCGTAGCTGTGACGTGGGTTTGTCCGACAAGATCGCGGAAAGTTTGCGGCCGGTACTTCCGTGCGATGACCTGGTAGTTCATCTCGCGCTGGACTTCTTTTTACTCCGATTGTTCCGTTCTTGAAAACTTTTTTCTCGAAAGCGTCGCTCGAGAGTTCAAGCAGAAAATTTACCGCTCGTGACTTTCAACTTTGAACTGTCGACTGTCAACTTCTTTTCGATGCGAGGAACTTCGGGTGATCTGCGGCACCCGAGGCAATCCCGATACCGTTGCTCCCTTCCGGGCCTGGCGGGGTTCGCGGGACCTCGTTGCACAGAGCCCGAAGTTCCACGCTTCGGCAGTCGCGCTCATCGCGCGGCTGCGAAGAAAAGTCTAGCACACTCAGTCAGCGTAAAAATGTGCTGCAAGCTCTTCGGCAGGAATATACCGAAGTGCCTGTCGATAAATTCCTACCACGGTTCCGCGATCCGTTCGCGGTGGTTCGGAACGGTCAAACTCTGCCGCGTGCCATCGGCAGTTACCCGACGGAGCTTAATGTGGCTGCCACGCTGGGACTCAATTCCGAATCCAAACAACACGAGGATTCGGACGATGTCCGCACCCGACAAAACTTTAGGCTTCGGCATGCACTTGCGGTTCGGGCTCTAGCTCGTAGCTTGCCAGGATGGATGCATTAGGAGCGAGTCCAAAATCCGCTGGATTCTCGCCATTGAGTTGAAGCGCAATCGCTTCCTTTACATTCTTCATCAACTCGTCGAGTGTCGCGCCTTGCGTGACCACAGGAAGGTCGAAGCACTCGGCTACGTAATACTTGTCCCCTCGGAAAATCCGTACTTGAATGATTCGCTTCATCGTCTTAATCCTATTCGCTGTCCGGCGTTTCGAGCAACAAGCATCTCGCAATATTGCTAGTTCTTGGGGTAGTTGGGGTCGGCTTTTACTTCCAGGATCTGCTTGGTGTGGCGTTCGCTGTGCGCGGCGATCAGGAGGACGAATTCGTAGGCGTCCATTTTTACGCCCATGGGGCTGTCGGTCGCGTGATCGCGCAAGCCCGGCGTGGTCTTCAGGAATTCTTCGGTTTTCTCGCGGCTCTCGACGAAATGCTTGAGGGAGGCGTCGGGCGTGCCGTAGCGGTTTGTAGGGACGATCGGTTCGGGCGCCTGCAGTTTGTGCGAGCGATCCGGAACCATGGCCATGACGCCCTCGTCAATTTTCTTTACGTCGCGGTCGGGAACGGCGGGTGCGAGCATCACTTTTTCCACGACCATTCCGCGAATAAAATCTTCGGCGGCGGCGATGTGCTCCATTACCTGCGCGATGGACCAGCGATCCGGTCCGGGTTTGAAGTTCCATTGCGCATCGGAGAGTCCTCTGGTGGCATCGAGGACGTCCTTTTTGGTGCTTTCGAGATATTGCAGCGCTTTCTCTTTCTCTGCTGGCGTTACTTCCTGCGCGCGGACCAGTGTGGCGCCGGTACAAGCCAGAATCGCAATCGCCGCTGCTGCCCTCAGTTGCTTGATCATAATGTGCTCGCTTTCGTTGTTTGATTGGAGAGGGAAACGGAAAGTTCCTTGAACGTGGGTGAGCCCGCCTGGCCGCTGCGTGTAGCAGGAATGGTTTGGCAGAATCCTCCGCGTTGTTGGAACTGTAGCAGTGATTGGATGCGAGGAGCAATGGCAGGTAGTTCCGTGAAACCGTGGGCCGTGTTCCGTGCCCCGTGAAACCGCGCAACCGTGATTCCTGTGCGGGGGAGAGTCGAGTTGATTCGCGGGGGTTGTCGAGTTGTAAAACTTGGGGCTTGCGGAGGGGTCCCTCCCCCTGGGTTTTTTGTAAGTGTTGATTCTGAAGGAGATTAAGTCGAACGGAATCAACACTTGTAGAAGTGTTGATTCTACATGCCTTATGTCGTGGTTAAGATTATAGATGGGTAACTGGGAAGTACGGGCTGGGCTCGTCCGATGACTCCGTAATTTGGAAATACGCGGGAGAAAATGGGCTGACGATTGTTTCCAAGGACTCTGATTTTCAGGAGCGAAGCATCCTTCTCGGCGCGTCGCCCAAGGTGATTTGGCTGCGAACAAAAAACTGCTCAAGCGCTCACATAGAGTTCGTCCTGCTAGCCGCGTCGGACATGGTCTCGCGCTTCCTGCTAGCGGAGCAGGAAACCTGCCTCATCCTCGGCCAGCCGCGCAGGGGAAAGTAGGAGCGACACCTGGGGCACGCCTTGCTAGATCAGTCCGCCTGAGCCATCCGCCGGTCCGGCTTGCCATCTGTAGTGACTAACTCATGTGCATATTGTGGATGCCTGATATGTATTAGCTCGTTAATCACTTGGAGCCACAGAACCCGCAAAGTGGGGCACACTAGCGGTAGTACCGGTACTATTCCAGAAGGTACATGCACGGGATTGGATGCCATGAAAACAGGTCGATACATCTGGATTGCGCCCTTCCTATTCTTCTTTTTGGTGGGCACCTATGTCTTGCTCGATTCGGTTCGGCGGCCAGGTCCCTACGCGGACGAGTACATTCTGCTCGGCGGGACACTCACGGCGCTGGGGTTGGCGGCCCTGTTTTTCGGATTCGAGCAATACCTGCAGATCAGAGCGATGGCACGCCACATGAGACGAGGCTCGTATCTCTCTCGAAAATCAAGGACATCGAGAATCTAAAGTAACTCCTGACGACTGCGAATCGCGCCACGATCGGGGAAAACTAAAACCCGCACCCTTACAACCATAGGGTGCGGCACCCTCGGAGAAGATATGTCCCCGGGTTCCCCGGGTTCGCAATCAGTCGATAAACGGAACTTCGAGATACGGTTTCGAGACTTCAATTATGATATCGTTTGGCGAAAACTCGGTAGAGTCAATGGCTTGGACGAGTTTGAAGTGGACCTCCGCCTTAATGTAATTACATCTTCTGGATAAGTATCGCGTTTGCGGGCGGACTGATATCCCGCCATCCTCTGTGAAGAGTTTGTCCAAGTCGCGACGAGTCATGCCATTCCGGATTTTCCCGAAATCGTCAAGCACCTCCTTGATTTCAGGGCAGAGGTCATTCTGACGTTGTCTTCCTACCTTGGACGGTGCTGGCAACATAGCAACTGTAAAAGCGAGAAGCACCAGCGCCAGTAACGTTTTCATGTCTTATCCTTTAGGCGGGTGGCGCGCCAGGTGCGGCACCCCCCAAGAAACTCCAAGTCAACGGCTAGTGGACTTGGGCTACGCGGAGTTTGGTTGCGGGATCGTCGGAGGCTTGGAGTGGGGCGGTGGCGGTTAGTTTGTAGGTGGTGTATTCGATGGTGAGGAGGGCGCTGCCGCCGAGGCGTATCCAGCTTTCTGTTTTGTTTTGGGCTGGGAGCCAGAAGTTGTCAACCTTTTGGTATTTGTGGTTGATGGAGCTTTTTTTGATCCAGAAGGAGGGGTTTTTTGCGGGTTCGGCTTCGATGCGGGTTACGGCGAAGTCTTTGGCGTCTACCCAGATTTTGCCGCGGTAGAGATATTTGTTTTCGGATTTGGGGATGACGTTGAGGACGTATTGGGGGGAGTCGGGGGAGTCTTCGTAGGCGGCGAGGGTGAAGTCGTAGTTGCGGGAGGTTAGGGCGGTGCGCTGGCGGTTTTCTTCGTTGGAGGCGGCTTTTTCTTCGTCGAGGAGGCGCTTGAAGATGTGTTCGAGGATGAATTTTGTGCCGGACTGGGAGAGGACGGTGAAGTCTTTTTCGTTGGGGGAGTTATAGGTGAGGCTGACGGTCATTTCGGCGTTGCGCTCGCCGAAGGGGCCGGTGTAGTGCATGGTGTAGGTGCGGGTGGCTTGGAAGCTGCGGAGGGCGGCGGCGCGTTCGCGGTTGCGTTGTTCCAGTTGAGCGACAACTTGATTTACCGTTAGCGGGGATGGCTTGCTGGCGTTTGTGCCGTAGGCTGAGACTGAGGAGACTCCGGGAGTTTGGGCAAAAGATTCCGGAGTTACACAGAGTGCGCTGAGGACACAGAGAAGAGGAGTTGCAAAGAGATTGAGCTTGCTGCGATTTTTTTGGCTGATGATTCTCTGCATTCTGCGTGTCTTCATTTTTCCCACTTTTACTAAGATGCGAGTTCTAGCTTAGACGCTCCTTGCTACTGTGGGGCGTGCTGAAAGCTTCAACGCCTTCTGCCAGCCGATGTTGTTGCGTAGTTCGCGGGCGTAGTCGGCGTAGACTCCGTCGAAGATTTTGTCCCAGGTCGCGTTAAGGGCGTAGGCGCGGGCGGCTTCGCGCATGGATTGCAATTGGTGCGGGCGGTCGGCGAGATTGCGGATGTGGGCTACGAAGTCGCCGGGAGTGCGGGCGATGAAGCCGGTTTCGCCGGGGGTGATGAGGAATTGCGGGCCGCCGCGGTTGGTGACGATGGCGGGGACGCCGGACGAGAGGGCTTCTAGGACTACGTTGCCGTAGGTGTCGGTGTGGGAAGGGAAGATGAAGACGTCCATGGAGGCGTAGGCGGAGGCGAGGGATTCGCCGCTGAGGACGCCGGTGAAGTCGGCTTTGCCCATGTTGGTGCGGAGCCAGGGTTCTTCGGCGCCTTGGCCTACGATCAGGAAGCGGAAGTCGGAGAAGCCGGAGTTGAGGAGGGAGTCTTCGAGGTCGGCGAGGAAGCGGATGTTTTTTTCTTTGGTTAGGCGGCCGACGTAGCCGATGGTGAGCGGGCGGCAGTCCAGATTGCGCCCGGTGGTTTCGGATTTGCTTTCGCGGGGTTTGAACAGGGTGGAATTTACGCCGCGGTGCATAAGGTAGACGGGTTTGTTTGTGCGGCCCGCGAGCATGTCTCTTAATTCTTGATTTGGCGCGAAGAGGACTTGCGCGATTTTGTAGAAGCGCAGTGTGGCGGTGAGAGAGGCTTCGCGGATCGTGGCGCCGATTTTCGCGCGCAGGCTTGCGGGGAGAAAGCTGAACATCGGCGCGGTTCGTTGTTCCAGGTATTCGTGAACGTTGGTGTGCCAGGAGGCGGCCAGGGGGACGCGCAGGCGATGGGCGAGGAGAGCGCCGAGCTGGCCGACGTCGCTGGGTCCGGTGATGTGGACGATATCGGGTTTGAATGCGCGGAGGGCTTGTTCGACGGACTTGTGGTGGCGCCAGAAGGCCAGGTCGAAGACGTGATTTTTGTCGAGCGCAAAGCCGATGGGGCCGCGGCGGCGCGTCATGCGCGTGACGGAGCCGTCGGTTTCGACGGCGTCGTGAGTGCCGCCGCAGACGGTCAGGAAGGGGAGTCCGCGTTTTCGCGCGAACGCCTCAAACTGGCGGCTGGTGTTCGCCACCCCGTCGATTTCGGCGTAGGTATCCGGAAAGAACGCGACTCGTGGATAGTCTGCCATTTTGATTGGGCCTCCTGGCTAGTGACCTGGGGGAAGTGCATTTCTTGTTCCGGACTGGCGAAATAGGAGCGGACGGCTTTGCGAACGGGGGCCAGTTCGAGAAGACGGACTACGTTGAAAAAGAGTGTGACGAAGGCGGGCGGCTTGCGCCAGAGTTCGATGAGCGGGCGAATGTCTCCATTGTGAGTCGGGTGGAAGACGCGCTCGTCCCAGCGGCGGGAGCCTTCGGGAAACTCGGGATGCTCGCGGACGACATCGAGAAGTGACAAAAACATGCGGATTGTAAAGGGTTCCGCGTATTGCGGCATGAAGAGGACGTGAGAGCGGCGCTCGTGGCGGATCTCGTGGACGAATTCGGAGAAGCTGCGGGCGTTGGTGAGATTGAGGACGGCGTTGGGTTCGGCGCCGTGACGGTCGCCGCCGCTGATGACGATCTGGTTCCAGCTTTCGGCGAATTCCAGGGTGGCGCGGTTTTCGTTCCAGGTGCGGACGCCGCTGAGTTCGAAGGCGTGAATGAACATGCCGAGCTTGGCGGAGAAGTCGGATAAGGCCTGCATGTGGCGCTCTTTGCCGACACCGGCGAGGTCCCACATGGGATGGTTCAGGACGATCAAAACGTCGGGCATCTTGTGGAGCATGGCGAGGAGTTCGCGGAGGCGGTCTTTTTCGGGGGTTTTTGTGTATTCGGCGAATTGCGCCATGATGCCGGCGGCTTCGGAGCTGGGGAGGTTGTGAATGCCCAGATGGAAGACCGTGTGCAGGTATGGAACAGTCCACTCGACCGAGGCGGGAGTGCGGCGAGCTTCTGGGACGACGCGTAGGAGCATAGGAGCTTCGATGTTGTCGTGGTCGGTGAGGGATACCATGCTTTCGAGGCCGAGGACATGCTCGATTTGGTTGCTCTCGAGCTGAAAGGCGGCGAGGGGGTAGAGCGGAGGCGTCCAATAGGCTTTGCTGAAATCGATAATTCTTCCGGATTTAATTTTGGCCAGCCAGGCCTGGACTTGGAGGCCGAAGCGGAGGGGCCAGTGGCGGGCCGTAAATTTGGGAATAAAGGTGAGGCCTTCTTTGGAGCGATTGGTATGACCGTGCAACGAAACGGCCGCGGTGTAGCCTTTCGCGGCGCTGGCGTCTTTCCAAAGGCAAGTCAGTTTGTGTTGCAAGGGCAACCTCCGCTGGGTTCAGAGTGATGCTACGAAGAAATTGCCACGGAGGTTGAAGTAAGACATTACGCTTCGAATATTTGTCGCTTCCGGACTCGTAACGGTTACCCGTATCGTACACAAGCGCATTTACAATTTTTCACAATTTCTTAACGCAGCGCATAAATGAGGTTCTCCTATACTTGATCGCTTGGACCACTCGCTAGAGCCCGCACGCGGGGATTTGCGCCACGTTGAGTTGGCGGCCGCCGGGCGTTCTTTTTTTGAAGTCATTTCAGAACTATTTTGGAAGCCTCAGCGGATTTTGCTTTATTGGAATTGGAAATCCGCGTGGCTGAGCATACTTTTGCGCGCGCCGATTTTCCTGGCCGCGGCGGCGGGGCGGGGTGCGGCGGCGGCGGTTTCGGCGGTGCTTACGGAATGTTTCTTCTGCGCGCTGAGCGCCGGATTTTATGGCGCTTTGGTGCAGAATCTGCGCGACGCGGAGCCGGAATGGCTGACGGTGCTCTTTCTGGCGTTGGTGGTTCCGGCGGTCTTTCAGGTTTTCGAATTTTTAGTGCATTGGTTTCGCGGGACGCCGCATTTGAAGGCGGCGGCCATTGTGTCGCTGATCGTTAGCGGAATATCTTCCTTATTTAACTGGTACGCGATGAGGCGCGGGGCTTTGCTTGTGGGGAGCGAAGGCCGCAGCTTTGGATCGGATTTGCGAAGGCTTCCGGGGCTTATCGTTTCGTTTATCGCTATGCTGCCGCGGTGGATTGCCGCAATGCAAAAGGGAAGCGCTGGGTTGTTGAAGACGCGGTCGCAGAAAGAAAGCTGATAGCGGAACCACCCTGGAAGGGTTTCAGCCGCGCAAGGTTGATCTATTCGCAGGCAGAAACAAACGTGTGCTTCTTGCTTCCACGCAGGCGGAGTAGATTCTAAGCAGACGCTAGAGGTGGTGCCATGAGCGGCTTGCTGGGCGATTTTCAATATGCCATCCGGAATTTGCGCAAGGACCGGCGATTCGCATTTGTCTCGATTTTTGCGCTGGCTCTCGGCATCGGTTCCTCGACGGTAGTCTTCAGCGTTTTCTATAATTTGTTTTTCAATGCGTTTTCTGCCAGAGACGCAAGCCGCCTGGCTGTTCCCGTCATTGAGAACGCGGATTCCCCAGGCGATCCATCTGCGCTGAAACTTCACTTGGCGGACGTGGACGCGATTCGTGAGCAGAATCGAGTTTTCGAAAACGTCGTTGGCTATATCACGGCCGGCGGCATTGTTCTTGCCAGCGACGACTCGCAGATGTATCAGTTTTTCGCCGCTCGTGTAACCGCTGACGCTTTTGATTTTTATGGTGTGCCCCCGCTTCTCGGGCGCGGCATCACGCCAGCGGATGGAAAGCCCGGCGCTCCACCGGTCTTTGCCATAAGTTACAAAACATGGAAAGGCGCTTTCCATGAAGACCCCAAAATTCTAGGAAAGACAATCAGCATGGACGGCGAGCCGCGAACACTCGTGGGCGTTATGCCTGCGCGCTTCCAGGCCTATGGCACTCAGGACGATATCTGGATTCCCATAAGCCGCTCGCGCGACACACCGCGCGAAGATGGAGAGTTTCCAGCGGAGATGCTGGCGCGCCTAAAGCCTGGAGTGACGCTGCAGGCCGCTTCAGCGGACATTGACGTCATTGTCAGGCAGCTTGCCCTTCAGCACCCCGGCGATTTCCCAAAACGTTTCAATGTGCGAGTTCAGTCGTTAACGGACTATATGTTATCGCCCGTCGGTATGACGCCCGTATTCCATTCCGACATCAAGCATTTGCTCTACGATCTGCTTGCGGCGGTCGCGATGTTGCTCTTGATCGCTTGCAGCAACGTCGCGAACCTGCTGCTCGCTCGCGCCACCATACGAGAAAAAGAGATGGCCGTGCGCAGCGCGCTGGGCGCGTCGCGCGGGCGGCTGATACGCCAACTTTTGGCCGAAAGTTCCGTGCTGGCGATGACGGCCTGCGCGGTGGGCTGTCTGTTCGCGTGGGTCGGCGTGAAATTCGTCCCGGCCATTGTTCCTCGCGTAGGAGACGTTTATGCGGGTGGGCGCATTGGCGGTGAAACAGGTGTAGGGCTGAACCCGCCGGTTTTGATGTTCGCTTTTGGCCTTACTATCCTGACGACACTGGTTTGTGGTTTGGCTCCGGCGTTTCATGTAGTTCGGACCGACCTGCAACCGCAGTTAGCGGGATCTGGGAAAGGGGGAAACAACGCCTTTCGCCACGGAAAACTTCGCGCTGTCCTTGTCGTCGCAGAAGTCGCGCTTTCGATCGTCTTATTAATCGGCGCAGGATTGATGATGCGCAGCTTTTTCCTTCTGACTCACGTCGACCTTGGCTTCAATCCGAAAAATGTGCTTTTGACCTACTTCATCCCTCCGCCGAGCCATGGCCGGGTGAGCGCCATGCAAAGGTACGCATCGCCACAAGGACAAGTTGTGCTCCGAAGCGTCGTCGAACGATTGAAGGTTATGCCCGGCGTAACGAACGTTTCGGTGGAAGATACGATCGTCGGCTATGGCCCCGGGGCTGGATATCAATCGAGCGTCGCGGGCAATCCCCGCTCACAAGATGCCGGACTCCTCGGGTGCGATGAGAATTTTCTTCAGACCTTGGAGATGCGTTTGCTTCGTGGAAGATGGCTCTCAGAAAGTGACGTAAGGACTGCTCAATACGTTGGGGTAGTCAATCAACGACTGGCGCGGGACTTCTTTGGCGACGCCGATCCTGTCGGGCAGATGATCCGTGTAAAGGGTTTCAAAGGTCCACTCGGGCCTCCGAAAGATGCAGCGTTCCAAATCATCGGCGTTGTAGCCGATGTCAAGAACCTGGGGCCGCAGCGGCCTGCCATCCCCACGATTTTCCTCCCCTATACGGTCCGTGGAGGGTTCGTCCTCTTATTGAAAACATCCGTCGAGCCATCTTCCCTCAGGCACGCTGTGCAAGAACAAGTCTGGGCGGTCGATCGCGATGAAATCGTTGGGCTGGCCAGTCCACTCGAAGACTTTCTGCAAAGATTTACGTACGCCACTCCGGAGTTTGGCTTGGCGATCGCGACGCCGCTGGCGAGCATCAGCTTGCTGCTGGTGATTGTGGGCGTGTTCAGCG
>Ga0209772_10000427_pt1 | contig 10586 bp, 9 predicted proteins | sample BogFormECP03_OM1_FD_188235 | JGI IMG/M metagenome (GOLD analysis project Ga0209772, IMG submission 188235) | Bog forest soil microbial communities from Calvert Island, British Columbia, Canada - ECP03_OM1 (SPAdes) (version 2) | ecosystem: Environmental > Aquatic > Freshwater > Wetlands > Bog ... | reverse complement strand
GCCCTTTCGAGCGTTCTCTCGCAGGAGCCCTCGCCGGCGGATGAGGTGATCGTCGTCGACGACGGCTCCGATGACGACACCGCGCGTGTCGCGACGGAGATGGGGGTCAAGCTGATCCGCCATCCGCAGAACCTCGGCCTCTCGGCTGCTCGCAATACCGGGCTTCTCGCAGCGCGCCATTCGTGGGTGGCGCTGCTCGACTCAGACGATGAGTGGCTTCCCGATCATCTCGCGGGCTTGTGGGCCCTCCGCGGAGACCATGTGCTGCTGGCGGGATCCTCGATCCAGTGCGGCGAGGATCCTGCGGCGGATCGGTTCGCGGGGCCGGTGACGCAGGAGCCGATGGTGTTGCGCTCTGGAGACCAGCTGATCTACCCGAGCAACATCATTCCTGTGAGCGCGTCGATGTTCCAGCGCGAGCTGGCGCTGGAGGTTGGTGGGTTTCGCGCCCATCGTGGGGTGGTGGAGGATCTCGACATGTGGCTGCGCCTGCTCGAGCGAGGCACCGGATTGTGTTCTCCACGGGTCAGCATCGTTTATCACCTACACGCGGGGCAGATGTCCATGCAGGATCTCGGGACGATGCATCGCGGCCATGCCGAGGCGGCCGAGGCGCACCTCGACCGCGTCGGTGGCTCGCGCGCGCCGCTGCTGCGGCGCGAGGGGGTGGCCGCATGGGACAACCTTCGCCTCGCGCTGAGCGCCGGTGAGCTGTCCGAGGCGGCTCGCCGCGCCGGTGACATCGCGGCGCGGCCCCAGCGGGCTCGCGGAGTGATCGACGTTCTGGCGCAGCGCTATCGGGTGCGCCGGCGCAGCGCGGCCCTTCGCGAAGCGGGAGTTGGACGCGGACATCGGCGCAGCCTGGAGATCAGCGGCAGTTGCTGAGGCGAGCGTCGCGGCACGCAAGAACTTCCTCGTGGGCGGCGTTGTTCGGGCGATGAGGACGCGCTACGTCGCCTATGGACTGCAGCTGCGCTCCTCCTTCGAGCTGCCGGGGATGACGCCACAGCTGGCGGAGGACCTGCCCCAGCTCACCTTGCGGCTGAGGACGCCCGAGGAGCTCAGGCGCGCATGGAACGGCGCCAGCGGCCTGGCCGCGTGGGAGGGCACGCTGGGCGATGGCTGCAGACTGCGGATCGAGCGGGGGATGAACGGTGAAGTCCTGTTCTCCTACGGCGATCGCGCCTGCTTTCGTCTCGACGCATCGCAGGAGCTGCTCGACTGCGCGCCGAGCGACGCTCGCCCTGACTGGCAAAGGGTGTTGATCTCCAAGGTGCTCGGCAACGTGAGCGTGATGTTGGGATATGAGGGCCTGCACGCGGCCGCGGTCGACACGCCCGAGGGCGTCGTGGCGTTCGCGGGACCAAGCGGCGTCGGCAAGTCGACGCTCGCGCTCGAGCTCGTGCGCCGCGGGTGCCCGCTTTTTGCCGACGACATGTTGACCCTCCGAAAGGACATCTCCTACGTCCGCGCCTACCCTGCGACGCCCCACATGACCGTCTCCGAAGACCTGCCGGAGGCGGTGGATCTGGACGAGCTCGGCCCGAGCCTCGCCGAGCTCGCGGGCGAGCGCTGGCTGGCGGCCCAAGGAGCGTGTCGGCAATCGCGCCCGGTCCATGCGCTGTGCCTGTTGGAGCGCGGCGAGCGCACGATGCTCGACGCACGCGTCCTGCCGGCCAACCCGTTGCTGTTGGCGCCGTACATGCTGGGGTTCGAGGGCGACCGCGAGCGACAGTTCCGGCGCTTTCACCTGTACGCCGATCTGATGGGTTCGACGACGCTGATCGACCTGACCGGCGGGCCAGATGACGGCCCGAGCGAGCTCGCCGATCTGCTCGAAGGCGTGCTCGCCCAACGCCCTGCGCTCGCGGGCAGCCTCGCGTGATACCGCGCCTGCTGGAGCCCCCGGCGCTGGCCTCCGACGAGTGGGCAGGCGACCTGGGCGTCGCCGCTCGCCGTGGGCGGACCGCGGTGCTGGCCCCGCTTGCGCTGCGGGACGTCACCAAGCGCTGGCGCAGCGGACAGACGCCCGTGCTGGACAACGTCAGCCTCACGCTCGGCCCGGGCACGAGCACGTGGATCGGGGGACGAAACGGTGTCGGCAAGACAACGCTGCTGCGCATCGCCGCCGGCCTGATCCACCCCGAGAGCGGGCGGGCCGAGGTCCGTGGCCGCACGGTGCACGAGGACCGAGCGCGCTACCAACGCCTGGTGTCGTTTCTGCCAGCCGGCGACCGTGGCTTGTATGCGCGGTTGACGGTGCGCCACCACCTCGACTTCTGGGCGCGGCTCGCGATGGTGCCGCGCAAGCGCCTGCGCTCGACGGTGCTCGAGACGATCGTGAGCTTCCAGCTGACAGAGCTCGCCGGCCGGCGCGTGGACCGCATCTCGATGGGACAGCGCCAGCGTCTGCGCATCGCGATGACGTTCTTGGCGAGGCCGGATGTGGTGCTGCTCGATGAGCCGCTGACGAGCCTCGACGAGGAGGGCGTTCAGCTCCTGCGGGATGCCTGCTCGGGGTTGCTCGAACGCGGCGGAGCTGTTCTGTGGTGCTCGCCGAACGTCGATCATCACCAGGGCGGCTTCGACTCGCGCTTCACGCTCGACGGCGGCGTGCTGGCGGCGGTATGAACGAGTGGTCCAGCAACCGGCGCGCGTTTCTCGCTGTCTTTCAGCGCGACCTTGCGATCTACATGTCCTACCGCACCCGCTTCCTGAGCCAGGCGGCGAGCACCCTCTTCAGCCTCGTCCTGTTCTACTACGTCTCGCGTCTGGTCCACGTGCGCGGGTTCGGCTCGCCGGATAACTACTACGCGTTCGTCGTCGTCGGCCTGGCGTTGCTCGGCGTCATCTACTCGTGCTTTGCGACGCCGGCGCTGGTGCGCCAAGAACTGGTGGCAGGCACCCTCGATCGTCTCGTGCTTTCGCCGTTTGGGCCGGTCCGCAGCATCGTCGCGATGACGCTGTTTCCGCTCGCATACGCGACGGTCCTCGCGACGCTCAGCCTCGCGCTCGCATGGGTGGTGTTTGGCCTGCAACTGCACTGGTCGACGGTGCCGCTGAGCATCCCCGTAATGGGCTTGACGCTGCTGGCGTTCCTCCCTTTTGGCCTGCTCTTCGCGGCGTTGACGATCGTGCTCAAGCAGGACAACGTCGGGACGAACTGGCTCGTCGGGGTGCTGGCGCTGGTCGGCGGCATGTACTTCCCGATCTCGTTGCTGCCCCACTGGTTGCAGGTGGCGAGCAGGCTTCAACCCTTCACGCCGGCGACTGAAACGCTGCGCCACTACCTGGTCGACAGCCCAGTGAGCTCGCCGATCGCCTCCTCGCTGTTGAAGCTGGCGGCGTTCGCCGCGGTGCTGCTGCCCGTTTCCATATACGCGCTGAGGAGCGCGGTTCGCACCGGGCAACGGCGCGCGACGATCATCGAGTACTGACGACGACGACCACGAAGACGACCAAGACCGAGGAGGCATCAGTGTGAGCCCCAAGACCGCAGTCGACCTATCGGCGCTGAACGCTCAGGTGACGCTGCCTCAGCACGTCGTGTACCGCAGCTTCCCGGCGGAGACGGTCGTGCTCAACCTGCAAACGGGTCGCTACCACGGGCTCAACCCCAGCGGCGGGCGCATGCTCGAGGAGCTCGAGCGGGCGCCTACAATCGGCGCGGCGCTGCGTACGCTCTCCGAGGGCTACGACGCGACGCGGGAGACGATCGAAGCAGACCTGCTCGATCTGTGCGAGGCCCTGCGCGAGCGAGGATTGATCGAGATCGATGACGCTCAGGAGCCCTGAGCTCGAGCGACGGGTTTGGCTCGAGCGCGTCCGCTTGGTCGGCGAGATCGTCGCCGTGTACATACATACGCGGCGTGCGCTGGGACGCGCGCCGATCGCGGTTGTCCTCGAGCGCCTGCGGGCGCCCGTCGCGAGCGCTCCAGCCGCCGGGGAAGATCCGCTCGCGCAAGCTCGCCATCTCGGGAGCGCCGTCGCCAGGACGCTGGCAGTGTTGCCCGTGGACGCTCGCTGCCTCGCGCGTTCGCTCGTGTTGACGCGGCTTCTCGCCCGCCGGGGTATCGCCTCGCGGCTGGTGATCGCCACGCATCCCGGTCCTGAGTTCACCGCGCACGCGTGGGTGGAGCACAACGGTCATCCGGTGCTCTCGCCCGGTGACGGATCGTTCGGCCGGCTCGTCGAGCTGTAGAGGCGGGCGAACGTGCAGTCGAGCACCGTCTCAACGCCCCGGCGCCCGCCCGTCGCCGTCGCCAGCGCCGTCAGAGAGCACACTGTCTTTGGTTTGGACGTGCGCTCCTGCCTCTCGTTGCCTGCACTGGAGCGCTCTCGTGCTCGCAAAACTGGGCGAACGCTCGAGCTCTCGGCGATCTCCGAAGGTCGTTCGTGGAACGACTGGCCCCCACGCGCCCGCACGATCTGCCTGCAGCGCCATCCGGGGGGAGCGGTGTGCTTTCGCATCGAGGCGGATGCCTCGGCCGGTCACCGGATATGGGGCGAGGGGCGGGGCTCCTATCTGCTCTCCCAGGATTCGTGTGGGCTGCGGTGCGCCGTCGATGGCGTTGCTTGTGATGGCTGGGAACGATTTTTTGTGGGGCAGGTTCTCCCCTATGCCGCGCTCCTGTCAGGCCTCGAGATCTTCCATGCAAGCGCGGTCGATCTCGATGGTCGCGCGGTCGCCTTCGTCGGCCCTTCGGGCGCCGGCAAGACCTCGTTGGCCCTCGCGCTGTGCCGGCTAGGCGCGGGTTTCGTCGCCGACGACGTGCTCGCGCTCGAGCCATGCGGGCGGGCGCTGATGGCCCACCCCGGTACGCCCCTCGCCGGGGTCGAGCGGGAGGAGGCGCTTCGGCTCGAGCGGGCCGGAGCGCGGTTGCCGAGCGAGGCGCTCAGCGCGGACGCTCGCGAGCGGCTCGTGCACATGCCCGGCGCTGAGGCTCCAAAACCCCTGAGCGCGCTGTTCTTCCTCGATCGCCGGCACGACGATGGAGGGGCCCTGCGGTTCGAGTCGGCCACCGATCCGCGACTGCTGCTCGGCTCGACGTTCAACTTCGTGCTCGACACTCCGGGACGCTTGCGCGGTCTGCTCGATGTGTGTGCGCTGGCAGCCGGCTGTCGAGTCGAGCGGATCGTGATTCCGGCGTCGGTCGACGCAAGCGCCCTCGCCGGGGCGCTTCTGGCACGTCTGCGTGGGAACGCGTGACGCGGTCGCTGGCCGGCATTTTCGATCCGAGCGGCCGCGCCGACCGCGCGCGTCTGGCAGGCGCGCTCGCCCCGCATGCCGCTCGTCTCGTGGTGCGGGGTCCTTTGGCCGTGAGCCACAGTGGCCGCTCGGCGCGCTCGTCGCTCGCTCCCCTGTGTTTGCTCGCGGGCTGTGTCGATAACGCCGACCAGCTTGCCGCCGAGTTGGACCTTGCCGGGTGGCGCTCCGTGGAGGAGCTGCTCGCGGCTGGGTATGTCCGTTCGGGAGCGCGACTGGTGGCGAGCCTGAGGGGTGATTTCGTGCTGCTGATCTGGGATGAGCGGCGCGGCGAGGGACTGATCGCGCGCGACCAGCTGGGCGTGCGATCGCTCTACCTGCACGATGCGGATGGGGTCGTGCGCTTCGCGACCGAGGTTCGCGAGCTGCTAGCGCTGCTGCCGCGGCGACCTGCGCCCGACGCGGCCGGCGTGGCGCACTGGCTGGCGGCAAGCCGCCGCGCGGGCGAGGGGACGCTGTACGCAGGGATGCGCCGGCTGGCGCCCGGCTGCATGCTGCTTCTCAACCGAGAGGAAGCGCGTGAGCGACGCTACTGGCGCCCGACCTTCCGTGAGCCCATCGATCGCGGCTCGGCAGAGCTTGCGAGAGAGGTCCGAGCGGGGATCTCCCTGGCGGTCCGTCGGCGACTCCCCGGCCGCGAGCCTGAGGGCGCGGGTACGGAAAGGGGGACAGGCACAGGCACAGACATGGGCACGGGCACGGGCACGGCCACAGCCACAGGTACCGCGAGGAGCGCCGGCGTCGGTGATGGCCGAGTGGCCGGGCCGGGCGCCGGCGTGCTGATGAGCGGCGGCTTGGACTCCGCGGCAGTTGCCGCCGTCGCCGCGATGCAGCAGCCGGGCCGCGTCGCGGCGTTCTCGGGAGTCTTCCCCGAGCATCCGGAGGTGGACGAGTCGAAGTTGATCGACGGCCTGCGGTACTCGCTGGCGTTGCCGGGTGTGAGCGCCGAAGTGCGCGCCGGAGGGCTGCTCGCGAGCGCGCTGGAATCCCAGCAGGCATGGGAGGTTCCGCTGCTCAGTTGGGGCGATTTCTGGACCCTGCCGCTGCTCCGGGAGGCCGCATCCGCCGGCTGTCAGACGATCCTCGGCGGCGATGGCGGCGACGAGCTGTTCGCCACGCGCGTGTACCTGCTTGCAGACCAGCTGCGGGCCGGTAGGCCCCGTCGCGCGTTGCGCCTGGCCGCCGCGCTGCCGGGCGCCGGCGATGGTCCCCCACGCAGAGAGCTGCTGCGCGTCGCCTGCCAACTGGGCCTTGGCGGAGCGATGCCGTACTGGCTGCACGAGGCCTCGCGCCCGTTCGTCTCTGCGCGGGTCCTGCCGGCGTGGCTGACCGGCGATAGCGCGCGAGAGCTGTTGGCCTCCGAGGACCCCTTCGCGTGGAAGCGCCTCGACGGTCCACGCTGGTGGGCTCACGCCGCCCACGATCTGAGCCGCGGGATCGAGCAGGCGGGGGTCTTCGAGATGCACCGCCACCGCGCTGCGCTGGCCGGACTGCAGGCGCGACATCCGCTGCTCGATCTGGATCTCATCGAGACGGTTCTTCGCCAGCCGCCGCTGATCACGTTCGATCCACACCGCAGTCGACCGATGCTGCGGGCAGCGATGGCGGGGTTGCTCCCAGATGCGGTTCGCCTGCGTCGGCAGAAGGCGCGATTCGATCGGCTGATCGTCGATACGTTGGCCGCAGCTGACGCGCCAGCGGTCGGCCGGATCCTCAGCGACCCGCGGGCAGAGCTGGGCGCATACGTCGATCTCGCGGCCGCTCGCTCGTCTCTATTGGAGGATCCCACGCTACGAACGCGCAATCCGTTCAGTTGGATGCAGCAGGTCTGGCGTCTCGTGACGGCCGAGTGCTGGCTGCGCGCACAGGCCGATCGCGACCATCAGAAGCTGGCGGATCTCCTACGGCCCAGCGCGGCGCGTGTTGCCCTCCGGCGAGCGCCCGCGGGGACCTCGCAAGCTCCCGCCCAGACGCGCCGGCCGTCATCGAGGGCCGGCGATGTTCATGTGGGCGTCTAGCACTTTTTTCCCCCTTGACCGAGACCGCAGTTAGCTTATGATCCCGAAGTATGGATTCACTTACAAAGGACTGCGCCCCCATGGACAACCGCAACAAGTATGAGAAGTCACGGATTACCGACTATGGCTCACTCGAGGAGCTGACGGCAGGCTGTCTTGGCGCCAGTGGTGGCGATTCGTTCGTTCCCTCCGGACACCTTGGCGAATTCACGTTTGGAAAATCGATCAACACCTCGGCGATTCAGTGCACCTCTAAGTAACTAGCCGATCGTTCGTCCGCCGAGCAGCGGACGAACGCGATCGCGGCTCTCCACGAGCACGCGTCGCGTGATCGGCCATACGCCGCTGGCAAGACGCGGCAGCGCCTCTGCTCGCAGAGGCTGATGGGGGGCGAGCGAGAGCTCGATACGGGTGGGGGCGGGGACCTCGAGCTCCTTGGACTCCCACCCGCCCCTCACCTTCGCCATCGGCGCCCAACCGACATCAGCTGGGCTCGCGCGCCAACCGACATCAGCCGGGCTCGCTAGCGTTCCCATGTCTGTCGCCGTTGGCGCTTCGCTCGCCACACCTGTCGCGCAGGCGACGTTGCGCCACAGCGGCTCGCCCTGCACGTCGCTCGTGTGAACGGTCACCGCGGCGACGCCCTCGGGCACATCGAGACGCACCCTGCGGGAATGCATGTGCACGGCAAGCGTCTCGTGCCCCTGCTTGGTTGAGTAGTTGCTGGCGGCGATCTCGTCGAGTGGACGCCAGCGAACGTCGCCGAGCCGGTTGATGTCATCCGCCGCCTCTGCGAGCAGGTCGAGGCCTCGGGCGAAGTCCCAGTGATGCCCGTAGATGATCAGCGGCTGGCGAAGCAGCGCGCGAAACACAAGCTCATCGCGCGGCCCGTCGAGGTGATGGCGGGGGAGGATGGGCAGGCCGCCAGCCACCAGCTCGGCGGGATGCCAGCGCGACAGAGCGGCCCACGACGGTAGGTCCGCGCGTCCGGGAGGTGACCCGCCGACGTACGCGCCGTCCGGCGGCTCTGCGCGTCCGGGAGGTGACCAGCCGACGTACGCGCCGTCCGTTGGCTCTGCGCGTCCGGGAGGTGACCCGCCGACGTACGCGCCGTCCGGCGGCTCGTCATCGCGCCAGGGGTGCGGGCGGCTGATGCACGCTGCGTCGAATCCGAGTCGGAACATCGCCCGCAGGGCGGCCTCAGAGCAGGCTCCGTGGGGCGGAGCCATCACGCGCCTGACGCGCACACCCGACCGACGTTCAAAGCGGGCGACGCGCCTGAGCGCCTGGGCGATGGCGGGCACGGCATCGTGGTCGGTGTCCAGCCGGCCGAGCTCTTGCGCGACATGGTCGTTGCCGTGGACAAGCAGCGAGAGCCGCTCGCCGTTGGCCTTCACGAGCTCCGCTGCGCGGCGATTGACAAACCAGCCGTCGAGCGGAACCATCGCGAAGCCGACGTGATACCGATGCGCGCTCGCGTGCGCGATCAGCTCGGCGTAGTCGAGAAAACCATATGACGGCCAGTGCAGGTTGGGGTCGTCGATCACAAATGACGCCTGCAAGGGCGCCTCGCTCCATCCGACTCCGTCGCAGATCTCGTGCAGGAAATGAAGCAGCGGAACCAAACCCATGAAGCGGCCAGGGCGAAGCTGCTCGCGCAGCGCTTCGTCGTGCTCGAGCTCCTCGATCGCGAGCGTGCTGAGGGTCGAGACACCTTGGCCGCTGCGCCACCACACGGGCTGCCCGTCGACCTCGGCAAGCGCTTCATCGTGTTCGCCGAAGGCGGGAACTGGACCCGAGCGGGGCTGTTCCTCGAGCAGTATGCGGCCTCGCAACGCGCGTGCGACGTGCTTGCTGGAACTGAACTCGATCGACCGGTCCGTCGAGTCGGCCGCTGGTCCTTGCGTCTCGAGCGTTGGTGTCAGGAGCGCCGGAACGCTGCCCGGCAGGGCATCGGGGCAAGCGCCGTCGAGCACGATCACGCCGTCCGGGCGGCCGAGCTGCTCGGCAGCCCGTCCTTCGAACACGACAGGGAATATCTGCGCCAGCACGTCGAACAGTCGCTCGCGCGTGGCAAGCGCCTGCGGGGGAACCACGGCGATTCGATGAGGCTCCACACAAGCCCAACGTGCGGCGCCCCGTTGTTTGTGCGTGAGTAGGCAAAGACACCGGCGCGCCAACCGTCGGCGCGCCTCACGCGCGAACCGCCGAAGCGTCGTGATGTTGCTCGAGAACAACCCGTATCCACAGGACACACGGGTGCGCAACGAGGCCGAGTCGCTGGCTGAGGCGGGATTGTCGGTGACGGTGCTCGCCCCACGAGGTGACGCCCAGACCGCGCACGAGTGGATAAACGGAGTCGAGGTTCGCCGCTACCGGCTGGTGTGGGCTGGCAAATCCTCGCTGTCCTATCTCGTGGAGTACGCGATAGCGCACGTTCAGCTGCTCTCTCGCGCGCTGATCGCGCTCGCGCGCGGCGCGGGCGTTCTGCACTTCCACGGCCCGCCCGACACGCTGTTCGTCGCGGGACTCGTTGCGCGATTGGCTGGGCGCAAGGTCGTGTTCGACCTGCACGATTCCGCGCCCGAGCTGTTCCTCGCTAAGTTCGGCAACTCCAGAAGCGCGATGTTCCTGGTGCGCGCGGCGCAACGACAGGCAATCAGCTGTGCAGACCATGTGATCGTGACGAACGAGTCCCAACGCGAGCTCGTTCGCCAACGGGGCAAGCGGCAAGCGCACGAGGTTTCGGTCGTGCGCAACGGCCCACGACGTCGAGAGTTCGCCGAGCAGACCTCGCCGCGGCCGGGGGCGCTCGAGCAGCCGCGACTCGTATATGTCGGGGCGCTGGACACACAGGACGGCGTGCTCGAGCTCCCCGACCTGCTCGCGGCTCCTGGCCTCGCGCGGGCGAAGCTCACGATCGTCGGCGATGGGCCGGTGCGAGCAGAGCTGCTCGAGCGCTGCCGCCACGAGCTGCACCAGGTGCAGGGGGTGCTGCGGCTGCTGGAAATCTACGGCGCGGCATTGCTGGCCGAGGAAATGGAGCAGGTGGCGCGCTACCTGATCGGCCTCGGCACCGAACGCAAAAACCAGGACGAGGCACTCGACGCGCTGATGCGCTCGATGGTGCAGTTGCCCGGTTATCTGGAGCGCGTGCTGGCGGGCGGCCGCGACATGGCGCTCGTGCTGTTGCCGCTGTTGAATGACCTGCGCGCGGTGCGCGGCACCTCGCCGGGCGAGACCGGGCTGATGCTGTTGCCGCTGACCGCCGGCATCGGCATCGGCTCGATGCTCACCGGCCA
>Ga0209772_10000426_pt1 | contig 10588 bp, 10 predicted proteins | sample BogFormECP03_OM1_FD_188235 | JGI IMG/M metagenome (GOLD analysis project Ga0209772, IMG submission 188235) | Bog forest soil microbial communities from Calvert Island, British Columbia, Canada - ECP03_OM1 (SPAdes) (version 2) | ecosystem: Environmental > Aquatic > Freshwater > Wetlands > Bog ... | reverse complement strand
CGTGCTTTTGTGGAACCAGATAGTGCCGGATTCCTTTGACGGCGCGTCGGCGTTTATGGTCTGGTTCGCAGTGTTCCCGTTCGCGGCGTTCGCTCCGGTTCTCGTGCTGCTGTACAAGCGCCGGAACTATACCGAAGCGATGTACGAGAACATAGAAGGGCAGTTCAAGCGGGACTTCACGATGGCGGCGGAAATGGGTAACGACTACAATCCGTTTGATGACCCTGATGCGTACGCCGACGATGACCCCAACATTTCTTTGGCTTGCTGGAGCGCCAAGCGCAAGCGTGCCGCAGCGCTCGCAGCCGCCTCAACAGCTTTCGTCAACTAACGGTACTTCTTGATTTTGTCTAGTTGACGTGTCTGCCCATCCACTTCGTAGTTGACTCGCGTCTTAGCCTTAGGCTGTTGCCCCTTGGCTAGTGCCGCCTGACGCTCCTGAACTTCTCTCTCGGTCAGAACTTCCATGGCTTGCTGATACACGCCAGCCGACTGAATGCCGCGTTTCTCGCGTGCCGCGTCAACTTCTTTCTGCTTTTCCTCGGCTTCATGAATCATCTGTTTTGCCCAAGCGTCCATCAGGCGCTCGTGCTTGTCGCCCTCCATCATACCCTTCAACTCGCGCCGTAGGTCTTCCACGGAGTCGCCGGGGTGACCCCAGCCGTCGTTCACGTCCACCTTCTGCTGCACTTGGACGATCTGCTCCCACATGTGGTTGGAGCCTGTTTCAAGCTGGCGTGCGACGCTCTTCAACTCGTTGGCGATGGGGTCTACTTGCTTTCCCGCCCACGGGCGCACAATAAACAAAGCGTTGGTGTTGTCCTCCAACCTCTTCTTCGCTTGCTCGCGGTAGGAACACAGCGTCGCCCACATACGAGCGTGATCTGGTGGAGCCATGACGGTGATAATCCTGTCGTCCGGCATAGTGATTCGGTGATGATCAAAGGACGTAAGCTTCTCGCCCTTACCGTACCACAGGCTTTCGCTGGACTGCGTGGTGACGTAGGCGCTGAGGTAGGGGTACAGGGAGAGGTCTCGATCGCTCATGTTGCGCACGACATCGGCCAGACTTCGTATTTCTTCCGGTTGCATAGCTTCAATCTCAGCTAGAGTGAACGACGTTGCATACTTCAGGCTCAGTGCCACGTAATCATTCGGCTCCCTGACCCAGCGCTTCAACATCCGGCGCTCTTGCATGTGGACACCGCGAACCCAGCCCACCTGCTTCCCGTCAACGAGAAGTGGGCGTATGCGAGCACCGACCTCAATAAGCTCTTCGCAGTTGTCTGTGATCTCCGTCTTTACTTCCTCAACATCTTTGGCCGACGGTGGCGGACGAAAAACACCATCGTTGATCTGGCGCATGATGTCCATACCAAGAGACGACTCGCGCCCGCGAGTGAACTTAGTTGGCATTTTTCTTGTCTCCTGCTGGGGCGATGACTCCCTGCTTGACGGGCGGTTTCTCGCCGAGTGCGCCCCTGTCCGCTGTCGCCGGAGTCGCGCCACGCATCTTGGAATTCCTCATCATCTGGCGCTCCGATGCGAGCGTCTCCTGAATCTCCTGTCGTCCGAATTTCTGCTCCATCTCGCGTTCAACTTTATCCATGATCTGGTCGCGTTGCTCTTCAACCTCGGCCATACGTTTCACAAGCTTGCCTGGCTCCGGTGCTTTGTAGAGTCCCACGGTCGCGAAACGTTGAGGAGTCGGCATACCACCCTTGTATAAAATGAAAACGCGCTGGACGACCGTATCTGGTAAGACGCGCAGTACCTTCATGGCGTCCTCAACTGTCGTGACCTTGATGCCGGAAACTTCTGTCAGGGCGTGAGATAGGATGACGCGGAGGCGGTTCTCTTCCTTCTTGAATTTGATCAGGGTCTCCTCGCGCCACGGCATTTGGCGGAAGTGGAGGGTGTAATTGAGGATTTTGACTTCAACGTTTTGCATGGTCACTTTCGGGGCAAAAAGACCGAACAATGGAAAATACCGTCAGGACGGGTATTAGTCGCTTGTAGCGCCGTCTCCGGTCGCTCCGAGCAGACGTTTGCGGGTGGGGTACCGTCCTCAGTCCTCTAGCTGAGGTTGAGTACCCCAATCCCGACTAGGGGAACCTGTTGGCTTCAAAACTAGAAATCATCCAACGCGGAATAAGGCTTCTGTTCAAGCCGGGCCAGCTTGTAGAGCTTAGGGCACGGACGGCGGACACTGGCTGGCGCGGATTTTACTTCACCGATCACGAGCGGCTCGCTGATGTCGTCAAAAAACTTGACGATGACTATCGCGTCGTAGCACTGTATTACGTCATCAATCCTTGCAAACCCAATCTTATCAAGACTCGCGAAACCTGCACGTGCGGTCCTTGTAAGGGTGGTGGTCTGGTCGTGGACAATCCGACCGACCCACAGGTTGAACAAATTCTCAATGGTCCCCGACAGCACCTCACATCAAACGACGAAGTAGACACGCTGGTTTGGATGTTCACTGACGTGGACACCACGCGAGCCAAGGGCTTTGAGCACGAGTCTTCCACGAACGAGGAAAAAGCCGCCGCGATGAACGTCGCAAGAAGCGTGCTGTCTCACCTCACGGAAAAGGGTTGGCCTCAGCCACTTCTCGCTGATAGCGGAAACGGTTTCCACTTGCTGTACCGCGTCAATCTTACAAACACGGCACACAACGTCAACCAGTTGGTGGACGTACTGAAGGCGCTCAAGGCGCAGTTCAGCAACGATGCCGCCGAGATTGACGCATCCGTTCACAATCCGGCCAGGCTCACCCGCGCATACGGCAGCACGACGCGTAAGGGCACGAACACCGCAGAACGCCCCTATCGGCAGAACTCTCTAAAAGAGCCGCAGGTTCCTGTCACGCAGGTCACACTAGATAACCTGCTGACGATGATCACCGAGTCGCCGACTGCTGGGCATCGTTCTGATGATATGCCGGAGCTTGACCCCGCGTTTGATCCGCAGGATTGGATCACGTGGTACAAGGATCAAGGCGCGTTCCGTATTGAGGGCGATAAGGAATGGCAGGGCAAGCCGATCTTGGCTACTGACATCTGCCTCTACGCTGGGCGCAAGCACTCTGGTGATGACTTCAAAGCTGGGTTTATCATCGGCGATACATTCGGTTACAAGTGCTTTTCAGATGAGTGTGCCGAGAAGACGATCAAGGAAATTTACAAGTGGCTGCGCGAAGCTGAGGATGACCAAGGCAATCCGCTGTATAGCCCGTACCCTTTCCCAATCTACAAGACTGACACGCTTGAGGAGTTGTTTGATGCTCTCAGCGTAGAGATACTGGACGAGGTTGAACAAGAAGAGGCACAGGCGCAAGAAGCTGAGGTAAGCAACGACCTTGCTCCCGATCCCGAGCCGGACGTAGAGACTCCGCAACCTGCGGCTAGAGTACCCGACGATCTTGACAAGCACTGCGACAAGCTTGCCCACAACATGCTCCGCGTCATGCTGAACCACCCGGAGGAGGTGTACCTTGACGGCTTCCAACACTACGTGCGCCGTTTCAGGGAAAAATTGGGTGTGTACAACGACAATCCAACGAAAAAGAGACACAAAGAAGAAAAGGGGGAAGTAACAGAGGTCACCCTAACAATGCCTGTTGGCGAGACGCTGATAACGATCATTAAGTACGTGGACGTCCACAGGAGCCTACCCGACAAGGACGCGCTCAAGAACTTTATCTCCATCAACGATGGGCTAAAAAACAACAAGTTCAAAGCTGAGATGGCGAAGTACATCACCGAGATTACCGAGAAACCTGCGTCCACGTTTGATGAAACCGCTGAACAGCTTCTCAGGGTTTTGGACATTCGCTTTGAACTTAAGTCCGTTCGTGCTGCTCTCCCCATTCTCAAGGAAGGGGACATACAAGGCTTCCGCAGCGCTCTACGCCGCAATCAGAACAAAAGCACAGTGCAAGACTCTAACTTCTCCTCCGGCACGTGGCAGGAAAAGACTGACGAAATCTACGACCGCTTTGCACGCAAACTGCATGGAGTAGACAACGCACGCAAGTTCAAGACGGGGTTCTGGACGCTGGACAACAGCGGTATGAACATTGGATTGGATGGTAACAGAGCGATCTGCTTCTGTGGTCCGTCTAACAATCGCAAGACTACTGCCGTGATGTCACTCACGCTGAACTTTGCTATCCAAGGCAAGAACGGAATCTTCTTCGCCGGAGAGCACCACCACACAAAGGTTCTGGACAAGCTCACGTTGCAGCTTTCTCACTTCTACAAGGAAGACCCAGAGATCGGGCCGATCCCCGGACTTGGTAAGTGGGAGAGTCTCAACGTCACGGCGACTGAAGAAAATCTTGAGTCAATCAAGAAGCTGCTGTTCAAGCTCAAGGCTGGAGAAATCGTTCCCGGTTACGTTGAAGTGCAAAACGTTGATGTCATCGCTGGTGGTGAAGAGAACAAGATTGACGCGCTCCTTGACTACGCGGAATCCACGTTCAATAAATATCAGTGGGACTTCATTATCATTGACCCGATTGATACCTGCATGCCGAACGAATCTTCTGTTAAGGGCAACACGTTTCAATTGAAGGCCGATGAAATTAAGAAGCTCTTCAACTTCAGCCGCAACGCATTCGGTGGTAAAGGCTGTATGGTAATCATCACCGCGCAGTTCGGCTCCGCCGCAGTCCGCGACATTCAGAAGATTCAAGAGAAGAACCAAGGCGCGGAACGCTTTGACGATGAGATTGAAGCCATCCTACGCCGCGATGGAAACATCCACTCGCTGACGACCATCGTTGAAAAATTTGACTTGTGCATCGGAGTCGCCACTCTCCAGAAGAACGGGGAAGAGGGTCTGATGGTTGCTGGACGCAACCGCGAAGCTGGAAAAGACTGGACGATGCACTTCCATGTGGACCCTGAGTCCAACTACATGACCGAGAACAGGAAACCCTACTCAAAGATTTCACCGGAACAGGCTAAGGCTGCCACCGCCGCCGTATCTGAGACCATGGGAAATGTGGACGAGCTATGAGTGATCAGGGTTTTCTCCGACTCCGCAACGGCATTCTTGAGCACGTGGACGAGGGTGTGTGGTACGGACATCTCCGCGCCTACGGGCTGTACGTCTACCTGCTTCAACGACGTAAGTGGGCTTCTGGCATCGTTTGGACAAACGCTCGGTCAATCGCAACGTCATTCGGGGAACCGTTGTCCTCAATTCAACAAGATTTCAGATTCCTACGCGAACGAAACTACATTCAGTACCCTAGCGGTAATGGTCGCCGAGGCAATTATCCTGTGTGTCTTATCAACGATCAACCAACTGAGGGCATGCTGATGGGATACCGCCTAAATGGTTTTGCTGACAGCACTTTCCAGACGATCATATACGAACCTATAAACGGTCAACACACTGACGCCGTGCTGAGGGCATGCGCAGGCTGGGCTGAGGACAGGCTGACGGCAGGCGGAGGGCATGCGCTGCACATGCCTTTACAAGATATAAGACAGTCAAGATTGTTAGATTCTGAAGATGAAAGAGGGAAGAGTGAAGGGGCTGAGGCACCTCCCAAATCGGAAACTCGAAGCAAAAAGGCTGGAGCATAATGGCAACGAGACTATTCAAACCGCACAAACTCAGACATATCCCTGACGCGCAGTGGGAAGCCATGACGGACGACGAGCGCCAAACGCTATCACTCTCCGTTCAGGGCGGCTTCACCCCGAAGGTGACGGTCACCACTACGAATGGGCAGACGAAGGTTGAGGTTCCAGCAACCGACCCAAAGACACAACCGTTGACGAATATTCGCGATTGGACCGAGAGCGTTGATGGAATCTCGGGTGAGCGTCTCCGTAACTGCATCAATTTCCAACTTGACGTCAGGAAAAAAGACTTTTGGGTGCGTAATATGAGTGTCGCTCACGTGCGGCGCTTCGCAAAATCCCTCGACGAAGAGACCCCTCCCGGTTGGACGCCTCCTGAGGAAAATCCGTTGATCCTTGAAAAGACCAAGGGCGATGACAAAATCATCACGATCACGCGTGAGTTGCAAAGTGAAGAAGAGCGGGTGCTTATCCGTAACCGCTTCGGAATCACTGCGTACACTATTCTGTTCCTCAAGAAGAAAGATTGCCCGAAGTGCAAAGGCGCTGGAAATTATAAGATGTCAAGCTATCCGGGGCAGGGACGACTGGAAAAGCTCACCGAGACCGTAACGTGTGAGTGTGTGTTTGAGTGATTCGGGGAAACCCCTTTTTCCCCTTTTTTATTTTCTCACCCGAAAAATTCCACAGATCACCAGTGAAAAATTTTCGCCGTTCCCTGAACCATAGTTGTCGCCCAAAAGAGTATTAAGCAGAGTTCCCACTCAAAGAGAGATTAGGTTTCATGGTAAGCAAAGCTAGTGACATATCCCCGTATCAACAATTCATTCACAAAAGCAGATACGCCCGCTGGGATTACTCAGCACAACGTCGAGAGAACTGGGACGAAACAGTTTCTCGCTACGTGACATTTTTTGCATCGCGCATCCCGAAGTCGGAGCGTGAGCAAATCTCCAATGAAATTGAGAAAGCCATCCTCCACATGGATGTGATGCCCTCAATGCGTGCGATGATGACCGCAGGTCCGGCCCTTGAAAAAGACAATGCTGCTGGATATAACTGCTCGTACATCGCTGTTGACGATCCTCGTGCGTTTGACGAAGCAATGTACTTGTCCATGTGCGGTACGGGTGTTGGTTTTTCTGTTGAACGCCAGTACGTCAACCAAATGCCCATGATTGCTGAGAAATTTTTTCCGGTAGAGACCTGCATCAAGGTGAAAGATTCCAAAGTCGGCTGGGCGAGTGGTTTGCGTCAACTCATTCAGCTTCTCTACAGCGGCGATATTCCCAAGTGGGACTTCAGTGCGATCCGTCCCAAGGGCGCGTTGTTGAAAACAATGGGCGGTCGTGCATCGGGTCCAGAGCCACTTGATCGTCTTTTTCGCTTTGCTGTTGAGCTTTTCAAGAAGGCAGCCGGGCGTAAGCTGAACTCAATCGAGTGCCACGACATGATGTGCATGATCGGCGATGTGGTGGTTGTCGGCGGCGTTCGTCGTTCTGCCATGCTTTCCCTTTCCAATTTGTCTGACGACCGCATGCGCAACGCGAAGAACGGCCAATGGTGGGATGCTACCAACCCGTCCGGCGCTCCGTGGCGCAGGCTGGCGAACAATTCCGTGGCGTACACTGAGAAGCCAGACCCAGAGATTTTCATCAAAGAGTTCCTAACCCTCATTGAATCAAAGTCCGGCGAGCGCGGCATCTTCAATCGCATTGCTGCGACCAATTCAGCGAAGAAAACCGGGCGTCGCAAGTGGGAAGGTATTGACTTCGGCACGAACCCCTGCGGTGAAATCAATCTGCGTCCGAAAGGCTTTTGCAATTTGTCTGAGGTTGTTGTTCGCCCGCACGACACCAAGGCGAGCATCAAGCGCAAGATTCGCATCGCAACGATCATCGGCTGTCTTCAATCCACACTGACTGACTTCCGCTACCTTCGCGCTGAGTGGAAGAAGAACGCCGAAGAAGAACGTCTACTTGGCGTGTCTCTCACCGGGATTATGGACAACCCGTTGATGTACACGAACGGCACCGATCTAGCAGACATGCTCGACGAATTCCGCGAATACACCATCACCGTCGCCAAAGAGTGGTCGGACAAGCTAGGCATTGAGATGCCCGCTGCCATTACATGCGTAAAGCCCTCTGGGACCGTCTCACAGCTTGTAAACTGCTCTCCGGGCATCCACACCCGCTTCTCACGCTGGATCAAGCGTGGCACGCAGGAGGATCGCAAGAGTCCAATCAACACTTTCCTGAAATCCACCGGATGGTTCTCCGAACCGGAGCTTAACAAGCCGAACGACAGCGATCTTTTCTATTTCGCGCAGGAGTCGCCGGAATTGAGCATGACGCGCAACGACCTGACAGCCCTTGAGCAGCTTGAGATGTACAAGACGTATAAGCTTCACTGGACTGAGCACAACCCGTCATGCACGATCTACGTGAAAGAGGCCGAGTGGTGTGACGTGCTCGCGTGGTGTGCCAGGCATTGGGACATCATCGGCGGCGTCAGCTTCCTTCCGTTTGACAACGGAATCTACCAGCAAGCCCCGTACACAGAAATCTCCGAGAAAGAGTATTTAGCTCTTAAGGAGAAGCAGCCCGTCATTGATTGGTCTAAGCTTCCTGATTTTGAAAAAGAGGACATGACCACATCGGCGAAGGAACTTGCGTGTTCCGCTGGGTCTTGCGAAATCTAAATGGAAATCAAGCTGTCGTTTAAGATCACCTTCACCTCAGGTGAGCAGACCGTACAGGAAGTCTCGCTTCCTGCCGATCCCAGCAAATCATTTGAAGCCCAAGCGAAGACGTACTTGCAGGCGATGCTTGCTCAGTACGCTCAAGTCGGTATGCTCCGTCAGCCGGAGCCAGGCACCTTCGTTCTTCTCTGCCCCAGCCAGATCGCCATGGTAGAATGTACTCTGCCGAGCATCCTCATCGCCAGCGAAGGGGAAGTTCCGAAAGTCACTCTTGACTAAGAGACTTTCGGGCACGCTAGTGTGCGCGAACTGTTTGATAAACGACCGAAATACAAACTGACCTGCAAGGACTTCAGGCACACAGGCGTGGAGTGCTGCGCGGAATGCCATGACATTGAGTTTGCTGAGTATTCACTGCGTGTGGTAAAGGTTGACGGTGTGAACGCCCTGCTGTGTTGCACGATGGTTGCGTTCTTCTACCCGAGAGACCCCGGAAGGGGGATGTCTCCTGAGGAGAAATTGCTGTTGGCGATCTTCGGCGAGAAGTCAGTTCATCCGGGTGCCGAGCAATACATTGATCCGGCTATCCATGATCCCGACTATGAGGAAGAATATTAGCTAAGGTTTTCTTTTCCATGGGGAGGTAGCGACCATGAAAGACAAGAAGCTCCTGACTCCGCACGAAGCAGAGATTGACCGACTCCTTCAGGTGATGGCTGTCCTGATTGATCGACTCGGCGGCGAAGTAATTCTCGGCCGCGAAGAGATTGAGTCGTTCTTTGACATCCCCGTTGTAAGTCGCGTGATCTCACCGGATTACGTTCGCTTTCGCATAGCCTACCCAGACGAATCTGAAGCCCACATCGGAACCATAGACATCCCTCTTCCGCCAGACGAAAACCTGTAAGTTGTTGAAATCCTGGCACTTAGTGTTGGACAAAATGTTGGGCCCCACTGTATACTACGGTCATGGCGATCCCAGCAACCGACAAAATCACCTGCACCTTTGACAAGAAATACATCAACGATTCGTTTGGCAGCGGCGTGCGGTTTGAAGCCGCTCTCCACGTCGTCGCGGCAGGCATCCAAGCTGGTAAAATCTGGAACCAAGAATTTCAACTTGCGAAGGGACGCATCGCATCCGGCTGCGAACACGCGCAGCACATCTCCTCAGGCGACGCTCGCAAGCGCGGCGAGCGACACTTTGACTGCCGCGATCAGATTGGCTACGCCTTCGGCATGAACCAAGCGGCGAAGATGAGCCGCGAACTCAAAAAGCTTGGCAAGCGTGAACCCGAAATTCTTACCGCTGGTATTGAGTACTACATCGCCACTCTTGATCAGATTGATGCCATCTGGAAGTGGCTCCAGTCCGTGAAGCCCATCATCGTCAAGGGGCGCAAGCCGAACGAGAACAAGACCGAAGCGCAGATCGCTGCCGACCTCAAGAACACGGGCATCTGTGCAATTTGCAACCACCGCCAGAAGTTGAACGAAGGTCGCCTCGTGATGCACGGCTACGAAATGTCCGACTACAACCACAGCGGCTACCGCATCGGCAAGTGCTTCGGCGTGAAGTTCCTCTGCTACGAATTCTCCAACGAAGCGAACGTCGCTTACGCCCCGGTTCTCGCCGAGCAGTTGAAGTCCTACAAGGAAGCGCTCAAGACTTTGAAGTCCGGCACGATTGAAACCTTCATCGTGAAGCGCGATACCTACGTTGACCACAAGCGCGTTGAAGTCAACGTGACGCTCTTGAAGGGCAGCGACGAATTCAGCCGCGAACTCGCGGGACGGATTTCGCGCACCGAAGCTTTCATCGGCTACACCAAGTCCGACATTGTTGCGAACAACGCCAAGATCACGGGCTGGATGCTCAAGCCCCTACTCTACGGCGGCAAGTAAAGTACTGGAACCATAGTTCTATTGCGATTTTTTTGAAGTGGTTGTACTATTCCGGTTCGAGAGGATGCCAATGGCTTCGGCTGCTGCCGTTAATGTCCGTCTGAACAAGAAAATTTACGACTCCCCCGAGGAATTGCGTCTCGTCCATCGCGCAAAACGCGGGGATAACGACGCCTTCAACGCGCTCTATAATGCCCATCACAGCCGGGTGTTTGTCACCATCAAGCGCATGCTCTCCGACGAAGACGTGTCGCTATGGCTTGCGAACGCCGCGCTCACCAAGGTCTGGAGGGGCTTGCCGAAGTTCAAGGAAAATTCAAAATTCTCCACGTGGATAACACGCATTGCAATCCGCGAAGCCTTGATGCACATAAGG
>Ga0209772_10000424_pt1 | contig 10648 bp, 14 predicted proteins | sample BogFormECP03_OM1_FD_188235 | JGI IMG/M metagenome (GOLD analysis project Ga0209772, IMG submission 188235) | Bog forest soil microbial communities from Calvert Island, British Columbia, Canada - ECP03_OM1 (SPAdes) (version 2) | ecosystem: Environmental > Aquatic > Freshwater > Wetlands > Bog ... | reverse complement strand
CCCGGCCGAATCCCGACTCCGGGACGTGGTGGCCCTCTTCCTTGGTCGTCTCCAGGTCGAGGCCCTCGAGCGGTTCGGCGGTCTTCTCACCAAGTAGGTAGGGCGCCTTGGCCATCCAGTGGTCGCGCAGGTCCATGATGACGAGCTTGGGCGAAAGCGGCTTGCCGGTGTTCCAGGCCGGGCATTGCGACTGGCAGCGCCCACATTCGGTACAGGTGGCGAAGTCGAGCATGCCCTTCCAGGTGAAGTCTTCGATCTTGCCGCGGCCGAATGCGGCGTCGTCGGGCGGGTTTTCGAAGTCGATCGGTTTGCCGTCGGCCTCGACCGGCAGCAGTGGGCCCAGCCCGTCGGGCAGCCGCTTGAACGTGACGTTGATCGGCGCCAGGAAGATGTGCAGGTGCTTGGAGTGCAGCACGATGATCAGGAAGGACAGCATGACGCCGATGTGCAGCAGCAGGGCCACTGTCTCCAGAACTTCGTTACCGGTGTGGCCGAGCGGCTTTAAGATCGCGCCGAATAGCTGGGACAGGACCGCGCCCTTGCCGTAGGGAAGCGTGCCGTTGTTGACCGCGGACCCGCGAACCAGCACGTAGGTCCAGATGACGTTGAAGATCATGAACAGGATCAGCCACGCCCCGCCGCTGTGTGAGCCGTAGAACCGCGAGGAACGTCCGATCTCGCGCGGGCTGCGCGTGAGACGGATGACCGCGAAGGTAGCGATACCGAGGAAGACAGCGGTCGCGAAGAAGTCCTGCAGGAAGCCCAGCGCGTCCCATCGCCCGATGATCGGGATGTGGAAGTTCGGCTGGAACAGCAACCCGTAGGCCTCGATGTAGACCGTGAGCAGGATGATGAAGCCCCACATGGTGAAGAAGTGCGCCAGACCGGGGATCGACCATTTCAGCAGCTTGCTTTGGCCGAGCACCTCGGAGACCTGTGTCCACACCCGCGTGCCGATGTCGTCGGTGCGACCGCTGACCGGCTGACCGGAAAGCGTGAGTTTGACCAGCCAACCAACCCGGCGGAGGGCGAACAAACCGACGATCGCCGTCATGCCCAAGCCCACTACCAGTCTGATGAGTGTCTGCGCGGTCACAGAAGGTCTCCCCAATCCATAGTCACTCGACGAAAATTCGTTAGATCTTTGCTAGCCCATGTCGCCGCTGACGATCGATTGAAAAACCTTCTCCCGGTGCTCGGCTGACTCGTGCTGTGCGAGCAAAGAACAATTGCCCGCGGGCTGTCCTGACGCGGTCACCGTCAGGACAGCCGGAAGGGCATCGTCAGGCGGTGCGTGCCCGCCGCGCCCGCGGCAGCGCGACGCGTCAATGCCTCGTCACCGAGGTCAATCACCACGACGCGGTGGCTGCCGGCTTGCAGGGTTGTGACGATGGCCCTACCGGTTGCCCCGGCTCCGCCGGCGACGGCGGCGATCGGCTGGTCCACTTCACCTTGCAGCGCGGCATTCATGGCTTCAATACCACCTTGCCGGTCGTCGCCCCGGTCTCCAGGAGTGGGTGGGCTTCTGCAGCGTCAGGCTGCGGCAAGGCCTGCACGGCGGGGGTGCGCAACTGACCCGCCGCACTCCAGCCGACGAGGTGAAGCACCTCGGGGCCGCCCAGCTGGGTCATCTGAATCGCTTTCAGGTCACTCGTTCGTTTACAGGTGGACGGAGCCCGGTCCAGGGTCACGCCCACCGGCCGTCATCGCGGCTGGTCGGTCAGCACCGTGTAGAGCTCGGCTATGAGGCCGTCGCGCACGATCGCGACGTCGAAACCCGAGACCTGCGGGACGTCGCTGCCGGGTTTGACCAGCTGGAATGCCAGGTAGCCCAATCCAATTGTCTCGTAGGTGGGCCCGGCCGCGATGAATTGAAGGTCGCCAACTCTCGCTTGCAACTCAACGGCTTTAGCGTCCAAAGCGGCATGCCCAACGGTCACGCCGTCGTAGTCCGTCCATCGGATGCCGTCGGCATAAATGCGAGCGATCGCGGCACGGCGACGCGCACGATCGCGCTCGTTGAAGACCTCAAAAAGGTTGGCGTGCATCAGTTCAGTGATCGAAGCGCTGATTGGAGTCTCCTTAATACACGATGCGTCAACTTAGGGCAACGCGGGTGATTCTGAGGGGGCAGCAAGTACAGGAGGTACCCGCTGAGATCAGCCGGGCGGTCTGCGTAACCGCGAAAGCGTTTGGCCCCAGCTTGTTCACGAGGCCAGCCGGGCTCGTTGGGCCGCGCGTGTTGGCGCTTCGCACTCGAAGACCAGCCGCGACGACGCGGCGCGCGGCCGCTTCGCCGAGCGGTTCAGAACCAATCACCCCAACGGTTCCAAACACCGCGCACCTCCGTATCCCACGCCAGGCCCCGTTGCCGAGGGTCGACCGTCGTCAGCCCGCTTGGTGCGCCGCTCGCACAGGTCGGTCCCGCCCTCAGGCCGCAGGCCACGCCGACAACAAAAAGGCGCCATGACACACTTCCAGAGCATCGATAAAGCCTCATATCCTTGTTTCTCGCACAGAATATCGTTATTCTATCCAGCGGTTGGACATACGGGCAAATCGGACGTCGTTAACAGACACCCGTCATCCCTGACGGGCACGGTCAGCAGCCGCCGATGCACAGAGGGTTCGCTGCGATGAGCGCCTTCATGATTGCGAGTCGGTCGACAGATGTACACCAATGGACCGTTTGGTGTCTGCTACCGAGGGCATCGTCAAGTTGTTGACCTTGTGTGGTGCTGCGAGGATTGGTCGTTGTGGCGATTACGGCGAGGTACAAGGGCTACCGGTATCCGATCGAGGTCATCGGGCACGCGGTGTGGCTGTATCACCGTTTCGCGCCGGAAAAACCGCTTGGCCGCCACCGCGTTACGACGCGACTGCACCAATATGTCGAGCACGTCGCCGTGCTGGTCGACCGCGCGCCACAGGTAATAGGTAGTGCCGTTGATTTTCACGAAGACGTCGTCGAGGTTGCCATTTGTCGCCGGGGCGGCGCAAGGGGCTGCGGTACGTGCCGCGAGTGCTGGTCACCGACAAGCTGGCCAGCTACCAGCTCGCCCACCGCGAGCTGGTGCCGTCGGTGACCCACCGCCGCTCGAAGTACCTCAACAACCGCGCCGAGAACTCCCATCAGCCGACCAGGGTCCGGGAACGGGTGATGAAACGCTTCGCCTCGCCTGAGCAGGCGCAACGGTTCCTGTTTGCGTTCGGCAGCATCCGAGAGCGCTTTCGGCCCCGTCGTCATCTGATCAGCGCGCCCGAATGGCGAACCGCGATGACCAACCGCTTCGCGGTCTGGGATGAGATCATTGCCGCTGCAGCGGCATGAAAGACACAGTCAGCCACTACCTTTCACCACCCCGTCCACTCACATCGACCGCACCACAAGCATTCTCAAATAACTTGACAATGCCCTTGAGGGCAAGTTCGCGGCCCAGGCCACTACCCGCGCCCGTGATGGCCACGCTGGGATTTGAGGTCTCGTTACTGGTCATCCTCGTACCTCCCTTCGGATATACCGCTCGTCTTTCAGACAGCAGCTTTATCGACCCTTAGTCGATCGCCAAGTAGAATTTCGACTTTACTGACAACATCGATATAATGTGCGGATATCAATATGCGGTGTATCCGGCTCGCACGCGCCCTACGGTGATCGCGCGTGGATGTCGGGCCCGTCACGCAGCACGATCACCGCGTTGGCCCTTCGCGTCGAGAGAGGTGAATACCGTGATGGTGGACACGTTGCTGGAGTCCGAAATCCGACGGATCTTCGAGGCTGTCGACGGTAAGGACACCGACTACCTGGCGCACCGTTTCGCCGAGGATGTCACCTTCCGATTCGGCAACGGCGACGCCGTCGAGGGCCGCTCGGCGGTGGTGGCGACCTGCGAAGAATTCCTGGCGAGCATCGCCGGGATCCGCCATGAGATTGAGCACCTGTGGCAGGTGGGCACCGATCGCGTCGTCGCGGTGATGACGGTGCACTACGAGCGACTCGACGGCGGAAGGCTCAGTCTGCCCTGCGCAAACACCTTTCACGTGCGCGACGGCGAGATCAGCGACTACCGGATCTACATGGACATCACCCCGGTCTTCGCATAGCCGGTCCGACCAGGCTGATCTCAGTGTCGAGTCATTGCTGTGTCGGCGTGGCCCAACACGTCGATTCTTCCCAATGCCATGTGCTGAGCCCGCGCACGATGGAGATCTTCCGTGACGCCGGTATCGCCGACGAAGGCTACGCCAAGGGCACAGCTGCACAGAACATGCAGGCGACGGCCTGGTATGCGGGTCTCGCCGGGCCGCACGACGGCTACGGTCGCGAGATCGGTCGGCTGGAAGCGTGGGGCGAGGGCTACACCGACCCCGATTACATCGCGGCGAGCGCTACGCGATCCGGACCATCGTCGCCGGGCGCTCCGACGAATTGCTCGACCTTGTCACGACCAATATCGTGCGCGGGATGCTCGACTGAGAGCCTTCCCCCCGCGCCTGCTCCGCGGAAAGAACAGCTATCCCAATGATTTCACCACCGAATAAGGGAATGGAGGTCGGTCGCATGAGATGCCCTGCGTCAAGCGCCCGGTGTGGGTGCTGGTTAAACAATGTCTGTACGACGTGATGATTGACGGGGCCGTAGGCGACCTTGTGTTGCCGGCAGTGCCAGATGACGCAGACCGCGCCGCCGGCGACGCGCGCGGCGTGGGGATGGTCGAGTCCTCGGGTTCGGGCGCCGTTGTACAGGTTGGCGGGCCATGCGGTGCATCGGCGACCCATCCAACATCACCGACACAAGGATGGTGCACCAATGAGTGAGCTTGACGACATGACCGCGGTCGTGTCCAGGCACCTGGCGTTGTGGTCAGTGAAGGACAACGACCTTAGACTCAGAGAGATCAACGATGTCTATGGCGAAGACATTGAGGTCATCGAGCCGACGGGACTGCCGCTAGGCCCCGGCCGGCTCGGACTCCACGAGCACATCGGCTTGGTGCAAAAGTTGCTGGGGGACTTCACCTTCGAAGTTGACGGCGATATCGAAACCCACCACGGCTGGGCTACCTACGCGTGGATCCAGCGTCCGCCGTATAACGGACGGACCGTCACCGGCCGCGAAGTCATCCACGTCGTTGATGGGCGGATCGTCTTTCTCTTCATGGTCATTCAGAACCTTGAATTCTCTGAACCACCGGATGGCGTTTCGAGTTAGGCCTAACGGCATCGATGCGCTCCGTCGGCAAGGCTGACTGAGAAGAAACCGGTCACGTTTCGGACCGGGTCAACCAGATCCGTTGACGACAGTGGCTGACGCGCACGTTCGAGTCGGGGGATTCACGTGCTGACCGGGGTCGGCGGACACGGGTGGCGCGCCAGCGCCGAACAGATCGCAGAACGAGTCCGCACGTCCTCGTGGCTGATTACCGGAGAGGGGAGGCCGTGCTTGGCGTCATGAAGATGTCGGTGTAGTCGAGGATGTTGGAGCCGTCCCAGTCGACAACGTCTGCTTTGAAGTCTTCGCTCTTCACTAACTCGGCCAGTACGGCGGCGGGATCGTCTTTTTCGGCGAAGGAGAAGAGGACGTAGAGAGTGAGGTCGAGAGGATTGGGGGCTGTCCAGAGGCCGTGGATCGCCATTCCGAATTTGGCGAAGCTTACAAAGTGGCGTGGATAAACCACGTTGCGGAAGAAGTCCAGGCTTTCCCGGTCTTTGAGGGTGTATTTCCGGAGTTGGTACATAATTTCTCCCTGTCGGTGTTCAGTAGGGGCGCTCGCTAAGCCACGTCAGATAGTCTTCGAGCGCTTCTTCGAATGCGTATTGGGGGCGCCAGCCGGTGTCGCGGCTCAGCAAATCCGCATTGAATCCGCTCGGCGGAGCCGGTTCAGCCCGAAGCGTTTCCGGATCCAGGTTCACTTGGCGGCTGGCATCTGGCCATAGCCGATAGAGGGTCAGCAGCTGTTCACGTGCGCTGGTCGGGTAGCCGCTGGATAGGTTGTAGATACGATGCGGAAGTGCGTCGGCTTCAATCATGGTCTTGAGCGCGTTGGCCGTGTCGCGAACGTAGGTCAGTGGGAATGCGGCGAGCACGTCCCACAGTTCAGGCAGCGGCAGGCCCATATATCCCGTGCCAGACATCAGACTTCCCTTGCCCGCGACCGTATGAACGGCGCGGCTGATCGGACTACCCATCGCCGTATAGCCCGGCCCGAACTGACTCGGAATACGCAACGCAGCGACATCAAGCAGGTGCTGGTTAGGCTGCTGATTGGCGTACACCTTCGCCGATCCGCCCATCTGCCAGGGGGCGGCATAGTCGAGTGCGATGCGCTCCAGGGATCGCTTGACCGAAACCTCAAACGCCGGTAACGCGAGCGTGCGACTGCCATCGGGCGCGGTCGCGGCGCCCATGGCGTCGGGATGATCATCGAGCGCAGCTTCTACAGGGAAACGCGTATCTTCGACCAATGGCGGTGCAATGCCGGCGTAGACCGCTATCGAACTGATGAGCAAAAAACGCTTCACGCCAGTGGCCTCAGCGGCTTCCAGGCAATTGAAGATCATGTCGAAGTTGGCCCGGTTGGACGTACGAGTCTGTGCGCGTTGGTGAGCCTGTGCACCATGTATCACTGCGTCGAAGTGGTAGCGGCTGAAGAGGTCGAACACTTCCCCGCCCCGCGCGAGCTCCACGGGCTCGATGGTGACCAGCTCGCGGAGGTCGCCTAACGCTCGCTGAATGTGGTCGTGTCCATGACGAGCGGTGATCACGACCGACTTACCGTCGGCGGCAAATGCGCGTGCAGTATTCAGCCCGACCAGGCCGCCGCCGCCGGTAATCAACACATTGGGCATAGTTGTTTTTCCTTTCCGAACGATGATGAAGGCCAGGCAAGATCGTTGGCCAGCTGAGCAGGTGTTCTGTTGCGGCCGTGGCGGCCTTATCGGCCAGGCGATGGATTACGAGGCATCCAATCCAATGAGCTTGAGGCGCGCTGCATCCAGTTCGGCATCGGACTTCTCCCGAACGAGACGCAAGACCTCCTCCGCGTCATCCCCGAGGGGCGCGCGGCTCGGTGCAGGCATCTGCTCGATTAGTTCGATTACCCCGTCCGCGGATGCTTCGGCGCTCAGTCCCGCGGACTGCATGCTGTTGAGGGCGTCGGTGAACTTGCCGAAAGCGTCGCCATAAAGTTTGCGCTGCTCGTCGGTCATCGCAGCGGTCCTCCGACTCAGCGCTGCGGCCGTCTTGGCGGGCCCTCCAGTGAGCATGTTGCCGGCCTGGACCATGACGACGTCGACCCCGAACGGCCTCAACTCGCATCGATAGATGTCGCAGATCGCCTCGAGCGCGGCCTTTGAGGCACTGGACGGACCGTCGAACGGCACCGGGAATCGGCCCGTGAACGCACCTATCACGACGATGCGGCCGCGAGCCTTCCGCACGGCCGGGAGGAGCCCGTTAATGACGGCCAACGCACCGAAGACGTTCACTTCGAATTCACGTCTGACGTCGTCGACGGGGAGCGCTTCGAGCGGACCGGGCGTCAACGTCCCAGCGTTGCTGATGAGAACATCCAGCCCCTGCTCACCGACATCCTTCGTCACCGTGTCCACCCATGCGGTGACCGCAGGAGCATCGGTGATGTCGGCAAGGGTCAACTCGACGTTGCCGGACGACGCCGCGGCCAACTCGGCGATATGCTGTTGGGACCGGGCGGTACCGAAGACGCGATAACCGTTCGCAGCGAGTTTGATGGCCATCGCGCGTCCGAGCCCACTGCCCGCACCTGTGATGGCGACGGTGGGCCGCGGCGATTGCACTGTATTAGACATCATTGGACTCCCTTGAGATCTGGTGCTCAGTTGCACGCGGGCCCCGCCTGCGTGCAGATCTAGTTGGTGTGAGTGCCGGTGAGGTGGACGAGGACTCGAACCGACGCTGCGGACCCGAGCACACCCATCCCGCCAGCGGATCGGGTACGACTCACCAGGTGATCGTGGGGCCTTGCGGACTCTTCGCGCCAGTGCACCGACCCCTGTGTTGTCCCCGGTGACTGTGCATTATGCACTGGCGGCATTAGGCTCGAACGGTGGTCACGCAGCCATCGACCGCCGATCTGATCGCGGAGTTCGGCCACGAGCTGCGCCGAGACCGCGAGGACCTGAGCAGGCAACTCTTGGCGGCCATCGCTACCCGGCTTCCGCAGCTACGCGCTGGGCCCGAGCTGGAACGGCTGAGTGAGGCGGCAGCCAGCGCCAGTATGGACGCACAGGCCGCAACGATCGAATACGGGCTCGACGTCGACGTGGTGCGGCCTTCCCTCGCGCTGGAGTACACCCGCCGCCTGGCTTGGTCGGGGGTCGAACCCAGCACCATTTCGCGCGCCTACTACCTCTCGCACGAGTGGCTGTTCGATCGGGCACAGGAGTTCACCCGGCGCCACTGCGCCGATCCTGCGCAGGCTACCGAGGTGCTGGGGGGGTTGGGACGGGTGTTGTTCCGGTTCGCCGATGCGTTGGGCGGCTGGCTGCTGGCGGAATTCGAAGCCGAACGCGCCGCGATTGCGCAAGGCTCGGCCGCCGAGCGGGCACATCTTGTCGACGAGATCCTCGCGGGCGCCCTACCGGACGTCGACTCCGCGGAGCGCACTCTGGGCTACCGGCTGAGCCGCACCCATATGGGAGTGCGGATATGGGCAGATGTGTGCGTCGGGACCGGCCGAGTATCACGAGTCGCGTTGCGGGAGAGGGCGACTCGCATCAGCACGCTACTGGGCAGCCAACCCCCGCTGCTGATCCAGAATGGCCCGGCACTCCTTTATGCATGGGTTCCGTTGCCGGCCGACAGCGCCCCAATGGCAGGGGATGAGGCGGTTGACCGCAGCGTGCGCGACCGGTCAGGGGTTCGCGCGGCGGTCGGCAATCCCGGTACGGGCGTCGATGGTTTCAGAGAGACCCTCCGTCAAGCCGACCGCGCTTATGTTGTTGCGACGACAGGTTCCAACGTTAGCGAGCAGGTGGTCAGATATCGCGACGTGGGGATGGTCTCGTTGCTGGCCGAGGACGCCAATGCGGCGCGACGCTTCGTCGACGAGGAATTGGGCGACCTGGCCCGCAACGATGCCGCATCGGCTGTGCTGCGCACAACGCTGCAGACATTTCTGCGACATGGGTCTCGACAGGTTGACACTGCCAATGCGCTGTACCTGCACCGCAACACCGTCGCCGAGCGCCTTAAGCGCGCGGAATCGTTGCTTCCGGTTCCATTAGCTGCGCGCCGCCTGCAGATCGAGAATGCACTGCTGCTTTCGGAGGCCATGTTCAGCCCGGAGTCGAACCGATAACGACTTCACCCGGAAAGGATGCTGACCTTTTCGTCGCGAGGTACCACCAGCAGAAACGGTAATTCCTTGCAGCCCAACCCACTTCATGCGCCGGACGGTCCTTTCAACCGCGGCCGGTAGGGCGCCACACAAGCCGACTCTCGATCGTCAGCCGCGAACTGCTCCGCAACGGCGGCCGCGAGGCCTGACCTTGATTTGCAGATTAGCTTACCAGTAGCCAAGCTGCTAACTACGAGATGTCTACGATCAGATTCGAGGAGTGAAACATGGCAACCACACCCAAAAGTACAGCCACACCTAGGAGTTCGGCCACACCCAAGAGCAAGGGCACGCCCACATCCGAGCAGACCGTTAGCCGGATCCGGGGGGTGAACCAGACGCCGATCAAGTTGGCCAAGAAATCCGGGCATGCATACCTCGATTCCTACGAGAAGGCGTTGCAACGGGTGCTGGACTTCGAACGGGCCGCGGCCAGCCGCAGCCGACTGCCCTGGGTGACCGCGCTGGCGAACACTCATACAACGTTCGTCCAGAACGTCACCCGTCCATGCCGATTGCGCCGGTGAAAAAATCGCAGTCGTCCGGACCCGGGCCCTTCACCACGTACGAGTCGAACCGCCGGCATTCGGCACCGTGCACCGCGGGATCGACCCACAACGCCACCGCGACCTCGACTCGCACGCCCTCACGCTAAACACTCTCACCGACACCAAGTGGGCGCGGCGGTAGACCAGGCGCCGGTGGCGCGCCCAGCCCCCCGTTGTCCGGCGCGGCGCTCGATCCACCAGGCGCGCCTAGTGCATCCGGCGGCGCGATCGGGTGCGCGCCTGACGATTTCAGCACCGCCCGCACATCGCTGACTTTGACGCCGGCCAACTCGGCGATCGCGGCCAGCGTTTCACCGCGATCCAGCATCCGCGACACCGCCCCCGCGCCCGCCTGGCGGTGCTCGTGACGGCGCCGCTCCCCCTCTGCGCGAATCGCGACAACGCGGCCCCGTTCCCACTCGTCGACCGCCACCAGGCGACCCAGCTCGACCAGAAACGATGCCGCGTCATCCACGTTCTGCCGCTCACGTTCCAGCCGAGCCTCGTTCGCCCTGGCCTGCGCTTCGCGAACCTTTTTGCGGGCTTCGGTTTTCGAGTTGATATTCGCCATGGCCGAACCATACGGCGCGGTCAGCCCGCGTCTCTACCACCACCAACAACATCACCACGTCCTCATTTGTCCACATGTCTCGTTTCCCAGTTCTCCACTCCACCAACATAACCCGATCCACACCCTGATCGCCTCCCACCAGAGCCCTC
>Ga0209772_10000423_pt1 | contig 10670 bp, 5 predicted proteins | sample BogFormECP03_OM1_FD_188235 | JGI IMG/M metagenome (GOLD analysis project Ga0209772, IMG submission 188235) | Bog forest soil microbial communities from Calvert Island, British Columbia, Canada - ECP03_OM1 (SPAdes) (version 2) | ecosystem: Environmental > Aquatic > Freshwater > Wetlands > Bog ... | reverse complement strand
TTAGTTCACTGGGATTCAATTCCGGTGAACTTGTCAGCTCTTCCCCGTCCATCCTCTATCCGTGGCGATTTTCGATTGTATTTCATCGGGGTCAAATTTGCGTCGCCTCGTCGGCTCTTCCCAGTCCATTTTCTATAGCGACCTCGGCTATTTCAAACGTCAAACCATTGTCACGGTTAGTATCGTATATTTCCTGTTCGTCTCTATCCTTACACATAAAGCTGTAGATACAATGCATGTTTTTTGCCGTGAACCGATCCTTTCGAGTGGTCCTACACCTGATCTATCGGACAGTTCTTACCGAGCAAATCTTCACATTGTCGTCTCACCAAACATGTCCACGCTTCCTCCCCGATTTCTCATTCCAAGAAATGAATCAAATGATGAACCCCATGTCAATCTTGACAGTATCAAAACAGCCCAATGGTCATGCAACAAGCACCCTTATATGGCGTTTGTGCCAATCGCACCTCGCTATGAAGGTCCTCTTTTCAGCCAGTTAAACTGGGATCGCTATACAGTACCTTTGGAGCACTATGGTGGACGCTGCTCTCTTTCTTCAGTCCTTCGAGGACGTTGGTGTCGGCTTGAACACAACCTACATTCTGTGGCCTCTACGCTCCTTGAAAATCATGAAATTGATTTTTTCCCTTTACCTTCGGATTACGGATACCTCAAGTCTCATAAAACAAAGCAAGAGGCTCAGAAGTCCATTATAAATTCCCGTGACGCCTTCTTACCTTTAATTGCGGCGTGCTCATTCGGGATTTTCATTGGGCTTAGCCACTTTGAGTGGGATTCACCAAAGCCTCCATCGGTTGTTCGGCTTCTTGAGACAGAAGTTTCTCCAGCCTATGTAGAGTACATACGGACCTCTGTTGTTGGTGACTTCAGTGTCCCTCGAGTGGGTGTTCTCATCGATCCGTTCACATGGAATTGGACGCATTTAATACGAAGGATGGCTGATTCTAAGGTACCAATGTGGATTGCATGGGGACACCGATGGTCGGTGCCTCCTCACGACAAACCATTTCTTCAGAATTATTGCGCTCTCCGTTCTCAAGTTCAAAGTGCTGCGTCCGCTGGCCTGCTAGAGGGACTTGAGCCAGGGAGAATGGCAGCACCAGAACCGCCGGAACCGCAAAGAGGCAGTCGGGACTTGTTTTGGGCTCTTGACTCGAATGAAACTTCTGATCATGATACCATGGATCAATACTGTGATGAATCTGCCAACTTCATCCTCCCACCTGACCCAAATCAAATTCCCACTCCGCCCCCACTGGATCCTATTTTTCAGGACAACTCCAATCAAGTTGAAGTTGGAAGTTTCCAAAACGTTATAGTTTCTGATAAACTTGAAGATATCTTCTGGGACTGGTATGGGCTTTCGATAGGCAGTCATAGTGGACCAGTGGATGACAACCAGTGGAATAAAACACTCAAGGTTCTAGGGAGCACGTCTACCTATTTTCCATCACACCTCCGGACATCCATCATTGCGTTTGTCGACTACATGACTCAGCCAGGCACCTCCTTACCTCCTCCCTCATGTGACATCAGCCATCCAGAGGGTCACATGATCATCTCCCAAAGCAACATTAACATAATCCCTTTCATCTTGAATGGGAAAGTTGCTTATCACATTGTGGGGAAGTCCAATGAGCCTGCAGATAATAACTTTGGATGGAGGTTAATTGTGCATAGTCCAGTGGTAGCCCTGCGGTGTGCCCGTGCCCGTTGGGGTCCCTGTATCTGCTGTGTTGCAAATAAGCTTGTTATCAGGGGAATCGCATACAATACCATAAGTCCAAAAGATCATCGGTATTTGTCTCAAAATCATCTCCCATATAAACTCGGCGTTCGAAAGGCCAACTTCAGGCCCAATAGCAGTGACTATGTTGAATATGAATTGATGCGTGATACATTCCTACGAGAACCCCATGCCCGAGCAGCCCTTCTTATGGGAGGGATAGTGTGGCGTCTTGCAATCGAGGTGTTGGGACCTGTTCCTGCAACTAATGGTCCATCATTCCATTCCCATGGCTTGGATGCTGAATCCAGTTATGGCAGTGTTGTGGATGATATGCTTTCAGATGATGAGGTAAATCTGATTTGTGGGGTGTATAAAATTTTGACTTCTGGTATGTGTTTTTTTTCTTTGCATTTACCTATGTACTAAAATACTCCTGCACAGAGCATGGTGGAAGCCAACAAACCTCTGATGCTTCTTGGTGGCCAAAGCCCTTTGTATTTGAAAAGAGTGGTCTGTATGTTGGCTACTGGTCAACTGTTTGCGAGGCCTGGTTCCAAACCCGACTTCAACAAATCAGAGCTGGTCATGAAAGTGTCAAGAAAGGAAATGAATGGAGGGGTGGGGCAATCAAATTTCAGAAGGCAACCCCAATTCTTGTACAAGCCAACAATGAAGCTGCTCAGAAATTTTTGCATACATACTCCCCTCCTCTGTAGAACCCTTTATATGTATCATATTTCAAATTACACTTCATCATACATGTTGACATTTGTCAGTATAACTTTGCTTCAGTCTCAAAATGTTTTTTGTGTCTAAGACAGTGAATTGTTTAAACATACCTTATACAAGCCAATAAGACACCTCTCTAAGGAAACACTGTCAAGATATGTTCTCATGGCCTTGAGGCATGAATCACCTCATCTTTGTTTTAGTCACTCACCAGCACTTCTGAGTCCCAGTGCTGCAACAGTGACTATTGGACATCCCTGACATCTGCTCAAACCTTGCCAGTTGGCAACTGTTGAGTAGTAGAGTAGCACTCATGTCTTTCAATCTTCTCATTTATGAGATCCAAGAAAACCAAAAAATATTTTGTGCAACTATCTACATGTCCCTGCCTGTAGCTACCATTTGGCTCATGCCCTTAGAAGAACCACAAGCTGGACCCGGTTTTCAGTTCTTGAAAATCATGTCTGAACTGAACTTAACTGGACCCTGGCAACCCTAACAAGGAGGATCTGAAGGATGGCAGTGACATCTATGGTAGACTATAGAATTTCTATGTTGTTGTCCTCAGAATAGTGTTGCCATGGTTCGGTCCTGAACCTCGGTTTGAACCCGAATGGGACCGAACCTGACTGAATTTGAGGTTCAGGTTTGGCACATTGAGTGAACCGGACCTTTTTTGAGGTTCAAAAACGTAAAAAATGCTGAACCGTTACTATATATGGTAAAAGTCCAGTCCATTGGACTAGAACCGGACCGAACTTAAGGTTCAGGTTGGCATTTTTACCTGAACTGGACCTAAGGTCCAGTTCAAGGTTCACCAAATTTAGAAAAGAACCAGACCAAACCGGACCGTGGCAACACTACCTCAGAATCACTGTACCAACCATCTATGCTCACCAATAATTGGTTGATAATGAAGATGTTCTTCTTTGTGTTCATCCTATCCATTTCTGGTAAAACTTGATTGAGAACTTGATCACCAGCCCTGCCAGCATCTCGGCCTTGTTGAAGACATCTCAGACATTTGCCTCAGATTCACCAAACCACATGGTCAGCAATTCAGGACCCTTATTCATTCAGGTAGTGTTGCCACAGCTCAAGCTGAGTGTTTTTGATTTGTGGGCTATAACTTGGTAGAGTGGGCTGCCACAAGCGCAGCATATACAAGTTCTTTCTTTTTTTTATACTATTCTTAACGGAATAAATTCAACAATGTCAAATTTCCAAAAACCTGCGGGTTTTTGCAATTTTTGTCTTGTTGAATTTATTCCAGCTCTCCATGAACTTAGATTGCTTCATATTGGCAGGACGATTTTAGCGTAGCTTCTTGAGTATATGTGACAATTTTTTTTTTTTTTTTGATATTTATCTATTGAGAGATTATTGAGAAATTGCCAAACTCGTGGCAGCATCAAAAAAACCCGTGATATGCCCTATCTAGTATTAGCATGAGAAACTAATTAACTTGGGAAAGTGGCTGACACAAGCACAGCATGAACAAATCTTCCTTAAATTTCAAAAATGATTTATTTTTCAAAGTTTAATTAAAGATCATTCTGAATAAACTTATTAATTCAAAATTGTTGAAATTAAACTTACTCAATTTTGGATTTATGCTGATTTAAAGAGGACTTGTTCATGCCTTGTTCATGCTTGCATTGGCCTAATTGATGCCATTGTAGGGGAGAATTTTATTTACTAACAGAAAGATGGGAGGGAATGGTGTGACTATGGGTGGTAGATAGTGAAAAGAAGAAAAGGAAGATGTAGTTATAGAAGGAGAAGATAAGGAAGAGGAAGAGGGTGGGAAGGTCTGGTTGAGGGATGATACATGAGTAGTGGATAGGGAAAGGGAGGAAGTTAGATAATCAGCCTTGATATATTGAGAATGATCATGTACTCACAGTACACTGGTGCTGGGATGCTGACACTGCGGTTTGCCTTTGCATAGACATGGCAAAGACTCCACGCCAACTCTTGAAGGCTGTTGAACCAATATTTAGTTATGAATGTGAACAAATAAAATGTAGTGAGACCTACATCTCACACTTGAAGTTGAAGTTATCGTCCCTCAAAACAATGTAATGTGAAGGTTGACTCGCTAAAAAAAAGGTCAGAGACCCAATGTTAGACTGTGTCAGACTCACTTCCCAACAAGCCAGCATGAGACTGAAGATAGAAATCTGTTGCAATCGGGCTCTTAAGAACATCTACCACAAGCCCAGAAGGACAATTCCCTGAATGGTCCACATCTTGTCTATGACTTATGTATTAGAAGTGAACTGTATATTTCATGCTTATGCAGACTCACCTCTATGAAGGGAAGAAGTGGATGTGATGACTGGATGTGTGGACCTCCAATAAGATGTTAAACAGTTATCGAAAAATCACACACCGCTTCCTGACAATGATAAATGTGATAGTTGGTTTAGATGTAGCACCAAAATGCCTCCAAACACTATTGATGACATCTATGCATAGATATGTGAGAGTGATCACAACAAAGTATGGAATGGGATAGGCTTGGTCGCGAGTCCAAGTAACTCACAGATCTTGTGAGTTTACTCGTGGGAATACCTGTGAGTAATAGTTCCCACAGATCCCAGTCATACTGTCAATTTTCACAAGTACTTGTCACAAGTACTTGTTTGACTCATGACTAATAAAAAGTCCTTATATCTTACTAAAAAATACTATTTTTGTTTAATAATATTATAAATACTTGTGAGTACTCACAAGTTTTGATAGATATTAACAAGTACTCACAAGTTATGACAGGTACTCACAAGTATTTACATACTCATGAGTACCTTTGTGAGTAACAAGTACTTGACTCACAGATCTGAGTATTGCTTAAAAATAACCATCAACTTGTATGACTCATGTGAGTGCACTCGTGACCAAGCCTAGAATGGGATAATGAAAAGGAATAGAAAAAATATGAGAGTGAGCCTAGTCATTATTGCAACATTGAACTATATATAAAACCATAGTGCTAACACTATAGCACTTTGCACTATTTATTGTGCTCTGTAGCAACTATAGCAACCCATTTTTCCAGATGGAGGGTGGTGGTGGTGGAAATGGTGGGTCCTAACAACACTGTCCAGTCATTGTCATTAAAAGAGAGAAAGGGAGGGGGTTCTGATGGTCATCGATATTAGAAGAAAGAGGAGGAATAGGCCCCAGCAATAGCATCCCATCGTTATTGTGGCAGCAATCTTCTTAAGTAGATTTGGCCTTGTCATACCATCATCAATGTCATTGCTGTAAGGTTTTCCTTCAGAGAAAGTCATGAGAGAGCAAACATCACAGAAGGTCATAAGAATCAATTTCATTCACCCACTAGCATTTAAGACATAACATGGATACAGGTCTGGATTTTTGGACAAAATTATGGGTATGACATTTTACTGTGACTTTCAGGTATACCTGCAGTATTCACAGGTTTACTTGTATCTGTGTTATACCTTACTAGCATCATCTGAAGTCTCCTTCACATCTTCCATAGATAGCTGATCTTGCTTGTAGTTGCTATAATTTGGTTTGGTCCAGTTTATGAACTATTTTTTTGAACCTTAGAGCCTGTTTGGTTGTCATATCACACAAGATAATTCCTTGTCTGTATCTCTATCTGCACTTGTGCAAATAGAGCAAGATAGAGATATTGTGAGAAACTGCAAAACAGATCCAAGCTGTATGTACTTTCAGCAGGAAAATCTCTGTCACAGATAACAAGCCAGAAAATTTGACTACCAAATGGACACTCTTTCTCATACAGTAGAGGTAAAAACTGTGTCTCATATTTGGCTTGCAATTTCACATTCAAAACTGCAACCGAACGGACTCTAAGTCAACCTAGAAAGAGGCACAACTACTGGAGTTAATGTTAGAAACATGTGAACCAGTATGTTGTAAAATGTTATATATTAGCTATCATAAGCCCAAAACATGAGGGATATAGGGAATTGAGAGCTATGTGAAGGGGAAGGACTATATACAAACCTAAAGCTTACTTCCAAGCCCTATCAAAATTTGAGGCCAAATGGATATGAGATAGAGGAGAACTGGTGCTCGCAACCTCAATTTCGACAGCTAAATCTGGTAATATATGTGACTGGTCACTCATTCAAAATGGGTGGTGTTTATAACAAAGTGACATTTATGCTGAGAAAATTGGCATTGGACATAGCCTCAGGTATGGTCTATCTAATTCTACTACAGAAAGCACCAAAAAAAGGTGTTGACAAGACACAGAGGCGACTGACCGAGTACCTGGTGTAACTGAGTACCTGACCTTTACCAGTACATGTTTTTGATTTTTTTTTTTTTTCAAAATTTAAATAAAATTCAAGTGGCAGTATTGATGCAAAGAATCTCTAAATTCCTGGGGAAGCCCTGGAAAAACCTATGTCTCCATTAGGCAATATTTATTTATTATATTGACATATGCATGTCATTTTTCAATAAAATTTTAAAATTCTTGTAGATTCAGACTCAGCTACTGAAAAGGAGTCGATAGCATATTATTTTTATTTTTAGCACACTTTTTTGAGGTACAGCCAAATTTTTGGGAGGTAAACACATCAGGAACAGGACAACCATGACAGGTGCCAATCGATGGCCCTGCTTCTGAAAAGCATGTTTCTGCAATAAAATTGTGATTTGACTTTTTTCCATGTTGGGAAAATTTATCTAAACTAGGGTCCCAAAATTGTTGTCTTTGTTTGTCCACAATTGTAGACAAGACTTGGAGAATAAAATGCAGTCATGTATGTGTTCTTGTTTATCATCTTATCCTTATGGCCTTGTGGACAGTACAGAGATTTTTGAGCCTAAGACCCATTATGTTCAACATCTGTAGATAAAGAAATTGTATATATAGATATAATGACAAGGACACTTTCAAGGTGGGGATAAGGCTTGCAAATATTCCGCAGAGTGTTTAGAATTAGCTGTAACAAGACGACTTGCCTGTGATTGTTGAAACCTGATTGCAGAGATCCTCCACTGGTTTCCACTTATGACTGTTGCATTTCCAGCAAGGATATCCCTTAACCGGCCCTGAAACCATGCCTCACACTTGGGTGTCCAATAGCCCCAGAATAGCCCACTTTTCTCAAAAATCCTGGGTTTGGGCCACCAAGATCCATCCATGGTTTGGGTGCCTCTACCTTGCACTAAGAAAAAAGGATCAGTAAGTAGAAAGAGTACAATGGTAAGGCATATACCTGTGTATATCTTGTACACTCCACAGATCAGATCAGTCTCTTCCTCGCTCAAGGCGTCATCATATAGGGTAAAAGTGCGACCAGAGCTATCGACTGCGGCAGTGTGGATGCCGTATGCTATGGCATCTGTAGCTGGGCCATCCAAAGCAGGTGCAATTCCCAAAGCTTCAAGTGAGAGGCGCCAAACAATACCCCCTTCAAGAAGAGCGGCGCGGCCAAATGGCTGCCTTAAAAACCTATCTCGGAGCTCCTCATATGATTTGTAGTCAAGCAGGTCCGGCTTATAGCCAACTTGTCGATAGCCAAGACCAGGGCAGCGACGTAAGCGTTTGCGCAAATTCCTTGGATTGACATTTAGAGGCTCCATGGTGTTGAATCGAATGCCCCTTCCAAGCAGCTCACGCGCAATGTCAAATTTTTCGGGGCCCCATTCTGAACGGGCACATTGTAGAGCCGTCGCTGGATCGGCTACAACCAAGGCCCATCCATTACGTTCAGCGGGATTCATCGTTTTCGGTCTAATAAGATAGGTGCCATTAGACAGGCAGGTGATATTAATGTTACTGTCCTGGACCACATTCGGGTTCTCGGTGAGGTCTCGTATGGGAGGGGAATTTGTCCGATTTGTCATGTATTCAACGAATGAGATGGCAATAGGGCGGTACCAAGATTTGAGAGTTTTATCTCCTTCATAACCCAAAATGCGGCGAGCTTCAATCCATTTCTTGTCCTCGTGACGTACATGGGGAACGTTATGCGAAATATTTAGGATGAGGCCATAACGGTGAAGGAGGGAGTCTTCAAAGCTATCCATGGAGCTATGCAAAGTCCAGTGACTCTGCTCTGCAGCTGGATCATCTGGTGAAAGGTTAAGGAAATCTGAATTGAGATTGTTCAGTGTGGCAATAGATTGGTGAGCCGGAGACGTTGAGGGCGTTTGGGGAACCGGAGAGAGAGACGGCACAGAAGATGGTGTAGATGAAAACGTTGAAATCGAAAATGCTGCATCTGAAGTTGAGGGGAGCGATGGCACAGAAGATGGCACAGGAGATGGCACAGGAGATGGCACAGGAGATGGAGCAGAGGAGAATGCTGAAATTAGAGGTGCAGCATCTGAATTTGAGGTTTGGGCGTCCTTTGCAGTGCAATTCGTACCAGGAGACCCAGGTGGGTACATATCAATCCCTGGATCTTGTAAGGATGGTGGTGGCCGCGGCGGTGGTGCGAACTGAGATTCTAGGCTTGCTAGATCTGGGCAAGAAGGACCGTGAATTATATAGTTCCAACGATCGTTGTCTATGATATCTGGGGGGTCGAACTCTTCACAAAGATCCCACTCATTGTGAAACCCGTCGTATCTCCGTTGGTTAGGACCGTAGCAGTCCCAGACATGCTCAACGTATACTCTCTCGACGTATTTCCGGAGGAGGAACCCGTCTGTCTCAACCCATTCGTATACGCGGGCTGCCTTTGAGCTTTTGCCAGGCATCCCTACAGCCTTTTCACGATTGACGCGCTGCACTCGCTCTTCTTGCGTCTCCGCCCTTAGTCTATTCTCATTTTTAGCTGCCCGACGAGCAAAAAACGCCTGCCACGTTTCCCCTCGCTTTTGGCCAGTATGTTCGTATGGCTGGGGGGCTACCTGAACAAAATCAGATGTTGAAGAGCTACTAAACGAGTTCCGGGCCTCGCTAACTTCGGCTTGCGAAGGACGACATCGGAGAGCCAGCTCAGGATCTAACGTTTCCTCATCCCATTTCTCTCCCCAATGTATCCAGATGGGAACCCGAGTGCGAAGCAAAGCAGGGAGTTGTTTCCATTTCCATGAGTAGGGGTCTATCAGAACCCCAGCGCGATCGAGAGTGAAGTCGCCGATAATGGAATTTTGAATGTTGTGGAGATATTGGGGATGAACGCCCTTATCGGTAAAGTAGTGAAACCAGGACGGCACTGGGAACTCATCATCAGGGCCGTAAATATTGTTGGCGATGGCGAATGAGCAAGCGGCTATCAATGGGACAAAGGCTTCTTTTGAATATGTAGCGTACTCTCGTGCATCTTCATGCGTGGAGTAAGACTTGAGGTAGCCGTAGCAAGAGGGTAATGGCCAGAATGTAAACGCTTCGGTCAGCCGTCCAGCTTGTTTGGCTCTCTCAACGAGAGACGAAGCAAACGTGTAGAGATTGTATTCAAGTCGCTGCCACTGGTTTCGGAGATCCTGGCTGAGAATCCATCCATCATCATGGGATTCTACAGGGTAGCTTTGATAATGGAGATTTAACCGGCCCAACAGCGGCCCTTCGAATCGGATATTTTTCGGGACCCAGGCCAAGAAAGGGTATTTATTTGAGGACCATTGTGGGTGTCGAAGCTCAGACAACTCCAATTCGGTTCGTTTAGGAAATGGTTCAGGTCTGGAGGACATGTTTGGCGACGAGATAATGGGGAGCTTGTCGACGCTTGCATAGGAGGGGGAAACGTCCAAGTAGACCTGTAACGTTTCAGAGATGTTGGCCATCGTTGCTGAGATATTAGTTATAAGTAATTCATAGCTTGAAGAGGGGCATAATTTACCGAAGAGGTCAAAGAGGTGAGTAAGGCAGCGAGATGTAATCTCGACGATGCACGTGTTAGTCATATACATATCACGTGAAGATCCTGGCTCGAGACGAGTAGAAAGAAGTACAAGGAAAGAAGCCAGAAGAGAGACGAGGACTGCACTCAGTAGGATGAGCAATGACGAGTAGGATAAATAGAGTAGTCTTCATGCCAGAAAAGCAGTCAACGAATGTTACAGAATAGGAGGATAAATAAATGGAATGGGAAAGGTTTATACACGTGTCCCAATAAATTCCCAAGCATGCGGAAGTCGAAACCAAGTAAGCAAAAGTGGTGGGGCATAGGCGAAGGTAGGCGCAAAGGTAGGTGCAAAGGTAGGCGCAAAGGTAAGGTCAAGC
>Ga0209772_10000422_pt1 | contig 10677 bp, 11 predicted proteins | sample BogFormECP03_OM1_FD_188235 | JGI IMG/M metagenome (GOLD analysis project Ga0209772, IMG submission 188235) | Bog forest soil microbial communities from Calvert Island, British Columbia, Canada - ECP03_OM1 (SPAdes) (version 2) | ecosystem: Environmental > Aquatic > Freshwater > Wetlands > Bog ... | reverse complement strand
GTGAATGGAAAATCATAGACCCGCAACGTCGAGGCGAAACTCTCACCAGATAGGCCGGCCACATAGAGCTTGCCGTCTTGAAATACCATATCTGTCACGGTGTAGCTTGCCTCCGGCACGTCGCGCCAGAAGCGCGCGTCCGCCGCCGGTGGATTCTTAATTACAACCGAAGTGTGCGGAGTTTTCGCCAGATTGATGACCGATACCTTCCCAGCCGCATCAACCGACACCAACGCCGGACGCGGGACATCGTCACCACGATCTACCGAGATCGTGATGTAGGCCAGTTCCACGCCGGGGCGGAAGGCCATGTCCTCGAAGTGCAGCTTGTCGGGATCGGTATGTAATGCCCGCGCAATTGGCGTGGAAATGTTCATCAGGTTGAACGGTTTCGCGGTGGCGGGCTCGGCAGGCGAAAGTTGTAGCGCGTGTATTTCGTCCGCCCGCCAATCGGCTATGATCAATGTATTTGAGTCAGCGAATGTCATTTGGCCGACTGACTGCACTGGTCCGGCTGTCGCGACGCTGCTGACGACGCAAAACGCGATAACCAAGACGGCGCGAAGATCTCCGCTTGTGATTTTTTGTTTGGTTGTATTTTTCATAGTATTATGCGCGGTTATTTCGTTCCTGTTTAATATTCTTAACGCAGGCCGGAAGCCGCTGCTCCGGATTCATTGAGGAATGTAATGAGTGCCGGAATTGTTATTTGGGGTGCTTCTTCCATCAGCCAATGTCCTGAACCCATCACGATTTGGCCTTGGACATTGGTTGCTACCAGTTTGGCTTGGTCGATGAGAAAGTTTCCACCGGCCTTCTCACCGGCCAGCACCAGCACCGGCATGGGAAGCGGTGTGGCGCTCAACTCGGCGAAATCCTTCGCGTCTTGTTTCATGCTGCTGAAGTAACTAAAGCCAGCACGCATACCGCCGGGTTGCGCGTAAGCCTTCGCGTAAAGACGGCGGTCGGCTTCGGGGATGGAGTGCTTTGGATCGGCGGCGAAGTCGTTCCAGAAATGCTCGAAGTAAATCCGCTCACGACCCTTGACCAATGCCAGCGGCACGTCGCCGTAAAAATGGAAGTGCCATGTTTCACTCAACCAGACATCCTTCCACTTGCCGATTCCGGGCAGAAAGGCATCCATCAGCACTAGGCGGTCAGTCTCTTGCGGAAACTGCGCGGCATAGGCGTAGGCCACCATCAACCCGATGTCGTGGCCGACGATGCTTGCGTGATTGAATCCAAGCGATGTGACAAGGTCATGAATATCCACGGCCATGTTTTTCTTGTCGTAGCCGGATTCTGGCTTGGAGGAATCGCCCGCACCGCGAAGGTCGGGAACAATTACCGTATGATTTTCAGCCAACTGCGGCATGATCGGCAACCACATATGGCTCGTCTCGGCGTAACCGTGCAGCAAGACGACAGCACTTCCTTTGCCGCCGATGAAGTAGTGCAGACGCACTCCGTTGACGTCAGCGAAGTGTTCGGTAAATCCATCCGGGACTTTGCCCGCTGTTGCGGGAAGTGCGGAGAAAACCAGCAGCAACGTGGCGACAAAACTGGCAACACCGCCAAAGAGGGTGTGCCTGAACGATGTTTGTAGAGTAATCATAGAATTTATTTTTTGGATTTGGTTAGAGTTGAAGGTTAGAGTTGAACTGCATTTAACTTTGCTATTTCTTCGGCACGATTTGCGGTTTAAGTGCGGATTGCGGAGCTTTATGAACCATCGTGTAGGCGTATTCGACACCACTGCCGTAAGCGCCAGCCTGCTGTTTGAGCAAACCCATGAGCGCGTTGTAATGTTCCTTGTTTTTCCAATCGCGCTGCCATTCGAGGAGAGCACCAATGGTCGTCAAGCGCACCGCGCCGGCTTGCACCATGCGCGAAAGAGCCGCTTCCTGTGCGGCAGGCGAAGTCGCACCGCAGCAATCCTCGACGACGAAAAGGTTATAGCCCGCGCCGAGCATTTCGATGGTCGGCCAGGTGATGCAAACTTCCGTCCACAGGCCGGTCATAATGATATTCTTTCGCCCCGTAGCTTCGATGGCTTTGCGGAAAGCCGGGTCGTCCCACGAATTCATGGAACTGCGTTCGATCACCGGCTGGCCGGGAAATATATCAAGCAACTGTGGCCAGACATAGCCGCTGAAGCTTTCCGTCTCAACGGCGGTTAGCACGGCGGGCACATTGAATTCTTTCGCCACGCGAGCAAGGAGCGTGACGTTGTTGATGAGAGTTGCGCGGTCCATGCTGGCCACGCCGAAGGTCATCTGCGGTTGTTGGTCAATGAACACGATGGCAGAATCTGCCGGTGTGTAGAGCTTGTGGTATTGGTTCATAATTTTTTTGTTAATTGCGGTTAATTTCAAAAACAGGCGCGAACTACTCCGCCATCTACTCGTAGAGCTGCGCCCGTAATGGCTGAAGCGACTGGACTGCAAACGAAGGTCACTAAATTGGCAACCTCTGCGGGCGACTCGAATCGCTTGATCAAGGAACTCGGCCGGACGCTTGTAAAAAATTCCTTCTCGAAAGTCTCGAACGTCTGGCCACCGCTGAGCTTCGTGACAAATTCTTCCACGCCTACGGAACGCGTCGGGCCTGGAAGAATGGCATTCACAGTGACGCCACTGCCCGCGCATGACTCCGCCAGACCACGCGAAAGCCCGAGTAGAGCCGTTTTCGTAACGCCGTAGTGAATCATCTCCACGGGAATTTGGATGGCGCTCTCGCTGCTGATGAAAATAACCCGCCCCCACTTCCGCTGCTTCATGCCAGAAACATAAGTGCGGCTGAGGCGCACGCCGGTGAGCACATTGACATCAAAGAATCGCCGCCAATCTTCGTCAGGAATTTCCTCAAACGGTTTGGGTTCAAAAATGCCGAGATTGTTGACGAGAATGTCCACTGTGGGAAAACGCTTAACCAGAGCTTCGACTGCCTCTGTTGTGGAAAGGTCTCCCACAAACCCTTCGGCTTTGGCTTCCGGCACGGCCTGCCAAATCTGTTCCAAGGCGGCAGCGACGGCTTTTTCCGAACGTCCGTTCACGATGACTTGCGCGCCTTCCGTGGCAAGTTGAAAGGCGATGGCAAAACCGATTCCTTTGGTGGAACCGGAAACCAGAGCCGTTTTGTTATTTAGTTCTAGGTTCATAAATTGGATCGTAAAGTTAGTGGTGATAGTCCATCTGTTATGCGTTAAACCCTCCATCAATCGTTAGACTTGCGCCGGTGACGTAACCGGCTTCAGGGCCAGCCAAGTAGGCGACCATCGCCGCAATTTCGTCGGTGGTGCCATAGCGGGGCAACGCCATAACCTGCTTTTTAAGTATCCCGGCGAACTCACTATTGGCGGGATTCATGTCTGTATCAATGGGGCCGGGCTGAACATTGTTAATGGTGATTCCGCGCGCACCAAGATCGCGCGCCAAACCTTTGACAAACCCCACGAGGGCGGACTTGCTCATCGCGTAAACACCTCCGCCCGGAAACGGCATGCGCTCGGCGTTGCAACTGCCGATGTTGATAATGCGTCCGCCATCTTTCATGTGCTTGACCGCCGCCTGCGTCCCAACGAATACGGCGCGCACGTTCACGGCGAGAGTTCGATCAAAATCTGCGAGTTTGAAATCGTCAATCGGACCCAGAGCCAGCACGCCAGCGTTATTTATCAGGATGTCAATTCCCCCCAATTCCTTCACTGTGCGTTCTACTGCCGCGATGACTGCGTCCGCATCAGCGCTGTCGGCCTTGATGGCAATGGCTTTGACTCCGAATGCCTTCGCCACTTTAACCACCTCGTTGGCTTTTTCGTGTGAACTGGTATAAGTCAGTGCGACATTTGCACCTTCCTTGGCCAGACGTTTGACGATGGCGGCACCAATGCCACGGCTGCCTCCGGTGATCAATGCGCATTTGTTTTTTAGCGTATTACCCATAGAATTGTTAGGTTGTGTTTCATTTGAGTTATCAAGTTATTTGAGCCGGCTTATTTGTGAATTTGATTGCCGCGACAACAGCGAGCACAATGAAAAGCGCTAAAACTAAAAGTTGCGTGAGCTTGAATGCCGGTTCGGTCTGCGTTGGAGCCATTGCTTTGAGTGCTGGTATCTTCAGGAACGCCTGCACGATTGCGACAAATACATTCAGATAGAGAGCCAGCACAGCACCTACTACATAAACCTTGCGCCACACGCCGTTGAGGCCACGGGCGTAACGTGCGTAGATTGCCACTGCCAGCACAACCAATGAAATGATGCCGGCGATGTGCGACGGCAAAATGCGATGCACTGGAAAAAAGAACCCGGTCACGCTCGTCAAAACCGTGGTTGTCAGAAACAACGCCGTCCAAGCGTCGAGCCGTTTTGCAGTGAGCAGCCCGAACAGGACAACGAAGCCCGATAGAATCCCTAGAAGACTAATCACAACATGGATCAACGTGTATATTTTCATTATTGATTTCCTTTTCGTTTTTATTTTCAACGCTTCCGACTCGGCGGCGCTCTGTGAACCATCGTCGCGGCATACTCGACACCCTGGCCGTAGGCACCGCAGTGTTCCTTTACAACTGCCATCACTTCGTCGTAATGCTCCTTCCTCGCCCAATCACGTTGGAATTCGAGCAATACCTGCAAAGCCGTTACCGACACAGCGCCAGCTTGTTCAATGCGTCTGATCGCTGCGTCGTGCGCCACTCGACTCGTGCCACCGGACGCGTCCTCCACGGCGTAAACTCCGTAGCCTTCCTCCAACATCTGAAGTGCGGGGAACGTCAGACACGCCTCGCTCCAGAGCGCAGCGATAAGAAAGTTTTTTCGGCCTGTCTTCTTGACGGCAATTGCGAAATCCTTGCTTTGCCACGCATTCATGCTGGAACGCTCAATGGGTGTCTGGTCGGGAAACAAATCAAGCAGTTGAGGGGTTATGTTACCGCTAAAACCCTTTGATTCGACGGCGGTCAAAATTACCGGCACACCAAAAATCTTCACTGCCTTCGCCAACACCAGTAGGTTGTTAAGCAAATCCTGGCGGTCAATGTTGGCCACACCAAAAAACATCTGCGGCTGGTGGTCAATGAAGACGACCGCGCAATTCTCCGGCGTTAACAGCCCTTTGTCAGTCGAACTAACGCTCATACAAATCCTTTGTGCTTTCTATAATCACAGGAAAATGATGACACGGTGTGCGATGCCGCGCTATTGACCATGCGCGCGATTTTTTTTGCCTGCCAACGAACCACCTGCATCTAATCCTTTTGAAGGAGATGAGATTTGAGAATCCACCAGGTGATGGAGGATTGTGCAGCTTGGAAGTGCAGGCAAGATTGCGTTGTAACCGGCTAACGCGCCAAACTATAAATGACTAAAACTGCACCAACCCACGTCGGCTGGCGGCGGCGATCGCTTCGGTGCGGCTAAGCACGTTGAGTTTGGTGAAAACACTGCGTAGATGTGACTTTACCGTGGTTTCGCTGATGTAAAGATTCGCGCCAATTTCCTTGTTGCTCTTGCCATGCGCCAGCAACGAGAGCACTTCCAACTCGCGACCAGTGAGGGGGTCGCTGCTGATACCCGCCGCCAACTTGGCCACGAGCGCCGGTGGAATTGAAGTTTCACCTGAATGAACTTTGCGAATGCACATCAGCAATTCATCCCGTGGCGAGTCCTTCAACAAATACCCCTTGGCTCCGGCTTTGATGGCCTTGGAAATGTCAGTGTCGGTATCGAATGTCGTCAGCAGGATGACGCGGGCCGATTCGTGCTTGCACCGGATCTCCTCAATTGCGCCAACTCCGTCTAACAATGGCATTCGCAGGTCAAGCAGAGCCACGTCAGGGCAATGTTTCTGCCACTTGTCAACCGCTTCGCGACCGTTCGAGGCTTCGGCCACGACTGTCATGTCCGGTTGCCGGCCAATGATCGCGACCAGTCCTTCGAGCACGGTGACATGATCGTCCGCGACCAGCACGCGAATCTTGTTCTTCTGGGCGTTCGCCGTTTGCTTTTTGTAAGTCGTGCTCATGACTGCGACATTATGACTTCTTGGGAATCGGCACGACAATCAAAACCGCCGTGCCTGTTCCGTTTGTGCTCTTGATGGTTAACTGCCCGCCCATGCCTTCAACACGTTCCCTAATTCCCAACAAGCCAAATCCATCAAGGTGGCCAGCCGGATCGAAGCCGCACCCGTTGTCACGCAAATCCAAACGAATGTTGTCAGGGGCGAATTCAAGCAGCACTTTGAATTTACTTGCGTGCGCGTGTCGGAGGGCATTCGTCAAAACTTCCTGGCCGATGCGGAGCAGGTTTTCATCCAACTCGTAAGGAAGCGGTAGTGGACGACCTTTTACTTTGAACTCCGCCTGCATGGTCGTGTCAGTTGTCATCTTCCGGGTCAAATCCTCCAGCGCTTCGCTCAAGTTCTTTTGTTCGAGTGCCTGCGGCCGCAATGCTCGCACCGACCGCCGGGCCTCGTTCAAACTTTCGCGAGCAAGTTCCGAGGCACGGCCAAGATGTTTCTCCGCCTCCTTCACCAGTCCTTGGGAAGTCGCGTCCGCCGCCGCCTCCAATTGCACAATCACACCGGTGAATCCCTGCGCGAGCGTATCGTGAATATCACGCGCCATGCGATTACGTTCCGAGAGCACGGCAGACTCACGGCTTTGCGCAGAAAGGCGAGTCAATTGTATCGCCAGCATTGCTTGGTTTGCGAGCGCTTGGGCGAGTTCCATTTCTTCGGTGCGAAACCCACGCTTTTGAGTAAAGCGAAGGCCAATCGCACCTTCAAGACGACCGGCCACTGACATCGGTATCAGCAGAACGGTGATGATGCCCAAGGGAAGCAGGCGCTCTTGCAAGGCAAAGGGAGGCGTGGTCCGAATATCTTCAATCACGCTGGGTTTGCCAGTGCGAAATACTTCAGGCCATGCCCGAAAATTTTCCATCGGCAACCGAAGGTCCATTCCGGTAAATCTGGGGTCTGTTTTATTCACAATCCGGTCGTCCTCAAAAGCGAATTCTAAGCTGATTGTGGCCGAGTCTTCGTCCCGAAGCCACACGCTACTACTATGCGCGCCCCATTTTTGGGTAATGGTGCGCAGCAGGTGTTCCACTAACCGGTCTGAGACGGACTCCGTCGCCAATAAATCCAAAGTGCTCTTGAGTGCCTCAAATTGGCCTCGGGCCAACTGCTCCGAAGCGTTGAGTGCCTCTTCTGCCCGCTTGCGTTCCGTAATTTCCATCACGATGCCGAGCATCCGTGTGGCTTTCCCTTCGTTCGTCCGGTAGATGCTTCCTCGCGCGGCGAGCCAATGCTGGCTGCCATCTGGCCAAATAACCCGAAATTCGGAACTCCAGTCCAAAAGTTCTTTGGCAGCCCGGAGCAGACCGTCCACTACCCGCGCACGATCCTCCTCATGCAAATGCTTGCTGAATACTTCGATTCCCCACTTCGATTCGGGGATAGGCGCGTCGTAGCCAAAACACTGATCGTGACGTAGAGATCTGCGGGATGTGTCATTGGTCAAATCCAAATCCCAATCGCCAATTAGCGTGGATTTCAGCGTGAATTCCAGCGCGGCTTTGGTCTCGTGCAAGGCTTCCTCGGCATTTTTGCGTTCCGTAATATCCATCACAATCCCCAGAATACGAGCAGCCTTGCCATCACTCGTCCGATAGACACTCCCGCGCGTTTCGAGCCAGTGCATGCTCCCGTCGGGCCACACCACCCGGAACTCATGTCCTAAATTCCGCTCCCCGTTCATGGCTAAACGGAAATCTTCCTGAACACGTGCGCGATCCATCGGATTCACATGCTTGATGAATTCCTTAAAGCCCCAATTCGCCTCTGGAATCGGTTCCGTGTAGCCAAAGCATTGGTCATGACGCAGTGACCGGCGCGATGTGTTGTTGACCAAATCCATATCCCAATCGCCAATCTGCCCCGATTTCAGGGTAAGCTCAAGTGCCGCCCTGGTTTGTTCCATCAGCACACGTTCGGTAATGTCCACCATCATGGTGCGGGTGTATTTTCCTCCCGGCATAGGTTTTGACCACCATTGAACCCAAATTGGATTTCCATTATCTTTGCGGCGCAATTCGAGCACGACTCCGCCTGTTTCCCTTCCTAGTCCAATGGACTCGAAAGACTCGCGCACTCGGCGTTGGTTTTCCGGGGTATCGGCCAAGAAGGAGTTGCCAAATGTTCCGGCAATTTCTTCGGGCTTAATGCCCAGCACCTTCATCGCCGCGCGGTTTGCTCTGATAAATCGGGTGTCCAAAGCTTCATGGACATATGGAATTGGCGCCTCCTCAAAAAGATCACGCAAATCCTCGCGAAGTTGATCATTTTCTTCGACCAGTCGGAGCAAGGCATCGAAGAACTGAAGTGAGTTTCCCCCGGCGACCATTTCGAGAACTCGTTTCTCTCCAGCAAGCAAAGCCTCGTCTTGGTTGTGTTCGTTGGGTTTTGCCGCAAGAACGGCATCCGCAATTTTGCCGAAGACATTCTCCATTTGCTTGATGCGCTTTTGGCACTCGCCGAGTTCGCGCTGACATTTCTCCAATTCAAGCCGGAGCGATTCGCCTGTCTTGGCGGTGTTTGCGCTTTCTTTCAATTTAGTTTTCATTTTGCGTCGTCGCCCGTTTTCGTGGCACAAACAACATTTATCGCATTCTGGAAAAAAGTCATCCCACAAACTGACGCCAAGCGGGTGCGGATTCTGGTTCGTTGAGGCAAAAGCACGGCTGCCAAAATAGCAATACCCCTTGAATGGCAGCAAAAAAGCGCAATCAACCGGATTGTTCAAGCGAGTCACTCCTTAATTGCGATTTTTATTTGGCGGCTGTGCTTCAGTCACCACGATTTTGAGAATCACCGGCTGTCCTTGATTGACCAAAGGATGATAATTGGTTGACAACTTTGCCACAAAAGCGAGTTCCCTTTTTTGCATCGCAATTTCAATGCGCCGCAAATTATGCCCCTCGATTAAAACTTCATGAGTTGCAAAAACTATTTTCAACCGTTGTTCTTTGTCGTCAATCGTCGATTCGGCAAAGGCAAATTGATTAAAAGGCAGCGTGATTGCGCAGCCTGGTGATGTTTCAACGCGAAGCCCGTCCACTTGCGGGTCAATCGCCCAACATTCGGGTGACTTGGTGCTCATGTTTTTGTGTGATGTTTGGTTTCAGGTTGCGGTTGTGCCGGTCGGATTTTTTCAACCGGCAAAAGGTGTCGGCGGCGTGTTCGCCAAAGCGCAGGAGATATGACCGTGCGTCGTCTCGAAGACATGGACTCCGCCGCGTTGACCTACGCCGAGGTCAAGGCCATCGCTTCCGGCAATCCAATGGTGATTGAAAAGGCCCAGGTGGATGCCGAGTTGATCCGGTTGACTCGGCTGCGCTCCGCCCATGCCGAGGAACAGTATCGAATCCGCGCCAGCCTGCGCCATTCCCGCGAGGAGGTGCAGGCTTGGACGGAACGGCTGGCAAACCTGCGCGAAGATGTGACTCTCCGGCAGGACACTTCCGGCGATAAATTCCACATCGAATTGGACAAACAAACTTTGGACAATCGCGGCGTCGCCGGGGAATTGCTGTTGCGGCGGGCGGAGAAAATTAAAACCCGCTTCGGTGAGGACATCCGCATCGGACGCTTTGCTGGTTTTGATCTGTTCATCCGTTCCGGTTACAACAACACCGCCGAACTCGTTCTGCGCGGCAAAAACAGTTACAGCACCCGCGTCACCGACACCGCGCTCGGCACCATCCGTTCACTCGAATCTACGGTGCAGGGATTTGAGGAACGTGTCGGACGGCTGGAATCCGACATCAAGGATTCGCAAAAGCGCGCGACCGAACTGGAGGCCAAGGTGGGTTCGCCTTTCGAGAAGGAAGAGCGTTATCACAAACTTGTAACCCGCCAGTCGGAAATCGAGGAACAGCTTGACCTCACCAAAAATCAGGCCCCAAGCCAAATTGAAACTCCCGACAACGGAGAAAACGACGTGGAGATCGGACTGCCGAAAATTGTTGAAAAGCCAGAAAAGCCGGCGCGGAGGGTAAGAGTAAAAGTTTGACCGCCTACTCTCACATGACGACCGACAAACAACTTCGCGGTATCAAGCTTGCAGACGTTCTGGAAAAACGCCGTCTGGATCAAGCGCTCAACGTCAAAGAGTTTGCCGTTCTCGCGGGCATTTCCTATTCGGTCGCACGCGAATGGTTCCAGATAAAAGGATTCCCGCGTGTTCAGGGCGTCGTGTTTTGGCAAGATTTTATCCAGTGGCGCAATCAACAAAACGGAAATAAAAATTTCACACAAAATTCCCCACAGTCAGTCGCTTCCAATAGTTCAACTGAATTCAAACGTCCCACCACCGCCGGTCTGCCTGCCCGCGCCGCTCAAATTCTTCTCGAAGCGGTGAAATAAAAACTCACGCGGAATTTTGACCTCGATAATTGTGCCCTTTTCTGGGCGCAAATTTGCCCGCCATTTCAGGCAAAAATAATTTGAAAATTTTGCAATTCTCCTGCACTCTTCCTGCACAACTGTGCAAGTTGTTGAAGCTGAATGGAGCGGGCGAAGGGAATCGAACCCTCGTTTGTCACTTGCGTAATCCACCATATCAACTGCATGTATTACACAAACGTGGGATTCAAGTTGTCGTTCAAA
>Ga0209772_10000421_pt1 | contig 10705 bp, 11 predicted proteins | sample BogFormECP03_OM1_FD_188235 | JGI IMG/M metagenome (GOLD analysis project Ga0209772, IMG submission 188235) | Bog forest soil microbial communities from Calvert Island, British Columbia, Canada - ECP03_OM1 (SPAdes) (version 2) | ecosystem: Environmental > Aquatic > Freshwater > Wetlands > Bog ... | reverse complement strand
CGATCAGGGCCTCGACTGGAACGCGATTGTGGACGATGTTGTCAAGCGGAAGTTTATCTTTTTGGGGTTTTCTACTTTTGTGCTACTGATTCCGTTGGCTGCGACGTCGACAAATTCCGCCCTCAGACGCCTCGGTTACGTCCGGTGGAAGCAGCTCCATCGCCTCGCTTATGTGGCACCGGCGCTCGCGGTCCTTCATTTCACATTGAGGGTCAAACGCGACGAAAGCGAGCCACTCGCCTATGGGCTCGTGCTTGGGGCGCTGCTGACCGTGCGATTGGTCGAATACATGCGTGCCCACAAACTTCTTCTTACGCAAGAGATATGAATTCGCGATCGCACTTTAACATCAAAAGTATTATAGTCCCTGCAATCCTTTCGGTGATCGCGGGATTATGCGGCAGAATCCCGTTGGTGTCTGCCCAGGAGGTAGCGATGCCAGACTCGAATTCCGGGAACGGCGAGGTTCTCACACAGGTCCTGAAAAAAATGCGCACTGGCGAGAAGATCGCACCGAGCGAATTTCAGGATTTCGTTAAGGCGCAGAACGACGGCGCAACGACCGGTCTTAAGGTCGGGGATAAAATACCTGACTTCGCACTCGTGGATCAGAACGGTAACGAAAGAAAGTTTCACGATCTCACCGGCCCCGCCGGACTTCTTCTGGTCTTTAGTCGAAGCGCCGATTGGTGACCCTACTGCAGAAGCCAGCTCGTCGAGCTGGAGCAGTCGCGCCGGGGCTTCGAACAGCGGGGAGTAAAGATCGCGGTCATCACCTACGATTCTCAGGAAATTCTGCATCGCTTCAGCGCGGCGCATCAACTTGGGTATCCGTGTCTATCCGACAAGGGTAGCGTTGTCATTCGCGAGTTCGGAATCCTCAATACGAATATCCCAAAGGATCATCCGTTCCACGGGATTCCGTTCCCGGGCGATTACCTTATCTCTCCCGATGGCGTAATCCAGGCCAAGTACTTTCTACCCGATTATCAGACGAGGGTGGCTTCGTCGGAAATCCTGGTTAATGAACTCGGTGCGGACCCGAGTGGCAAATCTGTATCGTTAACCGCCGGAGACATTCGAATCGTGATCACGCCCTCAATGGATCACGCGGTAGCCGGGCAGGAGATCGGGGTCGCGGCAGATTTCTCAATTGCCAAGGGATGGCACATTTACGGGCAACCGCTCCCGGCGAACTATACGCCGACTGCGATCGTATTTGATGGCGACTGCGTCGCGAAGCAGTCGTTCGAGTATCCCGATCCAGAGAAAGTCGCTTTCCCGGAACTTGGCGAGACCCTACCGGTCTACACGGGCAGCTTCCGAGCCAAAGGCAGGATCCTCGTGCGTTCCGGACTTAAGCCTGGCGACAACAAGTTGAAGGGCACGCTGGGTTTTCAGGAGTGCAGTGATCAGATTTGCAAGATTCCGCAGTCGGTCACTTTCGAGATTCCTTTCAGGATCGATCCTATGGCGCCAGCGGCGCCGAAGGATTCGGCCGACACCCGATAGTAGACGATAGCCAAGGCGTCTGTATGTGGACGGTCTCGTCACCCGCCCAACATCCTTCTCACTCGCCGACCTCAAACGTTTGGCTTCCGCACTCAGATCACCCTGCTGGTCCAATTCTCTTCCCGCGCCGCGCCTGCGGTTCAGTGGGGCAAAGAGCGAGCCCCGCTCGGGGGTCAAATCCTGGAGCCTGTCCATTCGCGGGGGATGCTCGGTGTACCGCGTTTTGGAAGGAGCGAGATTCTGTTGCGCTGGACCGAACGCGATGCGTTCGCTCAGAATCGTTCCGCTCGGAGCCACACCCGAGACCCGACTGCGCAGGAATGTCTCGGGCTGGATGATGACCGGGCTGTCATGCCATTGCAGCCGTCAACGCGAGAACAAGATCCAAAACAGACGATCCCAGAGGCGAAAGGCAGGGGCGACGAGTTCGGCTGCGCCAGTCAATACTCGAAATATGGACGCAGAAACCGGTTGTAGAGTACGAACGATCCGCTCAGAAGCGAAGTGCCGATACCCACCGCGACGGGATACAGCATCGTGGGCGAGTCGATTACCTGTGGCAGCAACGCGACCGCGAGCGCCGGCGGAACGTGAAGATCGAAAAGGCGCAGAATAAGGATGCCCCAAGCCATACTGAAGGCCGAGCCTGCAGCTCCGACCCCGAGATACCGACGACAGAGCAGTCCGCCCGCGGCGGTCAGCAGACAGACAATCGGCAATGCGAGGTACCGCGTCGCCCAGGGACAACGTTTGGTATGGAGGAACATCTCGAATCCGATCACGACCAGCGGCGGGAAAAGCACGAACCGCAAATTCGTTAGCTTGACGACAAAGACGGCAGCTAGAACCAGGATCAGGAGCGGGAATAGACGCCAGTACGATTCGCCGCCCGAAGCTGTGTCCTCGTCTTCGCTCGCAATGTTCGTGCTCTGAAGAGACTCATCGTTGACCCCTTTCCAGACGGATGAGATCAAGGCCAGCAGTATTGTTCCGAAGACGATTCCGGGCGGATACCACAAGCTCCTGACGCCAAGCGTGAGCGGAAGAAGTCCCGCCGAAATTGCGGGCGCGATCGGGGATCGCAGCACCAGGACAATTGCCAGTCCGCCGCCAGCCGCCAGCATCACCGAAACGTAGCCATATGGAAGAGCGCGCGTTACCAACGTACCAAGCACCGCCGTCAAAACCGGAGTAATCACCAGGAGGAGGGGCGCGCTTGCCCACGAGCCTCGTGGCCGCGAGAAGATATCGTGCGAAAGGGCGCCGAGCTCGGGAAACAATATGTAAAAGGCCCCGGTCGCGATAGCGACTTCCGCAACGATCGCGATATACGCGAGCGCCAGCACTTCAGCCGCGATCCGCCGTTTCCCGCGCAGCCCGGCGATTCGGACCGGTGCATTCGTCTGGAGAGAATGCATTAGTTCAGCGTCTTCTGGCTAACAATTGGGCGTTAAGATCGTGCGGACGCGACTGCGGAGGCTTTCAGGTATTCCTCGATGGCGCGTTCCAGCTCGGATGCGACGAAGCCGAAGGGACCCGGTCCGCCGCGGTACGCCGCGCGGCCATCTCGCCCGATAAGGTAGAGCCGGTCGGGTAGTGCGTAGTACTTTCGATCGGTTGAATTTTCCATGTCGTCGACCAGTGTAGGAATCGGGAGATCGAGTTTGAGGGAGCAGACTTGAGCGATATCGTTTCGCGCCTCGAGCGTCGTCGGCTGCAAGAACAGGATCCCCTCGCTTTCGTTTGATTCGACCTGCCATTCGTCGGTCGGATGCGCTTCGCGGATATAGACGACGAAGAACTCGACTTGACCGCCGAAACGACGATGCAACTCAGCAAGGTGCCCAGCCTGGGCACGGAACGGAGGTCAGGTGTAGCTCCCGAAGATCAGGGCTACCGGCTTTTGCCCGCGAAAGGAGGAAAGCTGCACGTGCTCGGCGCTGCCGAGTCGCGGCAGTTTAAAGTCGGGCGCATCCGATCCAATTTCCGGCGCCAGAGTCTCGCGCTCCGCGATGAACCGCATCAACGTGGTGCGCCGTTCAGGCGCCATTCCAGCAGTGAACTGCATCATCCGATTGAAATCCTTATCGGATAAGTGTTTTCTAAGCTGAGCCATGAAGGTGTCCATGCTCATGTCCATACCTCGAGGGCCAAGTCAGGCCTCCCAGAACATCGCGCAAAACCTGCCTGGAAGCTAGCGAGCGCCGCCGATGTGTGACGCAACCAAAGCTCTGACCTGGTACTTAGCCTACGGCAGCAACATGAACCGCGGCATCTTTGAGAGTCGTCGCGGCATGCGCCCGATACAAGCGCATCCAGCCTTGCTCGAAAACTACCTGCTCCGCTTCAATCTGGCGATCGGCCCCGGCGAGCGCGGTGCGGCCAATCTGGAGTCTCAAGCGGGTGCTCGCACGTGGGGAGTGCTGTACTTGATCACTGTCGAACAGTCAGAGCATCTCGACCGTACAGAAGGCGTCCATAGGGGTGCATACCGCCGCATTCCAGTGAGCGCCATCGTCGGTGGCACAGAACAGATCGCAGCGTTCACATATCAGTCAGACAGGATCAGCCTCGGGCGCAAGCCCTCTCCGCGTTATATCGGCTTGCTGATAGAAGGTGCTGTTCAGCATGGCCTGCCGCCCGGCTATCTCCGTTACCTGCGAAGTTTCGAGTTGGCCGCGGACGAGCGGCCGTCTGAACCGCAGCGTTCGTAAGGCCCCTTCCAGATTCCGAAAGCCTGGTGCAGAAGTCTGGCAGCGCAGTCAATGTGAAGATGGCTCGGCTGGTGCGGATTCTGGAACCAGGCGCGCGACCATCGGATGCGACTCGTGCCGGATGAGGACGTCCATCCAGTACTTGGCGGCCATCGCGGCGCCGACCTTTTCCGTCATATTTGGCATCTCTTCCACCTTCACCTTGTCAAATTCCTGGTCTGCCACCTTCAGCTTCACGAAGGGGCTGGTGGTGTTCCTCTGAATCCGCCCGTATGCGCGGTCGCCAAGCCGGACGTACGGCTGCCCGTCGATGACAACCACCCACAAGTTTGACCAATGCTCTCCTACGTCAGGCTCGGTGGTCATTATTTTGATGGTGCTCGCGTCGCGGAACGCAGCAGGATCCCATCCCGGCACAGCTATGACCTCCGCGCGGGCAGCGGTTGCAAGCGCGATTGATAAAACAAATGAGAGTATCGCGAGATTGGCGATTCGATAAATCTTCATGTTCGTTCGCGTCATCTTTACGCGTTACATCTACAACTATACAGCCGACCGTTCATTGCGCGCGATCAATTTTTCCCAGGCCGCCGGACGCTAGAAATTGCGTTTCGAGGATTCCTGATAGAGCGCGTAGAGAGGAAGGCGCGGGCAAGCCCATCGTGTAGCGTAGACCTTACCGACGATGATTCGTCTATATTGCGCGTTGCCGGACTCGTTGAGGTTTCACTTTCATCCCACGTGATTTCGGTTAATTCCGGTCGAATTGCGTTAAGCACATACTCCCGGACTACTTCAACGACTTGCTCTTGGCTTCGATTGCCGGACCGGACATCGCGATGCTCGAGAATCGTTAGCAACGCTCGAGCAAGTAGTGCGGTAAGTTCGAATTGGACAATACCGTCGAGCGGTCCGCGCTATCAAAGTCCAAAGAAGAGGTTGACGCCCTGAGGCGGCGGATAGGAGTACTCAGGGCCATCGCCATAGTAATATGGCTGCGGTCCGTAGTAGTAGTCCGGATAGCCCCCGCCACCGCCCCAGTAGCCGCTGCCGCCACCCCAGTAGCCGCCGCCGTGATTATAGCCACCGCCGTGATAGCCGCCTCCGTGATAGCCGCCGCCACCTCCATGGTAGCCGCCCCCACCACCGCCTCCGCCATGACTACCGCCACCACCGCCGCCGTGACCACCGCCACCGCCGCCGTGAGCGGCGTGGGCCTGTCCTACTCCGAAGGCGCCAATCACGAGGGCAAACGCTACAGCCGCCGCCAATCTAGCTATCCTGGAACTCAGTTCCTTTTCCGACTTGAGAGATACTTGCATAATGACACCGCCTCGCGGGTTTGATTCCCGCTTCCTTTTTGTAGAGAGCCTCGAAGGGCGGAACGAATTTCCTGATTCGGCTTCACGTATCGTCGCACTTTGGTTTAATTATTCTTCATAGGATGCGCTTGCCGCGTTCAACCTTCGGGATCACTCCTAGCTTCTCACTAGTATTGAGGAACATTCCATCCGCATTCACCCAAGGACGTGCCCGATAGCACGGGGTGCAGCGGAAGTCGTTTGGTCCTTCGCTTTAGTCGTGTGTGAAGTCCAGGACTACGCGTGACGCCACATCGACCATGCTCGAGCCGGTTGAAGATTTGGTTGATCGCAGAAAGAGGCTGCAGCTCGATATCGGCCTATTTGTCATCGGCCGATAGCGATGGCACCGACCCGTGGGGCCTGTCCGCCGGAGCGTCTAACTCGATTGGAGCGCGAAGTTCGTGATTCGGCAGGGAAGGCAGATGGTAGTACAGTTGGCGGAGCTTCAATCGGACACATACCCGACTAGCCCGCCTCCGAAATCTGCCAGACGAACGTTAAGAATCGTTCCCGTCGTAACGTGCCGAAGGTAGCGTCAACTCGCAGAAGTACTAGATTGGAGATCGTCGGTCTCTCCTCCCCCGGAAACCGATGGCACGCTTGGCCACATGCCCTCATGGTGAAGTCACGCGTGCCTTTCTTTTTTGATTGACGCAGTGAGCTGCATTGCGCGGGGTCGATGAGACTCACTGAGACACTGTCCAGAATAAACCCATGAGCAGCAGAGAAGGAATCGACGAAGGTGAGCTGGAAAGGCTTCAGCGTCAATCGTTCAGTTACTTTCTGCATGAGACGAATCCTGACAACGGGCTGGTGATCGATAAGACCGCGCCGGACTGGCCTGCGAGCATAGCAGCTACCGGCTTTGCGTTGGCGGCTTACCCGGTAGCCGTTGAACGCGGATTTATGCCGCGTGCCGCTGCGGTAGAACGAACTCTAACCACGCTACGTTTTTTCTGGAACAGCAGGCAGGGTCTCGAACCCGACGCCACCGGCTACCAGGGCTTTTACTATCATTTTCTGAACATGCGAACCGGTCGGCGCGCCTGGCAATGTGAACTATCGACGGTAGATAGCGCTTTTCTGTTGGCGGGTGCGTTGACTGCTGGAGTTTATTTCGACTCGGATACCGCCGAGGAGCATGAAATCCGCAGCCTCGCTGACCGGCTCTATCGCCGCGCGGACTGGCAATGGGCGCAAAACGGTGACGCCACGGTTACGCACGGCTGGAAGCCTGAGAGCGGATTTCTCAAGTACCGATGGTCAGGCTACGACGAGGCGATGCTGCTGTACGTCCTGGGTATGGGCTCGCCAGCTCACCCGCTTCCCGAGAGCTGCTACACCGCATGGATTTCGACTTATCGGTGGGAACACTCTTACGGGTGTGAATACCTTTACGCCGGTCCGTTGTTCACGCACCAGCTGTCTCATCTCTGGATCGATTTTCGTGGCATTCAAGACGCGTTCATTCGCGGAAAGGGCATCGATTATTTCGAGAACAGCCGTCGAGCGACCTATGTTCAACAACACTACGCAATGGAAAACTCGCTCAAATTCGCCGGCTATAGCGGCAATTGCTGGGGAATTACTGCTAGCGACGGCCCCGGCTTTGACACCATCAAAGTGGGCGGCATCGAGCGCCAATTCTACGGTTACTTAGGACGGGGCGCGCCTTACGGCCCAGACGACGGAACCATCGCGCCCTGGGCAGTAGTTACGTCGCTGCCGTTCGCGCCTGAGATCGTGCTGCCAACGATCGACTACTTCATCAACGAAGTTAAATTAACTGCGCACAACCCTTACGGGTTCAAAGCGACTTTCAACCCGACCTACCCTGTCAAATCCAGCAATCCCTGTGGCTGGGTATCACCATGGCATTACGGTCTTAATCAAGGGCCGATTGTTTTGATGATCGAAAACTATCGTACCGGCTTATTGTGGCGATTGATGCGAGACTGCCCTTACATCGTAAACGGTTTGCATCGCGCTGGCTTTCGCGGGGGTTGGTTATGAACCCAGTAACAGAAAGGAATTTAATCATGAATACAGAAACTCTCTCCCCGGAACTTCTTCACAAGATGGACGCTTACTGGCGCGCCGCCAACTACATCTCGGTCGGCCAGATCTATCTCTATGACAATCCGCTGCTTAAGGAGCCACTGAAACTGTCCCACGTTAAGCCATTGGTGGTCGGACATTGGGGCACGACGCCGGGTCAGAACTTCATCTACGTGCATTTGAACAGGGTCATTAAGAAGTACGATCTGGATATGTTCTACATCGCCGGTCCCGGTCACGGCGGTCCGGCACTGGTAGGCAACACCTATCTCGAAGGCACCTATAGTGAGATCTATCCGAATATCAGCCAGGACGAAGCAGGACTGAAGAAGCTGTTCAAGCAATTTTCGTTTCCTGGCGGGATCTCCAGCCACGTTGCGCCGACAACCCCGGGCTCGATTCACGAAGGTGGCGAGCTGGGCTACTCACTCAGCCATGCCTTCGGCGCGGCGTTCGACAATCCCAACTTGATCGTCGCCTGCATCATCGGCGACGGGGAGGCGGAAACGGGTCCATTGGCGACCGCGTGGCAGTCCAACAAGCTGCTGAACCCGATATCCGACGGAGCCGTGCTGCCGATCTTGCATCTTAATGGCTACAAGATCAGCAATCCCACTGTGCTGGCCCGCATCGAGCATGAGGAACTGGAGCAGTTTCTACGAGGCTGCGGCTGGACTCCGTACTTTGTCGAAGGTGACGAGCCGGAGAAGATGCATCAACTCATGGCCGCTACTATGGGACAGGCTATCGAGGATATCCGGCAAATCCAAAGCAATGCGCGCAACAAGAACGACAACACTCGGCGGCGCTGGCCGATGATCGTTCTCAGGTCACCCAAGGGCTGGACGGGACCGAAAGTCGTCGACGGCTTACAAATCGAGGGCACCTTCCGGTCGCACCAAGTCCCACTTCTCGTTGATCCCGAACATCCGGACCACGTCAAGCTCCTTGAAAGCTGGATGAAGAGCTACAAGGCCGAGGAGCTTTTCGACGAACATGGCCGTCTCATGCCGGAACTGGCTGAGCTGGCGCCCAAGGGCGATCGGCGGATGGGCGCCAATCCGCACGCGAACGGCGGAATTCTGCTGCGCGACCTGCGGATGCCGGACTTCCACGAGCACGCCGTAAACGTCCCGTCCCCCGGCGCTGTCGATGCCGAGGACACTCTCGTGCTGGGCAAGTTTCTGCGTGACGTGGCCAAGTTGAATCAGGAGCAGCGTAACTTTCGCGTCTTTGGTCCCGACGAGACGCTCTCGAATCTTCTCGGCGCGGTCTTTGAAGTCACTAACCGTCAATGGGACGCGCGCGAGGTCAAGAATGATGAATTCCTCGCGCCCGCCGGACGCGTGCTGGACTCCATGCTCAGCGAGCACCAATGCGAGGGTTGGCTCGAGGGCTATCTACTGACTGGGCGACACGGCCTTTTCAACAGCTACGAAGCCTTCATTCGAATCGTCGACTCGATGTTCAGCCAGCACGCGAAGTGGTTGAAGGTGACGCTGGAACTGCCCTGGCGCCGGAAGATCGCGTCGCTGAATTATTTGCTCGCCTCTCACGTCTGGCAGCAGGATCATAACGGCTTCACGCATCAGGATCCCGGCTTCCTCGACCACGTTATCAACAAGAAAGCTGATGTCGTTCGCGTCTACTTGCCGCCCGACGCCAACTGTCTGCTATCGGTCTTCGATCACTGCCTGCGCAGCCGGCATTACGTCAACGTGGTGGTTGCGGGCAAGCACGCACTCCCCCAATGGCTGACGATGGAAGCAGCGGTCGTACATTGCACGGAAGGTATTGGAATCTGGCAGTGGGCCAGCAACGACCAAGGCTCCGAGCCGGATGTGGTGATGGCTTGTTGCGGAGACACGCCCACACTCGAAATTTTGGCCGCCGTTTCGATCCTTCGCGAACATCTGCCCGATCTGAAAATTCGGGTGATCAATGTCGTCGATCTCATGAAGCTGCAGTCTGCGAGCGAGCATCCGCACGGGCTGAGCGAGACGGATTACGATTCGCTCTTCACCAAAGATAAGCACATCATCTTTGGCTTTCATGGATACCCATGGCTGGTGCACCGCCTTACCTACCGCCGCACCAACCGCAACCTACACGTCCGGGGCTACAAGGAAGAGGGCACTATCACCACTGCTTTCGATATGAGGGTTCAGAACGACTTGGATCGATTTCACTTAGTGCAAGACGTGGTAGATCGCCTACCGCATTTGGGTGCCAGAGGGTCCTATCTGAAGCAGAAGATGCAGGACAAGCTCATCGAGCACAAGCATTACATCGACGAGCACGGCCAGGACTTACCAGAAATCCGCAATTGGAAGTGGCAGGCGTCCAGCAGTAGCAACTCGGTCCCGAGATCATTCGAAGGAGAGCCGCCAAGGCTGGAGGCTAGTGAGTAAGACAAAACACAGTCATCAAAGTTACGACGGTCCAGACAGCGACGGCATTAATCATGGCTTCCATCGTCCTTACTGGAAACATGCGCATCGTGACTGGCGTTTGTGGGTCGCCGTGTCTTTGATGCTTGTAGCCCTGTTTACTTATGTAATGACCGATGACTTGGCGTGGCGGCCTCGGACACAACCGCAGCAGCCGCTTCCCAGCGCTGTCGCAAAATGAGCTAGCGACCAAGGCTGGTCGGAGCCGTGCAGGACAAGTTTGACAGGAGCTGGAAAATGGCTATCCAGAGAGATTCCGGAGAAGAAGCGAAGACCTTAGCCGATCCGAAGGACTCCGCGCTGAACGGTGCCAAAGCGGGCGCCGACAAATCCAATGGATCGAAGTCCAAGGTAACCGAGATTCGCAAACGCGCCTACGAGATATTCCAGGCGCGTCACGGCGGACCCGGAAGCGAAATCGGCGACTGGCAAAAGGCAGAGGCCTCGCTTTCCGAAGACGCGACCAAAGTTGATGCGTCCAAGGCCGATGCCCCCAAGACAAATGGAGCCAAAGCAGATGCGTCCAAGGGTGTGCAGATGCCCGCTAGTACCGGGACGATCCAGGATGCGCTCACGAAGTTCCATTCAAGCATCGAGCACGGACTGA
>Ga0209772_10000417_pt1 | contig 10747 bp, 9 predicted proteins | sample BogFormECP03_OM1_FD_188235 | JGI IMG/M metagenome (GOLD analysis project Ga0209772, IMG submission 188235) | Bog forest soil microbial communities from Calvert Island, British Columbia, Canada - ECP03_OM1 (SPAdes) (version 2) | ecosystem: Environmental > Aquatic > Freshwater > Wetlands > Bog ... | reverse complement strand
TCACACCCCAAGGGCAAGACGGCGCCCGCGGCTTCCTCGGGAGGGGCTACTTCGGGAGCGCCGGCGCTGGCAGCCAGCGCGCGGGTGGAAGGCGTGTCGCAACCAGCGGTCCAGGCCGGGGCGGAAATTCACCACCATGTAAAGGCCGGCGAGACGCTCTATTCCATCGCCCACCAATATGGCACGACGATCGAAGCGCTGCGGGATGCCAATCCCGGACTGAACGGCCGGGAGCTCGAGGCCGGCGATGTGCTCACCGTCGAACGCGCCCGTTAACTGCCGTCCGGCGGCCGCGTGCTTCCTGTAAACTGCTGATAATGCACGCCTTACGTGGAGACCCGCTTGTTGCTCCGGCCGCCACTGTGCTGTCTGCCGCTGCCGCGCTGGCCCGCAACGATTTTTCAGAAAAATTCCGCCCTACAGCAGCTTGCGCCTTGACAAAGCACGGAGACTCCGATAATTAAGCGCGAGGAAATTATCAGCATGGCCCGCACCGGGAGCCCCGAGGAGGACGCAATGTTTCGAGCCAAGATGAATGACGATGAAGCCGAGGATCTGCCCCGCTACGAGGAAGAGGAAGAGGAATCGGAGCTTGGCGGGCCGCATGATGACGTGGTGGAAGAAGAGGAAGTCGAAGAAGTGATCGTCGAGGAAGAACCGGCGGGAGCGCCGGCGAGCCGCGCGCCCGCTGCGGCTCCGACCCGGCCCGCTCCCCGTCCCGCCGCGGCGAAGAAAAGCGCCGCCAAGCCGGCGAAGACCAAGGCGGCCAAGAAAAAGCCGGCAAAAAAGACCGCCAAGAAAAAGCCCGCTAAGAAAAAGGCCGCGAAGAAAAAGGGCAAGAAGCGCCGCTAGAGTCTGGGAAGTTTCCGGCTGCCGGAGCGGTTCGTGGCGGACGACTCTCTCGTCCGCCGGCGGGCTGCTCCGGCGGTTTTGTTTTTGTCCGGCGATTCGGTCGTCGAACGGCGCCCGGCCGGGTGTTGCGGACAGAGTGTCCTGCCCCAGTGTTCCATTTCGTTACGTTCCCCAACTGAGAATCTTTCGCTTGCCGCCGCCGAAGCCGCTCGCTAGCATACCCGGGCGATGCCGCTGGCAGTGGAAGAAATCCGTCGCATGCGGGGCGGAGCGCAGGCGCACCTGATGCGCTGCGCCGATGATAACTACTACGTGGTGAAGTTCCAGAACAATCCGCAGGGGCGGAGGATCCTGGCGAACGAATTGCTCGCTAGTCGGATTGCCGCGCGCATGGGATTGCCGGTGGCTGAAGCGGACACCGTCGAAGTGCGCCGCGGGTTGATCGAACGGACCGGCGATCTGGTGATTCAGCTGGGGCGGGGACGGGAACCCTGCGCGGCGGGATTGCAGTTCGGCTCGCGGTTTCCGGGGGATCCGGCGTCAACCGTGGTGTACGATTTTCTTCCCGACGAGCAGTTGCGCGAGGTCGGGAACCTCGAAGCCTTTGCCGGCGTGCTGGTGTTCGACAAATGGACGTGTAACACCAACGGACGGCAGGCGATATTCTTCAAGAGTGCAACACGCTCCGAAAGCGGCGACGCGCCGCGCGCTGCGGTGAGCGACGGACGCTACCGGGCGCTGTTCATTGACCACGGATTCTGTTTCAACGCCGGGGAATGGAACTTTCCGGATGCGCCGTTGCGCGGGATTTATGCGCGCGGGATGGTGTACGAGCGGGTGCGCGGGATGGAGGCGTTCGAGCCCTGGATCGCGCGGCTTGAGAAATTCGGCCTGGCCGAATTGGGGGATGCTGCCGGCGGTATTCCCGATGACTGGTACGACGGGAATTTCGATGCGCTCGAGAAAATGCTGGCGCAGCTCGAGCGGCGGCGCAAGCTGGTGCCCGAGCTGATCCGCGCGGCGTGGAAGTCCTCTCGCACTCCCTTTCCCAATTGGAGCTGATGTTCTACGGAGGGACGTCATGGCTGACAACATCTCAGTACCGGAAAACGATCTGCGCGAATTTGTGTACCGAGTGGTTCGCTATACACCGAATGTGGTGCGCGATGAGTGGGTCAATATCGGCGTGATCCTCGACGCTGCGCTCGATGGAGCGGTGCACGGGGCAGCGCCTGGCAATCCCCGGCGGCAGGCGCGCTTGATCGAAACGGACGGCGAGATGGCGCGCGTGCGGCGGCTGCATCCCGGGGCGGACATCGCTCTGCTGCGCAGCTTGGGTCCGGAGTTTGAAGCGCGGCTTTCGAGCATTGGAGACGGCGCGGGAAACGGCGCGAGCGGAGATCCTGGCGCGGCGGATGCCTATATGAAAAGGCTCGAAGACTCGCTTTCAAATGCGCTGCAGTTCAGCCCGCAGAAGGCCGTGCTGGCCGAGGATTTCGATTCGGAATTGGAACGCCTGTATCAAGCGCATGTCTCACCGCCGCGCGGGGCGCGCGGGGGACTGCTCGAAAACACCCGCGCGTGGATCCACGCCAAGCTGCGCGATGTTTTTCTGCGCCGCAAGCTGCACTCGAAAAGCTCCTGGCAGAAGAGCGTGCCGGTCGAGGAGTTCACCCAGCCGGGCGATCCGCTGAAGATCGACTATGCCTACCGCTCCAACGGCACGCGCGGATTCATCGAGGCGATTTCGCTGTGGCGCGATCCGGCGCAGGCCAAGGTGCTGGCCTACACGGCCGAGTGCATACGCGCGCGCGTGGCGACGAAGACGGAATTTACGGCGGTGGTCGAGATGGAACCCGCGCGCGAGAATCCGCGGCATCAGTTCGTCGCGCGGCTCTTCGAGGAGCAGCAGATCGCGCTGGTGCCGCTCAACCGCATCGAAAAGTTTGCGGAAGAGTTGCGCGTCCGGGTGAACTAGGGATTAGGGAATAGAGAGAAGGGAATCGGGAACTCCGCCGCTGCCGTCGAATTTGCGAAGTGCCGTTATCCAGTTTCTATTTTCCCTTTTTTATTTTCGGCCTTTTGAGGCAGCCCTATGAATTGCACCCCACCCCGGCAGATCGCGTTTGCCGAGGAGCGCCTCGGCGGCCCAGGTGCCTAGATACACCGAAAGGGCAACGCCGTGGCCGGCGTAGGCGCCTAGCACGACGGCGTTACGGCTTTCGGGATGATGGGCGAAGACCGGCGTCCAATTTTCGCGGAAGAGAATGGGTCCGCCCCAGGCATGCGTGAAGCGGGCGTGTTCGAGTGCTGGATGCAAGTGGCGCAAGCGGTTTTCTAGCGTGGCGAAGGCTTGCTGCGGCTCTTGGGTGCGGATGTCCAGGCTTTCGAGATCGCGCGAGCCGGGGGCGGCTACTAGTCCCGCGCCCCAGATTATTGACCGATCGCGGCGGACGCGGCCCCAGAGATAGGGAAAATCGACGGTGTAGAAAGGCTTGCGTTCGCCGAGGCCGATGGCTGCCAGCGTTTTTTCTGTCACCGGCGGAGTGAGTGCGGCGAGCGTGAGGCGCGGGGTGGCCTGGTCCTCTTCGTAGCCGACGAGGTCGAGTGACAGCGCATTGGTGGCGAAGAGAATTTTCTCTGCGCGCACTTTGCTGCGCGCGAATTCGATCGCGGCTGGAGAGTTCCAGTGGATTTCTCTGACGCGGCGGTTTTCGTGTATGACCGCACCGGCGCGCACTGCGGCGCGCGCCAGGCCTGCGACCATTTTGCCCGGGTCGAGCGACCCGCCGGGCACCCTCTTCACGACGTGCAAGGTTCCCGAATCTTCCCAGTGTATGGGCGAGTGCGCCAGGCCGCGTTTACGCGCGATTTCCCAGGCGCCTGCGAGTGACAGGTCGCATTCGACTTTGAGCTGGCGGAGAATTTTCGGGAAGCCGGCCAGCACGTCGCCGAGGCCGGGCTTGTCGCCTGCGGCCGTTTCGCCGAGGACCATGCCGCCGGTGCGGCCGCTCGCGCCGTAGCCGATGCGCCCGGCTTCGAAGACGGCTACCGATAGTCTTGGATCGAGACCGCGAAGCCAGGCGGCTGCGGCCAGGCCGGTGAATCCGCCGCCGATGATGGCCACGTCCACGGATTTCGGAAAGGGCTGTGCCGACGGGCGGAAATTTACGCGCCAAGGAGGCGTGCCCCAATGCACTGGGCTTGCGGATTTATTTGCGGCGTGGCGGATGGCAGGCTCCGGGGTCTGGTTTGGTACCGCCCCTCAGCTATTTTGGGGGCAAGCCGGCGTCTCTGTTTACCCTGAGAATCGCGAAGGGCCCTCTTTTTTCTTTGGGTTCGTAGCGGCGGCCTTTAGGCTGGCATCGGCCGGCCGCAGAAGTCAGCAAAGGCGGCTATCTTGCACGGACTCACTTTGCGAGCCAGGGCTTGTATTTTCGATCGTGCGACGCGTTAGTTCTGCATCCCTAGTTTCCCGCTCGCCCGCAAGATGCCGGCCTGAAGGCCGCCGCTACAAAATGCTCTCGGTCCAATTTTCGAGCGTGTGTTTGATCTTGCCCATGAATTGGTGCGCGATGGCGCCATCTACGACGCGGTGATCGTAGCTCAGCGTCAGATAGACCATCGAGCGGATGGCTATGGCGTCGTCGATCACTACCGGACGTTTTTCTATGGTGCCGAGACCGAGGATGGCCACATTTGGCTGATTGATTACCGGCAGGCCCATCAGGCCGCCGAAGACGCCGGGATTGGTGATCGAGAAAGTGCTCTCGGCCACCTCCTCGGGCTTCAGCTTTTTGGTCCGCGCGCGCTCGGCTAGATCGTTCATGGTGCGCGCGAGGCCCAGGAAATTTTTCTCCTCGGCATTCTTGATCACCGGGACGATCAGGCCCCAGTCGAGCGCCACGGCGATGCCGATGTTGCAATCGCGGTGCAGCACGATATTGGTGCCGTCCACCGAAGCATTGACGGTGGGATAGGCGCGCAGCGCTTCGACTGCCGCGCGCACGAAGAAGGGCATGAAGGTCAGCTTGGTGCCGGTGGTTTCTTCGAACTTGGCTTTGAGCTTGGCGCGCAGCGCGGCGATGCCCGTGACGTCGGCTTCATCGATCGAGTACACGTGCGGGGAGACGCGCTTTGAGAGCACCATGTGCTCGGCGATGCGCTGGCGCATCACCGTCATGGGCTGCACTTCGTAATTGCCGAAATACATTTTCTCGCGCGGCACCGCGGATTCGAAGCCCGCATGCGCTTGCGTGGCGCCCGAAGCCGGCGGTGGTGGCGCGGAAGGCCGCGCGGCAGCCGCTGGACTCGCGCTCAGGGCTGCTGGCGACGTTGCGCTCGCTGAAGATGTGCCGGCGCGCGCCGCGCCGCCTTCGATCGCGCCGAGAATGTCTCGCTTGGCCACGCGTCCACCGGCGCCCGTGCCGGGGACCTGCGTCAAATCGATGTCGTGATCCTTGGCCAGACGGCGGACCAGCGGGGAACTGCGAACTTTATTCCCGTCTCCTGAAGTAGGTGCTTTCGCTGCCGTTGCCGGCGCTGGGCGCGCTGCTTGCGGCGCGGGTGCGGGCGAAGGAGCGGCCTTGGCCGACTCGGGCTTAGGAATTTCTTCCCTGGGCGCCTCAGATTTCGCCGGCGCTTTCGGCGCTTCCGGCTTTGCGGGAGCCGGCGCTGCGCTCGCTGTAGCGACACTTGCTGCGCCGGCGCCGTTCGAGTCAATCACCGCGACCACGGTCTGCACCGGCACGGTCTGCCCTTCGGCGACCTTGATCTCTTTCAGAACGCCGGCAGAAGGCGCGGGAATTTCCGCGTCCACTTTATCGGTGGAAATTTCGAAGAGCGGCTCGTCGCGCTCGACTTTGTCGCCGGCTTTCTTGAGCCACTTGGTAATCGTGCCCTCGAAAATGCTTTCGCCCATCTGCGGCATCACGACATCAATGGACATGTGCGTCTCCTCAGAATTCTAATATCGTGCCAGTTCGCGGGCGGCGTCAACCACCTTGGCCACATTCGGCAGAAAATGTTCCTCGAGCGACGGGGCGTAGGGCACCGGCGTATCTAGCGATGTTACGCGTTGGATAGGGCCATCGAGATCTTCGAACGCGCCTTCGCAGACGAGCGAGGCGATTTCGCCGGCAATGCCGCCGGTGCGGGTGTCTTCGTGCACGATCAGCAGCTTGTTGGTCTTTTTCACCGAGGCGAGAATGGCTTCCTTGTCGAGCGGCAACAGCGTGCGCAGATCGATCACCTCGGCGTCCACGCCTTCTTTTTCGAGCGCGGCCGCGGCTTCGATGCAGGTGTGCGCCATCGCGGCGTAGGTCAAGATCGTCAGATCGCGGCCTTCGCGGCGCGTGACCGCTTTGCCGATGGGCACGGTGTAGTCGTCTTCCGGCAATTCTTCTTTGATACGGCGATAGAGAAATTTGTGCTCGAAGAAAAGCACCGGATTATTGTCGCGGATCGCGGATTTCAGCAATCCCTTCGCATCATAAGGCGTCGAGGGATAAATAATTTTCAAGCCCGGTGTGTGCACGAAATACATTTCCGGATTCGCGGAATGAAACGGCCCGCCGTGCACGCCGCCGCCGCTCGGTCCGCGAATCACCATCGGCGCGGGGGCGCCCCAGAGATAATGTCCCTTGGCGACGAAATTGGTAACCTGATTGAAACAGCAGGCGATGAAGTCGATGAATTGCATTTCGGCGATGGGACGCAGGCCGAGATAGCTCATGCCGCACGCGGCGCCGATGATGGCCGTCTCGCTGATGGGCGTTTCGATCACACGCTCGGGGCCAAAACGCGCGAGCAGGCCTTCGGTAACTTTGAACGCGCCGCCGTAGCCGCCGATATCTTCGCCGATGGAAATGACCGCGGGATCGCGATCCATTTCTTCGAAGATCGCCTGGCGGATGGCTTCGAGCATGGTGACGGGAGCCATTAGCGGCGTCCTTTGCGCACGGGCGCTTTCGCGGATTTCGATTTCGCGGCGGACGACTTGGAAGAGGCTGGAGCGCTCGCGCCATTTCCGCTGGCTTGCGCTGGCTTCGCGGACTTCTTGATTGGCGGAGGCTCTGTCTGCCCAGTTACCGTCTCGGTCGGAACGTTGAAGCCCTGGTCGATGCCGCCGAAATCTTTTACTTGCAGCGTGGTATCGAAAGTCGTCTTCGGCGGCGTTACTTCCGATTTCGGGCGCTGCCAGTCGGCTTCGATGGTGTGGCAGCCGTCGCAATAGACGCCTTGCTCGGCCAGCTCGGGCGGCGGCATGGGCGAATTTTCGGCGAACTCCCGGTCTTCGTTCAAAACTTTCTCGATGCGCGCTTCGATTTCTTTCTTGTCCGCGGCGTTCCAGATTTTATTTTCGGTCAGAAATTTCTCGTAGCGCGTGATGGGATCGCGGGCTTCCCAGTATTCGCGCATTTCCTTGGGCACGTATTCGGCGGGGTCGTGCTGAGCGTGTCCGCGCATGCGATGCGTTTTTGCTTCGATTAGCACGGGGCCGTCGCCGGCGCGACATTGATCGACGGCCGATTTCGCCGTGCGATATACGGCGACCACATCGTTGCCATCCACCGAGACGCTGGTGATGCCATAAGCGCGGCCGCGTTCGGCGAGATCGCGCAGCGGGACTTGCTTCGAAACGGGTGTGGAATACGCCCATTGATTATTTTCGAGGATGAGCACCAGAGACGCGCGCTGCGCTGCTGCGAGGTTCAGGCCTTCGTGAAATGCGCCGGTGGAGCTGCCGCCGTCGCCGATCCAGGTCATAGTGACTATATTTTGCCCGAGATAGCGGCCGGCCATGGCGACACCAGTCATTACTGGAATCAGATCGCCTAGCATGGAGATCGGCGAGACGATGTGCAGATTTTTCAGATCGCCGAAATGGCTGGTGCCATCTTTGCCTAGCGTCGGCGAAGTGAATTTCGCCATGTGCTGCGTGAAAATGTCGCGCGGCCGTACGCCTTTCACGAGCAACGCGCCGATATTGCGAATCATCGGCGCCATCCAATCGCGCTTTTCTAGCGCGTAGGCGGTGCCTACGGAAATTCCTTCCTGGCCCAGGCTGGAATAAAGTCCGCCGACGATTTTATTCTGGCGGAATAGTTTCACCATCTGATCTTCGACCGCGCGGTTCAGGCGCATGTAGTAATAGAGACCGAGATGGGTGTCGCGCGTCAGCGCGGGGGCGGCGGATGTTTTTGTTTTGGCCGCCGGGTAACTAGGACTCATCTGAAACTCCTGTCGCGATAAGGGCCGAAGACGCGATCGGCGAGTCGTGGTGTGCCACTTGGCTGATCGCGGCTTCGAGGTTCTCGCGCGACACCGGAATCATCTTACGCTCGAATACGTCGCCAAAGTGGCGAACGATGGCCGAGGCTGCTTCGACCTGATTGACGTTGCGCCCGAGCGCACGCTCAAGAGAGGTGGCGCGCTTATCCGAGATGCCGCAGGGCACGATCAAATCGAAGTAGCGCAGATCGGTGGAAACGTTATAAGCGAAGCCGTGCGAAGTGACCCAGCGGCTCAAATGCACGCCGAGCGCTGCGAGCTTTTCCGCGCCGGCTGGCGTATCGAGCCAGATGCCATGCAGTCCTTCGACGCGATGCGCTTCGATTCCGAATTCGCTCGTGGCGCGAATCATCGTTTCTTCGAGCTGGTCAACATACCAGCGCACATCGCGGCGATGCTCGGTGAGATCGAGGATCGGGTAGCCGACGATTTGTCCGGGACCGTGATAGGTGATGTCGCCGCCGCGATCGGTGGGATGGAATTCGACATTCATTTGACGTAGCACGCGATCCGTGGCGCGCAGATTTTCGAGCTTGCCGTTGCGACCGAGAGTGATTACGTGCGGATGCTCGCAGAGGAAGAGCACATCGGGAATCGCGCCGGCTTTGCGGGCTTCTACGGAGCGATGCTGCAATTCGCAGGCTGGGGCGTAGGCGATTAGCCCTAGATCGATTAGCCAGCAGTTTTTGGTCGAAGTCGCCAAGTGAATTGAGACGGTCCTTGCTTGCGAGATGATGCTGCCCTAAAGGGCACCGCTACGAAACCGAACCACGAAAACCGAGCCACGATGCTAGGCGTTGATGCTTAGTCCACGGACGGCGTTGAATGCGTCGCCCATGGCTTCCCAGACTGTGGGATGCGCGTGGATCATTGCGGCCAAGTCGTCGAGCGTGGCTTCGAGACTAATGGCCGTGACGGCTTCGGCGATAATTTCCGTGGCAAGCGGGCCGATTACATGCACGCCCAAAATTTCGCCGTACTTTTCCTCGGCTACTACCTTAATGAAGCCCTCGTGATGGCCGAGAATCGTAGCTTTGCTGTTGCCCAGGAAAGGGAACTTACCGATTTTGATCTTAATTCCCGCATCGCGTGCTTGCTTTTCGGTCATGCCGATGGAGCCAATCTGCGGCTCGCAATAGGTGGCGTTGGGGCACTTCATGCGATCGAATGGCTGGACTTCCTTGCCCGCCATCAGACCGACAGCGATCAAGCCTTCCATCGACGCGGCATGAGCTAGTTGCGGCAGGCCGGCAACGATATCGCCGATCGCGAAAAGCCTCGGCTCGGCCGTTTCCATGTAGGCGTTGGTATGCACGAAGCCACGCTCGAGTTTCGCCGCGGTTTTGTCCACGCCGGTGGTTTCCGTCATCGGGCGGCGGCCTACGGCCATCAATACTTTTTCGGCCGCGAGCGATTCGGATTTGCCATCTTTGGTCTTGAAAACGACCGTGGCGCCCTTGGCATCCTTCTTTACGCTCTCGACTTTGGCTTCCGTCTCGATGCGGATGCCGCGCTTTTTGAACGCTTTCATCAGTTCCGCGGAAATTTCCTCGTCCTCGAGCGGCACGGCGCGCGGCAACATTTCGAGAATGGTGACTTCGGTGCCGAAAGTGCGGAAGATCGAAGCGAATTCGACTCCGACGGCGCCCGCGCCGACTACTACCAGTGATTTCGGAATCGCCGGTAGCTCCAGAATCTCTTTGTTCGTCAGAATTGTCTTGCCGTCGATCTCGACGCCCGGTAGGGAGCGCGCATCGGAGCCGGTCGCGAGCATCGTATAGGTCGTCTCGATCTCAGTTTTCTTGCCGTCTTTTTCCACTGAGACGCGCCCCGGCCCGGCGACGCGCCCCCATCCGGTAATCGTTTCCACTTTACTCTTGCGGAAGAGAAATTCGATGCCCTTGGTGTGCTTATTGACGATTCTCTCCTTGCGGGCGAGGATCGCGGGCCAATTTACCTTTACATCTTTCACTTCGAAGCCGAATTCGGCGGCGCGCTGGAAGGTGTCGTAGATTTCCGCGTGATGGAGCAGTACTTTGGTGGGGATGCAGCCGATGTGCAGGCAGGTGCCGCCGACGTAGGAATCTTTCTCGATCACTGCGGTCTTCAGCCCATATTGCCCGGCGCGAATCGCGGCTACGTAGCCGCCTGGGCCGCTGCCGATTATCACCAGATCATACTTGGCCAAGCTGATCCTCCCTGCGAAGTCACTCTGCGGCTTACGAGATACATCCGGGTATTTCCGCGAATGCCACCCTAAAGGGAGCCGCTACGAAACCTGCTGCGCGCGCAATCTGCGCAGTCCTCAAGCGCCCAGTGCGAGCCGCGCGGAATGCCCGAATTGAGAATTCTATCAGCCGCTCCGGGTACGAGCAACTTTGTGCCGGGAATGGGCGTGTCTTCATTGCGAAATAGGATTCGCAAGCACTCGTGACGGGCTGCCACCGTGTCTCTGCGGCTCCGCCGCAACCAATGCGGAGTTCGCCCCGCGAAACTTCAAGCGAGATCAAATCAGGACACTATCGCTGAAAGTGTAGGGAACATTCCGAATCAGCGGCACGTATTGGCATTCTATAGGACTAATTACCGGCGGAGGAAGAAA
>Ga0209772_10000416_pt1 | contig 10763 bp, 9 predicted proteins | sample BogFormECP03_OM1_FD_188235 | JGI IMG/M metagenome (GOLD analysis project Ga0209772, IMG submission 188235) | Bog forest soil microbial communities from Calvert Island, British Columbia, Canada - ECP03_OM1 (SPAdes) (version 2) | ecosystem: Environmental > Aquatic > Freshwater > Wetlands > Bog ... | reverse complement strand
CTGTTTTGCTTTGGAACCAGTTCCTCGGGCCGCGCGACTTGGTCATCTTCGCGGTCATGTACCTGCTGACCGCGCTCGGGATCACCGTCGGCTTTCACCGGCTGCTCACCCATCGCGCGTTCCAGACGCGGCCATGGCTGCGCTACACGTTGGCGGTGCTTGGATCGATGTCCTTGCAGGGGCCGGTGATCGACTGGGTCGCCGACCACCGCAAGCACCACACGTTCACCGACGAAGAGGGCGACCCGCACAGCCCTCACGCCGGCCACGGCGCGGGCCTCCACGGGATGATCGCGGGCCTGTGGCACGCTCATGTCGGCTGGCTGTTCGAGACGCACGGTCAGGCGTCCTCGAAACGATTTGCGCGCGATCTCGTCGAAGACCCCACGATGCGGCGGATCAACAAGAGCTTCCCTCTGATCGCGCTGCTCAGCCTCGGGGTCCCGTTCCTGCTGGGCTTCGTGCTGAGCGGAGGCTCGCTGATCGGCGGAGGGCTGACGGCGCTGCTGTGGGCCGGGCTGGTGCGGATCTTCCTCGTGCACCACATCACATGGAGCATCAACTCGATCTGCCACTTCTTCGGCAGTCGTCGCTTCGAGACGGACGACGAGTCGACGAACGTCTTCTGGTTGGCGCTCCCTTCGCTGGGCGAGGCCTGGCACCACAACCATCATGCTTTTCCGCAGTCGGCCTTCCACGGCCTGCGCTGGTATGAGCTCGACCCATCTGGCTGGCTGATACTCGGGCTCGAGCGCGTCGGTCTGGCCTGGGACGTGGTGACCGTCACGCCTGAGCGGGCTCGCGCGAAGCTCCAGGGCAAGACCGCCTCCGCTCCCAGCTGAGGAGCGCTACCGTCTTGACATGAACATGGTCCCGTCCGGGGCTCTGAAGCCCCGGCTGCGCGGCGTGCTGCACGAGTACGGATTCTTCGTGTCGCTCGTCTGCGGGGTCGCGCTGATCCTCGCCGCGTCCAACGGCAGGGCGCGCCTGGCCGCCACGATCTACGCGGCTGCCGTATCAGGCCTGCTGGGCACCAGCGCGCTCTACCACCGCGTCACGTGGCGACCGCGAGCGAGGCGTTGGATGAGACGGCTGGACCACTCGATGATCTTCGTGCTGATCGCAGGCACCTATACCCCCGTCGCGCTGCTCGCGCTCAAGGGATCGCTCGCCAGCACGATCCTGATCGTGCTGTGGGCTGGGGCGCTGGGCGGCGTGATCTTCAAGCTGCTGTGGATCGACGCGCCGAAGTGGCTGTTCGCGGCCGTGTACGTGGCACTCGGCCTGGTGACAGCGGCAGTCTTCGGCGAGCTCCCGGCGGCGATCGGGTGGCTAGGCGTGGCCGGTCTGGCCACCGGTGGCCTGCTCTACCTCATCGGCGCGATCGTGTACGCGAGCGGACGACCGAACCCGTGGCCGAAGGTGTTCGGCTACCACGAGGTGTTCCATGCGCTCGTGCTCGCCGCGGCCGCGTTGCAGTATGCGGTTATCGCCTTTGCCGTCCTGCCGCGGGGCTGAGCTCTACACGAACAGCTCGCGGCTAGGGCACATCCGCGCGAGCGCGCACGCGCCGCACGCCGGTGAGCGCGCGTGGCAGGTGCGCCGCCCGTGGCGCAGCAGGTTGACGTGCAGCTCGAGCTCTTCTCCGGGCGGGGTGAGGGCGAGCATCTCATCGTGCAGCTCCTCGAAGGGGGCCTTGGCTCGCAGCAGCCCCAAGCGGGTCCCCACGCGCGAGACGTGCGTGTCGACGGGCACGTCTCGCAGGCCGTACGCGAACAGCAACACGCATGCGGCCGTCTTGCGCCCCACCCCGGGAAGCGAGAGGAGGTATTCGCGTCCCTCCTCGATCGGAGCGTCGGCGAGCCAGTCCAACGAGGGCTCGTGCGCAATCCGCTCGAGGGCAGAATCGGGCCGGGGAGGCTGAGCCGCGATCGCGCGCAGGATCGCCTGGATGCGGGCCGACTTGACCTTCGAGATCCCGCCGGGGCGGATCGCCTGCTCGACCTCATCCAACGGCGCCGCAGAGACGGCTCGCCAGCTCGGAAAGCGCGCCCGCAGCCGCAGGAAGGCGACGTCCCTGTTGCGGTCGTTCGTGGACTGCGAGAGCACGGTCAGGATCAGCTCGGCGATCGGATGGCGGTGTGGCTTCATCAGCGGTATCCCATAGACCTGCCGCAGCCGGTCGCGGACTCGCAGCACTCGCGCGCGGGTGGGATGAACCCAGGCGCTCGCGGGCGGGTTCTCGACGCGGCTGGCGGCGCGGCGCGGGGCGATCGGCGGCACGCGCCAACGGTAGCCGGCCGTCAGCGGGCGAGCACGGCCGCTATATCCTCGCCGAGTGCCCGAGGTGAGCGACCACACCGGCGAGCTCGACGGGCTTCCGGTCTTTTGGCGCAGCGCACCGGCGCCCGCAGGCAGCGCGGGCGCCGCGGTGCCGCTGTACCTGCACGGCTCGCCCGGCAACTCCGACGACTGGGTGGCGATGGCGGAGCACCACGGGTCGCGGCCACGGTGGAAGCGCTGGTGGCGGCCCAAGCGCAGCGACGACGACTGGGTCGAGCCGCCTGTGTTCGAGACGGGCTTTCTGGAACGCAGCGGAGGGCTGGCTGTCGACTTGCCGGGCTTCGGACGCTCTGGCAAGCCCGGGAGCCTGCGCTACACGATCGCCGAGTACGACGGCTTCATCGAGCGGTTCTTGAACGCGAGGGGCGTCGAGCGGGTGCGCCTCGTGATGCACGACTGGGGCGCCGTCGGGCTGGCCTTCGCCCAGCGGTGTCCGGAGCGCGTCGAGCGCGTCGCTCTGATCAACGCGGTTCCGTTCTTGGCGGACTATCGCTGGCACCGCATGGCGCGCGTCTGGCGCACGCCCGGCGTCGGCGAGCTTGCGATGGGGTGCACCAATCGCGTGACCCTGCGGCGGGCATCGGGAGAGACCAACGTGACGCCCGGGCCGATGCCGGAGGCGTGGCTCGACAGCGTGCTCGACCACTTCGACCAGGGAACCCAACGGGCGATCTTGCGCCTGTATCGCAGCGCCCCTCCGACTGCGCTTGCCGCGGCCGGCTCCCGACTGGGAGAGCTCGGGATACCGGCACTGATCGTGTGGGGCATGAAGGACCCCTACATCCCGGAGCGCTTCGGCCGCGCGTACGCCGAGGCGCTAGGAGGCGCCGAGCTGCTCGAGCTGCCCGATGCCGGTCACTACCCCTGGCTCGACCGTCCAGACGTCGTCGATCGGCTCGTCGACTTCCTTTCGGCAGGGTGAGCGAGCCGGGGTATCGCGGCGGCAGCGCGGTCGGGCAGCTGACCTCCTCCACCCGCTCGCTCCGCAGCGCTCGGTCGTCGTCGCTGAGCGTCCCGCCCGCCTGGACGATCTGCGCGGCCCTCAGCATCGTCTATCTGATCCTCGCGCCGCCCAGCGGCGACCTGGCAGCAGCCAGCTACCGCAGCGATCTGTTCGCTCGCGTGGGATTCACGCTGTGGGACAACGCGTGGTACGGCGGCCATCACCTGCCGGCCTATTCGGTGCTCGCCCCGGCGCTCGGAGCGCTGCTGGGACCACAGCTGCTCGCGGCGCTCTCGGCGACGCTGGCGACCGCGCTGTTCGCCGCCCTGATCGAGGGGCGCTTCACGATCGGCGCCACGCGCATCGCCGCGGCGTGGTTCGCGTTCGGCGCGGCGATATCGCTGCTCTCCAACCGTGTTCCGTTCGAGCTGGGCCTAGCGATCGCTCTCGGCGCGCTGCTGCTCGCGCAGCGCGAGCGCCCATGGCTCGCGCTGGCGCTCGCGGCGCTCACCCCGCTTGCAAGCCCGGTCGCGGGCGCCTTCCTAGCGCTCGCCTTCCTCGCCTGGGCGTTGAACGGCCCACAGCGAGCCATCCCAGCCGCGCTGGCGCTCACCGCGCTCGTGCCGATCGCGGCGCTCACGTTCGCCTTCCCCGAAGGGGGCACACAGCCGTTCGTCGCGTCGGCCTTCTACCCGACGCTCGTGGCGGTGCTCCTGATCGCGCTGCTGATCCCCCGCGAGCGGCGGGTGCTGCGGCTGGGCGCCGGCCTCTATGCGCTCGTGCTCGTCGGCTGCTACCTGCTGCCCGGCGCCGTAGGCGGGAACGCCGACCGGCTCGGCGTGCTCGTGGGAGCGCCGCTCGTCGCTCTGCTGCTGATCGGCGGGTCCTCGATCGGCCGCCGCCCGCTGCTGCTGCTCGCGCTCGCGCCCCTGCTCGTCTACTGGCAGGCCAAGGCCCCAGTGACCGACTTCGCCGCCGCAAGCTCCGACCCGGCGAGCAGCGCCTCCTATTACACGCCGCTGTTGAGCGAGTTGCGGGCGCTCGGCGTGGGCGACGGGGCGCGCCCGGCGCGGATCGAGGTCCTTCCCCTGACCGACCATTGGGAGGCGCGGTGGGTACCCCCACACGTGATGATCGCCCGTGGCTGGGAGCGCCAGCTCGACCGTTACCGCAACGGCGTCTTCTACGACGCAGCCAAGCCCCTCACGGCGAGCAGCTACCGGGCTTGGCTCGACGAACAGGCCGTCTCCTATGTTGCGCTACCCGACGCCGTGCTCGACTACTCGGCGCGCGTTGAGGCGCAGCTGATCCGCGGCCCGGGCGGGCTCTCATACCTGCGCGAAGTCTGGCGCTCACGACACTGGCGCCTGTTCGCCGTCCTCGGGGCTCGCCCGCTGATCGAAGGGCCGGCCACGCTCACGAGTGTGCAGAGCGACTCGTTCACCCTGCTCGCTCCAGCAGCCGGCAGCTCGACGGTGCGCTTGCGCTTCACTCCCTACTGGGCGCTGGCCAGCGGGAGCGGCTGCGTCGCGCGCGCTCCGGGCGATTGGACGAAGGTGCGGGCGCGGCGAGCGGGCCGCTTCCATGTGGTCATCCGCTTCTCGCTCGATCGCCTCTTCAGCAGCGCTCCCCGCTGCGAGTGAGCATCGTCTAGGCTTTTCGGCGATGGTCGCTCGCGCTCGTCTCCTGCAGGAGCGCATCCTGCCGCACGGTTGGCTGGACGCGCTGCGGCAGGTCTCGCTCTTTGCCGCCGCCTACCTTGCCTACAGGCTCGTGCGAGGGCTGGTCGAGGGTGACGCCAACGCGGCTTTTGCCCATGCGCGCGACCTGATCTCACTCGAGCGCACGTTGCACCTGTTCGTCGAGCCGTCGATCCAGGCATGGGCTTCGGGCAGTCATCTGGTGATGGTGCTCGCGAGTTGGCTGTACGTCAACGCGCAGACGACGGTGACTGTCGGGGCGCTCCTCTACCTCTACCTGCGCCACAACCGCAACTTCTACTTCGTGCGCAACATGTTCATGATCGCGATGGCGATCGCGCTCGTCGGCTACGCCGTGTTCCCGACGGCGCCGCCACGTTTCATGCCCGAGTGGGGATTCATCGACAGCGTCTCCTACTTCACGGGCGTACACGTCTCTCACGCGAGTGCGTCGATGAACGCCCTGTTCAATCCGTACGCGGCTGTTCCCTCCATGCACGTCGCGTTCGCGTTGATGATCGGGGTGCCGCTCGCGCGTCTCTCTCGGCGGCGGATCGTGAGCGTCCTGTGGATGCTCTACCCGTTCCTGATGGCGTTCGTGATCGTCGTGACCGCCAACCACTTCATATTCGATGCGCTGCTCGGCGCGCTCACCGCCGGAATATCCGCCTACGGCGCCCGCTGGCTGGCGCGGGCCCGGCCGGCGGTGTGGCGCTTCTCGACCGTCTCCTCCGCTCGGCTGACGGCGAGCGGATAGGCGACGGGTAGCAGCGACGCATGGCGCCCCGGCAACACGCTCCTCCCCGCCGCCTACGAGGCGGCACCCCCCGAGCGCCCGCGAACGGCAGGGTGACGCTCGCGGTGGAGCAGCGGCGCGAGCTGATGCGCAACCGGCTGATCGAGTCGCGGCTGACGCCCAACGCGATCTCGCTGACCGGCTTTGCGCTGAACGTGCTCGCCGCGGCGCTCGTGTGGGAAAGGCTGTTCTTCCTCGGCGGAATCGCCTTCATCGTCGGCTCGACGATGGACACGCTCGACGGCCGCTACTCGCGAATGTCGGGCAAGGGCACCCCGTTTGGCGCGTTTCTCGATTCGACCCTCGACCGCATCGAGGAGGGCATCGTGCTGACGGCCGTCGCCGGGTACTTCGCCCTGCAAGCCAACCGCGTCGCCACCGCCGCGGTCGTAATCGCGGTGCTCGCCTCGCTGATCGTCAGCTACACCCGCGCCCGCGCCGAGGCGCTCGGCGTCGAGTGCAAGGTGGGAATCGCCACGAGGCCCGTCCGCGTGGTGATCCTCGCGATCGGCCTGGTCTTCGCGAGAGGCGCCTCGCTCGGGAACTTCGAGCTCCTGGAGCCCGCCGTGTACGTCCTGGCGGCGCTGAGCGTGATCACCGTCGCGCAGCGCATCTGGCACGTGCGGCGCGAGCTCTCGGTGTGACCTGGCGCGCGCAGCGGAGTAGTTAGCTCGAACTCTAGGAGGGATCTCTGCAAGTGAGCACACACAGCAACGCAAGCAACGACCGCTCGGCCAACGGCCACGACCGCTCGGCCAACGGCCACGCGATCGGAGCGGCCTCCAAGAACGGCCTCGGACGTTACGGCGCCGAGAAGGTCCGCGTGGCGATCATCGGCGTAGGCAACTGTGCCTCGGCGTTCGTCCAGGGCGTCCATTACTACCGCGACGCGGACCCCGCCCAGCGCGTCCCCGGGTTGATGCACGTGGACCTCGGCGGCTACCACGTCCGCGACATCGAGTTCACCGCCGCCTTCGACATCGACTCGACGAAGGTCGGCAAGGATCTGGGAACAGCCATCTGGGCCGGACAGAACAACACGATGAAGTTCGCCAAGGTCCCGAAGAAGCTTGGCGTGCCCGTGCATCGCGGCATGACCCACGACGGCCTCGGCAAGTACCTCAAGGAAAAGATCACGAAGGCCCCCGGCGAGACCGCCGACATCGTGAAGATCCTCAAGGACACGCACACCGACGTCGTCGTCTCCTACCTGCCGGTCGGCTCGGAGGACGCCACCAAGTGGTACGTCGAGCAGATACTCGAGGCGGGCTGTGGCTTCGTCAACTGCATCCCCGTGTTCATCGCGCGCGAGCCCTATTGGGACAAGCGCTTCAAAGCGGCGCGACTGCCGATCGTCGGCGACGACATCAAGTCCCAGGTCGGCGCCACGATCGTGCACCGCACCCTCGCTCGCCTGTTCGCCGACCGCGGCGTGAAGATGCTGCGGACCTCGCAGCTGAACGTCGGCGGGAACATGGACTTCTACAACATGCTCGAGCGCGAGCGGCTCGAGTCGAAGAAGATCTCCAAGACGAACGCCGTGACGTCGATCATGGACGAGAAGCTCCCGGCCCAAGACGTGTACATCGGCCCTTCCGACTACGTGCCGTGGCTCACCGACCGCAAGTGGGCGCACATCCGTGTCGAGGGCCAAGCGTTTGGCGATGTGCCGCTGAACCTGGAGCTGAAGCTCGAGGTGTGGGACTCGCCCAACTCGGCGGGCATCGTGATCGACGCCGTGCGCTGCTGCAAGCTGGCGCTCAACCACGGGGTCGGCGGACAGCTGGACGGGCCGTCCTCATACCTGATGAAGTCGCCCCAGAACCAGCGCCCGGACGATCAGGCGCACAGGGACACCGAGAAGTTCATCGCCTCCTACGCGGGCAAGACGGGGGCGCCGGCGAAGGCCAAGGCGTCACGCGCCGCGGGCGCGCCGAAGAAGGCAAGCGCCGTGCGGGCGCCCGCCGCGAAGTAGTCGCGGCGGCTGGCGCCGGCACGGGCGGGGGCGTTGGAAAGCGCCGGGCCCGAGCGTTGGCGCGGGGCCGGCACGGGGCGGGGGCGCTCGCGAGCGCCAGGCCCGGCCCCGAGCGTTGGCGAGCGCCGGGCCCGGGCCGGCTTGCTGTGCCGCCCGCAGCGGCGATGGGACACCGGCACGCACGCCCCCCTTATGCTGCAAGCGTGCCCGTCGAGCGGTTTGCCATCGCCCACGTCACGCCGTACCCGTGGGAGGCCGAGAACGAGGTCAACGCCCATGTCGCCCGCGTCGCCGCGGAGCTCTCTCGGCGCGGTCACCGCGTGCTCGTGCTCGCCCCCTCTCGCTCGCAGGAGCGTGTGCGCGTCTCACGCAAGGCCCTGCGCTCCGCGCGCGGAGCGCCGCAGACCCTGCTCGAGGGAACGGATTCGGGCGCTCCGCGGGTGATCGCCGTCGGCGAGGTGCTCGACGTCGCCCCAGTCGGGCGACGTCGAACAGCCGCGCTGCCGATCGACGTTGCGCGCACGGTGGAGGAACTGCTCAGCACCGTCGAGCTCGACTTCGTCCATGTGCACGAGCCGTTTGCGCCGAGCACTTCGAGCGCCGCCCTGCGCCACTCGCGCTCGTTGAACGTCGGCTCCTTTCATTCCTCCAGCGAGCGGCTGCTCTCGACGCTGCTCGCCCGTCGCTTCGTCGAGAGCTTCCTCGCGCGCTTGGATGCACGCACCGCGAGCCTTCCGGCGACCGCCGAGCTGATGGCCCATCACTTCCCGGGCGAGTACCGACTCGTGCCCGACGGGGACGGGGCGGTCGAGGATCTCGAAAGCATCTACCACGAGCTCGCGGCGCGGCGGCACCGCACAGGCGCAGAGGCGACGATGCGAGCCGGCCAGCTGGCGCAGCGACCCGTGATCGAGGTCGACCTGCACATGCACACAGACCACTCCTACGACTGCGCGACGCCGGTCGAGGTCCTGCTCGCGACCGCGCGCGAACAGGGATTGGGGGCGATCGCGGTGACCGACCACAACGAGATCTCCGGCGCGCTGGAGGCCCGCGCGCAGGCCGCCCAGTACGGCGTCAAGGTGATCGTCGGCGAGGAGGTCAAGACCGCGGGCCAGGGCGAGGTGATCGGGCTGTTCATCGAGGAGAGGATCCCCCGCGGCCTCAGCCTGCAGGAGACCGTCGCCGAGATCCGGCGCCAGGGCGGGATCGTCTACGTGCCGCATCCGTTCGACCGCATGCACTCCGTCCCCGACTACGAGCACCTGCTGACGATCCTCGACGACGTCGACGCGATCGAGATCTTCAACCCGCGCGTGGCGATCGGGGCTTTCAACGAGGAGGCCGAGCGATTTGCCGCCAAGTACCGCATCCCGGCGGGAGCCGGCTCGGACTCACACGTTGCCCAAGGCCTCGGCTCGGTGCGGATTCGCATGCGCGACTTCGAGGGCCCGGGCGAGTTCCTGCAGTCGCTACGCGACGCCGAGATCACCACGCGCCCCTCCTCGCTGCTGTACGTCCAGGCGCTGAAGTTCCTGCAGACTCGCGCCACCCCTCGATCGGCGCGGCGGGCGAGCAAGGCGCGGCGGCTGAAGCGGCTCAAGCGCGCCTCTGGGAGCGCCGGACGCAGGTAGCGTGGTCCGCCCACCGCGGCCCCGCGCCGGGCGCACGAACCCGGTCGCGCTCACCTGCCAACCACATCCGACCCGCAAGGACTGATGCACCGTCAAGGACAAGGCGACGCCCCGTCAAATCCCTCGGGGTCGATGCCTGTGACCGATGATGAGATCCGTGAGAAGTACCTGGAGCGTGCGATCCGGGAGCTGAACACGTTCACCCGCGAGCTGCAGTCGTGCCCGCACTGCCCGCGCGGCAACCTCATGCCGGTGCTCGGCTCGGGGCATCCGCAGGCGGACATCATGCTGCTGAAGTACTCGCCGCTTCCGTCGGAGATCGAGGAGGGCGTGGCCTTCTACGGGCGCGCCGGGGGCGCGCTGATGAAGTCACTGAAGCGCCTGTCGATCGATCCGCTGGCGGTGTACGGGACGCTCTGCGTGAAGTGCCCGTTGAGCGACTCCTCGCTCGCGGACTTCGCGTGCGTCGCCAGGGTCGTCGAGGAGATCGCGATCGTGCAACCGCGGATCGTCGTGGTGATGGGCCCGGAGGCGTTGAGCGCGCTCGGCGAGATGGACATACCGCTCGCGCGGCCCTTGCAGGCGAAGCTCGGCGAGATCCAGCAGCTGACACCGATGATCGACGCTCTGTATGTGCCCAACATCGACGACTCGCTCGACGAACAGGACGCCAAGCGGGCGTTCTGGGCGGCCTTTCGCGCGCTCGGCGACTGGTACGCCTCCCAACCCCCCTACTAAGCCCAGCGGGACCCCGAGCGCTCCAAGCGGACGACCTCGGCGCCCATCTCAGGACCGGGACACGGCGTCCCCCGCAGCTATGCCGTCAGATCGTGAGGACGATCTTGCCGAACTTGCCGCCCGCGGTGAAACGCTCATAGGCGGCCTCGGCCTCGCCCAGCGGGAAGGTCCCGGCGATCGGCACACGCAGGGCGCCGGAGTCGAACATCGGCAGCACCTCATGCTCGAGGAGGCGCGTTGCAAGAGCCTTCTCCTCGAGCGGTCGCGCGCGCAGGGTCGAGCCGTGAATGCGCGCCCGCTTGCCCATCAACGCAAGCAGGTTCAGCTCGCCCTTCGCGCCCCCGCCGACGCCGATCACCGCGATGCGCCCTCCGGTGGCGAGCGCGCTGAGGTTCTCTGTGAGGTTGGGCGAGCCGACCAGCTCGAGGATCACATCGAACGGCCCATGCTCGCTGAAGCCCTCGGGCGCGATCGCCTCCGCGCCCAGCTCGGAGACCTGGTCGCGCAGCTCCTCCCGACGAACTGTCGCCGTCACCCGCGCGCCCGTCGCGCGGGCGAGCTGGATGGCCGCGGTGCCGACGCCGCCACCGCCTCCGTGAACAAGCAGACGCTCAGCGGAGCGCAGCTCGGCTTG
>Ga0209772_10000412_pt1 | contig 10819 bp, 8 predicted proteins | sample BogFormECP03_OM1_FD_188235 | JGI IMG/M metagenome (GOLD analysis project Ga0209772, IMG submission 188235) | Bog forest soil microbial communities from Calvert Island, British Columbia, Canada - ECP03_OM1 (SPAdes) (version 2) | ecosystem: Environmental > Aquatic > Freshwater > Wetlands > Bog ... | reverse complement strand
CCGCGAGCCGGTTGACGGCACACCGAGCACGCTCGCGCCATTCCTCGCCAGCGCCCGGGCGAGCTCGGAGTAGTCCTGGCCCCTGTCCTGACCGCCCGCGATCAACACGACCTCACGTTTGGGGAAGCTCGCGAGCGCGGCGATCGCCGACTCCGGCGTCGTCGAGATGCTGTCGTTCACCCATGTCACCCCCTCGTGCTCCGCAACCGTCTCCAGGCGGTGGGGCAGCGGGCGGAAGTCCAACAACGACTCGGGCAGCGCCGGCGGGGCGATGCCGAACGCTTCAAGCGCCGCGAGCGCCCCGCATAGGTTCAGCGCGTTGTGCTCTCCCCGCAGCGCCAGCCCCGCCAACGCGAGCGCGGGCTCGCCGCCGCGGGCGATCACCGTAGAGCCCTCGCGCGCGCCGTCGCGCCGGCCGTCGCGCGAGACCCCCGGGGAGCTCACGTGCCAGCCGTCCGAACGGCCGTAGTAGCGCGTCTCGACACCCAAGTCCAGCGCCGCGAGGCGCTCATCGCGGCCGTTCAGCACCGCGACGCGCACGCCCTGCAGCTCGAGCATGCGCAGCTTGTCCGCGCGATACGCCTCCTCCGAGCCGTGCCAGTCGGTGTGCTCGCGAAAGACGTTCGTCACGAGCGCCACCTGCGGCCCCACCTCCAGGTCCGCGGTCTGGTAGCTGGAGAGCTCGAGCACGGTCACCTCGGCCGGTTCCCCGTCGAGCAGGTCCAGCGCCGGGGCGCCGATGTTGCCCGCCAGCCGCGCCGTCCGTCCCGCCGCGCGCGCTAGATGGAAGGCAAGCGCCGCCGTCGTGCTCTTGCCCTTCGTGCCCGTCACCCCGATCACGCCCTCGCCATCGCGATCGGCCAACCACAGCGCCGTAGCGGTCGTCACCGCCACGCCCGCCGCGCGCAGCGCGCGCAGCTCGGGCCGGTGTGTCGAGACGCCCGGCGAGCGCACCACCACATCGCAGTCGGCCAACCCCGCGACGGCCTCCACGCTGCTCAGGACACGCGCGTCGGGGGCCTTGAGCGTGTCGCGTATATCCGCCGGCGGGGGCGTGTCGAACGCCGCCGCCACTATCCGCGCAGCGGGCAGGCGACGGGAGAGCTGCTCGGCAAACGAGGAGATCTCCCGCCCCGCGCCCCACACGCCGATCCTCGAGCCGTCAAGCTCCGAGAACCGCACGCACATCCGCCAAGAAGACCTCGGGAACATCATGATCGTCGCTGAGCGCGAGCACCTCGCCGGGGTCGCCCGCGCCGGCGGGCTGCTGCGCGAGCACCTCAGCCACCAGGCGCTTCACCACGCTGTGCCCGCTCCAGCGAGCGTCCTTGGCGAGCAGGCGAATCGCCGCGAGGCTCTCCTGCTCCTCGCCCACGCACTCAAACGGCTTGTGGCCGCCGGTCGCCGTCAGCAAGGCAAAGCCCGCGAACTGGCGCTCGTCCGCCAGCAGATCCGCGCCAAAGACCTCGCGCAGGCGCTCCGGCTCGCTGAAGGGAGCGAGCGCCAGGAACACAAACCGGCACTTCGGGCAATCACAACACCACGAGCTCGCCCGCAGCGCCGGGTCGGTGCGGAAGATCGCGTTGCAGCTCGCGAACGCCCCGTCATAGCGCCCCATCCGCGCGAACGCGCGCGCGATCGCCAGCTCCGACGCCGGGCGCAGCAGCGAGAACACACGCGGCGCGCCCGCGAGCTCCGACACCGCCGCGCTCAGCAGACGCTCGGCGCGCAGCCCCTTGCTGAACTGATGGTTGACCTCCACGCCGTCCCACACCACGTTGCCGCTCGACGCCGAGCGCTCGTTCGCCATCGCCACCGCGTCGAAGCCGTTCAGCGCCGCCGTCAGCAGCGCGACACACGAGACGATCGCCGTGACCGGCACGTGACCGTTGATCGCCCCGGCGGCGTTCAGCGCTCCCAGCCCCGGGTCGAGCCTGCGCCTGGCCAGCAGGTGGGGGAGGCCCGCGACCTCCACCGTGCGCAAGATCGGCGCCGCGTCGCCCACCGAGAACAGCCCCACCTCACGGCCCGAGCGGCGGGCGATCTCCAATGCCACCGCCGAGTCCTTGCCCCCGCCGATCGGCACCAGTGTGCGTCTCAGCGGCTCATCGCCGCGGCGCACGGGCTGTGAGGCGAGCGCCGGGCTTGGCGCGGGCGGCGGCGGCTGGTAGGAGCCTACCGTCGACATTGCGGGCGCCGTTGCGAAGACCGGGCGCGGCAGCGCGTCCAGGCGATTGACATACGCGAGCTCGCCGAGACCCTCCGAGTAGAGAGCCTCCAGCAGCGCCGCCGCGGCCGGCGCAGGAGCCCCCGTCTCGCAGCTCACCACGGGCGGGAGGGCGGTCTTGAAGTAGCTCACCCCAGCCACCCAGTGAAGCAGCGAGAGCAGTCCGTCCAACTGGGCGTCGTCTACCTTGCGCGACACATCCTCGACCGGGAGGTCGAACTCCTCAACAAAAAAGATCGCGTCATCGAGGGCGTAGCGAAGCGTCACGCGACCGCGCGCGTCGAGCTCGCGGGTGAGGAAGCGAAAGCTCTCGAATGCGCTCGCCTCGAACAGCGGGCGCGACCGCTTGGCATCGGCTGCCATGCGCTCAGCGTAGAGCGCAGCCGGGCGTCAGGCGCGCTGGAGCTCGTGGTTTGGCTCGCCCGTGAACAGCCACGGCGCCCGCTGGCCGATCACCTCGCCGGCGAAGCGCTTGCGAGCGCCGTACACCACCCACGTCGTGTCCACCGCTCCGTACACCTCCTCCACACGCAGCACGTCGGGGTGTTCGGCCGCGTAGTGCAGATGCGTCAAGCCCGCGTCGTAGTCGCCCGCCAGCAGGTGCGCGCCGACGACCGGCTTGGACGGCTCGTCGATGATCTGCCAGTCGCTCAGGTCGAGGTAGCCCTGCGTCGCCGAGACGATGCCGAGGCTCTTCGGCTGCTCCGCATCGATGCGAACGAGCAGCGCGAGCTCCTTCGTCGGGTAGATGAACGTGTCGATCACGAACACCTCCGTGTGGTAGCGCTCGGTCACCAGATGGACCTGCACGTGCGCGCTGCACTGCACCAAGAACGTGTCCGGCTCCTCGCGTACGCGGCCGATCGCCGCCAGCAGATCTTCCACCAGCACGATCCGCGCGCCCTCGACCCCCTGGAACTCCAAGTAATGGGCGAGCGCGTTCTCGTGGCAGGTGCCCGACGGCCCCAACGTGATGAACGTCGGGCCGCTCGCCGCGGTCATGCCCGCCCCCCGTTCGACGCGGCCGGCGAGGATGACGACAGCGACGACGATGAGGACGACGACGATGAGGACGACGAGGACGAGCCCGAGGAGGACGAGCGCCCGATCGGCTCGGATGCCGGCTCGACCGGCGCCGTCGATTCCATCAGCTCGTCCTCCATCTTGCACGTCGCCGCGATCAGCAGCTCGAACAGGTCGGCCACGAAGTCCTCCGGCAGCCCCAGCTCGGCGGCTCGCGCGAGATACCGCGCCCGCACCTCCGCCACGCGCTCGGGCTGCATCATCGCGATCCCGTGCTCGTCCTTGTACAGCGCGATCTCCCTGCAGACCTCGAAGCGCTCGCCCAGCAGCCCGGTGATCTGCGCGTCGAGCGAGTCCAACCGCCTGCGGTATGGCTCGAGGCCGCTCACGCGCCCCTCTCCCCGTCATCGCCGCCCGCGTCGTCCTGCCCGAGCAGGCCGGTAGCGAAGGCATAGCTGCATTGCGCGAGCGAATCGAGCGCGTAGCCGCCCTCCTGCACCACGCACACCGGCAGCTGCGAATCGGCCAGCAGCCTCCCGATCCGCGTGAATATCTCCGGCGAGAAGCTCCAGCCGCCGTGCGGGTCGCCCTTGACGGTGTCATAGCCGAGCGACAGCACGATCACCCCCGCCGAGATGCTGAGCGTATCGATCGCCTCCGCCAGCTCCCCGAGGTAGTGCTCGTCCTCCGGGGCGCGCCTGAACTCGACGACCCGCACGCGCTCGCCGCACGGCTGTGCCGAGCGCGAGGCGACGTTCACCACCGGCCACGCATGCAGCGAGTGCACCGTCGTATCCGCCATCCGCGCCGCGATCGCCGCGGTCCCGTTCGGGTAGTGGATGTCGAGGTCGAGGATCGCCACCGGCTTCACGCCAGCCTCGCCGAGCGCCTGCGCCGCTGCCGCCGCGTTGTTCAAGTAGCAGCAGCCGCCGAGCCAGTCGGGCCCCGCGTGATGCCCCGGCGGGCCACACAGGGCATATGCGAAGCGCTCGCCGTCGACGATCATTCGCGCCGCCGCGATCGCCGCCCGGACCCCCTCATACGCCGCCGCCGCGACGCCCGCGCACACCGGCGTGTCGGGGTCCATTCCCGGCGCCGCGAACTCCGCCATCAGCACCGGCTCCTCCGAGCTGACCCGCGCGAGCGCCGCCAGGTAGTTCGGCTCGTGCAGTCTCGCCAGCGCCCGCTCGACCTCCTCGGTGCTTGCCTGCGCGCTCGCCGAGCGCACCCGCGGGTGTCGCGCAAGCCCCAGGCGCATCTCCGCCAGGCGCCTGTCGTGATCCTGGCCCTCCAGCCTCTCGCCGCCCCTGCTCATGATCCATGGCTGAAGCGCCCTCGTGCCAGCGCGCTGCTCGATCAACACCATCGTCCTCATGGCAACAGCAGCCGCATCCGCGGGCCGTTGACCTCAAAGCCGTTGCCGAGGTAGAACGCCTCTGTTGCCGCGAAGCTCGCAAAGCTCTCCCGCGGCAGCCCCACCTCCACACGACGCGCGTGCTTGGCGCGCGCAAGCTCGAACAGCGCGTCGAGCAGCGCCGCGCCGACCCTCTGCCCGCGCCACGCCCGCTCGACCCACAGGTCCTGGATCAGCGCGTACTCGCCCGGCACGTGAATCGCCACCTGCCAGCTTGCCGCGAGCACGCCCACGAGCTCCCCGCCGACGTCGGCCTGCGCGAGCAGCACAACCCCCGCCGACGGGCTCTCGATCACAGCCCGCGCCGCCCGCTCCATCGCCTCGGCGCCGTGCGGGGCGCCGTCCAGCTCGACCAGCAACGCGCGCACGGCGCCCGCCACCGCCTCGGCGTCCTCTGCGGCGGCCTCGCGCACAAGCCATCCTCTGGCTCGTGGGGCCACCGCGGACGCGGACGCCGCTCGCGCCGTCCCACTCGGCCCGGGCAGCGACGCTGCGGTCTTCCTCGTCGTGTTCATCTCGCCGTTCATGATGGCGCAGCCATCGCAGTCGAAGGCTCGAGTTCGATCGACCATGCCTCGCGGGCGTCGCTGCCCGTAACCGCTTGAGCGATCGCAGCCATCGGAGCGCGCGCCTTCAGGAGGATCTCGTCGAACTCCTCCTCGGGGTCGGACTGCATCACGATCGCTCCGCCCGCGCCGATCGTCGTCGCGCCCGGGCGGATCACGATCGTGCGGATCACGATCGACAGGTCGACCGTTCCGTCAACGCCGAAGTAGCCGAGCGCCCCCGAGTACACGCCGCGGGCCTCGCGCTCGATGTCGTCGATGATCTCCATCGTGCGCAGCTTCGGCGCGCCGGTCATCGACCCGCCCGGAAAGCAGGCGCGCACGCAGTCCACCGGCGAGCGACCCGCTTCGAGCACGCCCGTCACGTTCGAGATCAGCTGATGGACCGTCGCGTAGCTCTCCACGACCATCAGGCCCGGCACGCGCACGCTGTCGACCTCGCACACCCGTCCGAGATCGTTACGCAACAGATCGACGATCATCAGATGCTCGGCAAACGTCTTCTCGTCGTTCAGCAGCCCCGCGCGCGACGCATCGTCGAGCGCCGGGTCCTCATGCGCTCGCGGCGACGTCCCCTTGATCGGGCGCGCCTGCACGCGCCGGTCTCGATCGACCGACAGGAAGCGCTCCGGCGAGGAGCTGAGCACAGCGGTCTCGCCCAGCTTGAGGTACGCCGCAAACGGCGCGGGGTTGCGCCGCCGCAGCAGCCGGTAGAGCTCGAACGGCTCTGGGCTCGCATCCGTGTGGATCTGATCGGTCAAGCACACCTCATAGGACTCTCCCGCGCTCAGCGCCGCCTGGCAGCGGGCGATGTCGGCCAGGTACTGCCCGCGCCCCCTCCCGCAACGGAACGTGACGGGTCTCTCGTCGGCCTCCCGGCGATCGCCTGTCGCCGGGCCGGTGACGCTCGCCTGGCCGTTAGCGGGTTCTTCGGGAACCGCGAGTGAGGCGGCCCTCTCCTGCGACGGCGTCGCGAGCGCGTCGCGCACGAGCAGCTCGCTGTCTGCCAGCCACCGCTCGGCCTCCTGCTCGTCACCGTCGCAGACGGCCAGCAGGGTCGTGGTGCGGCGGGAATGGTCGACGGCTACGACGCGGTTGGCGAACATCAGCACCGCGTCCGGGAGATCTGAGCTGTGCACGTTCGCCGCGCCGCAGTCGGCCTTGCACTCGTAGCCGACATAGCCGACATAGCCGCCGAGCAGGCCGCGTGGGATCTCGGGCGGAGGCTCGATCGCCTGACTTTGGAGCTCGCGGTCGAGCACGTCGAAGATCGACGCTCGCTCGCTCGTCGCAGCCACGCCCGCACGATGAGAGGTGACGATCCCTCGATCGACGTCGTATTCGAGCACCGCCCGGTTCGGGCCGAGCGTCGCGCCCATGTAGGAGCGTTGCGCCAGCGGACTCGGCGCGTCCGCGCTGTCGAGCCAGAACGCGTGCTCCTCGCCGCCAAACAGGCGTTCGAACAGCAGCTCCGTCGAGGGCTCGCCCTCGAGCGAACGGACGCGCAGGCTCATCCGCGAGCCCTCCGCGCTGCGCTTGCGACATCGTTTCGGCGGCACCAGCGGCTTGTTCACACGCCCTCGCCGCGGCGGCTGACGATCGCGCGCGAGCCTGTAGAAGTTCTCCACCAGCCGGTGTCCGTGCTCGGTCGAGATCGACTCCGGGTGGAACTGCACACCCCATAGCGGGCGCTCGCGATGTTCGATGCCCATCACCACGCCATCGCCCGTCCACGCTGTCACGCAACCGTCCGGGCCGATCGGCCCGGTGACCGCAAGCGAGTGGTAGCGCACGACCGAGAAGCCCTGCGGGATGCCCTCGAACAGGCCGCTGCCGACATGCTCGACGTCGCTCAAACGCCCGTGCATCGCGGTCGGCGCAGTCGTCACCCAGCCTTTCAGCGCATGCCCGAGGCCCTGGTGGCCGAGACAGATGCCCAGCACCGGCACATCGCTCGAGCGCAAGATGTCCGAGCACACGCCGAAGTCGTGCCAACGGTCCGGCCGGCCGGGGCCCGGCGAGAGCACGATCGCGTCGAAGTCCCAGCGCGAGAGCGCTCGCCAGGAGACCATGTCGTTGTGCACGACGATCGGCTCCTCCCCGCTGACCGCCGCCAGCAGGTGAAAGACGTTGTAGGTGTAGGAGTCGTAGTTGTCCACCAGCAGCGTGCTCATCGCCCCGCCTCCAGGCCCAAGCCGCGTGCGCTGCGGTCGAGCAGCGTGTGCACGACACGTTCGACGCCGCCGCTGCGGTCGCGTTCCAAATGCCAGCGCGCCAGGTGTCTCAGATACAGCGCCAGCGGCGTCACGTCGAAGCGCTCGAGCAGCAGCCGCAGGTGGCGGCGATAGAGCTCGGATTGGACGACCGCGAAGCGATAGTCGGGGTCCTCGGCCGGCCTGTGCCCGCCGGCGGCGTCGCTGCCGCCGCGGCGCGCACGCGCTCGCACGAGATCCCAACCGAGGCTCTCGCCCTCACGCAACAGCTTCTCGGGTTCGAAGTCGACGGCCGGAATCGCCGGATACGGCAGGAAGTAGCCGAGCACGATCTGCGCAGGGATCCGTTCAGGGGAGGGGTGGGCCCGACGGACCTCGCGCATGTGCGGGTCGGCGTCGATCTGCTCGTCGAGCCGTTCGATCAGGTCATCGATCAGCAACGCTCCTTCGGCGCTCGACGCCACCGCCCGCTTCTGCCGCGAGACCATCCCGTGGAATATGTCGTGCATCGGATGCACCCCGCGGCCGTTGCCGTTCGGCTGCAGCCGGTCGAGCTCTCTCATCAACTTGTTGATGCACGTCGCATGCGAGACCCACTCCGTCCCGCACACCTGGAGCGTCGTCACGTTCTCGAGGTCGGGCGCCATCATCCAGTAGGCCACCGCGCGCAGGTGCTGCGTGCTCACGCCGTCGGCGCGCAGCAGCGGCATCTCCTGGAGATCCTCCACGTCGGTCACGTACACGACGACGCCGTCCTCACGCCGCTCGAGCCTGCCCTCGCGCAGGCCCAGCGCCGTCAGGCGGCCGGCGTCGGCAAGGAAATCCGACTCGAAGAAAACCCGGTCGAAGGAGATCCCGAGACGCGCGAGCGTCTTGCGCTGGCCCGAGATAACCCATGCGCGCGTCTTGAACCACAGCTCGAGCGCTTCTCCGTCGCCCTGCATCACGCGCTTGAGCAGCTCATCGGCGGCGTCGTCGCGAACCACCAGTTCACGGGTGAGCGAGTCTTCGGGCTCCTCTATGTCCCGCCCGTACAGGCCTCCGTCAGAAACATAGTCCGCGTAACACACGCCCACGAAGTGGTCGCTCTTCTGGTCGCTGTCGGGCCACGACTGCGCGTGGCGGCCGCTCTTGACTACGCCGGCCATCGCCTCGCCCATGCTGCGGCCCGCGTCTGAGATCAAGCTGCGGCGCTCCACCACCCCGCCCGCCTGCGCGAGCGACGCCGCCAGCGCGTTGCCCAGCGCGAGGTTGCGCAGATGCCCGACATGCAGCGCCTTCGTGGCGTTGGCGTCCCAGAACTCGACCGCGAAGCGCTGCGCGTGAGCGAGATCGGCGAGCGCCGCTTCCGCGCCGCCGCCCGCCTCGAGCGCGGCGCCCACGGTCTCGATCCAGCGATCGGCGAGGCGCACGTTGACGCGGTCGCCCCGGCGCATCACCTCGTCGACCCACGGCTCGCGCTCGAGCTGATCGAGCACGCGCAGCGAATCCGGGTCCTCCTGCCACGCGCGCTCGCGTGGCACGAGCATCACATCGAAGTGCTGGTTTGGGCGCCGTGGCGCCCGCGCCGCCCATGGCGCCTGAACACGGTCATCGCCGCCTTCGACCTGCTCGAAATAGTCAAAGAGATTGATAGTCGTGGGCATGTGTTGATGTCGCGATCTCCTATGCACCAGCCGGGGCTCGAACCCGGATCTCCAGCTCTTAAGGCTGGCCCGTTAAACCGATTACGGCACTGGTGCTCTGGACCCCCACATCGCAAGCTCAATGTCTGCGTGTCGACATAGTTTGCCTAGTCGGGCTCGAGGAGCCATGATACGACTCGCTGTGAACAACCGCATCTGCACAACGGCGCCTGCTCAGAACAACTCCGCCAGTCCGGCGGGAAGCGCGCGGAGGTGAGCCCGCTGCCCGACGGCCGCGCGACGTTGCCACCGGGGCCGGCGATGCCCAGCAGGCTGCAGGCGGTGGGTTGGGCGCTGCGCCCGCTGCCGTTCATGGCGAGCTGCAGACGTCGCTACGGAGACATCTTCACGTTGCGTGTCCGCGGCGGGCGTCCATGGGTGTTTCTGAGTGACCCCGAAGACGTCGGAAAGGTGCTCACGATCAGCCCGGAGCTCGTGCGCGCGGGCGCGGGCGAGGCCAACCCGCTGCTCGGGCCGCTGCTCGGGCCACGCTCGGTGATGCTGCTCGACGAGCCCGAGCACATGACACATCGCAAGTTCATCCTGCCCTCCTTCCACGGACAGCGGATGCGTGGGTACGGCGAGATGATGGTCGAGGTGGCGCGCGAGGAGATCGCACGCTGGCCGGTGGGCGAGCCGTTTGCGCTGTGGCCGCGCATGCAGTCGATCAGCAACGAGGTAGTCATGCGCGCGGTCTTCGGCACGACCGAGGGCGCGCACATGGATGATCTGCGGCGGCTGCTCAAGCGCCTGACCGAGTGGCTCAACGATTCTTCGCGCCTCACGCTGCTCGCGACCTTCGGCTCTGGCGTATTGACCCGCAACGCCAAGTTCCGCGAGGCGATCGCGCCCGTGGAAGCGGCCCTGCTCGAGGAGGTGCGGCGACGGCGGGCTTCTCCAGGCCGTCCGGAGGAGGAGGGCATCCTCTCCCTCCTCGAGCAGGCATACGACGAGAACGGCGCGCCGATGACCCAGCAGGAGCTGCGCGACGAACTCATCACGATGCTCTCCGACGGGCCTACCGCAACCTCGCTCGCGTGGGCCTTCGAGCGCCTGCTGCGCCACCCCGAGAAGCTCGCGCGTTTGCGCGAGGAGGTGCTCTCGGGCGACGGAGACGACGCCTACGGCGAAGCCGTCGTAAAAGAGATCCTGCGCCTGTGCCCGGCGGTTCCGTTGGTCATGCGCGGGCTCGTCGAGCCGATGCGTCTGGGCGGCTACACGATCCCCGCGGGCACCACCGTGGCACCCTGTATCTACCTCGTTCACCACCGCGAGGAGATCTACCCGCGCCCCTTCAGTTTCTCGCCCGAGCGCTTCCTCGACCGTGCGCCTGAGAACTACACCTGGCTTCCGTTCGGCAGCGGCGTGCGGCGCTGTGTCGCCGCCGCCTTCGCGCAGCTGGAGATGAAGGTCGTCATGCGCACCGTGCTCGAAGAGGTGGAGCTCGGACCGGCGTCCTCGGGCCAACAGCAGGCGATGCGCAGCTCCGTCGCTTTCGCGCCCGCAGACCAGGCGCCCGTGGTCGTCATGCGCCGCAGGCGCCGGCGGCCCGGCGACGCCCTTGGGCAGATCGAACATGCCGCCCGGGAGGGTGTCGAAGAACGCGAGCACCTCGGCGGTCTTGATCACGTCGGCATATTTCGCGTTCATGTCGCATAGATTGATGGCGTGGCTCGCCTGCGAGCGGTCGA
>Ga0209772_10000411_pt1 | contig 10820 bp, 7 predicted proteins | sample BogFormECP03_OM1_FD_188235 | JGI IMG/M metagenome (GOLD analysis project Ga0209772, IMG submission 188235) | Bog forest soil microbial communities from Calvert Island, British Columbia, Canada - ECP03_OM1 (SPAdes) (version 2) | ecosystem: Environmental > Aquatic > Freshwater > Wetlands > Bog ... | reverse complement strand
CTCGAGCCTCAGTAGGCGCCCTCCGTCGGTCGGGCGCCGCTGGCCTCGAGCTCCAGTAGGCGCCCTCCGCTGGTGGGCGCCGCTGGCCTCGAGCCTCAGTAGGCGCCCCGCCGCGTGAAGACGGCGGGGATCGTCTTCAGGAGGATCGTCAGATCGAGCGCCAGCGACCAACGCTCGAGGTAGATGAAGTCCAGGTGCACCAGCTCGTCGAAGTCGAGCTCGGAGCGGCCGGAGACCTGCCACAGCCCGGTGATGCCGGGGAGCACGAGGTAGCGCTTGCGATGCCACTCCTCGAGCATCTCGTAGTCGCGTTCGGGCAGCGGACGCGGGCCGACAAGCGACATCTCGCCGCGGAGCACGTTTACGAGCTGGGGCAGCTCGTCGAGTGAGAAGCGCCGCAGGATCCCGCCGACCCAGGTCAGGCGCGGATCCTGACGGATCTTGAACAGCGCACCCGAGGCCTCGTTCAGATCTTCCAGGTCGGCTTGGCTCTGCTCGGCGTCCGTGTGCATGGTGCGAAACTTCAGGCACGCGAACGGCCGCTGGCCGATCCCGCGGCGCATCGACTGAAACAGGATCGGGCCGCGTGAGGACAGGCGCACGGCGAGCGTGATGGCGAGCAGGAGCGGGCTGAGGACGAGCAGGAGGAGCGTCGCGCCGATGATGTCGAAGGCGCGCTTCAACGCGAAGTCGATGCCCTCGAAGACGGGCGGGCCGAGCTCGAACAGCGGCACGGACTGGCCCGGGACGAACTCCGCGCGCTGGATCAGGATCTCCATCGTGGAGGGCGCGAGCCGCACACGCACCCCGCGCTGGTGGCACTGGTCGACGAGCTCGAGCGCGTCGACCTGAGGGAATTCGGGGTCGGCGATGATGACCTCATCGACGCGCTCGCTGTCGAGCACCTGCTTCAGGTCGGCGAGCGAGCCGAGCGGACGGACCCCATTTGCCGGCAGCGGCTGCGGCGAGAGGAAGCCGACGAGCTCGACCTGGGAATGTGGCGCGTCGCTGAGCGCGTGGGCGACATCGCCGATCTGCTTGCCCCTGCCCACCAGCACCGTCCGGCGCCGATAGCCCGCGGCCCTCAGCGCGACGGCGGTGACCCACTCATAGGCCGCGCGCAGGGAGGAGACGTAGAAGACAGCGAACGCGAGCGAGCCATAGAACAGGTAGTAGCTGGAGAAGTGTTCGCCGCTGACTACCGCGAAGATGAGCGCGACGACCGCGACCTGGAATAGAGACCCGACGATCCGCGAGAGGCCGGGACGCACCGCGCGCTCGGCATACAGGCCCGAGCGCGCGAACAGCAGCGCGGTGAGCAGATAGGCAAAGGCCAGGAACTGCTTGCTGCCGTGGTAGGCGTTGGCCGTCGTGACGGTCCCGTGCACTGCTTCCTTGAGCACGAGCGCGGTGAAGATCGCGAGCGCGACGCCGGCGAAGTCCAGCGCCAGCAGCGAGACCACCCGCGACACCCGCCGCAGGGTGGCGATGCGGATCAGCAGCGAGAGCGCCGGGGGACGCTTGCGGCGAATGTCCCGGTCGGACGGCACGCGGCGCTCCGTCACCTCTGACAGCGCCGCCCTGGCGGAGCCCGATCCGGCGGGTGTCGTCGCTCGCGTGGCCGGCGCGGCCGCCGCCGAGGCCTCTGTGCGCGAGGCGGATGGCGTGGACGGTCCCGGCGAACGTGGCCCCATGGTGCTGCTCACAACACCTCAGGCTTGCACATGGAGCGGTTGGCCAGCCGACTGAACGCAATCTCCCGGCGCCCCCGAGGCCTCAAACGCGAGCCGCCGCGGAGGAGCAACTGGACGCTCGCGAGCGCTCAGTGCGAGCCGCCGCCGATGAGCAACTCGACGCCCGACTGCTCGATCGTGCGCTGCAGCCCATCTCGCAGGGAGACCTCGGGCGACCAGCCGAGCAGCTCGCGTGCGAGCGTGATGTCCGGCTTGCGCTGCTTGGGATCGTCGACCGGCAGCGCCTCATAGACGATCTCCGAGTCCGAGCCGGTGAGCTCTTTGACGGTCTCAGCCAGCTCGAGCAGCGTGAACTCGTCGGGGTTGCCCACGTTGACCGGGTTGTGGTGGCCGGACTCGGCGAGCGCGATGATGCCGCGAATGAGGTCGCTGACGTAGCAGAACGAGCGTGTCTGGCTGCCGTCGCCAAAGACGGTGATCGGCCGGTTCGCGAGCGCCTGGCGCAGGAACGTCGGGATCGCGCGACCGTCATGTGGGCGCATCCTGGAGCCGTACGTGTTGAAGATCCTGACGATCGCCGTGTCCACCCCCTGCTGGCGGTGGTAGGCCATCGTCAGCGCCTCGGCGTAGCGCTTGGCCTCGTCATACACGCCACGGGGCCCGATCGGGTTGACGTGGCCCCAGTAGGTCTCCGACTGGGGATGCTCGAGCGGATCGCCGTACACCTCGCTGGTCGACGCGATCAGGAAGCGCGCGCGCTTGGCCTTGGCCAGGCCGAGTGTGTGGTGGGTGCCGTATGAGCCCACCTTGAGGGTGTGGAGCGGCAGTCGCAGGTAGTCGATCGGCGACGCCGGAGAAGCGAGGTGGTAGACGAAGTCGATCGGCTCGTCGACGAAATAGGGCTCGATGATGTCCGCGCCGATGTGGAGGAACCGATCCGGATCGCGGATGTGCTCGATGTTCGCGAGCGATCCCGTCTCCAGATTGTCCACGCAGATCACGCGGTTGCCGCGTGCGAGCAGCTCCTCGCACAGGTGGGATCCCAGGAATCCCGCTCCCCCCGTTATCAGGCACGTGGTCATCGCGGGGAAGCTTAGTGATTCGTCGGGACTATCCTTCTCGACATGGCCGCCACCGAGGAGCACGCCGGCGGGGAGCACGCCAGCAGCGAGTACGACGGCGAGGAGAGACTGACGGTCGCCCCGATCGTCGGACCCGACGATCCGCGTCGCTTCACCGACTCGGGTATCGAGATCGCGGAGCTGTACACGGAGGCCGAGCTGCCGGAGGACCTCGACCTCGGCGAGCCCGGTCAGTTCCCGTATGCCCGCGGGGTCCACCGCGAGATGTACCGCAAACAGACGTGGACGATGCGCCAGTACGCCGGCTACGCCTCGGCGAAGGAGTCGAACGAGCGCTATCGGTATCTGCTCTCCAAGGGCTCGACCGGGCTGTCGATGGCGTTCGACCTGCCCACCCAATTGGGGCTCGACTCCGACAATCCGCGCTGCCTCGGCGAGGTCGGCCGCACGGGCGTGGCGATCGACACGATCGACGACATGCGCACGGCCTTCGACGGCATCCCGCTCGATCAGGTGTCGACGTCGATGACGATCAACGCGCCCGCCGCATGCCTGCTGCTGCTGTACGAGCTCGTCGGCGAGGAGCAGGGCGTGCCGAGCGAGCAGTTGCGCGGCACGACGCAGAACGACGTGCTCAAGGAGTACATCGCTCGCGGCAACTACATCTACCCGCCCGAGCCGACGATGAGGCTGACGACGGACCTCTTCCAATACTGCCAGGAGCGCGTGCCGAGGTGGAACACGATCTCGATCTCGGGCTATCACTTCCGCGAGAAGGGCTGCTCTGCCGTGCAGGAGGTCGCGTTCACGCTGTCGTCGGGGATCGCGTACGTGCAGGCGGCGATCGAGAAGGGCCTGTCGGTGGACGACTTCGCCCCGCGCCTGGCGTTCTTCTTCAACGGCCACAACAACGTCTTCCAGGAGGTCGCCAAGTTCCGCGCCGCGCGGCGCATGTGGGCGCACATCATGCGCGAGCGCTTCGGAGCCACCAACCCGAAGGCGACGATGCTGCGCTTCCACACGCAGACCGGCGGCGTCACGCTCACCGCCCAGCAGCCCGAGAACAACATCGTGCGGGTCGCTCTGCAGGGGTTCGCCGCCGTCTGCGGCGGAACTCAATCGCTGCACACCAACGGCTTCGACGAGGCGCTCGCGCTGCCTACCGAGCGCGCCGCCAAAATCGCGCTCCGCACCCAACAGATCCTCGCGCACGAGTCGGGTGCCACCGACACCGTCGATCCGTTCGCCGGCTCCTACTTCATCGAGGCGCTCACCGATGAGATCGAAGCGCGCGCGAACGAGCTGATCGAGAAGGTCGACGCGCTAGGCGGCTCCGTCAACGCGATCGAGTTCATCACGGGCGAGATAGACGAGTCCGCGTGGGGCTACCAGGAGCGCTACCGGGTCGGCCAGGACATCGTCGTCGGGGTCAACAAGTACGTCGAGGAGGACATCGAAGTGCCCGACCTCCTGCGCGTCGACCCGCAGTCCGAGCAGGAACAGCTTTCGCGCTTGGCAGCTTTCAAGGCGGACCGCGATCAGGCGCTCGTCGCCCAGCGCCTGGAGGAGCTGCGGGTCCTCGCCCGGGGCAGCGAGAACCTGCTGCCCGCCATCCGCCAGGCGTTGAAGGACCGCTGCTCCCTCGGCGAGGTATGCGGCGCGATGCAGGACGTGTTCGGCAAGTACGCGCCCACGTTCTGAGCGACCGTCTCGGGAGCCCGAGCTAGCCCCGACCGGCCCTTTTCCGCCGTGGGGGCGATGCCGTAGAGTCCCCGACCGTGCTCGTTGCCGTCGCGTTCTACGAAGTCGTCCTCGCGCTGCACATCATCGCCGTGGTCGTCGCCTTCGGGGCGACGTTCGCCTATCCGGTGATCCTCGGCGTGGTCGCGAGGAGCGATCCGCGCGCCCTCCCGGCGGTCTACCGGGCGATCCACGCGATCAGCCAGCGCATCATCAATCCCGGTCTGCTGGCGACCCTCGTCTTTGGCATCTACCTGGCGTCCAAGCTGCACCTGTGGAGCGCCTTCTTCGTGCAGTGGGGCCTCGCCGTGGTGATCGTGATCGGCGCCGTCGAGGGCGCCTACATCGGCCCACGCGAGAAGCGCCTTGCGACGGTGGCGGAGGCCGACGTCGCGGCGGCTGGGGCGAACGGCGAGGTCGTACAGAGCACCGAGCACCGGGCGCTCGTGCGCAGCGTAGGGACAGCCGGTGCGCTGATGGACTTGCTCGTGGTGCTCACGATCTACTTCATGGCCACCCGCACCGGCGCCTAGAAGGAGCGCCGGGCGCCGCGACGCTGTGTCCTCACTCGCGTGCGGCATCTCGTCGCGCCTTTCCTCGCTCGCCCCGCGCCTCCGCGATACGCTGAGAGCCAGATGAGCGAGGGCTACCGAATAGCTGTGGTGGGCGCCACCGGCCAGGTGGGCACGTTGATGTTGGCGCTGCTGCGCGAGCGTTCATTTCCGGCGAGCGAGATCGTGGCGTTCGCGTCCGAGCGATCGGTGGGACGCGAGCTCGAGGGCGGGCTGGTCGTCCAGGGTCTCAGTGATGAGTCGATCCAGGGCTTCGACCTCGCTCTGTTCTCAGCCGGAGGCTCCACGTCGGGCGAGTGGGCGCCGAAGTTCGCGCAGGCAGGCGCGATCGTGATCGACAACTCCTCCCGCTGGCGCATGCAGGACGATGTCCCGCTGGTTGTCGCCGAGGTCAACCCCGAGGCGCTCGCCGGCCACCACGGGATCATCGCCAACCCGAACTGCTCGACCATGCAGATGGTCGTCGCGCTGAAGCCGCTGCAAGACGCCGCCGGCATCGAGCGGCTCGTGATCAGCACCTACCAGGCCGTCTCCGGAACGGGCAAGCGGGCGGTCGACGAGCTGCTCGATCAGTCGCACGCGCTTCTTCACGAGCGTGAGATCGCGCCGCCAGACGCCTACGCGCACCAGATCGCGTTCAACGCGCTCCCACACGCCGGCTCGTTCGCCGCCGGGGACGATCACACCGACGAGGAGCGCAAGCTCATCAACGAGACCCGCAAGATCCTCGGCGACCCGAGCATTCGCGTCAGCGCCACCTGCGTGAGGGTGCCCGTCGTCAACGGCCACTCTGAGGCCGTAAACGTACAGACGCGCCTCGAGCTCTCCCCTGAGCGTGCCCGCGAGCTGCTCGCAGCGGCGGCTGGCGTGACGGTGCTGGACGACCCCGGCGCGGCGCTCTACCCCCTTGCGATCGATGCTACGGGCAAGGACGACGTGTTCGTCGGGCGCATCCGCCGCGACCCCGGCCACGAGCGGGCGCTTGACATGTGGATCGTGTCGGACAACCTGCGCAAGGGCGCCGCCACCAACGCTGTGCAGGTTGCGGAGCTGGTGTGCGAGGGCGAATTGATGCGCCCCGCGGGCACGCCGACTCACGCTTAGCTCTGTTCGCGGCAGGAGTAGCGCAAGATCGCTCGAAAGTGTCGAGCGATGATCTCCTCGGAGGTGGAGCGCACGCTGGTCAAGTCGCCGCCCGAGCTGTGGACCGAGCTGAGCGACCCAGTCGCGCTGGCCCGTCACCTCGGCGAGCTCGGCGACATCCGCATCACCCGCATCGAGCCCGAGCGCGCGGTCGAGTGGGAGGCGGGCGATACAGCCGGCACCGTAACCATCAAGCCTTCCGGCTGGGGGACCAAGGTGACGCTGACGGTGACCCGCGAGCTGGCCGCGCCAGAGCCGCCCGCGACGCCACCGGAGCCACCCCACCCCACGCCCGAGGTGCCTGACGCCGCATCCCCCCCTAGCGCCGCGGAGGGCCTAGACCTAGAGCATGTGGCTACGGCCGAGGCGATCGCCCATGAGGCCGAACCCGTCCCGCTCGCCACCTCTCAGCCGATCGAGCCGCCGGCAGATGTCGTGTCCCCGACGCGGACGAGCCGTCTCGTATCCGCCGCGAGCGTGGGCGCCGAGGAGGAAGCCGAGCCAGAAGAACCGCCTGCCGCGCCGAAGTTGACTGCTCGTCGTGGCTTCTTCGCTCGGCTGTTCCGAGCTCGTCGCTGGCGGGAGTCGGCGACTGAGGCCGAAGAGCCCGGCGAGCCCGACCCAATCGCCGAGCCTGCGACCGACCCGCAGGTAGCGAGCCCCCAGGCGCGGCCGGCTGCCCACGATGCGTTTGCCGCCGTCGCGAAGGCACTCTCGCCGCAGGCGCTCCCATCCATCGACCCGTTCGCGGCCGCCGCCGTCACGGGCGCGACTGGACCGGCGCTCGATGGGCCGACCATCTCCAGGAATCCTCGAATGGTCGAGCCTTCTCCAGAGCCTGCAGCGGTCATCTCAGCCGAGCTGAAGGCTGCCGAAGAGGCAGCCGCCGAGGAAGTGACCGCCGTACTCACGTCGGTGCTCGATCGGCTTGGCGCGGCGCACCATCGGCCGTTCTCGCGGGCCTGAGCGTCTCTTCTCGCACACCTGGGCGCCCGTTCTCGCCGACTCGAGCGGCTGCTCTCGCAGGCCGGAGTCACGGCGCGGCGGATAGGATCCGCCTCCGATGGCGGCGAGCTCACACGACCGGCAGACAGACGCCGCGCTCCTTGCGGCGTCGCGTGGCGGGCATCGCAAGCCGGCACGTCAGAAAGCCCCTGAGACTTACGAGGAGAAGCTCGCGCAGCTGCACGAGCTGCGCGACGCGGCGCTGCACTCGGCGCCCGAGGCCGAGGAGAAGCAACATGCGCGTGGCAAGTACACGGCGCGCGAGCGCGTGGAGAAGCTGCTCGATCCGGGTTCCTTCCAGGAGCTAGACACGTTCGTTCGCCACCGGACGTACGACTTCGACATGCAGAAAAACCGGCCGTGGGGCGATGCGGTGGTGACTGGCCACGGCACGATCGACGGCCGTACGGTGTGCGTGTTCAGCCAGGATTTCACCGTGTTCGGCGGCTCGCTCGGCGAGGTGATGGGCGAAAAGATGTGCAAGATCATGGACCTGGCGGCGAAGATCGGCTGCCCCGTGATCGGCATCAACGACTCAGGCGGCGCGCGCATCCAGGAGGGGGTCGTGTCGCTGGCTTCCTACGGGGACGTGTTCCTGCGCAACGTGCGCTGCTCGGGCGTGATCCCGCAGATCAGCCTCGTAATGGGGCCATGCGCGGGCGGAGCGGTGTACTCGCCTGCGATCACCGACTTCATCTTCATGGTGAAGGAGACCTCGCACATGTTCATCACGGGGCCCGACGTGATCAAGACGGTCACCGGCGAGGAGGTCGGCTTCGAGGAGCTCGGCGGGGCGATGTCGCACAACACCAAGTCGGGCGTCGCGCAGTTCGCTTCCGAGGACGAGGACGCGTGCCTGGAGGACTGCCGCTACCTGATCAGCTTCCTGCCACAGAACAACCTTCAGACGGCGCCCCGTGTACAGCCGAGCGACGACCCCGATCGCATGGACCCCGAGCTCGACCACGTCGTTCCGGACAACCCCAACAAGCCCTACGACATGCGGGGCGTGGTCGAGCTGATCGTCGACGATGGAGAGTTCTTCGAGGTACACGAACACTACGCCAAGAACATCATCTGCGGGTTCGCCCGGCTGGACGGCTTCGCTGTGGGAATCGTCGGCAACCAACCGGCCCAATTGGCTGGCGTGCTCGACATCGACGCCTCCGCAAAGGCGGCCCGCTTCGTGCGCACGTGCGACGCGTTCAACATCCCGCTGCTGACCTTCTGCGACGTGCCGGGCTTCCTCCCAGGCACCGCCCAGGAGTGGGGCGGGATCATTCGCCACGGCGCCAAGCTGCTGTATGCGTTCGCCGAGGCGACGGTGCCCAAGGTGACGATCATCACCCGGAAGGCCTACGGCGGCGCCTACGACGTGATGTCCTCCAAGCACCTGGGGGCAGACTTCAACTTCGCGTGGCCGACCTCCGAGGTCGCCGTGATGGGACCGGAGGGCGCCGTGAACATCATCTACCGGCGGGACCTCGCGGGCAGCCCCACGCCGGAGGAGCGACGCAAGAAGCTGATGGAGGACTACAAGGCGCGGTTCGCCAACCCGTACACCGCTGCTGAACGCGGGTACATCGACGATGTGATCGTCCCCCACGAGACGCGGCCGAAGCTGATCGTCGCGCTGCGAACGCTCCGGGACAAGCGCGAGCCGGGGCCGAAGCGCAAGCACGGCAACATCCCGCTGTAGCCGTTTCGGCGGATCCGAAGGGGCGCAGTTCGCCCCGCGCTCCGTCACAATGCTGCGACAGTTCGGCGAAATCGCCGGCACATGTAGCAACTATTGCGCACACCAGGAGTAAAGAGGAACATGCAACCCCCCGACGTAGTCACGCAACCTTCGGCCTCCCCCGCCCAACCTTCGGCCTCCCCGAGGCAACCTTCGACCTCCCCCAGGCAACCGCCGGCGTCCCTCAGGCGACCGTCGGCTTCCCCCGAGGAAGCGGCGGCGATCGTGGCGGCCGTGGGTCGGTTCATGCGCGCGACGGCGAAGGCGGCGAACACGGAGGCTTCAGATCCCGTCGATGGATGGCGGCGGGCGGCTCTCGTGGACGGGGTGTTGCGCGACCAGCGGGACGATTCTGCCGACCCCTGGATAAATACCTAAAAGCCGCTAGGCTTTAGCGCAATAGACGCTCGGAAGATCGCGGCAGGCGGCGGACAGCAGCGCTTGTAACGACGAAAGCAGCCCGGACCACGGTCCGGAGCAGGAGGTTTCGCAGATGGAGCCAGTTTCGATTCCCGCCCAGCGCGGCACGCTCGAGGACCCGGAGGTCCTGCAGAACGTGCCTGGGCATGTGATCCCGATCTTGCAGCGGGAGTACGACGACTTCAAGACCGAGGCCACGAAATTCCTCGCGGGCGAGATGCCTGAAGACGAGTTCATCAAGTTCCGCCTCAAGCAGGGCGTGTACGGCCAGCGCCAGCCGGACGTGCAGATGATCCGCGTGAAGCTGCCGTTCGGCGGGATCACGCCGGAGCAGATGGACAAGTTCGCAGACGTGGTCGAGAAGTACGTGCCGTTGAACAAGGGCCACATCACGACCCGCCAGAACATCCAGATGCACCACATCCCGCTGCCGGAGACCGAGAAGGCGATCCGTGAGCTGGGCGAGGCGGGACTGTCGAGTCGCGAGGGTTGCGGGAACACGGTGAGAAACGTCACCGGCGATCCGTGGGCTGGCGTGGCGAAGGACGAGCTGTTCGACCTCACGCCGTACGCGGGCGCGTACGTGCGGTACTTCGTACGCCACCCGACCACGCAGGCGATGCCGCGGAAGATCAAGACGGCGTTCGACGCGAGCGCGGAGGGCAGGGCGATCAGCGAAATACACGACATCGCGTTCCGTGCGCGCGAACGTCCGTCAGAGGACCCCGATCGCCCGGAGCCGGTGCGCGGGGTGCAGATGCTGGTCGGCGGAGGGACGTCGATCATGCCGCGTGTCGCGCCGGCGTTGTACGAGTTCGTGGAGCTGGACAACGGCGACTACCTGAAGATCGCAGAGGCGGTGTTCAGGATCTTCGACCGCCAGGAGTGGCTGCGAACCAACCGGGCACGGGCGCGGATCAAGGTGTTCGTGGACAAGTACGGCATCGACGAGCTGCGCAAGCAGGTCGAGGAGGAGCTGGAGGGCGACTGGGTGGGCGAACGCGACTTCTCGATCGAGCACCGCCTGTTCGTGGACGACGAGCGCGAGAGCGCGCCGGCGCCGCCGCAGAGCTACGGCACGCCCAACGGCGATGTGTCGGACTTCGAGCGCTTCCGCCGGGCGAACGTGCGCGAGCAGAAGCAGGAGGGCTTCGTGACGGTCGAGGCGAAGATCATCCGCGGCGACCTCACGCCCGAGCAGTTCAGGGGCCTGGCGGCGATCATGCGCAAGTACGCGGGCGGCTATGCGCGCACGACGGTGCAGCAGAACTTCGTGCTGCGGTGGGTACGCGAGGAGACCGTGTACGACGTGTGGCGGGCGCTTTCAGAGCTGGGGCTGGGCGACGCGGGCTCGCGCGAGATAAACGACGTGGTGTCATGCCCGGGGACGGACTCGTGCAAGCTCGGGATCACGAGCTCGATGGGG
>Ga0209772_10000410_pt1 | contig 10836 bp, 6 predicted proteins | sample BogFormECP03_OM1_FD_188235 | JGI IMG/M metagenome (GOLD analysis project Ga0209772, IMG submission 188235) | Bog forest soil microbial communities from Calvert Island, British Columbia, Canada - ECP03_OM1 (SPAdes) (version 2) | ecosystem: Environmental > Aquatic > Freshwater > Wetlands > Bog ... | reverse complement strand
TGGGACTGCTCGGCGGCATCGCGCTTGCGCCCGCGCTCGACCAGCTGTTCAAGGCCTTCGGCGCCGACCTCCCCGACAGCGGCACGGTGGTCGAGACGCGCACGATCGTCGTCTCGCTGCTCGTCGGCACGATCGTGACCGTGCTGGCGGGCCTCCCGCCGGCGCTGCGAGCGACGCGCGTGCCTCCGCTGGCGGCGATGCGCGAGGGCGTCGAGATCCCACCCCGCCAGGCGATCACGCGGGGCCGCTACGCCCTGCCGGTGCTGGCGGCGCTGATCGTGGTGCGCCTGATCGTCGCGGTCCTCCAGGGCGATGGGGTGGCGACGGTTGCGATCGTGGTGGCCCTCGGAGTGGTGCTGTTGCTCGTGCGCCTGCGCCAGCGAGCCCGCGGGCGACGCTACCGCCTGACCCGCGCGCTCGCCCGCGGCATTGGAGCGCTCGTAGCGTGGCGGGGGATCACGGGGCGCCTGGCGCGGGAGAACGCGATTCGCCAGCCGGGCCGCACGCTCGTCACCGCGGCGGCGCTGACGGTCGGTCTCGCCCTCGTCACGTTCGTGGCCGTCCTCGCCGACGGCACCAAGGCGACGATCGACCAGGCGGTGAGCCGCTCGTTTGCGGGCAACCTGATCGTGGAGAGCTCCTCGGCCAACAACGAACAGGGCATACCAGCGCTCGTCGCGCCGGCGCTACGCCATGTCCCAGGCGTCGCGATCGTCACGCCGATCGCCTTCACGACGGGGCGCCTGCACGGCAGCTCGGACAACGCGTCGATCACCGCGATCGAACCGAGCACCTTCGTGCGCACGTACAGGGTGGAATGGAAGCAGGGATCGAACGCAAGCCTGCTGGCGCTGGGCGACAGCGGCGCGGTCCTCACAAAGGGCTATGCGAGCGCGCACCACCTGAAGGTCGGCGAGAGGATCTCCGTGCTCACGCCCACGGCCCGACACGTGTCGCTGATGGTTCGGGGCATCGCGGATGACAACGCGCGGCTGCTCGGCAACATCACGATTACGCTGCCACTCGCGCGAACCGCCTTCGGGCAGCGCGAAGACGCCCTCAACTTCGTCTCCTACGAGCCCGGCTTCAGCAACGCCCAGGTCCAGCCAGCGGTAGACCGGCTGCTCGCGAGCTCCTTCCCGCAGGCTCGCTCGCGAACGGCCGCCCAGTTCAAGCAGGATCAGGCAAATCAGATCAACACGCTGCTCGCTCTCATCTACGTGCTGCTCGCGCTCTCAGTGATCGTGTCGCTGTTCGGGATCGTCAACACGCTGATCCTCTCCATCTACGAGCGCACGCGCGAGCTGGGGATGCTGCGAGCGATCGGCACCTCGCGCGCGCAGGTGCGCCAGATGATTCGCTATGAGTCGGTGATCACCGCGCTGATCGGTGGCGTCTTCGGCTTGGTCATCGGCGTCGTCGGCGCGATCCTCGTCACGACCTTCACGCTTTCGGGCTCGGGCTACGTGCAGTCGATCCCCGTGGGCACGCTGATCGTGCTGCTGCTAGTCGCAGCCCTCGCCGGTGTGATCGCCGCGCAGCTGCCTGCCCGTCGCGCAGCTCGCCTTGACTTGCTCCAGGCGCTCAGCGGCGAGTAGGGGGCGCTCAGCGGCGAGTGGGGGGCGTTCAGCGGCGAGTAGGGGGCGCTCAGCGGCCAGTGGGGGGCGCTCAGCGGCGAGTAGGCAGAATTCGCGAGGCAAGAGGACGCGCACCTCCGGCGCTCGTCGTCCTAGAGGAGCGATCGCTAATGGGCGCTGTACTCGTCCCCCGACGCTAGCGCGACTTCAAACGTGCCAGAGTAGCCGCCTTCGCGACCGCCAAATAAAAGCATTTTGTTGGTCGCGACGCAGATGAAGTTGTGCTTTTTGTTTTCTTCCGTCGGATTGACGATTTCACAGATCTCTACGCCTTCGATGTTGTAGCTTCCTTCGGCGGTTTCTCCTGAGCCGGATGGAAGTTCACAATTTTCGCCGACGCCCGTGCCTTTCAATTCGACTTTGGCGAAGATTGCGCCGGTTTCTGGACGCCATTCGTCAGCAACGGAGCCTCCCACGGTAGCTAGGAGATCTTTGACGTTCCACGTGAAGGGTTCTTTCACTTCACAATGAGACATGAGTTCTTGCGGTTTCCCGGTTTCGGTCTTCTTCATGAAGCAAACCGCGAATTTGATCTTCAGCTTGGATTCTCCGGCTTTTTCAAGGGTGCCTTCTTCCAGTTTCGTCGCGGTGCAAGTTATTTCTATGGGCACGCCGTTGATCGTCCCCTTCAGTTTGCTGGACAGGAGGATTGACGCGAGTTTCTGATTTTCGCTGGCAGCTTTGAGTTCTTTTTTTTCGACAAAGAATGAGTGGGCGCCGGCGACGCCGGGAAGCACGGCGCCCAGCGCAATAGCACTCCCAATCGCCACTACGATCGTCCTCAGCCGCAGCATCTGCCCATCCCCTCAGCTCGTTGTCGTGTCTAGATCTCCATGACTGCCCTGTGCAGGGCAATCGTAAGAGCGAGAACGCCGTCGGAGCCTTCGATTGCGGCGTCAGCAGCCGCAATCGCCCGAACGACGGGCGATCTCGGCGCATGAGCTTGGAGTGGGTGTTTCCCTCTCGAGCATGTGCGCCGCTTCCGAGGAGCCGACGTCCGGCCGGAGCGCGATCGAAGCCCGATCGCTTCAGCCCCGCCTCTTTTAGGGGGTCGTTTGGGCTCAGCCGTCGGCGCCGCACATAGCTAAGCTCCCGACGATGGCCACCCGCGCCCCCGCCGAGCCGACCGAGGAGGACCCGGAGCTGCAGCAGACGGCTTGGGACCTCGAACCGCTCGTCGACGGGGAAGGCAAGGAGGGGGTGGAGCGTCGCCTGGCCGAGGCGCTCGTGCGCGCCGAGGCGTTCGCCGCGCGCTACGCGGGCAAGCTCGACGGGCTGGACGAGGAGGACCCAGCCGGCTTGCGCGTGGCGATGAACGAGCTCGCGGCGATCTATGAGCTGATCGCTCGCGGCGGCTACTACGCCGCCCTGCGCTTCTCGACCGATACCGTCGACCCCGCCAACGGCGCGCTGCTGCAGTGGGTGCAGGAGCAGGAGACGGCGATTCAGACGACGCTGCTGTTCTTCGAGCTCGAGTGGGCCGCGCTCCCGGAGGAGCGTGCGGAGGAGCTGCTCGCGGGCGAGGGACTCGACTTCTGTAGGCACCATCTGCGCAACGTGCGCCGCTATCGCGACCATCTGCTCTCAGAGCCCGAGGAGAAGATCCTCGCCGAGAAGTCTCTGACCGGGTCCAGCGCATGGACGCGCCTGTTCGAGGAGCTCAGCTCGGCGATCGAGGTCGAGCTGCCAGCTGGCGATGAGAGCGATGGCGAGAACGGCGAGAAGGTCGCCCTCGACGTCGCGCTCAGCCGTCTGTCGCTCGCCGATCGCGAGGTGCGTCGCGCTACGGCGGAGGCGGTCACCGCCGCGCTCGCGCCGGGGCTGCGCACGCGCGCGTTCCTGTTCAACACGCTGCTCGCCGACAAGGCCACCGACGATCGTCTGCGCCACTATCCCAGCTGGATCGCCGCGCGCAACCTCTCAAACGAGGCCAGCGACGAGTCGGTGCAGGCGCTGATCGATGCGGTGCGCGGCCGCTACGAGATCGCCCGTCGGTGGTATCGATTGAAGGCCAAGCTCCTGGGCGTCGAGCGTCTGGCCGACTACGACCGGATGGCGTCGGTGAGCGAGGATCAGGTCAGCTTCCCCTTCGCGCATGCACGCGAGATCGTGCTCGATTGCTATTCCTCCTTCTCGCCCGAGCTCGGCACGGTCGTCAAGCGGTTCTTCGACGAGCGTCGCATCGACGCGCCGATACGACCGGGTAAGCGCGGAGGGGCGTTCTGCGCGGCGGCGGTGCCATCGGTCTTTCCATATGTGCTGCTCAACTACACCTCGCGCAGGCGCGACGTGCTCACGCTGGCCCACGAGCTCGGCCACGGCGTCCACTTCGCGCTCGCGGCCCGGCAGGGGGTCTTCCATCAGAGCACCCCGCTCACGCTCGCTGAGACCGCTTCGGTGTTCGGCGAGACGATCGTGTTCTCACGGCTGCTGGAGGAGGACTCGGCGCCCGCCTCGCGCTTGGCCCTGCTCGCTGAGAACCTCGAGGACACGATCGCGACGGTCTTCCGCCAAGTCGCGATGAACCACTTCGAGGACCTCGTCCACACCGCCAGACGCGAGCAGGGCGAGCTCTCGGTGGAGCGTTTTGGCGAGCTGTGGGCAGAGAGTCAGGCAGAGATGCTCGGCGACTCGGTCGAGGTGACCGACGGCTACCGCTCGTGGTGGTCCTACATACCCCACTTCATCAACAGCCCCGGTTACGTCTACGCGTACGCTTACGGGCAACTGCTCGCCTTGTCGGTGTATGAGCGCTACGAGCAGACCGGCCCCGAGCTCGTGCCCCGCTACCTGGATCTGTTGGCTGCCGGGGGCTCAAAAAGCCCCGAGGAGCTCGGCGCGATCGTCGGCGTCGACCTCGCCGACCCCGGCTTCTGGGACGCCGGTCTCGATCTCGTCGAGCGCCAGCTGCAGGAAGCCGAAGCGGCCGCGCAGGCCTCTGGGCGCCTGTAGCTCAGGGAACCGCTCGAACACCTCAGGCGGCCGCAGCGCCTTCAGAGGAGCTTGAAGCCTGAGGCAGCCGGAGTGTGCTCAGAACAGTCCGAAGACCCCGCCCGCCTGGTGGACGAGGTCGAACAGCGGCTGGGGGACGATGCCGAAGAAGATCGTGGCCGCGCCGGCGAGCACCGCGACGAGGACGACCTCGGGCTGCAGGCCGTGCGATGGCTCGGCGTCCAGCTCGGGAGACCCGCCCGCCAGGACAGGCAGGGCCCCGGGCGCGGGTCCGGGGGGGCCCATCGGGGGAGGCGTGCGATCGGCTGGCGTCTCGCCGGCGGGCGATTCGCGCATCCACATCGCCGCGATCACCGGCAGGTAGTAGCCGAGTGAGATCATCGAGCCGATCACGATCGCCACGCCCAGCCACGTGTACCCGCCCGACACGGCTGCGTCGATCAAGTAGAACTTGCCGATGAACCCGGCCGTCGCGGGTATGCCGGCGAGCGCGAGCATCGAGATCGTCATCGGCCAGGCCAGCCAGGGGCGCTCACGTCCGAGCCCGGCCACCGCGTCGATCCCGTCGCCCAGGCCCGTTTCGCGCTCGCGCGCGACGATCACGGCGAAGGACGCCATGTTCATGAACAGGTACACGATCAGGTAGAAGGTGGTCGCCGCGACGCCGAGCTGAGTGGCCACGACCACCCCCGCGAGCATGTAGCCGGCCTGCCCGACCGAGGAGTAGGCGAGCATGCGCTTCAGCGAGGACTGCCCGAGGGCGCCGACATTGCCGACGAGGATCGTGATCGTCGCGAGCACCGCTACCGCCGGGCCCCAACTGCCGTGGGCGTCGATCAGGGCGACGTCGAAGAAGCGCAGGAAGACGCCGAGAGCGGCGACCTTCGTGGTTACCGCCATGAAGGCCGTCACCGGCGTCGGCGCGCCCTCATACACGTCAGGCGTCCACTGGTGAAAGGGCGCCACCGAGGCCTTGAAGCAGAGGCCGGCCACGCACAACGCGATCCCGGTCAACGTCAGTGGGTCGGTCGCCAGGCTGGCGTGGGAGAGCGAGCTCGCGATTGCGCCGAAGTCGGTCGCGCCGGTCGCGCCGTAGATCATCGCAAGGCCATACAGCAGCGTCGCCGAGCCCACCGACCCGACGATCAGGTACTTCAGGCCGGACTCGAGCGAATGCTCGCGGCGCATTTCGGTCGCGCACAGGACATACAGCGGGATCGACAGGAGCTCCAGGCCGATGAACAGGGCGACCGTGTTCTCGGCGCTTGCCAGGATGGACATGCCGGCGATCGAGGTCAACAGCAGCGCGTGGAACTCCCCATGGGCGGCTTCGCGCGCCGCCAGCGAGCGCCATGCGAGCAGCACGGTGCAGGCGCCGCCGGCGATCAGGATCAGGTTCAGAGCGAGCGAGAGGTCGTCGATCCGCAGCGCCCCGGAGACGATCGACTTCTGCGCGTTCCATTGCCAGATGGTCAGCCCGAGCGCCGCGCCGAGCGCCGCGAGGCTGAGCGCAGGCACGACCTGGGCTCGAATCCAGCGCGAACCGAGCAGGCCGACGAGCAGCGCGAGCGTAGCCCCGCCGAGCAGCGCGATCAGCGGGGAGAGCCCGGCAAAGTCGACATGCGGGCCTTTGAGATGAGCGGTCGCCAGCGGCGTCATCACGAACGTCATTTCAGCCTCGACTCATACGAGCAGACCACATGCGTGCCCGCTCGACGACAGTTCGTCGGCGGGTTGGCGACGTCGGGCGGCCGTGCCGACGCGAGGGAAATCGGCGTCGCGGAGCCGACGGCGGCGAGAGATCCGACACGCGCGTTCACCTCGGCGCGGACGACGGCGCTCTTCACCGACGCTTCGCTGCGGTGCAGCGCGAGCTGCGGATACAGGGCGAGGAACAGGATCACGGCGATCACGGGGGTCAATACGGCTCCGTCACGAAGGGATATCTCGCGCGAATGCACGCCCTTGCCGACGCGGTCGTGCATCGCGCCGATGAACAGCCTGAGCGCGTAAACGCTCGCCATCACCACCCCGCTGAAGGCGATGATCGCGATCACGAGCTTCGCTTTGAAGACGCCGAGCAGGATCAGGAACTCGCCGACGAAGTTAGAGGAGCCGGGCATCGCGAGCGTGGCGAGCGCGACGATCAGGAACATCGACGCGAGCACCGGTGCGCGGAAGGCGATCCCGCCCATGTCGCGGATGTCCTCCGAGCCGCCCGCGCGTTGGGCGAGCAGGCCGACGATGAACAGCAGCGGCGCTACTACGAGCCCGTGGTTGACCATCTGCAGCAGCGCGCCCTGTGCGCCCTGTGAGTTCAGCGCGAAGATGCCGAGCGTGATGAACCCGAGTTGGGCCACCGAGGAATATCCGGCGATCAGGCGCGCGTCTCTCTGGCTGAACGCCTGCAGGGAGCCGTAGATGATCGACGCGAGACCGATCAGCAGCATCAGCGTCTGGAAGTGCGCGGCGGCCCGTGGGAACAGCGGCAGCACGATCGCCAAGAAGCCGTATGCGCCGACCTTCGAGAGGATGCCCGAGAAGACCATCAGGACCTCGATCGGCATCGCTCGGTAGCCGTCGGGCATCCAGCCGTGTAGCGGGAAGGCCGGCATCTTGACCAGGAAGGCGGCGGCGAAGAACAGGAAGATCCACTCCTGAGATCCGGTGCTGAGCGGTAGCGCCTGCAGTGAGGAGAGCACGAAGGTGATGTGCCCGCCGCCCCGCTGGGCCGCAAGCACGCCGGTAGCGATCGCCGCGGCGAGCATCAAGAGCGAGCCGACGAGCGTGTAGATGACGAGCTTGATCGTCGCTTTCACACGCGCGGGCTCCCGGCCCCATCCTCCGGTGAGGAAGTAGAAGGGGATCAGCATCAGGTCGAAGAACGCGACGAACAGCGCGAGGTCCTGGGCCGCGAAGGCGCCGAGCACGGCCGACTCGGCGAGCATGAAGTGGAAGTAGAAGAGCCGCGGGCGCTCGGGCGGGGGCGATCCCGAGCGCAGGTTGGTGGCGAGCGTGGCGACGGCGAACAGCAGCGTGGTCAGCCCGATCAGGAACACGTTCAGCCCTGTGATCGCGAGCTTGTAGTGGATGCCCAGCTCGGCGATCCACACGACGTCGGTGACGTGTTGCAGGTGGGGGCCGGCGGCCTTGTAGTCGGCGATGTACCCGATCGCGAGCGCCAGCGCGACGAGCGAGCCGAACAGCGCCAGGGCGCCGGGGACGCGTTCGCGGCCGTCCTTTGACAGACGCGCTGGGAGCAGCGCGCCGAGCAGGCCGCAGGCGGCGGGCAGCCATATGAGGATCGAGAGCGCTGGCATCAGGACTGGAGCAGGAAGTAGAAGCCGACGCCAGTGACCCCGAGGATCAGCAGCGCCGCGTAGTAGCGGACGAACCCGCTCTGAGCGGCCCGCACGGCCGCCGATCCGGCGCGCACCAGTCCCGTGGTGCCGCCGATCAGCGTGTCCTCGACGAACAGGCGCTCGAACGTGTCGCGGGCGAAGCGTCCCATCGCGGCGACCGGCTTGACGATCAGCGCGTCGATCAGCTCGTCGAAGTACCACTTGTTGACGAACAGCGTGTACAGGCCGCGGCCCAGCGCCGTGCGCGTGCGGATCGCCGTGGCGGTTCCGGGGCGGGCGACCCAGATGCGATGCGCGAGCGCGATTCCCAACAGCGCGAGCACGGTGCCGAGTCCCAGCCCGAACACGAGCAGGCCGTTGCGCGCATGCGGTTCATACAGTTTTGAGGTTGCGAAGGTCGGGCGCAGGAAGTCGTCGATCACGAAGTCGACTTTCGGGATCTGCAAGAGGCCCGCGCCGACCGCCCCGATCGCGAGCACGCTCATCGCTGCCTTCATCGGCAAAGCGCGCTCTGCGATCGCATGGGTGGGGCCGGGGAAGCCGACGTCGAGGTCCTCCTCTTCGCCGTTGGCGGGGTTGCGCGGCACATCGGCGTGGTGGAGATGGCCTGCTTCCAGCTCGCGCGCCTCCGAGACGGGCTCGCCATGGAAGGCGCGGAAGATCATGCGGAAGGTGTAGATCGCCGTCAGAAACGCGCCCAGGTAGCCGATCACATACAGGGCCCAATGCCAGCCGCCACGCTCGCCGGTCACGAGCAGGACCTCGTCCTTGGAGAAGAAGCCGGCGAACGGCGGCATGCCCGACAGCGACAGGCCGCCGATGATGAAGCAGGCGTAGGTGAAGGGCAGCGCCTTGCGGAAGCCGCCCATCTTGTTCAGCGACTGCTCGCCGCCCATCGCGCCGATGATCGACCCTGCGCCCATGAACAGCAGCGCCTTGAAGAACGCGTGCGTCATCAGGTGGAACAGGCCCGCGGCGTATGCGCCGACGGACACGCCCATGATCATGTAGCCGATCTGGGACATCGTCGAGTAAGCGATCACGCGCTTGATGTCGGTCTGGGCGAGGCCGATCGTCCCGGCGATCAAGAGCGTCAGTGCCCCGACGCACGCGCCCACGTCCTGCGCCGCGGGCGCCAGCTCGAACAGCGGGTGCATGCGCGCGATCAGGTACACGCCAGCGGTGACCATCGTGGCGGCGTGGATCAAGGCGCTCACGGGCGTGGGCCCTTCCATGGCGTCGGGCAGCCACGTGTGCAGCGGGATCTGGGCGGACTTGGCGAAGGCTCCCACCAGCAGCAGCACGCAGGCGGCGACGAGGTCGCCGCTGTTGCTGCCAGGGCCGAACGCGCCGGCTTCGGTTGCGTGGAAGACCTTCAGGAATTCGAGCGAGCCGGTGTGCTTGAAGATGAAGTACGTGCCGAGTACGAGCCCCACGTCGCCGACGACGTTGATGACGAACGCCTTGATGCCTGCGCTCGTAGCGGTGGTGCGTCGATACCAGAAGGAGATCAGCAGATAGGAGGCCGCGCCGACGAACGCCCACCCGACGATCAGCAACAGGAAGTTGCTGGCGAGCACGAGCAGGAGCATCGAGAAGACGAAGAAGTTCAGATAGGAGAAGAAGCGGACGAAGCCGCGGTCGCCCTCCATGTAGGAGATCGAGTAGAGGTGGATCAGCGTGGAGACGCCGCTGACGATGAGGATCATGAACACCGATAGGGGGTCCACGAGGATCGACATCCGCGCGTCGATACCGACTGTGGAGGCGTAGTTCCATAGCGAGGAGACGAGCTCGCGGTGCTCGGGCACGTTTTTCTGGAGCGCGATCAGCGCGCCGAGGGCTGCGAGGAAGGAGAGGAAGATCGCGCCCGTTCCCAACCACCCGGCCGAGCGCCCCGGCAGGCGTCGATAGCCAAACGCGCTGAGGAGCGTTCCCGCCAGCGGGAACGCGAGCACCAGCCAACCCCACGTCGTAGCGGCCATCAGCCTTGGAGCTCCCGTAGCTCATCGACGTCAATGGGCAGTTCGCGCCGATAGATCGCGACGATCATCCCCAGCCCGATGCAGACCTCGCAGGCGGCGACCGTCATCACGACGAGAGCGAGGATCTGCCCGTCGCCGTTGCCCCACATGCGCGAGAAGGCGATCAGCGCGAGGTTTCCGCCGTTCAGCATCAACTCCAGGCAGAGCAGCACCACGAGGGGGTTGCGGCGCGTGATCACCCCGACCGCTCCGAGCGAGAAGACGATCGCGGATACCGCCAGGTACCACGCGATGCTCACGGGGACTGCCTTCCGACGCCCACGCCCTCCGCCATCGTGCCCGTCTCACGTGGGCGTAGGAGCGCGATTGGCCCGAGCTCCTCGCGGGCGCCCTCCTCCTCGTCGAGGCCGCCCCTGCGGCGGGCGAGCACGACTCCGCCGACGGCGGCGATCAGCAGCAGAAAGGAGGCGAGCTCGAAAGCAAGCAGAAACCGTGTGAGCAGCAGCTTGCCGATGTAGGCGGGCGTGCCGAACGTCTGCGGCCCCGGGCTGTAGCCGGCGCCGTAGCCGTTGATCGTCTCCAGGCCGGTGCCGAGCAGCGCGATCAGCAGCTCGATGAGCAGCGCCCCGCCGACGAGCACCCCGGCACCAGGGGCGTCCGGCACGAACGACAGCCGACCGCTGACACGCGCCTCTCCGGCGTCGCCCTCGCGGACAGCCGTGGGAGCGGACGGGCGCGCCAGCCCGTGTGCCGGGTCGAGTGTCCACTCATCGGAGACGTCGCTGGGCGGGCTCGCCGGCAGGTAGGCGGCACGCTTGGCGCCGGTGGCGAGCTCCTCGAGGAGGTCCTTCGGTGCGCCTGGGGAGTCGTTCAGGATCGCTGTCGCAGGCAGGTGGCCAA
>Ga0209772_10000409_pt1 | contig 10871 bp, 7 predicted proteins | sample BogFormECP03_OM1_FD_188235 | JGI IMG/M metagenome (GOLD analysis project Ga0209772, IMG submission 188235) | Bog forest soil microbial communities from Calvert Island, British Columbia, Canada - ECP03_OM1 (SPAdes) (version 2) | ecosystem: Environmental > Aquatic > Freshwater > Wetlands > Bog ... | reverse complement strand
GGAGTGGACGCGCGAGCGCTTCGCGATTTAGATGAAAAGAGATCAGGAGGGTTCGCGCGATGCCAAAGCATCCAATTCGATTCGGAATTCAAACCGGCCAGCAGCTGGTCGAGTGGAAAGACCTGAAAGAGTTGTGGCGCAATGCCGACGCTTGGGGCTACGACTCGCTGTGGAGCTTCGATCACTTCTATCCAATCTTCGTTCCCGACACGACCGGCCCGTGCCTCGAAGGATGGACCACGCTCACCGCGCTCAGCCAGCAGACCAAACGCGCGCGCATCGGCGCGATGGTCAATGGCAACACCTACCGCAACCCATGCATCACGGCGAAGATGGCGGCGACGCTCGACCACGTCAGCGACGGGCGCCTCAACCTGGGTCTCGGCGCGGGATGGTTCGAGCTCGAGCATCGCAGTTTCGGTATCGACTTCAAAACAATTCCCGGACGGCTGCAGGCGCTCGACGAGTCGCTGCAGATCATCAAGGGGATGTTCGAGCAGGAAAAAATGACCTTGCACGGGCGTCACTACAACGTGACCGACGCGGTATGCAGTCCCAAGCCGCTGCAGAAGCCGCATCCACCGATAATGATTGGCGGCCAGGGACAGCGCGTCCTGCTGAAAATCGTCGCCAAGCACGCCGACATGTGGAACGTTCCTGGCGCGAGCGCCGAGCGATACGCCGATCTGCTGAAGGTAATCGAGCGGCATGGCGATACCGTCGGCCGCGACACCGATCAGATTGAAAAGACGATCATGATGGGCCTGTGTTACCGGGCGCCGGCGGAGCGTGAACAGGCTGCGCTCGCGCGCGCCGCTGCGATGGGCGCTTCAGCCGATCAAGCGCGGCGGCAGATAATGATCGGTTCGCGGGAAGAATGCCTGGAGACGATCGATCGCTACGTCAAAGTGGGCGTGACGCACTTCATCTTCACGCTGCCGCGGCCTTTCTTTCAGGACGAAGTCCAGCGCTTCGCCGAAGACGTAATTCCCGCCGTGCGAGCGAATTAGCGCGCGGTTATCAAGACGCAATCGGCGGCGGCGGCATGGGCAAGGTCGAAGGTCGCCGCGATTCGAGCAAATGCGCCCGAGTCGAGGTCGCGCTCCAGCACGGCTAATCCCCGCGCAATTCCTGCCGCCGCCAGCCGCCGAAATCCTGAGGTCGATGCGCGGAAAGCGGGATCGAACAGCAGACGAGGCTGCGTGCGCGCCGCTTCGAAAGTAAGATCGCCGCGGCCGGAGTAAAAGATCTTCGCCACCGCGACGCGGGAAAACCCCGCCTGAAACATCGCCGTGATCAGGCTGCCGAGCGTCGGATGAAGCGGCAGCAATACATCATCAATCTCGGGAAAATAATGGCGATACCAGAGCGTCTCGAGATTCTCGCGAACCACGGCCTGCAGCACGGCGCCGACGCGCGCGACGCGTCTGAACTCGGCGAGAGCGGCCGGAAGATCGCTGAGATGGTGCAGAGCGTTGACTGCGACGATCGCGTCCACCGAGCGCGTGCGCAGCGGAATCGACGATGCGTCGGACAGAATCCAATGCGCCGAGGTCTTGTCGGCGCCAATTTCAATCATCGCGGGCGAGCGATCGAGCGCTACTACCGACAGGCCGTGCTCGGTCAACGCGCCGGTGTAATTGCCGGTACCAGCGCCGATTTCGAGGACCGATTGTGCGTGCAAGGACCGCAGTCCTGCGACCATCGCGTCGGCGATCGCAGGCTCGACGCATCGCGATTTGTCATAGCCGGAGGCAACCTGGCCGTAGTTGATGGAGGTCGGTACTGGCATGACGGGCGCCTCGACGATGTGCTCAAACAGACGATGCGCCCGCGGCAGGTATGAGGCAAACGGACCGCCGCCGACGATATTCCGAACCGGCGCCCGATAAACATTGCTAAGGAGCTGAGCGGAGTCTTTCTCGCCAGCCTAACCTTCGCTAATCTGCTATTCCCTGTCAGCGAGCACGCGACGGAGAGCCACCCTAGCTCAGTTGGTAGAGCAGCTGATTCGTAATCAGCAGGTCGTCGGTTCGAATCCGACGGGTGGCTCCAGCAGATTTCACAGCTTCAACGATTTTTACCTCCTAACCGTCGAAAAGAGAAGCGCGTTAGTTCTCGCCGGGAATGACGGGAGACTGAGCTATGACTCTCCGCCGCAACCGCGAGGATCTGTGTTTTCCATTTTCAATCTCCCGCGAAGACGCCGCGTTCAGTTTCTGAAGTTTCGGCGGTAGGTGAGATAGCTCGCGCGGCATTCGCCACCGAGCTTTTCTCCGGTGCGGCGCGACGGCCAGTTGTCGTCGAGCACCAGCGTATAACTGAGCCAGGTGGCACCGCGGCGGATGAGCTCGAGGTATGAGTACGACGCCATAGCGAGGTTGATCCCCCTGCCGCGATAGGCATCACGGACGCCGATCCCGAGAACGTTGAGCCGCTCGGAATCCTGGACAGTTCGAGGCGGTATCACGACCGCGCCGCTCGTGGATTCAGCGATAACAAAGAGCGCACCGACGGGATCGGACCCGTGATAAGCGATGAGGGAGAGTTCGTTGATGCCGAGAGGAGCGAAACTGGAGAGTGTCTCCGCGTATTGAGTTTCGCTGGTCGGCGCGTAGCCCCAGTGATTTCGGAAAGTGTCGTTGAAGGTGTCAGTAAACTCGGGAATACGGCGCCTCTCCGGAACTTCACCGACCGGAACAATCTCAAATCCTCCCCGTCGAGCAGCTTCGACCGCGCTCTCGTAACGCGCAGTCAGCTCAGGTGTCACCCGAATCTTGTAGTCGACCCATCCGCGCTCCGTCTCGAAGCCGGCATCCTTCAGCAGGCGGTGGTAATACGGCGGATTGTGACGCAACAAGATCGGCGGCAGCGATTCGTAGTCGTGCGACGACGAATGGCGAATCTGTCGTGCCGAGGCAGCCCGCGCGCGCCGCTTCCGCACCTTGGCGCTGGAGCCACTCGCACGCGGCGTCCATCAGCAATCTTACCGCCTCGCGGCTTCCGGGCATCGCCTCAAACGAGATGACGTGACCGAGGCGTTCGTTCCAATGACGGTTGTAGCGCGTGTCGAGGACGGCGACTGTGCGGGCGACGATATCGGCACCGTCGCGCACGACGATCGGGCGGAAAGTGCGATCTTCACTGCCTGCCGTTTCGCGCATCAGAAGAGCCAATCCGTTTGCGAGATTAGCCGGCCATCTTATGCTGCGATTCTCGTAGACCCGGTCTCTGAAGAGCAGAAACTCGGAAAGCGCGTCCTTGCCGTCGGGAAATTCGGTTTTCATAGTCCCTTCTTTCGCGGAATTGCACCGCAGGTTCTAAGCTAAGTGTAAAAGCTCATGCGTCTCGCGCCCGTCATCCTCCCAATGCATCGAGTAAAGCTTTGGCGTCCTTCAAATCTGCGCCGTCGACGGCCTAATCGACCTATCTCTGTATGTCGAAAACGCTGTACATCATCGCCAATACTTTGGCTGCCCTGCTGGCTGGCGCGCCGTCCTGCGCGGTCCTTATCTGGTTGGTCTCGGCCGCGCGCCGTACCGCAATATTGGCGATTCTCGCCGCAGCTTCAGGCTTGGTCCTGAACAACTGCGTGAACCCATCGCGACTGATCTCCAGCACCTCGACGTCGCTGGTGGCACGAACTGTGGCGTTGCGTGGCTCTCCGGTGAGCAGGGCTGTCTCGCCGATGAAATTCTCAGGGGACGACTGGTCGATGTAACGCACATGCTTTTCGCCAGCTCCGTCCGCCCGCGTCGCGAGCACGGCAACCTTCCCACGGCGCAGAACGTAGAAAAAATCTCCGGCCTCGCCCTCGCGGATCAAGATTTCGCCGCGACCGAACTGACGGACTCGAATGGCCGGCGTCAACAGCTCCAGCTCCTCGTCCGTCAGCGCGGGATAGACACGGCGCAGAACACTTACAAACCGTCGCCCGCTCCCTTCTTCGGTGGTCGCTGCAAGTTGATTTCCGCCGGCGAGGATCTTGCGGGTTGGAAACGGAATCTCGATCGCGTTGCGGCGCAGCGAGTACCAGAGGCTGCGCAGGATCTGGGTTCGCACCTGCTCCTGAGCGGCATAGTCTGCGATCCAGAACCGGATTCGGTAGCGAATCGCCGACTCGCCATATTCCCAGACGTCAACCTCGCTCTTGCGAATCTCAAGGACGCCATGCAGCAAAGCGTGAATCGTTTGTTCCACCGTGTCGGGCGAGGTCTCATATCCCAGACTGATGAAGACCTCGTCCGCAACCAAATCCTCGGCGCTGTAGTTTATGATCAGTTCCCGGGCCAGCAGCGCGTTCGGTACCTGGATGTTTTCGTCGGCGCGGGTCACGAGCCGGGTCGCGCGCCAACCTGTTTCCCGGATCCGCCCAACATGGTTGCCGAAGCGCACCCAGTCTCCCGGCGCGAAAGGGCGATGATACTGGAGCAGAACGCCGTGAAGAAAATCGCTCTGCAGGATCCACCCCAACACCAAAGTTCCCAAGACCGGCACTGCGAGTAGAAACCGGGGGTCGACGCCCACCACGAACCACAGAACCAATAGAGCTACGCCCACGTACAGCGCCGCGTTAAGCACCTCGACGAAGATGGTCGAAGCCACGGCGGTGCGCCGACGAGTCGTCACCAGCACTGTCTCGAGCGCGAGCTGGATTACGCCGAACAGCACCAGGGTCAGCGCAGCCGCCCGCCAGTACCGCATCCAGAGCTCGAGCGGCTGTGTGTGTGGCATCAGCATGTCAAGCAGGAGGCCGACCGACAGCATGATGAAGCCCGAAGGCTTGAACAGTCGCTTCTGGCGGCGCAGCGCGATGGCGAACAGCGCTGCAATCAACGCCAGCCCTGCCTCAATCCAAAAGTGCGCCCGGACTACCCGGAGAAACGACTCCAGCAGTGATTGGTACTGCTCCATTAGCGGCCCAGTTCGTCGAGCAGCGCCTTGGCGTCCTTCAGGTCGGCGGTGTCGAAGCCTTCGGTGAACCAGTTGTAGATGTCGGCGAGCATCGCGCGCGCCTCGTCTCGCTTGCCCTGCTTCGCGAGCAATCGCGCGAGGCTGGTCGTGGCGCGCAGTTCCCACGACTTCGCTTTCTGAAGGCGTGCTATTTCGATCGCGGTGAGGAAGGATTGCTCGGCTTGTGCGGCACTAGAGACGTCCTGCATCAGCAGCAGTTCGCCTTTCACCCGATGCGTCTCAGACTCACTGATTCGGTAGCCGTTTCGCGCGATGAACGAGAACGACGTGTCGATCATGCGAAGACCTTCATCGAAGCGTCCGAGACGGCCCAGAGCACCGGCGCTATCCATTGGCCGGCCGTTCCGCATCCGCGCGATACCGCCCTCGAGATCGCCGGCCATCGCGTCCGCCGCGCCCAGGCTATTGTCGCTCAGGTTGCGAAAGAAGGGGTCCCCGATCTCGTCCGATAGTGCCAGCGATGCCTCTGCCCGCTCTCTCATTTGTTCGGGTTCGCGGCGAACTTCATGGAGACGCGCCGCATAGAAATCCACCTCTGCCAGAACGAATTTCGACCTGGACTCCGTTGCCATAGCGGTTGCGATATTCACCGCCTGCAGTCCGCGATCAGGATAGCCGAGGTACCAGAGGTTCTCTCCTGACCAGGCGCGGTTGAGCGCTTCGGTTGCCAGGCTGCGGCTCAGTTGTTTGGGACCCGATGACGGCTTCGCGATACTGTCCAGCAGTACCCGCGCTCGCTCGAAGCTTTCGGCGGCCGGCTCGAATTCGCCTGAATACATCCGGGCAAGTGCCAATCGGCTCTCCGCCTCCGCAACGCGCGCCGTGTCTCCGTGTTCTTTGGTCCAGGCGACAAGTTCGGCGCCTAGTTCCACCGTCTTGCGAAACTCGAAACGGGTCAGGTGAAGGATAAGGACTCCCCAAAGTGCGGACCAACTCTTCACCCAGTTGATTCCCGGGCGCTGTGATAGCTCGAATGCGCGAGCGAACAACTGCTCGGCTTCGCGCGAGTTGTAGCCCTTGATCGTAATAAAGGCGTCACTGGCTGCGTTCCTTAGATCCAGCTCCAACTCTGCGCGCCGGTCGTCATCAGGGAGCTTCTGCAGGATTCCCAGTCCGGCCTCGAACTGTGCGACCGCATTGCCAAATGACCCGCGCTCGACGCTCAGACGGACCGCACGCAGGCAATACTCCGCTCCCTTAGCCGGGTTGCCGCTGTGCGAAAAATGGCGCGCCAACTCGGCGACGTGGTCGTCGAGGCTATCGGCATAGGTCGATTCCAGCGCCGCACCGATTCGCCCATGCAGCATACGGCGGCGTTCCTTCAGCACCGATTGGTAGGCCACTTCCTGGGTCAACGCGTGTTTGAAGGTGTATTCGATATCGCCGGCGGCCGGCTGTTCGTAGATGAACTCGGCCAGCTGGAGAGCTTGCAGCATCCGGTTCAGTTCGTCATCAGGTTTCGCGACGGCACTCTTAACCAGCCCGAACGGGAATTCTCTGCCGATCACCGCGAGCGTCTGCAGCAAGTCTTTCTGGTCCGGGGGCAATCGATCGATACGCGAGGCGAGGATCGCCTGCACTGTCGGCGGAATCTTCAACTCCGCCAGTGGCTTGACGAGCTTGATGCTCCTGTTGCGGATCAGTGCGCCGTCATCGAGCAGCACCTCGACCGTCTCTTCCATGAAGAACGGGTTGCCTTCGGTTTTCTCGATGATCAGCTGCTTGAGCGCGACGAGATCCTTGCCATTGCCAAGCAGCGACGACAGCATTTCTCCGGCGGATTCTTTACCAAGAGGGTCCAGGCGCAACTGCGTGTAGTAAGTCTTGCTGCCCGATCCATGCGAGTATTCGGGCCGATAGTTAACCAGCAGCAGGACCTTCGCGGTGCCAATAGAGTCAGCGAGCAGATTCAGAAACGCCTGCGTCTCGTCATCGATCCAGTGCAGATCCTCAAAGATGACCATCAGCGGTTGATTGAGCGACTCGCGAACCAGTATTCGTTTGATCGCGTCGAGCGTCCGGCGCTTGCGAGCTTGCGCATCCATTTGCGCAAGCGGATCGGGTTCCACAGCGATTCCGAGCAGGCTGTAAAGATAGGGCAGCGCATCATTGAGCGTTGGGTCGAGAATCACGATCTTGCCCGCGACCTTTTCGCGCCGCGCGCGTGCATCGTCATTGCCGGCGATCTTGAAGTAACCATGCAGAAGATCGATCACGGGCAGATACGCGGACGCCTTGCCGTGCGAGACTGAAAATGCCTCGAGCACCATCCAGCCGGACTGCGAGACTGCCTTGAACTCAAATATCAGGCGGGATTTGCCGACTCCCGGCTCCGCCATCGCCGCAACGATCTGACCGTGACCGGCTTTGGCCTGCTCCGCCGCCGCCTTCATCGCGTCCATCTCGCGTTGACGTCCGACAAACTTTGTGAGTCCCCGCCCCGCCGCTCGTTGCAGCCGCGTGCGCAACGGCCCCAGCCCCGTCACCTCGAAAACATCGACGGGTTCGCTGACACCCTTGACCTTGGTCGGCCCCAGCGGCTTGAGAACGAAGTAGCCTTCGCACAGCTTTCGAGTCGCTTCAGTGATCGCGATCGAACCGACCGGCGCCACGGCCTGCATCCGCGATGCGAGGTTGGTGGTGTGCCCGATCGGCGTGTACTCAGTTTTGCTTTCGCCGGTGGTGATCGAACGCACGACCACCTCGCCCGTCGTGATCCCGACCCTGCATTGCAGCGGATTGCCGCCCTCGGCCACCAGCTTGGCGGAATAGCGGCGCAGCTCTTCCTGCATGCGCAGTGCGGCGTAGAGCGCGCGCTGCGGATGGTCCTCATGCGCGAGTGGAGCGCCGAACAGTGCGAAGATGCCGTCGCCGGTGGACTGCACCACGTAACCGTCATAGCGGCGCACCTCGTTGATCATCAGCTTCAAGGCTGGATCGACGATCGCGCGCGCTTCTTCCGGATCGAGATCCTGCTCGAGCTCGGTCGAGCCCTTGATGTCGGCGAACAGCGCCGTGACCGTCTTGCGCTCACCCTCCGCGATATCAGGGTCGGACGATTCCGATGCTATCCGCACCGATGACGGCGAAGAGGTGCGCGCAGACGACTTCGATGCGTCCGAAGACAGTGCCGCGGCGCACTCGGCGCAGAATCTCGCGTCAGGCGCATTCGGATGAGCGCACTTCGGACATGCCCGGCTGAGCGGCGTCGCGCACTGATTGCAGAATCGCGAGCCGGCGGCGTTGTCGATGCCGCACTTGCTGCAGCGCATCGCTTCACCCCTTTGAGATGCCGATCGCTTCCCCTCTTATCACCGGTGTTGGCGAAGGACTAGCAGTGCCGCAGCAGCCTTCTCGCCTCGTTGTAATCGGAAGGGCAATGCACGAGAATGCGCTGCAAGATTCGCTTGGCGGGGGTTCCAGATCAAATCTCAGTTGACAGCGAGTTCTCTCGCGAGCTGTGACCGATGACATCGGGGCGCTGGAGTGATGAGATGCTGGACGCGATGCGTCTGGTTGGCGACCCTCCAGCGGATGCCGCAATCGAGGCCATTTTCGCCGCCGGCCAGGTGAAGGATGTCCAAGCCTTCATGAGCCGTTTGATGACCAACGATGCGGCTCTGCCGCATTCGATCCCGCCGGCTTTGCGAGACTTTATTGAAAGCAACCCGATGAAACCGTTTGCCGATCCTTCGTGCGTCGAGGCGGCGCAAAATCTTTTCTTAGACCATGGCCCCGAAATTCTGATTACGCTTGGATGCTATGCGCTGCCCGACGCTTATGCTGCGCGCAAAGGCGTCAAGGTTCTCCATCAGACTGCGTACCTCGCCAAGCGCCCCAATCGGCGCTTGTTCAGAACCATGCAAATGGTGATCGACGTGATGGAACCGGGCGGGCTAGGTCCCCACGGCTATGGAATCCGCACCGTGCAGAAAGTGCGACTGATGCATGCGGCTGTTCGCCATCAGTTGCATCACCATAAAAGCGCGAAGTGGGACGAACTTTTCTTTGGCGTGCCGATCAACCAGGAAGATCTCGCGGGCACGTTGCTGACTTTTTCGTTCCTGTCGATCGACGGACTGCGGAAGCTTGGCGCGAACATTTCGAGCGAGGCCGCCAAGGCTTACTTCGATACATGGTGCGGGATCGGCAGGGTGCTTGGGGTGCAGCCGGAAATGATCCCGGAGAGTCTCGAAGCGGCCGCCGAGTTGAAGGAGATCATCAGCCGGCGCCAGTTCGCTCCTTCGGACGAAGGGCGGGAAATGACGCAGGCGCTGATCGAGATGCTGGAAAAGAATTCCCCGCCGCTGCTGGAATGCATACCGACCGGCTTGATGCGGCTTTTCATCCAGGCGGAGATTGCAGACTACCTCGGGATACCCACCGGCAGACTGCAGGACGAGATGGCCAGTATGGTTGTCGGGTTCGCCAAGTTCGTCGATCGCGATCTCGAGGAATCACACTGGCGAGCGATGTTCTTTCGCCATCATATCCTGAGCCTCATCGAGGGGATGATAGAGCTGGAAGCAGGAAACCGGCAGGACTTTTTCCGCCTGCCGACCAACCTGCACAGCAACTGGCGAGGCGCAAATCCCGACTCCGAAGCAGGCGTCTGGCGACACCTCGAGAACTGGATCGTCTCGCGCGTGTAGCCGACTCAATGCACTGTCCCAGTTGCGGGAGGGAAAATCCCGGGCCGAACAAGCACTGCTCTGAATGTGGAGCGGCGCTGACGCGCGCTTGCTCGAGGTGTGGCTCGAGAAATCCTGCGCCCTCGAAATTCTGCCACGAATGCGGAAACAGCCTGACGCTCGAAGGCTCGCCGTCGTCCGATGCGACGGCGGGAGATCTGTCACAGGAGGATCTCAATGTAGGCGACGGCGAGCGCAAGACCATCACGGTGCTATTCGCCGATATCAAGGATTCGATGGATCTGCTCGAGTCGCTCGATCCTGAAGATGCTCGCAGGCTGGTCGATCCTGCACTCGAGATCATGGTGGAAGTTGTCCGCCGCTTCAGTGGACGCGTGGTGCAATCCACCGGCGACGGAATTTTCGCGCTGTTTGGCGCGCCGATCGCGCACGAAGACCATCCGCAACGCGCAATCTACGCCGGCCTCGAGCTGCAGGAGAGAATCCAGCGGTACTCCGACACGTTGCGCGAGGCGGCCGCGGGCTCGAAGCGGATCTTGGGTGTGCCGGCCTTGCGCTCGCCAAGGAAAGCCCACGAGCGCTCGGCGATGCCGGCAAGCTCATCGGCGGTATAGCGCGCCAGATCCTCGGGCATCGCCAGCGCGAACAGCTTGGCCAGAAAATCCTCAGGAATCGCGCTCTTGCGCTTGGCCAGCAGCAGCGTGGCGGCATCAATCAGCGCCACACCGGCATGGTCGTTTCCGCTAAGGGGGATGTCCTGGACGTTCATGTTCCCCCTCGGCGATTCTGCCGCGATATTACCTGCACAACGCGCACATCCGCTACCGCAACATTCAGCGTCATCTGCACCAGAGGCACCTGATATAGTGTCGTTTATGCCGCGCCGTACGACGGAAAGGATCATCATGGCCAAACGCAACAACAAAGCCGGCACCAGCAGCCGCGCAAAACCACGCATTGCAGCCGCGGCAACCGACGACAGCGCGATTACCGCGCTCCAATTGCCGCCGCAGCCGCTGTCGCCAGACATGGCCGCCTATTTCGCCAAATGCGAGGAAAAGCTCGGCTTCGTCCCGAATGTGCTTAAGGCCTACGCCTTCGACACGACGAAGCTGTCGGCTTTCGTCGCCATGTATAACGATCTGATGCTGGCGCCGTCCGGCTTAAGCAGGCTCGAACGCGAAATGATCGCGGTCGCGGTCTCCGCGCACAATCGCTGTTACTACTGCCTCGTCGCCCACGGCG
>Ga0209772_10000404_pt1 | contig 10934 bp, 13 predicted proteins | sample BogFormECP03_OM1_FD_188235 | JGI IMG/M metagenome (GOLD analysis project Ga0209772, IMG submission 188235) | Bog forest soil microbial communities from Calvert Island, British Columbia, Canada - ECP03_OM1 (SPAdes) (version 2) | ecosystem: Environmental > Aquatic > Freshwater > Wetlands > Bog ... | reverse complement strand
TTCGTGTTTTTATCTTCAGCGCTCTCTAACGATCGTGAAAAAACAATTTTCTTTTTGGAGACAAACATTTTCGCAAATTCGATATCTGCTTTTGTCTCAGAAGGATTTTTGGCGACATCCGGCCAATAAGGAACCATCAACTGATAGGTTTTACGCCCAAAGACGAGTAGGTCGGCATCTCGCAGGAGCCGCGCATGGTGTTCGAGTGCGTCTTCATCCACCATTTGTTTGGTGTGATCGCAGCAGCCATCTAACGTAATGTTGATTGCGTAGATTAGCTTTCTCATTTGGTTACGCCACTCCCCTTTATGTGTCAGGGTTTATAAGGCCGCAGCTTTGCCACTGCGACTGCCGCTGAGTTGCCTGGGTTGGGGAGAGACGGGCCTCATGTCCGCGCAGCGAAGGCGCGGCTGAGCGCCGCATTCCATCCTTCCGTAAAGGCAACGGTTAGCGGGGCCTGCGGCACAAAAAGGTCGAACCCGTGAAACCCGCCAGGGACGAGGTGCAGCTCCGTGGACACACCCGCCTGCACCAGTCGGCGCCCATACTCCATGTCCTCGTTCGCGAATAGATCGACGGATCCCACACCAATCCATGCGGGAGGCAGCCCGGCAAGATTCTCGACCCGTGCTGGAACAGAGCCAGCCGGCGGCTGCGTAGATCCAGCCGGTTTGCCCAGGTACGAGGTCCAGGCGAATCGATTGAGGTCGGCAGTCCAAATGTAATGTCCGATATACGGCGGTACAGGCGTGGTTGAACCTGTGCGGTCATCCAGCGCGGGATAAAGCAATACCTGGAGGCAGAGTGGAACTTCTCCTCTGTCGCGCGCTGCGATGGCTAAAGCTGCGGCATGTCCCCCGCCGGCGCTCTCGCCTTTGATCGCGATCCGGCTATGGTCGATCCCTAGTTCCGCCGCATTGGAATACATCCAAAGCAGGGCCGCGTAGTTGTCTTCGAGCGAACCCGGGAACGGGGTTTCGGGCGCGAGGCGGTAATCCACCGAAATGGCTACACAATCGTGATTCGCCGCCAACTCTTGAATGTCCCGCCGGCTATAGGCCGCAGATCCTGCGATATATCCGCCGCCATGGATATGCAGCACCGCCGGCTTGGAAGCTCCGGCTTTAGCACCCGCTATATACAGCGGGACTTCGGGCGCGCCTTTTGGTCCAGGAATCATTCGTTTGACAACTGCCGGAGCGGGAAGGAGTGGCCGATCAAGCCCCTTCGCTCCCTCTCGCATCTGTGGCAGGATCGCGGCCGTCAACTCCATGGGGGGTGAATCTGGCCCCACAAAAGACTGCAAGACGGCGCGAAATTGAGGGTTAACGAGCTGCATCGGGTCTATCGCGGGCGCAACGAACTTGGCCTGCCCCGCAACAGACTGGACCACGAACGAACGGGCGATCGCAGTTGCGGCCATCAGCCCAATGCCATGGGTGATCAGTTCACGTCGACTCTTCATATGGCCCTCACTCTCGCGTTTCAAGCACCTGAATTTCACCGATTTTCCTTCGGCCCGCCTGCGGCTCGTATGACACCGTTAAGAGAGACAAATTCAAGCAAGTTAAGTATTCTCCTGACCGAGTCCCTTCGAGCCCCTAACTGATTTTGCCCGTCACGCCGGCGTCGACGGCGGTGTTGGAGCCGGCATAAAAAAAATCGGGCGCACCTCGACCGGCGCGCGGCAGGCGATGACAGCCTTGCGTCCCCACGCCAGCGCCTCGTCCATGTCCGCGGCTTCCAGCACCCAAAAACCGGCTATGTGCTCCTTGGTCTCCAGATAAGGCCCGTCGGTGATGAGAACCTTGCCGTCGGGCTGCGCCCGCAGCGACTTCGCGACGCTGACCGGGGTTAGGCCGGCGACGAACTTCCTGGCACCGGCCGCAATCATCTCGCGGTTGAGCGCGTGGATCTCCTCGAGAATCGCTTTGGTTTCGACGGACGGGTCGAAATCGTCGGGGTGGTGAATAGCAACCAAATATTGCGGCATGATTTCTCCTTTTCCTGTAACGGCTACATAGACGTCGTACCAGTCGTCGCGAAATCGAAAAAGTGCTGAGGGTTTTTTACTGCGGCTTCGTCTCAGCCCACTCGTCGCCAAACCTCTCTTGGATATACTTTTGGGTTTCGGGTTCGAAGTCGGTCATATCGAACAACCGGCGGACTTCAACCATTTCGTTATCCTGTCCGGGGATGCGCGAGGCCCATTCGAGCGCCTCTTCTAGCGACTTCACCTGAATGATCCAGAAGCCGCCGACCACTTCCTTCGCTTCGGTAAACGGGCCGTCGGTGACTTTCGACTTTCCGTCTTTGAAGGTAACGCGCGCGCTCATCGTCGCGGGCGGCGTCAGACCGTCGAGCGCCAGCAGCACGCCGGCTTTCCCGAGCTCGTCGTTGTACGCGCCCATTTTCTCCATGTTTTTCATATCGGGTACAAAGCCGGCTTTTGCGGTCTCGTAGATTTTCGGAAACATGATCATCATGAAGCGCATTGTGTTCTCCTTGAGTGTCGAGCGGACTCCGTATCATGGCCGCTACTTTTACCGGTTGCCCGGCCTTCACCGTATAGTCGAACGGTCCCACCGGAATTCGACAAGTCGTCGAGGTTTTTATTTTAGCTGCCGAATCCGCTTTTGCAGGAATTGCCGCTCGGGTTCCTGCTGGGTCAGCGCCAGAGCTTTCTCATAAGCGGACCGAGCCTCAGCCGTCCTGCCGAGCCTTCGGTACATATCTGCACGGGCTGAATGCGCCAGATAATAATTTGCCAATTCGCCTTGCTCCAACACCGCGTCTATATGCGTTAGACCGGCCTCTGGACCATCGCACATTGCAATTGCCACGGCACGATTGAGTTGTACAACTGGCGAAGGCTGAAGTTCTGCCAATCGGTCGTAGAGCGCGACAATCTGCCGCCAGTCGGTCGCCGCGACCGATTCCGCTTCCGCGTGAACGGCCGCAATCGCAGCCTGCAGTGTGTAGGCGCCGAAGCGGCGGGACTTCAGCGCTTTTTCCAGCAATGCCACTCCCTCGGCGATCTGCTCCCGGTTCCAGAGCGCGCGATCCTGGTGCTCCAGCAAAATCAGCTCTCCCGTCGGCGATTTTCTCGCGGCGTGACGCGATGCCTGTAGCAACATCAGGGCAAGCAGCCCAATGACTTCCGGCTCTGGCTGGAGTTCGGCCAGTAACCGGCCCAGTCGAATCGCCTCGCCGGTTAGCTCGGCGCGCGTTACTTCCGCTCCCGCCGCAGCCGAATAACCCTCATTAAATACAAGATAGACAACTTGAAGCACGGCGCCCAGTCGCTCCGGCAATTCCTGCGGCGTCGGTACCTCGTACGGAATCTTTGTCTCTCGAATCTTTGCCTTTGCGCGCACAATGCGCTGCGCCAGCGTTCGCGGAGTGGTGAGGAATGCCTTGGCGATCTCCTCGGTGGTCAGCCCGCACACCTCACGCAAGGTCAGCGCAACGTGCGCTTCCGGCGCGAGAGATGGATGACAGCAGGTAAAAATCAGGCGCAGCCGGTCATCCTCGAGGCTGTCCTCTTCATGGGAGCTTTCCGCGGAACTCGATTGCGCTTCGAGATAGCGCACCAGCTCGTCTTGAGACGCATCAAATCGTGCCCGTCGGCGCAGAGTATCAATGGCTTTGAATCGGGCCGTCGAAATTAACCATGGCCGCGGGTTGCCGGGTACTCCACTCGTCGGCCACAGGCTCAGCGCAGCCGCAAAAGCTTCGTGCATCGCCTCCTCGGCAAGATCAAAATCACCGAGCAAGCGGATCAGCGTTGCCAGGATTCGTCTCGAATCCATGCGGTAAAGGGAATCGAGCAATTCGCGTATCTGCTCGGTGGAATGTTCGGACATGACGACGAACTTAGCAAACCAGCTATCCCGAATCAATTTGGCAAACGGAATTGGGGACTTTGCTTCGAGAGTAAGCTCTGCACTGACTCCTTTTCGCCGTATTGCACATCGCAAAGTTATGCGTTTAAATCACCGGCAGCGGATGCCGGATTTTGCGGGCGATAGTCAGCGCCTGTTTCGGGCTCATTTATTTCGGCGCTGCGCGTTGGCTGTTGCACCCACTTAGCAATTCTCTGGCTCTTGCGCAATTTGTCCTGGTAACTATTGGGTTTGTCCTGATGTCTCTGGCCATGAACGCGCTAGGGGCCGCAGCGTGGCGGGCTGGCCTCTCTGAAGCAACGCCGCACCTCTGGCTATTTCTCGCGTTCAAAGGTGGCGCGGTGAGTTTCCTGTTGGGATGTGGCGTTTTTGCCGTGAATCTTATTTGGACCGCCTTTCAACTACGCCTACCTCGCTGATGTGCATCTGCAATCCCCGACCGTCGGGAGGTCCGCTCGCCAGCCGTACTTGGAACTTGCGGCAGGCAAACTCCCGATTAGTCGGATTACCGTACAAGTGGTTTCAGACGTCGCTTACTCCGTTAGCTTAGTCGGCGGGTCATTTCGACGAACAAACCACAAGTACACGGCTTGTACGGCTCTGCCGAGTAGATACCACCAAAGAGTGCCCACCACAAAAACCCAAGTCACGGCAAGCGCGGGATATTTCCATCCGAGACCGTACGCAAGAAGCGAGACGGGAAGGTCCACCAACAGGACGAATGAAAACAGTATTCCGAGGAACTGAAGGCTGGGTATCAAGAGGCCGACGTAGCTGATTAAGCAAGCCAAAAGATGAACGGACGGCAACACATAGCGCCATCGCATGAGTCGGCCCATGAGAGCAGAATATATCAACCAGGCAAGTGTTGTTGGCTCTCCGCAAAGCTTTGTGCCCAATGCCAGATTAGTCGTGCGGGTTCAAAGAGTCGGAGGAACACTCAATCGCTGAACCAGCTTTAGTGAGGGCACACCCAGCAAAACCATAGACCATAGCAGTATAAGAATGTTCTGCAATACGCCGCCAATCAGATTGTTCCATCGCTCCGGACTCAGGAATCCCTGCAAACTGAGATAAAAAAACAGTGAACCCATTAATGCGAGTGGTCCGCCCGCTAGAAGCAACTTCGTAGTCGTCCATACCGGCCGCCAGTCGTGAGCTGATTGTCGGTCCTCGAGAGCTTGGCCGACGACATACCACAGAATTACAACTCCGATCAGGAAGAAAACGTAATCTAGGGTGATGCCAAAAATTGCCGGAGGTTCGTGGTCAACCCGGCCAAAGAGTCTCGACGTAGCCGCGAGGAGTTTGGCGGGCGCGTTGATGCCTCCACAAATCAGCGTGGGAGTAGCAGCGTAGAGAGTGTCATATCGCATTCGAATGACATCGGCTGAGCGCGCTGAGTGCTCTCCCCACTCCAACAAGAAAATCGCCGAGGGTAGCTGGACTAACGGAAGTATCCAAGAAAGCCTCAATTTCATGTGGCAACGAGATCCTCTCTTACGTCACTGTAAGTTAGATTGTAACTCTGGGGAAATTCCTGCGGAACCGCTGCATCTTATATCGCCGCAAATCGGCTAACTCCCGATTAGTCGCCTTATCGGACATGTGGGTTTCGGACGATTCCGCTTGTCAGGTGAGCGCGTTAATCAGGCACTTACGCGGTCACTAAGATGGCGGGCCAAGCTGCTCTCGGGTCGAGCATGAGCCGAAATCGATTCAAAAGCATTGCCCTATACGCGACTGTTGGAATTGGCCTTCTGCTTGTGTTTGCTGGATTACTCTTTGCCGCCGAGCAGAGGCGAACACAGGCAGAAACGGGTGAGGTTCTCTCGGCATTTTTCTCGCAAGAAGTCCTGCACGACATCGACGGTGCAGGGCGCACAATCGAGATTATCATTCTGCGCAATCCAGCTTGTCTCATTTGTTCTGTGGATGGAAATGGGCCCGACAGACTTTCCTGGTTTGGACAATCATTGAAATCGCGATGGAGTTCCGTCTCAGACGCCTGGTTTGCACGATCATCACGAATTACCCGAACCAGTTTCTTCCTGAACAGCGTATTTTCGACAAACATCAGCGCAAACTTGCGTCTGCCAAGTGGTGCTCGAGCGGTTTTCGTTAACCCGAGCGACTTAGGGACTAAGACGAGCGACCTTGAAGCGAGATTCCCGAACAACTTGGGGTATTTCGTCGTCTCGCGCGTTGGGCTTAATCTGAACAAGACCGAGGCACTGCTGTACATTGACCACTTCTGCGGGGGATTGTGTGGTGGTGGCGAGTACGTTCTAATGCGCAAGCTAAACGGTGTGTGGCGTGTCGTTGACCACCACGGCACGTGGGTGACGTGAGCGGTCTCTCTCCGATAGGTCCTGGTAAGTCGCATAATCGGAGATGTTGTTTTTGGGAGGCACGATAGGCTGCCTTGCGTTTCCAAGAATCAGAATCGTGTCCGGCACTGATTGGGATGTCGTTAACCTCTCTGGACTCCCGCGTGCGGTCGCCCTGTCAGCATCTTTGCAAATGGCGGAATATTGGCACAATATCTCAACGGCGACGAGATTCTTTCAGCGGCAAGCTGCTTCTTTCCATAGCGATTGGTACGCTGGCGGCTCGGCCCCCGGAATGCTGAATGCGGAACTGGGAAATCAAAACCAGAATTGCAAAAAAGGAGAAATACAATGGACGATTACAACAATCCCAATAGCGAAGCGCCGTACGGTCAGCCGGAAGGTGGTGGTGGAGCTGCAACCGCAGCGCGCACGAAGCTTTCTGAGAAAGCTGCAGAAGTTAAAGAGAAAGTCGCCGAGTTCGGCCGCAAGACTGTGGACAATATCGACGAATCCCGTCAAAGCGCCGCGGGCGCCTTCGACCAGGCAGCAGCGAAACTGCATTCAGGTGGAGAGCAACTCTCCGACGTGGCCCATACGGCCGCTGACCGAATCTCGGGAGCCGCGCACGTCACTGCGGAAAAGGTTCAAGCCGCCGCAGACTATATCCGCGAGACGAACTTGAAGGACATGGGCGAGGATCTAAAAGACGTCGTAAAGCGGCATCCGGGACCAGCGTTGGCCGTCGCGGCTGTGCTGGGCTTCCTTGTGGCGCGCAGCTTTCGGCGCGACTAACCAATTCGCAATCGCGAAGGAGGCTGCTTATGACAGCGCCACAAATGCAGCGATCCGTGCCGGAAATTTTGGAGAACATCGCCTCGAATCTGACGCAGATCGTCCAAGCTGAGTTTCGTCTGGCCAAGAGCGAGCTGAAAGAAGGAGCGGAAAAAGTCGCCGGACCAGGCGCCGCGCTGGGTGCAGGTGTGGCCCTGGCGTTTTACGGATTGGGGTTCTTGCTTCTCGCCGCTGTGTACGCGCTGTCATTGGTCATGGCAGGTTGGCTTGCGGCGTTGATCGTGGGCGGCGTGTTATTCGTCGCGGCAGGAATTTTGATTGGCGCCGGTGGAATGAGATTGAAGCGGGTGAATCTAACCCCCGTCAAAACGATTCAAACGATAGAGGAGGACGTGCAATGGGCGAAACAACAAATCAAATAGAGTGGGAAATTGCGCAGAAGCGAAGCGAGCTGAGCGATAACTTGATCGAGCTGAGGCAAAGGGCGAAAGCGGCAGTCGATTGGCGCGCGCAGGTGGAAGAACGTCCAGCAACGATGCTCGCCGTTGCATTCGCCGGCGGGATCGTCCTCTCAGCGCTGTACAGCGCGCTGCGAGGACCAGCGAAGGTTAATGGGCAGCGGCCGTCGGGCAAGGCCGTCGAATACGATAGCCCGATCTCTACGACTTCGGCGCGGACGCCGAGCAAGCTGGCCTCTGCGACCCGAAAAAATCTAGATGCTCTGGGCGGAGCTTTGCTCGGCATCGCGGCAACACACACGGCGGGTATCCTGGAAGGAATTCTACCCGGATTCGAAAAAGAATTTGAACGAGCGAAGAACTCGCAGGGCCAAACCTAAAAGCGACAGAGACGCCATCACCGCAATTAGCCGAACGTCGGGGCACTACCCTTTCGATACGACTGACTGCCGAGAATTCCGCCCCCAGTAGGGGAGGGTGCTTTAGCCCTCCCGCCGTTCGGCCCAGCTTTTCCCGCCGGGCCGTTCGAACTTTTCGATCTTGCCATGAATGTGGAGTTTCCTCCGCGAAACTCCATGCCAGCTCAAATTAAACCTCCACCGAAATTCTGGCGCTGTGAGAGCAACGGTGGTATGAAACGAGTGGGCGCTAGGAGGTTTTGGTCATGATCGACGAAGCGGCGCGGCTGAAGGCGTTGCACAAATACCGCATCCTGGACACAAAACCGGAGCAGGCATTCGATGACCTGACGCTGATCGCCTCGCAGATCTGTGGCACGCCGATCGCGCTCATCAGTCTAGTGGACGAAGACCGCCAGTGGTTCAAGTCGAAGGTCGGTGTGAAAGTACAGGAGACGCCGCGGAGCGTCTCCTTCTGCGCGCATGCCATACAGCAGACCGGCATTTTTATAGTGCCGGACGCGTTGAATGATCCTCGCTTCCGCGATAATCCGCTGGTGCAGGGCGATCCGCACTTTCGGTTCTATGCAGGGAAGCCGCTCATGACGCCGGAGGGCCATGCGCTTGGGACATTGTGCGTCGCCGATTACCAACCGCGCACACTTACGCAGGCGCAGAAAGACGCGCTCGAGGCGCTGCAACGCCAGGTGGAAGCGCAACTCGAACTGCGGCGCAATCTCGATGAACTCAAGGTCGCGCTGGAGGGCATCGATACACTCAGCTCACTGATCCCCTACTGTTCCACCTGTCAGCTCAACATCGTAATTCCGGCGGATGCGGCGGCGATCGCCAAGGTGAGTGCCGGAGTGAAAGAGCTGCTCACCAGTAAGCAATGGCCCGAGGAGGACGTTGCGGAGGTACAGCTCGCGGTGCAGGAGGCGCTGGCCAATGCGATCCACCACGGCTGCAAGGACGATCTAAGCAAACAAGTGCAATGCTGCGTCGCCATTGATGCCAAGGGGGAAGTCGTGATTGTGGTCCGCGATCCGGGACCGGGCTTCGACGTGAAGGACGTGCCCGATCCGCGCGACGGCGATAACGTGCTGAAGCAGAGCGGGCGCGGCGTATTTCTCATCAACCAGTTGATGGATAGCGTCGAGTTTACCGAGGAAGGGCGTCAGGTAAGGATGCGCAAGCGCGCGGACGCGAAAGCGGGGTCGGGCTCAGGTGGCTGATGCCGGCAGATTTGCTTGAACGACAAAAGGAGGGGAACATGAAAAAGGCTGGAATTCTGGCGGTAGCGGTGATGATCGTTGGAAGCGGCTTGGCACTGCACGCGGCTCGGTCGCAGCAGCCGGGATTCAGGCGCACCGAACTCCAGCGCCACGATCTTAGCGCGCCGGGGCGCGAGGTGGTCCAAATGCGTGTGGATTTTGATCCAGGAGTGACGACCCCGAGGCACTCGCATCCGGGCGAGGAGATCATTTATGTGCTCGAAGGCTCGCTGGAGTATCAGATCGAGGGCCAGGCGCCGGTGACGCTCAAGGCGGGCGACGTCTATTTCGTCCCGGCCGAAGCGATCCACACGGCGAAGAACGTGGGCAGCGGCAACGCCGCGGAGTTGTCAACGTATGTGGTCGAAAAAGGGAAGCCGCTGGCAGTCGTGGTGAAGTGAGGGAGCGGGCGACCCGGCTTAGCCTTCTAGGGCGCCGGCTGCGCCCGGCGGTAGTTCGATGGTGTATTTTGTGCGGGCTTTTTGGGCGTGTAGATCGAGGGCAAGCTGGATTAGCTTGTCGATTAATTTTGTGTAGGGGAGCCCGGAGGCTTCCCACATTTTTGGGTACATGCTTATGGAGGTGAAGCCGGGAATCGTGTTCAGTTCGTTTACGAAGATGCGGCCGGTTTTTTTCTCGAGGAAAAAATCGGCGCGCGCCATGCCCGTGCAATCGATGGATTGATAAGCTTGGACGGCGTAGGCGCGGATTTTTTTCGATTGGGCTTTCGTAAGTTTGGCGGGGATTTCGATGCGCGAGCCGCCTTCCAGGTATTTTGCGGTGTAATCGTAGAATTCGCGGTGCGGCACGATTTCTCCGGGGATAGAAGCCCGCGGATCGTGATTGCCGAGCACGGAGACTTCGATCTCGCGGGCGCTCACGGCCTTCTCCACCAGAATTTTCATGGCGAATTCGGCGGCCAGCGAAATCGCCGGGGCCAGCTCTTCATGCGAGTGCACCTTGGTCATTCCCACGGAAGAGCCGAGCGTGGCGGGTTTGACGAACAAAGGATAGGGAAACTGCTCTTCAATCGCGGCCTGGATGGCGGCGGAGCTCGATTCCCACTCGTGACGATGCACGGTAATCCAGGGAACCACGGGAATCTCCGCGAACTGTAGCAGGCGCTTGGCTACGTCTTTATCCATGCCGATTGCCGAGCCCAGCACGCCGGCGCCGACGAAAGGCAATCCCGCAAGGTCCAGCAAACCCTGCACCGTGCCGTCTTCGCCAAACGTGCCGTGAATCACGGGAAACACTACGTCGAGTCGCTGGCCGCCGCCGCTGCCGTCAAGGCGCACGAGGGCCGCGTCGGTGGGGTCGGCGTTCATCATCACGCGCTGGCCCTGACGCAGCACGTCGGGCAGCATTTTTTGTGCGCCCGCGCCGGTGAGCCAGTGGCCCTCCTTGGAGATGCCAATGGGCACGGGTTCGTATTTGTCTGGATCGAGGCCGCGAATTACCGAGGCGGCGGAAGCGAGCGAGACTTCATGTTCGCCGGAGCGTCCGCCAAAAAGAATGCCAACGCGGAGGCGTTTCTTGTCTGGAGTCACAAGGATTATTTTTTCAGAAAAGTTCGCGCGGCTAAAGAGGAGAGGCGCGAGCGGTTTCCAGAAGAGGGATAGCGTCCGTTCGAGCAGGACGTTCGGTCACACTGCGCCTACAGGATTTTTTTGCCGAGGGCGGAGAGGATTAGCTCCACGCCCAGCAGCGCGGTGCGGTTGTGTTCGTCGATGACGGGATTAATTTCCACTACTTCGAGCGATGCCATGGCTTC
>Ga0209772_10000402_pt1 | contig 10952 bp, 6 predicted proteins | sample BogFormECP03_OM1_FD_188235 | JGI IMG/M metagenome (GOLD analysis project Ga0209772, IMG submission 188235) | Bog forest soil microbial communities from Calvert Island, British Columbia, Canada - ECP03_OM1 (SPAdes) (version 2) | ecosystem: Environmental > Aquatic > Freshwater > Wetlands > Bog ... | reverse complement strand
GGTGAGGGAGGCGGTGACCTCGGAGCCGAGGAAGACCTCGCGGACCGCCGGGTCGGCCAGCACCTGCGCCGGGTCGCCGTCACCGACGAACTTCCCGCCCGCCAGGCAGATCAGCCTGGTCACCACGGCCACCAGCGCGCGCACCACGTGCTCGATCCAGATCACCGTGGTGCCCTCGGCGCTGACCCCGCGGATGATCTCCACCAGCTGCGCCACTTCCGGGTCGGTCAGCCCGCCCGCCACCTCATCGAGCAGCAGCAGCGTCGGCCGCGACGCGAGCGCGCGGGCGAGTTCCAGCCGCTTGCGCTGGAGCAGGCCGAGCCGCGCCGCGGGCCAGTTCGCCTCGCCCGACATTCCGGTCCGCTCCAGCGCCTGCGCCGCGGCCGCGTAGCTGGCGCGTTGCCTGAGGCCGGCCCCCTGCTGCGCGGCGACGAGGACGTTCTCGAACACGGTCATGTCGGCGAAAGGCCGCGGCACCTGGTAGGTGCGCCCGATGCCGAGCCTGCACCGCGCCGCCGCGTCCAGCTTCGTGACCTGGCGCCCGGCGAAGGAGATGCCGAGGTGGCCGCGGAGAATCGACAGTCTTCGAGCAATGGTGGAAGCGATGGGGCCCTTCCGGACGCGATTCGCTTGATCCGCGGACGAAGCAACTAATTCATTCAGATTGAGAGATGGAAAGAGCCTGGTTGACCGGCCGTGGCAGTAGGGGCCCAGCATGCTGCGCCCCTACCATCGGGATCCGCAAACAGAAGAGCGCGGCTCGGCGGCCGCGCTCTTTCGAGGTTTTGACTCTACAGGAAAAAAATTATGCTGTTGGCCGGCGGACTAGAGGTTTTTTGAGCGTGGGCGGCGGCAGGAGCGTGGCCATCTTGCGAATCATGGCCAGGACCAGACGCTTGTCTCCGTCGGAGAGCGTGTTGCTGTAGCGCTTGATCTCGCCGAGAAAGCGGATTTCGTCCTGCGAGAGTTCGCCGAGCATCTTCTGCGTCTCGCGGTCGCGGGGCGTCTCCGTGCCGGGAAAGAAATCGGCGAGCGAGATGTCCATAGCTTCGGCGATTTTGGCAAGCGTTTCGAGCGACGGGACGGTGTGGCCGTTCTCGACGCGGGATAGATAGCAGCGCAAGAGGCCGGTGCGGCGTTCGATGTCGCCCTGCGACAATCCGCGCTGGCTCCTGTAGGTCTTGATCACTTCTCCGATGTTGACGCGTGGCTTTTCTTTCGGCATGTTCTCCCCACTTGAGGGGGTAGCTTACTCACTAACAGTAGGAGTGGCAAGAGGGAATTTGCGAGGCTTGGTGCTTAATCGATACTAGGCCCGGAAGAGGCAATTTGACCCGAACGCGGGCGATTCCGTAGAAGGCCCCAAAAAACAGGGCGGGCTTTGGCCCGCCCTCTATCCTTAATTCATGGGTACTCTAGCACCTGCCCGGCCGTATTACCGCTGCGACGCCGAAGGCGCCTGCGTCGGCGCTACTGTCGTTGGTTGCTGCAAGCGGAACTCCAGCAAGGTCTCGCTCGGCACTTTCACCTGTTGCCCGCGCGTCAGGGTTTGCACACCCGCGCCCGCCGCGGAGCCAACGCCCGCGCCAATGGCCGCTCCCGCGCCGCCACCAGCGATGCCGCCGATAATGGCGCCAAGCACGGCGCCGCCACCGACTTTCTTGGCGGTGTCTCCGCCGCGGCCCTTCCCTTTCAGGTCGTAGTCGCTGCTCACAATTGGATAGTCTTTGCCGTCGATCACCAGCCGCGTCAATTCCAGTTGCAGCTCGGCGGAGCCGGCATAGTGCCCGGCTTCCTTGGCTTCGGCGAGGCGCCCGTAAACATCGGCTCCCCGGTGCGCCACGAGCAGATCGTTGACGACCAGATCCGTTTCCAGGCTGGCGTGAAAAACGTCGCCAACACTATTCTTCTTGGAGTCCACGCCGTCGATCATGCGGATCAAGAGCGACTGCCCTGCCGGAATGGTCACGCCATTTCCCGCGACTGCAGGCGGGGGAGCTTGTGTGGCCAGGTGAGAGGCCGGGGCCGGATGCGCCGCAGATAGGGGTGGCGCGGCAGCCTGGGGCTGCGGAGCAGGCGTATCGATGGAGGCTTGCGCTGCAGGAGCGGGTGCAGAGATAGCGGCGCTGCTCGAATTCCTGGTGAACGTAATAGCGACGACATCACTGACGTTGAACGTCTGCACGTCGCCGTTTATTTCAAAGCGCAAAACGACCATGGTGCCACCGAGGTAGCGGCCCTGCAAAACTCTTCCGTCTTTGAGTTCAAGGGTATCGGCCATGGCCGAGGCAGTGAAAGCCAGACCAATCGCCGCCAGAGCAAGCATCCTTCGCAAGAGTCGCATGTGAGTCCCTCCCCCAATCCGGCTGCTGGCGCGCCCCCGCATTTCGGCACACAAACCCGCCGGACCACTCGATTCTACAAGATTTGATGCGCGCGGGAAGGGGTTCGGTTGCGCCGCTCTGTAGCCAGCTAATTCTGTGGTATTGGCCGTTCGAAGCAACAAAACGGCGCCCGGGCCGAAAAAGGCCCGGGCGGAATTCGGTTTTGTTGTGGAGGAATAACCCCCTGGTTTTGATAGTTCCTGATCGGTTGATTAGAACTCGCGCCGGGCGTCGTCCGCCTCTTCCGCCAATTGTTTGAGTGTTTTGAAGAACTCCGGCGGTTGGCCAAGAAACAGGTTGTCGGCGGTGAAAGAAGCAATGGTCGCTTGTGCGCCCGCAAATCGGTCATCGGTCGGCCGAATTACAGAGACGAGTGGCAAATCCTTGCTGATGAATTCGCAGGGAACAGGAAAAATCAGGCTGGGCTGAATGAGCGGATTGTTCTTGCCGGTCGTGCCCACGAGGGCGAAAAAGTCCGGAAACGTCAGGCCGCTGTCCGAGACGGGTGCGTTGGGCTGTTGCACGCTATTCCCCGAAAAATCCACCCACTCGAGGAAATGGGCAATTTCGTCACCGCCGATGGCCTGAGTGATTTTCAGTACTTGCTCACTGGTGACTTTGCGGCCGAGCGCTTGATAGAGGCTCGAGCCGCCTTGCTCGATGTATCCGAAGTGGAATGCCGCGGTGTTAGCAATCACCTGGATGTGATTTGGATTGTTAGGGCTGTTGAGGTCGGCGTCGGAGATAGGGATGGCGGTGCGGTTGGTGATGGTAACGGCTTGCGGAAACGTGGCGCCAAAGTCCGGGTTAGTCGCGCTGCGATAGCGGATGAACCAGCTGGTGTCGACGTTGAGGTGCATGAGGTTGGTGAGGCGGCCGTTGCCCGACGATCCCGAGGCGGTGCTGCCCGGCAGATTTGCGAAGTGCTTCAGAATGACCGGTTCGGCCCCTTTGGATTCCAGATAGGCGTTCAAGAAATTCGCGTGGGTCTCTTCATCCAGCGTGTTGCTGGTGATGTATTGCGGGCCATCGCCATCGAGGTTCGAGAGCGCAGCCTGATATGGGTTCAACGTTTGGTTCGGATTTACCTCGATGGGTACGCCGGAGGTTAGACCCCCCAGTTCATTGTATTGTATCCATAGATCACTTTCGATGAGTTCGGCGGCGGCGAGGAAACGCAGGATCGCGATGTCTCCTTTGGTTAACCGGTCGTCCCGGTCCTGGCCAAAAGCGCGTGCCTCGCGGCTCATTAAGCCGGCACCTATGGCCATCGCTCCTCCTGCCAGTGCTCCCTTTTGCAGGAACGCCCGGCGGTTACTTCCCTTCGTGAACAGATTGCCCTCTTTTTTCATTGATGTATCTCCCTTTTTCGTCAAGTTTCTGGTACGAGTGAACTTAAACCACTAATACAAGAGCACTTACTGCGAGCTTCAAGCGTGGCCGTTGTGGATAGAGACTCGTCCACCTGGTCATGTACTGTATTCACCAGGCCGCTATGCAGCGCTGAAGCAGAGGCCAACTTGCCAGAGCCGGCCGCTCCTCTTTTTGAAGGACGGTGCGTGTGACGGAGGCGGGGTGAAAAGCAAGGTCAAGAGTTTTTGCATGCTGGAAGTGCTCGCTTGAGCTTCACCCACCACGTAAATGTCGAATAATGCTGGGGAGTAGGATGCGGGCGCGAGCTTGGGAATAAATCAGGGGCGAAGCAAGTCTTTCTAAACTTACAGGGCATTCTCCGTGAAGGGGTTAAAAAGAAAGGTAACGAGGCGCATGAGCGCAACTACAACTTCTACCGGGCCACTTGCATCAAATATGGGCAAAGTTCACGCCATGAATGAAACAAAAGCGGTATCCGCAAAGGTGCGATTTGGCATCTTTGAGGTAGATTTCGAGTCGCGCGAGCTGCGCAAGCAGGGCAGCCGTATGCGACTCGAAGAAAAACCGTTCCAGGTGCTCGAATTACTGTTGGAGCGCGCCGGTCAAGTGGTCACGCGCCACTCCCTGCGGAATCGGCTCTGGCCGGACACGCACGTCGGTTTTGAACATAGCCTTAACACTGCTGTAAACAAACTCCGCGAACTGCTTGGTGATTCGGCGCAGAGTCCGCGTTATGTGGAAACTTTGCCGCGGCTGGGCTATCGCTTCATCGCCCCGCTGGAGAAACCCAAGCGCTACATCTCACCCACGGGCAAGCGGATGCTGGCCGTCCTGCCTTTTGAAAATCTCAATAGTTCGCCCGAACAGGAGTATTTCGCGGACGGTTTGACCGAAGAGATGATCTCCCACCTCGGGCAATTGAGTCCCAAGCGGCTGGGCGTGATTGCGCGAACCTCTTCTATCCAATACCGGGGCACGAAAAAATCCATCGGGACGATTGCCGAGGAGTTGAAAGTCGACTACGTCCTGGAAGGCAGCCTGCGCCGCGAAGGCAAGCGTGTGCGGATTACCGCGCAACTCATTGAAGCACAAGAACAGACGCACCTCTGGTCGGCCAGCTACGACCGCGATTTGCGGGACGTCCTGAACGTTCAAGCCGACGTCGCCCGCCAAATCGGGAAAGCCCTCGCCATTGAATTGCTGCCGGAGGATCCGTCGAAATCGCTGGTGTTCGACGCCACGGCTCACGAATCTTACCTGCGCGGGCGATTCTATTTTGGTCAGAGGTCTGAGACGGCGTTGAAAAAGGCCATTGCCTCTTTCGAAGCTGCGCTTTCCGTAGAGCCTGCCTGCGCCCGCTCGCTTTCGGGCATCGCCGATTGCTCCGCACTGCTCTGCTGGTTCGGCGCCTTAGCGCCGAGGGAGGCCGGGCCGCGCGCCAAGGCCGCCGCCGCGCGCGCGATAGAGATCGACGGAACGCTGAGCGAACCGCACGCTTCCCTGGGGCTGCTCAAATTCTGGTATGAGTGGGATTGGAAAGGCGCCGAGGAAGAATTTCTCCGCGCCATCGAATTGAACCCCAGCTACTCCGCGGCCCACCAGTGGTATGCGTCTTACCTGAACGCCATGGGCCGTCTGGACGAGGCGCAGGCGGAGCAACGCCGCTGCCGGGAGCTCGATCCTCATTCGCTGATGCTGAATATGAACGCCGCCGATCCATTTTTCTTTGGGCGGCAGTTTGACCGCGCCATCGAGCACTTGCTGGCGCTGCTGGAGCAGGAGCCTCAATTCTCCCCGGCTTTGTTTAATCTCGGCCGCGCTTACGTCCAAAAGGGATTGTTTGACGAAGCCATTGCGTCCTTCGAAAAAGCCGTGCAATTCACGGAAAATCGTGAAGGCCTTCCGGCCTTGGCGCATGCCTATGCGCTGAGCGGAAAAACAGAACAAGCCCGGCGGATTTTGCAAGAGCTAAAGACTATCCCGGAAGGCCGCTACCAGGCGTCCCCGATGATCGCGCGCATCCACCTCGGCCTCGGTGAGTTCGACGAAGCCTTCGATTGGCTTCGCAAAGGCATTGAGGAACGTTCCTTCTGGAACATCTTCCTAAAGGTCGATCCTGTGTATGACCCCATCCGCTCCGACCCGCGCTTTCACGAGCTTCTCCGAAGCCTCGGCTCTTTCTCCCTGGAAGCGCATGCCTGAGCACGCCTACCCTAGCTCTTCTTTACACGCGTGATTTTCAACCAGCAGACGTCAAAGCCCGTTATTCGATCGTTTGCGGCGTGATGTTGAACCCATCCACTTCGAGAACGGCCTTCTGCCCGCGCAATCCTGGCCCAGCGTAACTCACGTTGACCTCACGCTTTTCCCCGGGCAGGAGCGAGAAATAGTTGTCATCCCAGATCACCGGCACAATATCTTCGCCGCCCTTTCCGTTGGTCAGGCGCAGATGCACCATGAAGGCCACGCTCTGGCCAGGGTTTTTCACCTGTACACGGCTGATCAGCGGCTGGTTCGGAGAGACGACCCCGACAATCCAGGCCATCGAAGCTTCCACTTTCACCTGCGGCAGGCTGTTTAAGCCCGTCAGGTCGCCAAACTCTTTTTGCGGCGTGTATACCGTGTCTTGCTTGTGCGCCCAGTCGAGCACGTCGGGCCTTCTGGAAAGCCAGTAAAAATTGTCGCTGACGAGCTTTCCATTTGCGTCGTGAAGCTGGAGCCGCAGAAAATATGTCTGCGACAAGCCCTCGGGCCTCGGCAGATCGAACGCCTTCGTGCTGCTGTCCGGCGCGAGGTCCAATATTGCTTCCTTGGTGGCCATTTCCTTCGCGTCCAGATTGTAAATTTTTGCGCTGGCCTTCATTCCCTGCTGCGATTCGTACTTGCCGTTGATCACCGCGACAGAATTATTGTCGAAGGAATACTGCACATGTAGAGGTTCGCAGGCTTTCTTCGTCCCGAAATAGCCTCCCGAAGGAACCAGGTAGAAATCGTAAAGGTGCCAGATTAACGAGGGCCATGCATTGTTCAGCATCCACTGAATCACGCCGGTGGAGTTGTATTTGTTGCGCGCGTAGGCCTCGAACATCGCGCGCTGCCCGTCGTAAGTGATGGCCTGCGCTTTGCGCAAGTAATCGTCGAGGTCCGCGGCCTTGCCGTAGCGCTTGGTCATGCCGTCGGTGAAAACGTTCAAGGTGGTGAAGCGCTCTCCACCGGCATGAAAATTCCAGAAGTCATCGATCGGCCACAGATGATCTTTGGGAAGGAATCGCTCCAGCGACTCGCGCGGAGGAATCGCGGGGCCCGGGCTGGTCTCCGTGTTGTAGCCGTCCGCGCCGCCCGCGTCTTTGTCCGTTAGCCAATAAACCGGGGGCACGTACTCATAGGGCCCAGTCATTTTCACGCCGGATTTTCCGGTCACGGTGGTGGGATCTGCGGATGCCGAGGACAGTGATGGGTTCGGCCACTCCAGATCCTTCAGAATGCCCAGATACATCCTCTCGACCGCGGCCGGCGGCGGCCCGTCGCTTCCGTAAAGCCACACGAAAACGCTGGCATGATTGCGCAGCCGCCAAATCTGGCTCCGCAAGGAAGCCGCTGCGACGGCCGGCTGGTCCTCCTTCCAATCCTTCCAGCGCTCCCAGGCATCGCAGCAAGACCACCCCGGCATCACCAGAATTCCCAGGCGGTCGGTCTTCTCAAAAAATTCGTCGCGATTCAGATGTCCTTCGAGGCGAATGGCGTTCAGTCCCATGTCGCGGACGTATTGCAGGTCGGCGTCGAGGCGTTCGGATGACCAGCGCAGCAGCATATCGTCGGCCCAGGCCGCGCCGCGAATCAGCACGTTCCTTCCGTTCACCTTGAAGAGCCGCGCTCCGCTGGGGGTTAGCTCGGAGGTGACTTCGCGGATGCCGAACGTGAAGCTCTGGGAATCGCTCACCTGCTCGCCAGTTTCAAACGTGACTTTGGCGGTGTACAAATTCGGCTGGCCCATCTGGTAAGGCCACCACAAGCGCGGGTTGGCAAGAGTCAACTGCGGAAACTGTTCGGGTGCCAGGTGCACCGTTTTCGTTTCAGCGGGAGCCATGCTGACCGGCTGCCTGACTTGTATGTCGCCAATCTCCGCCCGCAGGACTCCTTGCACCGGGTGATTCGAAACGTTGTGCAGCTCCGCGCTCACCGTCAGCGCCACCGTTTTGTAATTGCCTCCCAGTTTTGACGCCACAAAGCTGTGCCGCACCGACACGTCCGCGCTGGTGGTCAGAAAGACTTCCCGCCAAATTCCCATCATTTTGTCTGGCGGCGTCGGATTCCAGTCCACCCAGGTAATTTCCAGATCGTCTTTCTTCGGCGCGAAGATCTCCACGGCTAACGCATTGGTTTTTCCCGGGAGAAGATATTTGCCGACTTGAAATTCAAATGTGCGATAGGCACCAGCGACATCCTTGGCCTCCGCGACTTTCTGTCCGTTGATCCAGATGTTGGCGCGATAATTGATCCCCAGGAAATTCAGCCATGTGGTTTTGTTCTCGTAACCCGCCGGCAATATGAATTCCGTGCGATACCACCACGAGCAGCGGAACGGACTGCCCTTTGCCATCTCAACGTTGGCCCACAGAACTTTGTTGTTCTGGTTCATCCCGGGAAAGGAACGCAGATTGGTTGCGTAGAAGGGATCGGAATAAGTCTTGTCCGCCACCAGCGCCGCCACCACTGTCGTGGGAATATCCGAGTGATGCCACTTACTGGCCTCAAATCCGGGAGCTGCGATTTGCGCTCCGGTGGCCTTGACCTCGCAAGACGACTGCAGTTGCCAGTCCTTATGCAGGTACATCCTCTCCGGAGGTTCGCCCGAAGTATCGGCGACCAGCGCCGCAGGCAGCATCAGGAACAGGCACAGCAACGCAATACCAAAACTAGAGCGCGTGCGGAACATAGGTCTCCTGGAAAAAGAAAACATCTTGCGAACAACCCGGCCGGGAACCACCCTGGCCGCGGCGGCCTATATTAAACCGATTCAATGTTATATTTCCGCACTTTTTTGCAGGGCTTTTGTCTTGGCGCCCGGCGATCAGCCATTTTTCTAAAGAAACTCTAAAGATTCGTCCCGAACCGACAGAATGGGCGAAATACTACTCTTTTCTCGCGGAGAACTCCTTGCCAAGCGCATCCGTTCCCACAGGCCTCGCGTATGTACGGGCGGCGGGGATGTAGTGTATGCTCGGGACGTCCCAACAGTCCTACTGTCCCCAAACTCATGAACGTGGAGGAATTCGCTCGTGCTTATTTCGACCTCCCCACGTGTCTCTTCAAGAGGCACGCTGGGACAACTGATTGCTTTTTTCGTGGCCATTATTTTTGTTGTGGGGGCAGCACTTTTTATGCCGGCGAAAGGACGCGCTTCTGACCACCGTGAATCTCCAACGGCCGATTTGAACGCGCCAGGCGACATTACCGACATCTTTGCCTTTCTGGACCCCAACGATTCTTCTCAAATTGTCTTGATCATGAACGTTAACCCCTTTTCGGTTCCGGCGGAGACGCCTAGCTACCGCTATTCGCCGAGTTTCCTTTACCAATTTAAGGTTTCTCATGACCAACACGCCGTGGAAGACCTCGTCATCCAGGCCATCTTCGAAGACGTCGACACCACGACTTGCGCCTCTGGCCAAACGATTAAAGTGTTCGGACCTTCCCGCCCGCGCCGCACTGGCGTGCGTAATGAAGTCCTCGAAGAGCGTCCGGCTCTTACGGGATGCACTGGCACGACGATCACTCAGAACGGCCTCGAAGTCTTCACCGGTCTTCGCGACGATCCTTTCGTAACCGACGTTGGCCAACTCAACCGCATTCTCTCCAACAAGCAGGATCTCTTCCGCGATTTCCCGGGCTTCGCACTCGGCCCGCTCCGCGGTCGTCCCGTTCGCGCCGATAAGACTTCCGGCGTCGACGGCTTCGGCGGCTTCAATATTTCCACGATCGCGATCCGCTTGAAAAAGAGCGATCTCGCCGGCTCCGGCTTCCTCGGACACAAAGGCTTCATCGGCGTCTGGGGCACCACGAGCATGAAGAAAAAGCACGGTGAATACGGCTATTCCGACTTCGACGACTCCTTCGTGCAATTCCAGCGCGTAGGACAGCAACTCTTCAAAACCGTTTTCGTTCCGTCTGCCATGCGCGAAGCGTTCAACGCTTCCGCCCCGCAAGATGACACGAAGAACTGGTCCTCGCTCATTCCCGATGCCTTGACCACCAAGGACAACGACGGCACCGGCAACACCATCGCTGGTCGCGCCGGCTTGCTCACGGCACTCGGCTTCACCGACGCCGCAGGCGGCGGCGCGGCGGGCACCGGTCACGGCGCTCCTTTGCTGCTCCCGGCTAGCTTCACCAACACCAGCAAGGATTTGCTGCGCACTGTCTTGATTCCCGACATTCTGCGCATCGATCTGGACGTTCTTCCGACCGGAACCGTTCTTCCCGGCGCAGCCGCCTCTGGCGGCAATGCCGATCCGCAATTCGGTCTCGCATCGTTCGGTCTGGCAAACGGACGCCGCCCTGCCGACACCGTCACGGACATCCTGCTGACCCTCGCGCGGCAGCTTGCCGACGTAAACTTCCCAACAGGCCTCGGCGTTCCCGGCAGCGGCCCCGCGCGCCCCGGTGCACTGAACTTTGCCACCGACCGGCGAGTCCTGGCCGTCTTGCAGGGCACCGACTGGATCAAGCCGGACGATCAAGTTGGCAACCTTTCCGGCAATGTTGCTCCGTTTGGCGGCAATGACGAGCCGTTCCTGACTACTTTTCCATTCCTCGCGGTGCCGCAACCGCTTCCGGGTGAAGCCGGCACGGTCGGCTTCCCTGCGCAACAGTAATTTCGTTCAACCGGGAGGGCTTGCGGATTCCCCGCAAGCCCTCTCTCAATTTTGTCGGACCATCGAAAGAAAGCAGAAAGACGGAAATGCTCGCAAGAATGACCAGGATCGTGCTCGTTGCCACCGCATCGCTCGCTGTTTTCCTTTTCGCAGCCCCGCGCGCCGCACAAGCGCAGAAAAGCGAAACCGACAACGTCATTAAGTTTTTTCAATGGAAGGTATCGCAGGATCCCGACGATTTCTTCAACTACGACAGACTCGGCGCTGCTTACATTCAGAAATCCCGTGAGACCGGCGACATCACCTACTTCGATTTGGC
>Ga0209772_10000401_pt1 | contig 10974 bp, 11 predicted proteins | sample BogFormECP03_OM1_FD_188235 | JGI IMG/M metagenome (GOLD analysis project Ga0209772, IMG submission 188235) | Bog forest soil microbial communities from Calvert Island, British Columbia, Canada - ECP03_OM1 (SPAdes) (version 2) | ecosystem: Environmental > Aquatic > Freshwater > Wetlands > Bog ... | reverse complement strand
TGCCCTCCTATGGCAGTATTACATTCAACTCGTCGCCGTGGAGGAAGCGTTCAAAACTCTGAAGGGCGACCTGGCGATCCGCCCGATCTTCCATCATGATGAAAGCCGAATCGAAGCGCACATCTTCGTCGCCTTCCTCGCCTACTGCATGCAGATCACCCTGACGCGTCGGCTCCACGCCCTCGCCCCGGGACTAACCGCGCGAAGCGCGCTCGAAAAGTTCGCCGCCGTCCAAATGATCGACGTCCATCTGCCCACGACCGACGGCCGCGAGATCGTGCTGACCCGCTACACCCAACCCGAGCCCGAACTGCAACTCCTGATCAACCAGCTCAAACTCACCTTGCCGTCGCAGCCGCCGCCCAAGATCACCGCCGCCGCCCTGGCCCAGCCCGCGTCCATGTAGTGAAGACCTTTGAGGCTAAGTCGTTGATTCAACACGCCGCCGATTCGAGCTTTCGGCCCAATCCGCGAAGACGGGTTAGCCGTACCAGCGCTTCGTCCTGCCGGCTTTCCGGCACGAGGAGACGCGTGCCTGCGATGCAGGCCTGCCCGCTATTGGCGAAGCCGCTCGCCAGCGCGATCGGGATCGCCGTCGAGAGATCGGCATCCTCTAGGAGGATTTGCGGCCCCTTGCCGCCAAGCTCCAGCGTCACGCGCTTGAAGGTCTCCGCCGCCGCCCTGAGGATCGCGCGCCCGGTCACGGTGGAGCCGGTAAAGCTGATTTTGGCAACATCTGGATGGGTACTGAGCGCCGCGCCCACGACGGGGCCATAGCCATTGACGATATTGATCACGCCCTTCGGCAACCCCGCCGCGTGAATAGCTTGCGCCATGACCTGGGTCTGGATCGCGCTCATTTCGGACGGCTTGACGACAATCGCCGACCCCGCTGCGATCGCGGTCGCGACCTTGGAGGCGATGAAGCCGAGCGTGCTGTTCCACGGGATGATGGCGGCGACCACGCCGAGCGGCTCCATCGATACTTCGGCGCGGTCGATGGTGCGGCGGAAGGCATAGGTCTCGACCGTCTTCGCCATGTCCTCGAACAAGGCGGCGGCGTGCTGCACGGAAAAGCCGGTAAAGCTGGAGGGCGCGCCATATTCCTCAACCATCGCTGCGAACATGTCGTCGGCGCGGGCGGCAACAGCCTTATGCAGGCGACGCAGCATGACGGCGCGCACGGCCGGCGTAGTGGCGCCATCGCCGGGAAGGCGCGCTTGGCCGCGGCAATTGCGAGGTCGACATCATCGGCGTCGCCGAGGCGAACCTCGCCGATCTGTTTCTCGGTCGCAGGATTGAACAACGGCGCTCGATCGTTGCCGTGCGGCGTGACGAAAGCTCCGTCGATGTAAATCGTGTCGATGATGCGCATGGCGCAACTCCTTTCCATCATTGCGGAGAGAGATATGCGCTATGTGGCATGATCTGATAAGCTCATCAAACGGAGACAGACTGATGAGCATGATAATACAATGAACCGGACGAGCCTGGCCGAACTGGAGGCGGTCGCCACCGTGGCGCGCGTCGGCGGATTTCGTGCGGCGGCGCGCGAACTCGGCGTCTCGCCCTCTGCGCTCAGCCACTCTATTGCCGCTTTGGAGGACCGCCTCCATGTGCGTCTCTTCAACCGCACGACGCGCAGCGTTGCATTGACGGCTGCGGGAGAGACCTTCGTTGCGGAAGTCGCTCCGGCGCTTGCGGCGATCGACGGCGCGCTGGAAAATGCCAGCGAGGGTAGCAGCGAGATATCGGGAGCGCTTCGCATCAACACTTCCCGCGGTGCCGCTGCGATACTGCTCCAGCCGCTGTTCCTGCGCTATGTGCGCCGTTACCCGCGTGTTGAACTGGAGATCGCCACCGAGGCGCTGGTCGATGTGCTCGGCCAAGGCTTCGACGCAGGTATTCGGCTGGCGGACACCGTGCCGCGTGACATGATCGCTGTTCCGATCCTGCCGACAATCCGATCGTTAGTCGTCGGAGCGCCTGCCTATTTCGTCGGGCGGGAGCGGCCGGTAGCGCCGGCCGACCTCATGCGGCATCAATGCATCCGAGCCCGGATGGGTACGGGAAAGCTATACCGCTGGGAATTCGAGAAGCGCGGCCAGGTCGTACTGATCGATGCGCCCGGCTTCCTCACGCTCGACGAATCCGGCCTCATGCTAGAGGCGGCGCTGGCCGGCGCGGGGCTCGCCTATATCGGCGAGCCGTCAGCCGCAGAGCATATCGCCGCCGGACGACTGGAGGTCGTGCTGGCGGACTGGACGCCGCCATATCCCGGCCTGTCGCTCTATTTCGCAGGACGGCGGCATATTCCCGCCCGGCTGCGCGCCCTGATCGACCTCATCCACGAACTGGGCCACGGAACCGGAGCGGCGGCGCCTGCGGAGTACGGGGCGCACAGTACCGCTGACAATCGCTGACCGCATAAGCTTAAGCAAGATTAGCGGCTGATGAGCCACACGAGGGCCGCCAGGTTGGCGACGGCTATTGCGGCTGGGCCGAGCGTTTTCATCCGGTCTCTGATTGCGACTCCTACACAGGCGTCCAACACCTGCAGGATGATCATCCCGACGGCGACCGCCTCGAGCCAGAGGCTCCATCCCGTCGCAAATGGAACGACGCTGATGATCGCGAATGCGATGCTCCGCGCGCAGGTATAAAGCGCCAGTGTTCGTATCTGTCCATTCGCTCTTGGAACGGACGCAATGGAAAACCCAAGACTCACAAATGCGCTGATGGCCGTGACAATGGCGCAAACGAGGAACGGTGCTGTCATGTCAACTGCCTCTATTCCCTAGGATCGGGCGAAGGGCCCGTGAGCCGTTATGCCGAGAAGCGATCGCCGAACATCGGCAGTACTCTGACGGATTCAGCCTTGGTCGGTCGCGTCATTGGAGTGGCCGCGATCTCGTCTCGCACCCGAATACGCTCAGCTGGCGGCCACATCGAGCAACACCTTGCCGCCACGCTCCACGTGGGCCACGGCGTTCTTGATGGCAGATAGGGGATAGGTCGCGGCTACCGGGGCGTGCAGCCGACCGGATCGGAGCAACTCGGCCGCCTCGACGATGAGCGGCCGCATCTTGGGCGCGTGTTCCGGGTCGCTCAGGAAGAACCCGCGCACCGAGATTCGTTTGAAGATCAGCGCCAAGGCGCTTATCGCAATGGGTGCCTTGCCCAGCGCGGCATAGGCCACGAGCGTACCGTCGCGGCCGAGCAGATTGATCAGGGTCGCTGCGGACGGACCGCCGACGCCGTCGATAGCGAGGCGAGGGGCCGCCGTTCCGAGTGTGGCCTTCACGAGGTCCAGACCTCCAGGCGCATCCACGATCACCAGATCGCCGCCCAGCGCTTTCAACTCATCGATCAATTCCGTTCGACGGACCAGATTGATCGTCTTGAGGCCCCGCGCTTTGGCGAAGGCGATGACCGCACGACCCACGCCCGAATTGGCGGCGTTCTGGACGACCCAGTCGCCGGGCGCGAGGTCGACGAATTCACTCAGCAACAACCCGGCGGTCGGCGGATTGATGGTCAGCATGGCGAGCTGCTGCGGATCGACATCGGCTGGCAGGGCGAACAGCCCTTCTGCCGGCACGACGATCCGCTCGGCCCAGGCGAGGCTATAGAGGGGCGTCAGGACGCGATCGCCGGCAGCGACATTTTCGACACCTGGACCGACGGCCAGGATTCGGCCCACGCCCTCGTTGCCAATGACGCTCGGCAAGCTTGGGCGAAAGGGGTAAGCGCCTCTGACCACCAGCAAGTCGCTGAGGTCGATCGGGGAGAATTCGACGCCGATCAGGACCTGGCCGGGACCCGGCGCGGCGGGTTCCTGGATCTGGACAAATTCCAGCCCCTCGGTGGGATTGCCGAAGGCGGTGAGGTGAATGGCGCGCATGGGAGAACTTCCTTCTTCTCTCGCCGGCCGCCCATCTTTATGATTGCGACCACCATAATTACATTTAGATGGCACTCGCAATCTTTAGAGTCAAGCCTGCAGCCACACGGAGACGGTCGATGAAAGTGACCAAGGAAAAATCGGCCGAGAATCGGGCGGCGCTGGTCAAGACAGCGGCGCGCCTGTTCCGGGAGCGAGGGATCGACGGTGTCGGCGTCGCGGAGATCGGCAAGGCGGCGGGCCTCACTCACGGAGCGCTCTATGGCCAATTCCCGTCGAAGCAGGCTCTGGTTGCGGAGGCTTTGACGCATGGGATGGCCGCCAGCCAGGCCTACATGACAGCGCCCGAATCGCACGGAGCGCCGACATTGTCCGACCAACTGGATCGCTACCTGGCGCTCGATCACCGCGACAATCTGGCCGGCGGCTGCGCCATGGCGGCGTCGGCAAGCGAAATCGCCCGGCAGGACGAAGCCGTCAGCGCCCGTTTGGCCAAAGGCCTCGAGCAGATGGTCGGGTCGGTTCAGGCGGCGCTGAAACCGACAACGCTCAGTGCTGACGACCGCGCACGCGCATTGACCATCGCCGCCGCCATGATCGGCGGTGTCGCGATGGCCCGGGCGGCCTCGAAATCGCGGCCGGATCTATCGGATGAGATTATGGCCGCGGTCCGTCGCGTGCTCGGCGAGGTCGGCGGCGAAGGCGGGAAGCCGAGGAACTGAGGTTGTCAGCGCCGCGGCCGCGGGGAACTGCGGAAGATCTTCCTCAAATTGCAGGCGCGCTACCAACCTTCACCACAAAAGCGGGACCAACGCGTTTCCCACAATCGCGCGCCCTTCGATAAATCTCCTGGTCCATCCGTCACTCTCTGCACCTCGACTGCAGGGTTACCGGAGTCGTCATCCACCCCGCCAATCGCTGTGGGCGCCCTGCAGGTTGCGGTGAGTGAGCGAGGGAAACCCCATCTGCTTGACGTCAGCGGAACGAAAGTTCGCTTGTGGCCGGTCAGCCAATGTCCGCTCACCCACCATCGCGGTCATTCACGTCGAGCAATACACATATCGCAGTAGTGGAGTAGTCCCCATCCGCACTAAGAGGACATAGCCAAGTGGAAAAAAAAGGGCGTTGGACTGAACGGCTTCGCCGTAGGGCGTCGCTCGCCGCAGAGCGTCTGATTCGAGGATATCCTTCGATGGGCGCGCGCCATCGCGCTGGCTTGCTCGAACCAAGGGAGACCTCAATGACGCCGTTGCGCTTGCGGATGATTGAAGACATGAAGTCGGCGGGGTTGGCGCCTAGAATATCTGAAGCGCCTCGTCGTATTTGTTGAACGTCACCGTGACCGTGTCCGAGGAACTCCGGGACACGCTGCGCGCCAACCAGCGTGACGGCTACGCCCTGCGGATGAAAGCCGCCGCGCGGAGGCCATCGTGGAACTCGCCCGCGACCGACGCCATGTCGGAGCGACGGTCGGCGTACTCGCCGTCAAGGGGCCGGAAACAGAAACACGGGGGGGCAGACATGGGGATCAAGTTCGAGGACACAGCCGAGGCGACCGGCGGGAAGGGCCAGGCGCTGGGGATCATCACGCCGGAGCCGAGCGGCAACGCGTCGCTGCGCTTCCGCGACTTCTTTACCGCCAACATCCGCAACCCGAACACCCGCGCGGCTCATGCGGTCGCGGTGCGCGCGTTTTTTGGTTGGTTAAAGACCGCGCGCCGACCGTCAAGCAGCACCTGGCGGCGATCACTGCGAAAGGCGCGGACGTGCTCAGCTTGTCGTTCGTCGCGGCGACGACGATGATGATGCGGCTTCTCTCGAACAAAGTGCGCTTGAAAACAGCGTCCTCGAAACCGAACGCCCCGACGCCGAGGTGCGGGTCCAGTTGGCGAAGGACATGCTCAACGGCACTGGTGACGTCTCACCCGGCGATTTCGCGATCGAGGACATTGTGCCCGGATCGGCGGGAATGGGGGTCTCAACGAGGATCACGGCACGGCACCTGCTCCAAATGAACTGGGCATGAGCGTATTCGAAGTCCGTCGGCTGGAGGCGAAGCGCTAAATCATCGGTGACACATCTAGAAATCGCATACGCTGCTCCGGCAGCGATTGGACGAACACGTCGGGCATGGCAGTGCTCGTTGTTCGGGTTAGCGATCCTTAGCAGTTGCATGCCTTCTTGGCATTTTTTTGAAAATCGTACGCTGGATAGGTGCCATGAACTGGCGACCAACGCCGCGAAGTACGGGGCTCTGTCCTCGCCCGACGGCCTCGTTGGCCTGAAATGGTTGCATGAGGCCGACGGGCGGCTAAATCTCCACCGGATGGAGAGGGCGGCCCGGCGGTGCTGAGGCCTTCGCGCCCAGGCTTCGGCACGCGAATTATTGAATGAATGATTGATCAACTCGAAGGCGAAGCGAGTTTTGACTGGGATGTGGACGGGCTCATTTGCCGAATCGCCCTTCCGGCGATAATTCCAACCTTGACTTGAGCATATACTCGGCGCGCTTAACGAGCGTCGGTGCGGCGCGATGCAAGCTCTCCGCGATCGATGGGGAATGAAATCGCGGGTCGCGAACGCCTCAGTACCCAACGAAAAACGCCCGCCGTACCTCCGGGCGGACGTCTCTCGGGCGTCGGGGAGGACGAGCACCCCGAGGCCCTGCGTCGAAGCGCGCTTTCGTTCTCGTCCGGGGTGCGCCTTGCGATAGGCGTCCAGTTCGGACATCGTGAGTTCACATGTCGCTGGACGGACAAAAACGGAGGATCGCTCGATGCCGGGTTCAGTCTTCAAGATCGTCGTCGACGGCGGCGATTGGGGTAGCCCTATGGCCAACGAGGCTACTTTCGATAACCTCGAGGAGGCCCAAGCCGAAGCGCGAAGCTACCTTGAGCGTCAGAGGGAGGCTGGCGCGTCGCTGAGCGTCACAATCGAGGAGAAGGCGCCGGACGGCACGGTCGTGAAGCACGTGGTCGCCTAGTCGAACCCCGTCCTCCCCTGCGCTCCCAGAAACGGCTGCCTCACTCTCGGCGTCCGCCTCAATCGGAACGCATGCGCGCCGTGGAGTAGATTCCGACTCTCCCACGCGCCGCCGAACGATGAGAGGACCATAAGCACCGATCCCGGCCCCCCGGTATCGGTCTTGGACTGGCGGTCGCCGACTTGCCAAAGCGACCGCCTCTTTCCGGGGGAGGATTTCAAAATGCCTTTTGCTGCGTACAACTCGAGCGGCGTTCGCCTACTTTGCGGCGCTCTTGCTGACTCGCTGGAGTATGTTCGGAAAGCCACCGGACGCGAACTCAGCGAAGCCGAAGTTTCAGATATCAGAAAATCCCTTGTTCACCGTCTGACGATGGCTCACGATTCCGGCGAGCGCGATCCCGATGCGCTCAAGCGCGCCGCTCTTCGAGAGGTTTTCGCGTCGCACGCCGCGAGTTGAGCGGTTATCCCAGGCCGGTGCGCGGCGAATACACCAACTCGGCAAAAAATCGTCGAAACGAACTTTACTTAATTTGCTGTCGCGGCCTCAGGGATCTGCTCGGCGATTCCGGCCGCGCGCGCTACTCATTCTCGAGAGACGCACCACGCGGCGCCGGCGAGCGGGTCGCGATACGCCATCGATAGCCAATTCGCCCGCTCGGTTCGGCGGCTCGCGGATCGTTTCGAGCATTGGCTCTTTTTTCCGGCCACGCCGCACAACGGTCAATCGAATTCATTTTCGGCGCTACTCGAAATCCTCGACCCGAATAGCTTCGATAGGAGCTATCGTTGAAGCGTCGTTTTTTCAGGCTGATTTCCAGGAACACAGGCAGTTGCTCAGATTTTCACACCCTTTCTGGTGGAGACGCATATTCAGGCTAGGGTTATTGGGCAGAACGGTCCAATCGCGCACTCCTCTGCATCCGGGTCTTGCGCTTGCCGAGCGCAAGGATTGAAGCGAAAACGCAAATAACGGCGCGGCAATGAGAAAGAGACCCAGAAAGAATGTCGGTCCGACGGCGATATTCAACTCTGAAATCCACCATGACGTCGGTATGGAAACCAGGCATGTGACCGCGGGAACCAGGAGCAAGAACATGGAAACGAATCCGTTATCGTTGTTCGTCGCTGTCAGGGCCATTTGGTATACGACGCGACCGGCCGCTGCCGCAAGGACGGTGCCCAGCAACAAGAGAGTGATGGCCGGCCAATCCGCCGCGTTCGTATAGGATTCGGACCGTAAGCCCGAGAGGAACAGCATACTGGGGATCAAAATCACAGCCGACAAGACGAATAAGACGGCGACTGATGCAGCCTCCTCGAATTTGGAGAACCATTTCCTGACCAGCGTGCCGCTCAAGGCGAAAAAATCGGCTGCGGAACGGCATAGAACCAACTCCCGTGGAGAATTGCCTGCTTTAAAGAGTCACCGCCACGGTTGTCTGTCTGGCTCCAGGTGACGATCATGGCTCCCGCGAAGGCAACGCTTAGCTAAAGAATATGAGCGGCGACACTGGAATTGCTTTTCGAGAGATGATCAGCGCGACCAGCGCGGCCCAAAATGGGGAGAGGTCCAATATCGCAGCGATGATAATCGGGTGAGCGTCGCTTAGTCCGTAATCGTACGACACCACTCCGGCTACACCGATGGCAAACAGAATCAGTAATTTTGCCCAGGCAGAAACGTTGATCGCGAGGGCGCAGAAATCCCGCCTGGTCGTTGAGGACAAGAGAAGCAACGGCACCGTCGTTAGCAAGGCGCATTGCGTCATGCACACAAACTGTACTGAACTCAGCTTCTTCGCTGCCAGGGCAGAGAAGGGATGCTGGGTCGCCAGAAGTATCGCTGTGATTACAGAGTACAAAGCTCCGAGTTTATATTTTTTGCGAGAGAATTTTAGATCTCTTGTTTGAGCTAGTGTTAAAGTGGCCTCGTCCGATCCTTTTTGATACGCCGCTTGAGCCTCTATTGCCATTACAGGTTTCCGACAATGAACGGCCGCCCGGAAGCGGCCGAAATCTGATGGTGGGCGTATGTTAATAAACCTCGGGGTCCTCTTTAAGTTCCCCGCTCAAATCTCTTGGCCGTTTGAATCTCCGCCTCCAACGGAGGTCCGAGCAGTCCTTAGGCTCACAACTCAGGCCCCTGCCATCTTCGGATCGACGAGTATAATCGACACGGCCAGAGCGCTATTACAATGTGGTTCATCGTTGACGTTCGTTTGGGATGTTCGCGGATGGAGGCGGCCTCGCCCGCCCGCTTGACGAGAGTGAGCGAGGCTCGAAGGGGGTCGTTATCCTCAGTACCACCGCCCTCGCCCGTACCAACCAAATCCGCCGAACAAGAATATCACTACCACGATGATCAAGAGTGTATTCGTATCCATTGTCGTACTCTCCGTTAATTTTCGCGGTGTGCCGTGCGATAGATTTCGTACGTCGTCCACGCTTGAAAAAGACATAGCCGCTGTTTTAGCGGTCCATCAGGATCGGAAAATACTCTACCCTCCGCCCATCGGGGCCCTATATGGGCAGCATACCCATCATCCAGACCGGATTGTGCGGAAGCCGATGTTGATCTTCGACCATCGCGCAGATGCAGATCCCCGGAGGAGGCGCGCACGGTAAAAGCGTTGGCGGGTCGTGACACAAGTGTTGGGTCAGGGCCAAAACGAGGATGCGAGTAGTTTCCGAGCCTATTCCATTATGTTCGGTTGTCCTAGCCTCGGTTCGATTAGCTTTGACGCATTCCACATCCGACCAACAGTAAAGCCGTCTCCTTTCAATGTCGGTTGGGTCCTCTTTGATCAAATGAACAATCGCAAACAGCAAAGGCACGTCCAATGGACAGCGTAACGGAACGCCAGGCAATCGTCGATACCCACCGGCACCCGATCGGCCCCAAGCTTGCAGCCAAGATGGCGGAGCGAGGCTTCTACGATCCAAAACAAGAATTCCCGCAAACCAACGCTCAGGACTTGATCGGCTATCGGGAGTTTTACGATCTGGAATACGCCATGCCCAAGTCGCGCGAGGAAGGCGTAACCCTCAGCCTTGCCAGCAATGGCGGCGAGGTGGAATGGTTTGCGCGGGACCTACTTAAAGTCAGCACAAGCGACGCCCTCAAGATCCTTAACGACGAATACTTGGAGATCAGGGATCGCTATCCGGGCGAGTTCGCGCTGATGGCCAACGCACACGCGCTCGAAGAGGACTGTCGGACGATCGTCGAGGAGATGATTCGCAAGGGCGGCGCCGAGGCGATTGCGGTGGCGTCCAGCTACGGCGACGGCTCGGAACGCTCTTTCCTCGACAGCCCCAAGGCGGAATGGCTGTGGGAGTTTGCGGCAGCGAACGAGATCGTGGTCCACATTCATCCACCGATGCTGTCGGTCGGGCACGAGGTACTCATGCAGTACCGCCTCAACGAGGCGGTTGGCCGACCCTTCGACTCGACCGTCAACGGCGCCCGGATGATCGCCTCCGGTTTGTTCGATCGCCACCCAAAGCTACAGGTGCTGATCGTCCATATGGGTGGCGAACTTGCGTCGGTCCTTGGTCGCCTCGAATTCAATTGGCGCCTCAACTACAAAGGGATCCGCAACCCGCCGGACGGCAAGCCTTACAAGAACGATCGGCCGCCATCCGACTACTTCAAGACCAACATCCTGGTCGACTGCATGGGTTTCAACCCAATCGGACTGCGAGCCGCGGTTGAAATGTGCGGTGTGGACCGAGTGGTGTTCGGCTCCGATTACGGCCCGATCCCATACGGGATCAAAGAGCATGTGCAGATCGTCGAGGAAGTGCTTCCGAGCCCGGCTCAGCGCCAACAGGTGTTCTGGAAGACGAGCAACAAGGTATTCCGCCTGGGCCTAGTCGATACCGATCTCATCATCCCCGCTGCCCTCTCGGCGGTAGCGTGATCCGATCGGATTGAATCGGATTTGTCGGCCGGATTGCGCTCCACTCGTTTGTTTTGGCGAGCATCTTAATCTGACGGGCGCAGGCCCGCTTACTTATGTAAGGAAAGTTCATGGCGAAAACTGGGGTCATCAGCGCATCCCTGCGCACAGAGATGCACTCCG
>Ga0209772_10000399_pt1 | contig 10996 bp, 7 predicted proteins | sample BogFormECP03_OM1_FD_188235 | JGI IMG/M metagenome (GOLD analysis project Ga0209772, IMG submission 188235) | Bog forest soil microbial communities from Calvert Island, British Columbia, Canada - ECP03_OM1 (SPAdes) (version 2) | ecosystem: Environmental > Aquatic > Freshwater > Wetlands > Bog ... | reverse complement strand
TTTGTATGAACCATAATATATACCTCTACCTATATGTAAATATACTATAAAGAAAAAAGCTGATGCTGTATTAGAATGTAAATAACGAATTAATCATCCATTGTTTACATCTCTCATTATATGTTCTACTGAATCAAATGCTTCTAGTACATTAGGTGTATAATGCATACCTAGTGTAACTCCTGTAATTATTTGTATTATTAAACAAAATGCTAATAATGAACCAAAATTTCATAAATAACTTAAATTAGAGGGTTGAGGTGAATCTATTATATATGAATTTACAATTTTTAATAAAGGATGACTTTTTAATATTCTCATTAATTAATTTAATTTATTATGTATCAACTTTTGTTTATTATACTTCCATAAGTGTATAATATAGTTATTGAATTATAAATTTTATTTAGTATATCTGTATTGTTTAGAATCTATTTTTAGTGCATTTTTTCCTAATTCAAATATAAAACCTAATGTTAATATGACAAAAAATACTAACATGATTATAAGACCATAAATACCATTAGTATAAGCACTAACTATATATGGATATACTAGTAAAATTTCTAAATCAAAGAGTAAAAAAAGAAGTGCAAATATAAAAAATGAAATACTAAATTGTGTTCTATTTTGACCTAAAAAAGAATGAAAACCACATTCAAAAACACTATTTTTTTCTTGATAGGGATTATGAGGTGATAATAATAAATTAATACTTAATAATATTAAGGCTAATATAGGTATAAAAACAAAAAAAAATGTTAAACTTGTCATAATTTTAGTTAAATAATAACAAGAAATATTGCTTGTATAATGTACAAATAAAGAGAATATATTAAACTTTTTAGATAAACTTTTAAGAAAAAGAAGTAAGAGACAATATATTACAAAGATTTAGGGGTTCATTAGATATTAATACAAAAAATAATATTAATAAAGATAATATTGATATACTTATAGATAAATAACTTGATAGTGATATTTTAATAGAGATATATGATTGTTTATATTCAACTTGATCAAAATAAATTGTCTTTATAATATTCAAATAATATACTGCACCTATTACACTAGTTAATATAGCAACTATTACTAACAACGTATTACCGTTATCTAATGCAGTTGTTAGTACCATCTGTTTACCAAAAAAACCTACTAATGGAGGTAACCCTATAAATGAAAACATAGTAATAACTAAACATAATGTTAAGGATGGGTTTATGGAAAAATAACCTTTTAATTGAGTTACTAATTGTATTGGTGAATTATTTTTTTCAGATAAATTATTATATTCAGAAATATTTGTATAATACATATATAAACTAAACCCTATGGCTATTAGAATCAAAAATATATTTAGATTTGTTGATATATATTGTATTATATAAAATAGAAACGCCTGATATGATTCAACATTATAGGTTATTAAAGCTAATAAAATAAAACCTATATGAGATATAGTACTATAAGCCAATAATCTTTTTATTCTAGTTTGTGTCAAACCCAAAATAGTACCTATTATTAAAGATAAAAAACAACTTATAGATAGACTAACACTTCAAGAGTATAATTGTATTAAGGAATTTAATAATATACTAGTATAATGTGTTAATTCTAAAAAGAGTATCAATATAGATATTTTACCTAAAATAGCTATAAAAGTAGTTATCACTGTAGGAACTCCATCATATACATCTGGAGATCACCAATGAAAAGGAGCAGCAGCTATTTTAAACAAGAATCCTATAGATATTAATAAAAAGGAATAAAAAATATACTTGTGTAAATATCAATTTCAAGAAGCATATGTTATTAAAATCTCAAATTCTGATACCGTAGTATATATTTCGTCTAAATTAGTTAAACCAGAATTTGCATATATTAATGCAATACCTAATAATATAAAACAGGAAGATAAACCACCTAGTAAAAAATAAGTTAAAGCTGAAGACGTAGATGATTCGGAATTTCTATGCATAGCTGATATTATATATAAGCTGAAACTTTGTAATTCTATACACAAATATATAGATCCTAAATCTCCAGATATAATTAATAATGTGGCACCTGTTATAACAAACATAGCTATTAAAGCATATTCTATTATTGTAAACTGTTCTGACACTTTATTAATAATGTTAACACATTCTTTAATTTTATTCGAATATTTTATTACAAGTGAAGCTGAATCACCTTTATATTTTTTTCTTGGATAGAATCCTGTCATTAATAATATAATACCACAAATTAAGAGTATAAATATTTGAAAAGTGTGGCTTATAGGTGTTGTATTAAATAATCCTCCGTATAAACCTATTCCTTTGTGTAAATATGTTATATGTAGACTTGTTAAAGATGATATTATACTATAAATTATTATTAATAACCCTATTCTAGAATACAAAATAGATGTATCAGGTCTTGAAGCTAGACCATTTGAAAACAATAGTAGCAAAAGAAAAATTAATATCATTATTTAACTAAACGTCTATATTAAAATTGCACAATAATTTTAAAGAAAATAAGTAATATATGTATATTATTGATTTTTAATTAAATTTTATATAATAAAGAATATGTTTTATAATGCAAGCCATCTAATACTAAAGAAGGATATATACCAAGTATTACAGTAAATAATACTAAGATAAATAACATATAATATTCTCGTTTAGTTAAATCAGGTATATATAATTTTAAATATGAAATACTATAAGAACCACCAAATGCTATTCTATTGAACATAAATATACTATATCCTGCTGAAAATACTATAGAAAGAGAAGCCAATAGTCCAGAAAGAGGCAATCTTTCAAACACACCATATAAACACATAAATTCTCCTATGAAATTTAGAGTAAGAGGAACACCACAATTACCTAAACATAAAATAAAAAACAAAATTGAAAATAAGGGCATAATTTGAGCTATACCTCTATAATATGTTATTAATCTAGTAGAAGATCTGTCATATAAAATACCTCCGGCACAAATAAATAAACCAGAAGAGACAAATCCATGAGCTAAACCCAAACTTATACCTCCTTCTATACCATGTATAGTATTGCTAAATACACCTATAAGATAAACTGCTGCGTGAGAAACTGATGAATAAGCTATTAATTCCTTAACATCAATTGTTCTCAATGTACTTAAACTAGCATATATGATTGTTATTACTCCGATAAGAAAAACTATATAAGTATAATATATAAAAGCTTTGGGCAAAATAGGTAATATTAATCTAAGTATACCATATAAACTTAATTTAAGTACTATAGCAGCTAGTATGATACTACCTGATAAAGGAGATTCTACATGAGCTTTTAATAATCAACCATTTAAATATATAGTTGGAGTTTTTACAGCAAAAGCTATTATTATACCATAAAATAAAAATAATTGAGTTGAGAATATAATATTTGTTTTAGATAAAATATCAAAATCTGTAGAACCTATCATAGATAACATAGTTATTATAGAAAGTAACATAAACAAAGAACCTAATAATGTGTATAAAAAAAAAGAGAATCCAGCTCTAACTCTTTCATTTGAACCAAATAATCCTATAAGTATAAACAACGGAGCTAAAATAGATTCAAAAAATATATAAAATAATAATATATCTAGAACTAAAAATACTGCTAACAATGCACTTTCTAATAGTAATATAATAATAAGAAACATTCCACTATTTATTTTTATACTTTTTCAATTAGAAAGTATTGATATAGGTATTATTAAAGTTGTTAATAATACAAAATATATAGATAATCCATCTATACCTATATATATATCAAATTGATTAATTTGATAATGTTCTTGTACAAATTGAAAATGTTTTCCCGAATCATCAAAAAATATATATATTATTAATGATATAATTAGATCAATTATACTAATTCACAAAGCTGTTAATTTTAGTAATTTACCTTTATTATCTACAATATTATAAGTTAAACCAGTTAATATTATAAGTACACCTATCAAAGGTAATATAATTAAAGCCAATAAAAGCAAGTCTTAATCCATTTTCTAAAATTTACCTCTTGTTACACTTAACATATATATAAGCAAATTGATTAAAAATGACTAACATAGCTTATATATAATTTAATACAGAGAATATCCGATTCGAACGGATGTAATATTAATGATTAAATAAGTTTCAAGCTTATCGCTTTAGTCCACTCAGCCAATTCTCTTTTCTTATAAATAATAATAATAAAATAAACAAAAAATGTATAATCCCTATTATTTCAATTGATTTCTCAGCGACTCGAACGCTAAACCTACTCTTATCAAAAGTATACTTTACCTATTAAGTTAAGAAACCTTATTTAATTATTAATATTATTACTAAGATAATTATACAAGAGCACTCAGATTTGAACTGATAATATGAAGTTTGAAGCTTCCTGTTTTTCCAATTAAACTATACTCTTATTCAATACGGAAAAGAGATGACTTGAACATCTAAGTGTATATACACAATATTTAGCAAATATCTTACCTTACCATTAGCAACTTTTCCTCGAATTAGGCCAGCTTCGATCTGGCATCTACATCTTCGACAAAGATGTCCTTTACCTATTAAGTTACTAATCCTTAAGGTGAATTTTAATTATAGTATGGCTAGTCGAAATTGAATCGACACACTTCGTTTGGAAGACGAACAGTCTACCATTAACTTATAGCCATTTTTACAAAATATGATTATTTCTTTAAGTAAAACAACAATACTTATATCGGGTTATTATGATTTGAACATAAAATTTCCTCAACCCAAATAAGGCGCCTAACCAACCTGGCTCTAACCCGTTATAATAAATAAAAATTTGTTGGTGTTATACCTAATCCATATACTATACAAGGTATCAATACTATAAAAGCTATAATTATAGGTAATAAAACAGTTCAACAAATTGACATAAGTTGATCAAATCTAATTCTAGGTAATGAAGCTCTTACTCATATGAAAATAAAAATTAAGATACAAGATTTAATTCCTAACATAGATGCGGAAGTTAAAGAATCTAAAATAAAATAAAAAAAACCATTGTTATCTTCTATGAAATAAAATACATTTAGATAACCACCTAAAAATAAAATGCTGGTAAATATACATATTAAAACAATGCTAGCATATTCTGCTAGGAAAAAGAATACAAATATAACAGCTGAATGTTCAGTCATAAATCCACTTACCAACTCCGATTCAGCTTCAGCTAGATCAAAGGGAGCTCTATTAGTCTCCGCAATACAACCTATAAAAAATATAATAAATATAGGTAACAAAGGTAAAATAAAATAAATAATTTTTTGAGCTTCTATATTTACAGTCAAATTAAGATTACCTGTCAATAAAACAATTACAAGTATTGCTGAACTTAATATAAGTTCATAACTAATTAATTGAGCAGTACTTCTCAAAGAACCTAGAAAAGCATATTTAGAATTAGCTGATCAACCTGCCAATAATATACCATACGTGGATAAAGAAGATACAGCTAATATATATAATATACCTAAATTTAAATCTCCTATAATAAGTCCTGGACCATAAGGTATAACTGCATAACCTAATAATGAAAATATAAGAGTTATAATAGGTCCTAGGAAAAACAGAATAAGATTAGCCTGTGTAGGTCCAACATACTCTTTTAATAACAATTTTAAAGCATCCGCAAAAGCTTGCAGTAAACCATAATAACCTACTATATTTGGTCCTAATCTACGTTGCATACTAGCCATTGTTTTTCTTTCCGCTATAGTTACAAATGCTACTATTAATAAGGCAGGAACAACAACTAATATTACTTCTAATATAGAAAGAAATGTTTGCATTTTAATTAAAGTAAATGAATTAGTGAAATAATTTAAAAATTAATATTTGTTTTCTTTTTATCTAAATTATTATTGAATGTTTTTCTTTTTAAATTATATAATATGTATTATAATTAATTTTATTCTTTAACTTCCTATTTGATCATATAATCAATATAAGAATTTTCCTAAGCTTACTGATTGTATAGATATAGGCATAGAACTATGAAGTATTCCACATATTTCTGAACATTGACCAAAATAAGATCCCTCTCTATTTAAATAAACAGAAGATTGATTAAGTCTACCTGGATAAGCATCACATTTTATACCTAAAGCTGGACAAGCATATGAATGAATTACATCTGCTCCAGCTACCACAAAACGGGTATGTGTTAATTCAGGAATAATAACTCTGTTATCGACTTCTAACATTCTTAATTTTCCTTTTTCTAAATCAGTTTCAGGTATTATATAAGAATCATATTCTACATACTCTTCATCATTATTAGTAAAATCCGGGTACTGATAAGATCAATATCATTGATGACCTTCTCCATATATTACTAAAGAAGGATCTATTACTTCGTCCATCAAATATAATAATTTAAACGAAGGGAAAGCTATTAATATAAGAATTAATGCTGGTGTTATTGTTCAAATTAATTCTACTAAAGTTCCATGATTTACATATTTATTAGAAATTTTGGATTCATAAAAACTAGTTACTAATGAAACAAATATTCACGTAACTGCAAACATAATTACAGCTAAGTAAAACATTATATTATTATGTAATTCTTCTAGAGCTTCCATTTGAGGAGTAGCATTATCTTGAAAAAATATCCCCCAAGGTTCTGGACAATCATAATTTATTTTGAAAATTTCAAAAAAACTTATATGCATATTTATATTTTGATAAAAGTATTGTAGCAATAATAGAGTAATTATTTTAATTATTGTTATTTGGATACATTTTAATTAAAATATATAACATATATACATATATATATATTAACGTGCAGCTCTTAATCCATTTGTAAGAGTAGAATTATTATTAATTTCTGAATAAGTAGGCTTTTGTTTTAATGTCTGGTTAAACGTATTAACATAGGCTCTTTCATACAAATCATAGTTTGTATCCCGCAAGTAATCCCTCAAGTATGTATGAGCAGAAGTTTTTAAAGAGTACCGTGTTAAAGCAAATCTATTTAAAGTTCTATCTCGTTCCAAAATAATAGCAAGCTGAGTAAGAAAAGGTTGATTATTACCTCCTACAAGATAAGCAGGAAAATTATCTAGGTTAAATAATGTTACAGGGTCATTAGCTCCAGCAACTCCTCCAGCAGGCCCTGCTGGAGGATTCATATATGATACATAATTACCAAGCAATTCCTCTATGAATATTGAAATTTGTTTTAAAGTTGTTGAGAAAAAAGCCATAAATATATAATAAGCAATAGAAATTAGAGACGAAAAATCTTTTCAAACATCTATATTTAAATATGTATTAATTAGATATCTCAGTGAAAATCCTACCATAAAAGTAGATAAAGCACCAAAAAGAAAACTTTTCTTAAAAATTTTTTCTTTTAAGAAAAGTTTTAATTGTTTTGCAAAATAATTTTTTTTTTGAATTATTTTCTTTCAATAAAATTTATTAAAACCAAAAAACATACTTTGCAAAGGTAAACTTACAAAAGCATGAGGTTTAGGGGGACTATTAAGACTTCATTCTAATGAATTATAATTTCTATTTAACAGTATTTGAAACAAGTCACTGAAATATTGAGGAGTCAATCAAGGATATCTTGATGTAACTTCACCTTGTATTAATTGTATATATAAAATATATAAAAATAATCAAGTGGCTATTACACTTATAATAGAACCAAAACTACTTATTAAATTTCAGCCAGCGAAAGCATCAGGATAATCGCTTATTCTTCTGGGCATACCTTGTAAACCTAAAAAATGTTGAGGAAAAAATGTAACATTAACTCCTATGAATAATATTACAAAATGAACTTTACCTAACATTATATTATAACTAAGACCTGATATTTTAGGTATTCAAAAATACCAAGCACTATATAATGCAAATACTGCTCCTAAAGAAAGTACATAATGAAAATGTGCCACTACGTAATATGTATCATGAAATGCTATATCTAATGAAGCATTAGCTAATACTACACCACTTAATCCTCCTATAGTAAACATTACTACAAAACCTAAAGCAAATAACATTGAAGGTGTTAAATGCAAAGATCCTCCATATGTTGTAGCTAATCAACTAAATATTTTAATACCAGTAGGTACTGCTATAATTAATGTTGCAGCTGTAAAATACGCGCGAGTATCTACATCTAGCCCTACACTATACATATGATGAGATCAAACTACAAAACCTAGTACTCCTATTGACATCATAGCATATACCATACCTAAATAACCAAATACAGTTTTATTAGAACTTGCTGATATAGTTGTACTTATTATACCAAATCCAGGTATAATTAAAATATAAACTTCTGGATGTCCAAAAAATCAGAAAAGATGTTGATATAATATAGGATCTCCTCCTCCGGCTAATTCAAAAAAGGATGTATTAAAATTTCTATCTGTTAAAACCATTGTAATTGCACCTGCTAAAACAGGTAAGGATAATAATAATAACACAGCGGTTACTACCACTGCTCACCCAAATAAAGCTAGTTTATGTAATCTTATACCAGGACTTCTCATATTAAGTATAGTAGTTATAAAATTCATAGCACCTAATAAACTACTTATACCTGCTAAATGTAACGCAAATATAGTTAAGTCTACACTAGGTCCGCTATGACTTTGTAAACCAGCTAAAGGGGGATAAAGAGTTCAACCTGTACCTGCTCCGTTTTCAATCATGGCTGCAAATAAAAATAATACAAGACTAGGTATTAATAATCAAAAACTTATATTATTTAATCTAGGAAATGCCATATCTGGACCACCTACTAATAGAGGTAATAAAAAATTACCAAATCCTCCTATCATAGCTGGCATAACCATAAAAAATATCATAAGTATTGCATGCGCTGTTATAATACTATTATACAATTGATTATCTGCTATAAATTGAACACCAGGTCCTGATAATTCTAAACGTATTAATACAGAAAATGCAGTACCTATAAGTCCAGAAAATAAGGCAAAAATTAAATATAAAGTACCTATATCCTTGGCATTAGAAGACATGAATCATCTTTCCTTTCAAATAGTTATTTTAGTAATGTTATTATATAAATGTTCTTGTTCCTTTATAGAATCATTTTCGAGTTTTGTTAGGGTTGTTTTATTTCTTTTTATCATTTTAGAATAAATTATTAAGTTTGTTTCCATTTTTATATAGTATTTATAATGTTGAGTCTTTATATATATGTGTACTTAGTTTTAAACATACAATTATGTCTTTTATAATTATTAAATTATTTAATTTTTATTTATATTAATTCAGAATTAATATAATACACTCATTCTTCGTTATAACGAAAGTAGAATTATATAACCTCATATTTTGTTGATTAAATCGGGAGGATATTTTGATTCGAACAAAAATTTAATGTGCCACATACATTAGTTCTACCATTAAACTATATCCACCTTTAAATTAAATGCATATAACATTTTTATATCAGGAGAGAAACTTGAATTCTCATACTTAACGCATGAAATTAATGTTTTACCTAATTAAACTATCCTGATATAAAATTCTTATCTAAGATTCGAACTTAGATCAAAATATTAGAAGTATTGTGCTCTACCATTGAGCTAATAAGAAATATTAGGAAGAAAAGGATTCGAACCTTCGTTAGCTTAATGCTATTGAGTTTACAGCTCAACCCGTCAACCTACAAACGGACCCTTCCTTTAATAAGACCTATGGGCCTTGAACCCATAATATAACGATTAAAAGTCGTATGTTTTGCCAATTAAACTAAAGTCTCTTAGACTAATATATTTGTTTTATAGTAATAACTATAGAACCAACCATAGCTAACAAAAGTATAAGTGAAGTTATTAATAATCAAATGCTATAACTAGTATACATTATATTTCCTATACTTATAATATCTATTGTATCAGTAATATGACTATCTCAATTATTGGATGTTGTATATAATATAGTACCTTCATTTGCATTATTTAACCCACTTTTATCAGGAAGTAATAAATTAAAAGGTATAAAAAAAATTATTATGGCTACAATAGCTAAAGGTGTATTATTATTAGTATCATTTATTAATTCTGAAACTCTTATATTAATTAACATAAGAATGAATAAAAATAAAATTGAAATCGCTCCAACATAAACTAATAAGTATGATATACCTATAAAATTAACACCTATTAATATTAAATAACAGGATATAGATGAAAACAATAATATTAAATACAAAACAGATATTATAGGATTTTTGGTAATAATTGTAAATATACCTAATAATATAGGAATTATCGTTAAGAATAATAAAAATTCTGTTGAGTATCCATATGTTATATTTTTAAGTAAATATAAATTTGACATTTAATTTTAATAAGTCTTTTCTTAATAAGATATTAATAAGATATATATTTATTAACCTTCTTTTTTTTGATTTAAATTTATAATTGATTAATATGTAAACGAGTTTTTAAAACACGTACAAATCTAGGTAAAATATAATTTGTAAACATATATACAAGTACTAATATAAAAAAAAAGTTAAAAATCATTTGATTTATGAAAAAGAAAGGAATTAATTGAGGCATATTTATTAAGATTATAAATGTTTTGTACATTTGCAGCTTATATAGCTTGAAAAAAAAACTTTTTTAATATATGTTAATGGCTGTAACTTGTTTTCAAAAGTATTATTATTGAGTTAATATAATATATCGCTCTTAAGATGAATCGAACATCTATACAAATATTAACAGTATTATGCTCTACCGTTGAGCTATAAGAGCATTAAAATAAACGTGTACAAGATTTGAACTTATATTACTATGTCCGTAGCATAAAGTTTTACCATTAAACTAACACGTATTTATGTTGGAGCGATTCGAACACTCAATAATAAAAACCAAAAATTTATGACTTACCTATTAGTCGACAACATATTATATAGGTGACAAGACTCGAACT
>Ga0209772_10000398_pt1 | contig 11014 bp, 6 predicted proteins | sample BogFormECP03_OM1_FD_188235 | JGI IMG/M metagenome (GOLD analysis project Ga0209772, IMG submission 188235) | Bog forest soil microbial communities from Calvert Island, British Columbia, Canada - ECP03_OM1 (SPAdes) (version 2) | ecosystem: Environmental > Aquatic > Freshwater > Wetlands > Bog ... | reverse complement strand
TTCTGTAGCGAAGTCTCTGTGACGATTCATCCGGACAACTCCGTCACGGTGGTCGACGACGGGCGCGGGATCCCCGTGGCGATCATGGAGAAGGAGGGCCGTCCGGCCATCGAGGTCGTCTTGACCGTCCTTCACTCCGGCGGCAAGTTCGGCAGCGGCGGTGGCTACAAGGTCTCGGGCGGCCTGCACGGGGTCGGCGTATCGGTCGTCAACGCGCTCTCGGAAAGACTGTTCGTGGAGGTCCGACGCGACGGCTACGTCTTCTCGCAGGAGTACTCGCGCGGGATCCCCCAGATGGAGCTCGCCAGGGGCGAGAAGCTCCCCGCCGGCGCACCCACCGGCACCTCCGTGACCTTTCTCCCCGACGCGGACATCTTCGAGACGCTCGACTTCGACTTCCGTACGCTCGAGGAGCGCCTGCGCGAGACAGCGTTCCTGACGCGCGGACTGAAGATCTCGATCGTCGACGAGCGCGGCGAGGGGCACGCCGCCGAGTTCCAGTACGAGGGTGGAATCGAGGACTTCGTCGCCTACCTCAACGAGAACAAGGAAACCGTGCATCGCAAGGTCGTGTTCTTCGCCGGCGAGAGCGAGGAGGGCGCGGCGGAGATCGCGATGCAGTGGAACTCCTCCTACCAAGAGTCGATCCACTCCTTTGCCAACAACATCAGCACCCGCGAGGGCGGCTCGCACATGAGCGGGTTTCGCTCGGCGCTCACGCGCACGTTGAACAAGTACGCCCGCGACCACGGCCTGCTGAAGGAGAAAGAGGACAACCTGTCGGGGGAGGACGTCCGCGAGGGCCTGACCGCGGTGATCTCGGTGAAGCTGCGAGACCCCCAGTTCGAGGGCCAGACCAAGACCAAGCTGGGCAATCCGGGTATGGCCGGTTTCGTCGAGTCGATCGTCAACTCCGGCTTGGGCGAGTTCCTCGAGGAGAATCCCAGCGAGGCTCGCGCCGTGATCATGAAGTCCGTCCAAGCCCAGCGGGCACGCGAGGCCGCCCGCAAGGCGCGTGACCTCACCAGGCGCAAGTCGGCCCTCGAGAACTCGACGCTGCCGGGCAAGCTCGCCGACTGCTCGGTCAAGGACCCCTCCTTGGCTGAGCTGTTCGTCGTCGAGGGCGACTCCGCGGGCGGCTCGGCCAAGCAGGGGCGCGATCGCAACACCCAGGCGGTCTTGCCGCTGCGCGGAAAGATCCTCAACGTCGAGAAGTCGCGGATCGACAAGGTGCTCCAGAACACCGAGATTCAGGCGCTCATCACGGCGATCGGGACGGGTGTGCGTGACGAGTTCAACCTCGAGAACGCGCGCTACCACAAGGTCGTTCTGATGACCGACGCCGATGTCGACGGCGCGCACATCCGAACGCTGGTCCTGACCCTCCTGTTTCGCGAGATGCAGGAGTTGATCGAGGCTGGCTACGTGTATATCGCCAAGCCGCCTCTCTACAAGCTCAAGCAGGGCTCGCGTGAGCGCTACATCGAACGGGACTCGGAGCTCGAGGACATCCTGCTCTCAGACAAGTGGGAGAAGATCGAGGCGTTCGACCGCCATGGCACGCAGTTCAAGCTCACCGAGGCCCGCTGGCAGCGTTTCTCCAGGTTGCTCAAGCAGTACGAGGGATGGGCTTTGGCGTTGCGCGGGCATCACGGCCACGACGTGGTCCAGTTTCTCGAGGAGTCATCTCTGCTCGGCGAGCAGGTGATGAGCGCCGACGCGGCGGTCGACCTGTTGAGCCGCCCCGAGGAGCCGGGAGAGACGCACGCAACCGAGTTGATGGACGGCGATCCGCTCGAGATCCGCGTCAAGGCGGTGGAAACCAGCACTGGCTTCGCCCGCACGCACCGCATCAAACGCGATCTGTTCGAGTCGCAGGAGTACCGCCAGCTCGCCCGCGTCCACGCCCAGCTGATCGAGCTCGCCGGCACGCCGCCCTTCGATGTGCGCCTCGGCGACGCGCGCGAGACCTCACCTTCATTCGAGGCCCTCCGCGCGTCGGTCATGACCGTGGCGCAAAAGGGAATCAAACTCCAGCGCTTCAAGGGGCTAGGCGAGATGAACGCCGACCAGTTGGGAGAGACGACCATGTCGCCCGCGACGCGCATGCTCGCGCAGGTGACGCTCGAGGACGCAGCCGGCGCCGACCGGATCTTCTCGAAGCTGATGGGCGATCAGGTCGAGCCGCGGCGGGAGTTCATCGAAGAGAACGCCCGAACCGTCGCGAACCTGGACGTATGAGAGCTCCCACGTCCATGAGGAGGCACAGTGGCCAGTGCTGATGTGATCGGCGGCGGCAACGTCGAACCGCGCGCGCTCGAGGAGGAGATGCGCTCCGCCTACCTCGACTACGCGATGTCGGTGATCGTCGGGCGGGCGCTGCCAGACGTGCGCGACGGCCTGAAGCCGGTGCATCGACGGGTTCTCTACGCGATGAACGAGCTTGGGCTTGGCCCGACTCGCTCCTACGCCAAGTGCGCCAAGATCGTCGGCGAGGTGATGGGCAACTATCACCCGCACGGGGACTCCGCCATCTACGACACGCTCGTGCGCATGGCCCAGGACTTCTCGATGCGCAACGAGCTGGTCGACGGTCAGGGCAACTTCGGCTCGGTCGACGACGACCCTGCGGCCGCCATGCGCTACACGGAGGCGCGCCTCGCGCGGATCGCCACCGAGATGCTGCGCGATCTCGACATGGACACCGTCGACTTCGTGTCCAACTACGACGGCTCGCGCCAGGAACCGCTGGTGCTGCCGGCGCGCTTCCCCAACCTGCTCGTCAACGGTTCCTCGGGCATCGCGGTGGGCATGGCGACGAACATCCCGCCGCACAACCTCCGCGAGGTGATCGGAGCCACGATCGCCTACATCGAGGATCCGGACATCGATCTCGACGGGCTGATGAAGCATGTCAGCGGCCCGGACTTCCCTACCGGAGGCATCATCCTGGGACGCGCCGGAATACGCGACGCCTACGAGACGGGCCGCGGGCGCGTCCGCATCCAAGCGCGCGCCCACATCGAGCCGCTGAAACAAGGCAAGGAGGCGATCGTCGTCACCGAGCTGCCCTTCATGGTCAAGAAGGGCGGGGACGGCGGCCTGATCCAGAAGATCGCGGACCTCGTGCACGAGAAGAAGATCCCCGAGATCTCCGATCTGCGCGATGAGTCCGACAAGCGCGGGATGCGCCTCGTGATCGAGCTCAAGCGCGATGCGATCCCCAAGGTGGTGCTCAACAAGCTCTACAAGCACACCTCCATGCAGTCGACCTTTGGCGTGAACATGGTCGCGCTCGTCGACAACGTCCCACGCACGTTGAACCTGCGCGCCGTGATCCACAACTACGTGGCCCACCAGCGCGAAGTGATCGTGCGCCGCGCCAAGCACGAGCTCTCCGAGAAGGAGGCCCGCGCGCACATCCTCGAGGGCCTGCTCACCGCCCTCGATCACCTCGACGAGATCATCGAACTGATTCGCGCCTCTCGCGACCGCGAGAGCGCTCGCGAGCAGCTCATCGCCCGCTTCGAGCTCAGCCCGGTGCAGGCGACCGCGATCCTCGATCTGCGCCTCTCCCAGCTGACCGCGCTCGAGGCCGACGGGATCAAACAGGAGCACGCCGACGTCACCGAGCGCATCGCCGAGCTGCGGGCGATCCTCGGCGACGAGTCGCGCGTGCTCGAAGTCATCAAGGAGGAGCTCACCGAGATCTCAGAGCGCTTCGGCGACGAGCGCCGAACCGAGATCAGCCACTCGACCGACGAGATCGACATCGAGGACCTGATAGCCGACCAGCAGATGGTCATCACGATCACGCAGACCGGCTACATCAAGTCGCTGCCTCTGGCGACCTACCGCCAGCAACAGCGCGGCGGCCGCGGCGTGACCGGCATGGACATGAAGGACGGCGACTTCATCGAGCACCTGTTCGTGTGCTCCTCCCACGACTACCTGCTGTTCTTCTCCAACCGCGGGAAGGTCTATCGCTCGAAGGTCTACGAGCTGCCCGAGGCGCAGCGAACCGCGAAGGGGCGCGCGCTCGTCAACATCTTGCCGCTGCGCGAAGGCGAGCGGATCCAGGCAGTCGTCTCGACACGAGACTTCTCGGAGACGAAGTTCCTCGTGTTCGCCACGCGCAACGGCACCGTCAAGAAGACCGAGCTGCTCGCCTACAACACGCCGATCAAAGCCGACGGGATCATCGCGATCAACATTCGCGACGACGATGAGCTGCTGGCCGTACGCGCCGTCGATCCCGAAGACGAGGTCATCATGGTCTCGCGCGCGGGTCTGACCGTCCGCTTCGCCGAGTCCGATGCCCGTTCCATGGGCCGCGACACGACGGGCGTGCGGGGAATGGACGTCGGCAAGGACGGAAAGGTCATCGCCATGGACGTCGCCCGCGACGACATGGACCTGCTCGTGGTCACTGAAAACGGCTACGGCAAGCGCACGCAGATCAGCCAGTACCGCAAGACCAACCGGGGCGCGAAAGGCGTAAAGACGATCGGGCTGACAGAGAAAAAGGGCGGCCTCGCCGGTGCCCTCGTCGTGCGCGAGCACCAGGAACTGGTGTTCATCAGCGTCGGTGGCATGGTCCAGCGGACCTCGGCTGCGGGCATCTCCCAACAGGGCCGCTCGGCTACCGGAGTGCGCGTCATGAACCTCAAGGACGACGACCTCGTGAGCGCGGTGGCGCTGGTGGTGGACACCGGCGATGACACCGCCCCCGGAGAGCTCGACGGCGACGGCAGGCAGATCGACGGCACGCCTGACCCTCGCCCTTGACACGCTGAGGCCCGTTCTCGACACATTGGCCGCACCCGCCGCTGACCCGCAGGCCTCCTAGCGGGCAAAAGCTCTCGCCTGGCTGTCTCGGGCCTCTTCAACCCGTCCAGATTGGGGTTGCGCGCTCAGACAGACACCGGGCACGGTCGACACGCTGGGGGTGCGCCCCATCAAATTTCCCGTCGCCGCCGCCGTATCGATCATCGGCTGGGCCACACTGGCCGCAGCGGCCCCGAGCGCCGAGGCGGCCGTGCGTAGCGGCAGTGTCGCTGGACATGTCCGGGGCGCCTGCCTGAGGAGGACCGCCCGCTCAAAGGTCGCCCACGCGACGAGCGCGCCGCGTCCGCCGCACGGCGTTTGCATGGTGCAGACCCGCGTCCGCCGCGCGAAGACCCGCGTCCGCCGCGCTCCCGCCCCTGCGAGATCGATCACCGCGCTGGTCCCGCCGTCTGGCGTCACGACGAAGGCGGCGGTCCTCGCCGCCGGCGCGGCGTCGACGACCGGGGCGGGGGCCTCCGCGCCTTGCGCGAACGTCGAACTTACCCCCGAAGCCGGCAATCTGGGGCTCATCGACGCAGCGGTCCTCTGTTTGATCAATCGTGAGCGCGCCCAGGACGGCGAGGCCCCCTTGAAGGCGAATTCCGAGCTCGAAGCGGCTGCTGAAGAACACAGCCAGGAATTGATCTCAGACGACTACTTCGCACATGTATCGCCTGCCGGTGTCACACCGGTCGACCGGATACGCACGACCGGCTACATCCCCAACTCGACCGTCGGCTACGTCATCGGCGAGAACCTCGCGTGGGGCACCTATGGCTTGGCCACGCCGCAGGCGATCGTCGCTGCCTGGATCGCCTCGCCCGAGCACCTCGCGAACATCCTCGAAGCCCAGTACACCGAAACCGGGATCGGCGTTGTCCCCGACGTGCCCGCGTCGCTTGGCTACGGCGCTCCAGGCGCGACCTACGCGCAGGAGTTCGGCGTAATCATCCCCTGACGTTCGGGCCTCGGGGCCACCCATGTCATCTCCGTTCGCTACTCTGGCTCTACCAGAGAAAGGAGGTGGTCCTAACGTTGAGTGACAGTTCTTGCGGGACCCTGGAGGTGACCGGCCGCTAGGTCGGGCAGGCTGGACCGCTTAGCGGAATCCAACCCGGGACACCCCGAGACGACTGCCGGTTCTGGTCCCTCCGGCTGCGTATACGTCGCTCTCGGTTTTTCCAGTCAGAGCAGCATCGTGGGGGGCGTCGTCGTCTAGGCGCCTCCCACGTTTCTTTGCGTAGGCCTGCTCACAGCGACGCGGGGGCGAGCGTTTCAGCCAAGTCGCGCTCGCGGCGCTCAGGCTGCCTGCGGCAGGTACTGCAGCCAGGCCGCCGGGATCGTCGGGCTGGCGACATGGATGAAGATCTCCGCTCGCGGCGTGCGCGGCGCGTGTCGCGGGTGCATTCCCGCCTGCCGCGGAAGCCGGTCGCCCTTGCGCCGGTTGCACGGGGCGCAGGAAGCGACGATGTTCTCCCAGCTGGAGGAGCCTCCCTTGGAGCGGGGGATCACGTGGTCGACCGTCAGGTTCGAGCGCGACCCGCAGTACTGGCAGGTCCAGCTGTCCCTCGCGAACACCGCGCGGCGGGTGATCTTGCGACGGTGGGCATCGCGTGGGACGTTCACATAGCTCACGAGCCGTATCACCACGGGCCGAGCGACGGTTGAGCTCTCCGAATGGAGCTCCCTGCGACTGCGCTCCAGCAGCTCCGCCTTTTCCTTCAGCAGCAGAACCACCGCGCGCCGAACAGTACAAACGTTGATCGGCTCATACGTAGCGTTCAACACAAGCACCCGGCCACTCATCGCCATCGAGGGCGATGTCTCGGGTCCGTGCCGTTGGTGCTTTGAAGGCGACACGGACCCCAGTGGCTCTGGGGGTACGGTGCTCTCCATCTTCAGGGCGGGAGTGTAGCGGGGCCATGGACACGCCGTGGCGCACGATCTGGCGCCCGGGCTCAGCGCGCGAGCATTCGCGACGGGCGGACCGTACGGTAGGAGCCGAGCACGAGCACCCGCTCGCAGAACGTCTGCAGACCGACGAGCGCCTGCGCCACCGGCTCCTCGTCCAGGCCGGCTCCGAGGTCGACGAAGAACATGTAGCTGCCGAGGCGATCACGGCGCGGGCGCGACTCGATCTTCGTCAGGTTGATCTCCCTGCGCGCAAACTCATCGAGGCATCGGACCAGCCAGCCCGGACGCTCCGCGCCGGCGCCCCAGAAGACCAGCGAGGTTCGCCAATCGCCCGCTGCGCTCTCGCACAGCGGCGGCGAGCCGCTGCCCGCTTGCGCCAACCAGACGAAGCGCGTTTCGTTGTCCTCGCGATCCTCGACGCCTTCGCGGATAACCGTGCCTCCATAGATCTTCGCCGCGAGCACGGTCCCCAGAGCAGCTTGCTCCCGCCGCCCGTCGGCGACCACGCTGCGCACGGCCTCGGCGGTTGAGCTGGCGGGAAGGATTCGCGCGTGCGCCAGCTCGCCCCGCAGAAACGCAGCGCACTGGCCTGGCACCTGGGGATGGGTGATGACGGTCTCGATCTCCTCTAGGCCGAGGCTCCGAGACGCGATCAGCGAGTGCCGGACCCGGAGCGTGGTCTCTGCCACGATCTCCACTCCGCTCGCCTCCTCGGCAAGCAGGTCGAGGGTGACGCTGATCGACCCGTCGAGTGAGTTCTCGATTGGCACGAGCGCCCAATCGAGCTCCCCCGCACGTAGCGCCGCGACGGTGTCATAGATGCCCGCAAGGGGCACCGGCTCGACCGCCTCCACGTCTGCGCTTGCCAGCAGGGCCTCCTCGCTGAAGGTTCCCTCCGGCCCCAGATAGCCGACGCGCGCTCGGTCCGCCGGGCGCTCAGGCGGGGTGCTCGGCGACATCCCCCGCCGGCTCTTGCCCACCGCCGTCGAGTGCCAGGCGCACCGCCTCGGCCTCCTCCGGTGAGAGCTCGAGTTCGCCGCGTCCGCCGTGCACCTGCTTGCCGTACACCCGCGCCTGGTCGCGATGGTGGATGCACGAGAGCACGATCCCCGAGCGCTCGTCGTCCAGCAGCGCGATCGACATCGACTGGTGGCCCGACAGCTCGTTGTAGGCGTCGTAGCGCACCAGCGCTCGGTGGGCGAGCGCTCGCTGCAGCGCCGCCTCGACGCCGCCCAACCGCTGATCCAACCGCATCGCGGTCTCCTCGACCTGTTCGCGCAGCCCTTCGAAGTCCTCGTGCATCGCTGCCGCGTGCGCCACCAGATCTTGATCGCCTTGGCTGCCGAGCACGAGGCGCTGTCCGCGGCGCAGGCGGCGCACGCTCAGAGCAAGCACAGCGCATCCCAGCAGCGCAACTAGCGCGACGGCCGCCGCCGCGATCGCGACGATGCCCTGGGTGTCCGTGATCGAGGTGGCCATCGCCACAAGTTAGCCGCTCGTGCTGCCGGTGCGCCAGCAGCGAGCGATCCCCGCCTCAGCGCCGGAACTATTCTCCGACGATCGCGAGGAACGTGCTCTTGTTGTTTTCGAGGTCGTTCTCGCCCGGTACGCCTTCGACGGCCACTTCGATCTTCGACGCCACCCCTAGTGGAACGCCCGTGATCGGGATTTCGACGTTGACAGTCTTGCCCGGTTCGGTCTTGTCGATCACGTGAGAGGCCTTGAACTGCTTTCCCCCAGCGCTCAGCACGACGTTCACCTTGACGTTCGTCTCTGTGGATTCGCCCGAATCTTCGACCTGCACCGTGAACGTCGGGCTGCTTCCACCGCTGATGTGGTTGAGAGTCGGTTCTGGGGCGAGCGTGTTCGTGCCCACGCTCACGCCCTTGAGGGCGCTGCCGTGATTGCCGGTCACGGCTTGCGAGCTCGACGCCTGGCCGCTGAGGCGCGATGTGACGGTGGCGGGTTCCAGCCACCCGATGTTCGGCACAAAGCGCGTCGAGCTGGTGCTCAGCCCATGGATCCCGTTGGAGGCGAGCGTTTCCTGGATCAGTGGGGCGACCCGCTGGGAGTAGATCACGTCAGAGGCAAGGAAGATCTCCATGTTCCCGGCGATTTCGGTGGCCCCCTGCTTGGCCTGGCCGCCGAGCGCTCTTGGAATCATTGCGGCAAGCTTCGTCATGCCTTCGACCCGGAAGTTGAACACCTGCAGCAAGGCACGCTGGGCACCGGCCATTTCGCCGGGGACGCTCAGGCCCTGCGCCCGCCCGGCGAGGGTCTCCGACTGGATGCGCAGCTGGTCGATCTGCTCCTCGACGTCGAGCGCTGACTTGCTCGCGGCGTTCGTCAGGGTGGAAAACAGCGGAGCGGAGACCTGGGCGTCCGATTCGACGGCGAGCTGGCTGACGTTCCGGTTGTAGTCCTTCAGCGACTGCTGCTTTTCGCTTTTCAAGCAGCCGTTGACCAGCAGCGCCACCACGATCAGCAGCACGCCGCCGACGCCCGCGGCGACCAGACGGCGGACCATCAACGTGTGCTGGTCGAGTCCCGGCGTGCGCCCCGCCTGCTGCGGACGGCGCGGCCGCGGGCGTCTGGGCGTGCTCGCGCCTGACCGAGCTTTGATCGGTTTGGGCCGCGGTACTCGTGATGATGGTCGAGGCGCCGTCTCCTCACCATCGTCGAAGAACGACAAAAGCTCGCTCCTTGCAGGGATTCCGGAAGTGCCCAAGTATGACTGCCGGTCACCTCCCTGACGAGCCTGCAAGTTCTCCGTCAGATCGGCTTTTCCTGCAATCGCTGGCAGGTGCCTGCCACCCCCGGGGCGAACGCAGGATCCGGTGGAGTCGCCGCGCACCCTCCTTCACGCATCGCCTCCGCACGAGCCCCCCGTGGATGAGCGTCCACGGCGCCGCATCGCGCGCGCTGGCGCGCACGGCCTACGCAGCGAGCGTCCGGGGGTCGATGAGCTCGAGCGAATCGAGGTTCGCCGCCGAGCCGAGCGCCGCAAGGTACAGATCCCCGGCGTCCTCCTCATCAGCCAGCATCGCCCGGGCGTACGCGAGCTGGTGCCTTAGCGTCGTGGAGGCGCTGCCGACGGCGACAAGCTCAAGGTCTCTGACGATACGCAATGCGTCATCACGCTGCCCGGCCGGAATGGCGGCATCACTCAGGAAGGAGATCCCGTGGAAGCGCTCAGTCGGGTGGTAACTGGGATCCGCCGGGTCGAACAGACGGCACAGCGCCTGATAGGCGGCAGCGTAATTGCCCGCGCTGAGGTAGCCGTAGCCGCGGGCCAGCTGGACGCAGGCTCGAGGTGGATTCAGGCCAGCCGCCAGCTGTTCGGCCTCGGCTGCCAGCTGCTGCGCCCGCGGGTTATCGCCGCGCAGACCATGTGCCATGGCGTCGAGGGCCACAGCGGCGCTATGCCAGATGGGCTGCTGGGTATCGACGGCGAGACACCGGGCCTCTCCGAGAGCTATCCTGGCGCGCTGGAAGTCGCCCAGCTCCAGCCGGGAGTAAAGGCCCATATTGAGAACATGGGAGAGGCGGCCCAGCTGGCCGCGCTGGCGTAGCTTTGCCTCGGCTCGGTCGAGCAAGTTGACGGCGCGTACGGGATTCCCGATGGCGTGAGCAGCTTGGCCCAGAAGTATCAGGGCCTCAACATTGTCGGCGCCCGGCCTGGCCTGGGTGAGCAGCGCTTCAACAACGTGGCTGCATGCGACCGGCTCGGCGATGGCCAGGGTAGCGACGTAGCGGGGATCGGCCGACATCCCGGCTATCTGCCCGGTCACCGCGGCGACCATCTGGCGTGCTTCGGGCCCCGTGTCAGCCCAGTAGCAGCGCAACGACGCGGCGAGGAGCAGGTCCAGTGCGACATCCGGCTGCCCGGCGCACACGGCCAGTCGCGCCAGGCGGCACATCTCCATGACCCGGCCACCGTCGCCGGGGATCCCATCGTGAAACGCCTCCCGCAAGACCTCCACCCGGGCCTGGTCCAGTTCGGTGAGCGGGTTCCGCATCGTTTCCGCCAGCAGCCGCTCGACTACCTCGGGACGCCCGAGACTGAACGCGTACTGCGCTGCGCGCAGCAGGCGGCGCACCCTGGTCGCGGGCGAGCTGCTCAGCTGGGCCGACCGCTCGAGAGCGGCGATCGCCCCGCTGACCGAACCGCGGCCTACGCTGATGTCGTGGTTGTGCTCCAGCTCATCAGCCACGTCGTCATCCGGGCCGATGACTGCTTGGGCACGGTGCCAGGCTCGCCGGTAGGGCTGGT
>Ga0209772_10000397_pt1 | contig 11021 bp, 10 predicted proteins | sample BogFormECP03_OM1_FD_188235 | JGI IMG/M metagenome (GOLD analysis project Ga0209772, IMG submission 188235) | Bog forest soil microbial communities from Calvert Island, British Columbia, Canada - ECP03_OM1 (SPAdes) (version 2) | ecosystem: Environmental > Aquatic > Freshwater > Wetlands > Bog ... | reverse complement strand
AGCCCACCAATGTGCGCCCGTACGCCGCCGAGGTTTCGTTCTGCCACCGCCAGCCGGCAAAGCCTCCGCCGGCACTTCTCATCGTCTCGTAAGTCAACAGGCTAAGTAGCAACTCAAACTATGGCAGCGTGCTAGCAACGAAACTGTTCCGAATTGGACAGAATGCACCGACAATCCAGCCGCGCAACCTTGCCTTGTAGAACTAAAGTTGCCGTCATACGACAAGACTCACGTGGGAATTAGTCATTAAAGCGACCACCGCGAGCGTGCGACAGGTTCGCCGTTCTTAGAAGAGAATTAAAAGTGTTCCTTATTGGACAGAAACGTTTGTTCGCGGTGACTAACATCTCGTTTTGGATAGCTCGCTTTTGATTCGAGGTGAATAAAAGCAAATGGCGCCTTCGAAAGCTGAGAAGTGAGCGCATCCCATTTGTTCGTGCGTGACAACTTTAGGCAAGTACTGCAGCGCCCAGTGTGAGGCTATGGAAAAGACGCCGGGCATCGACTGGCTGTGCGAACACACCGGGTGCAAGGGCAAGCCGTCGTAGTTAGAAATATTTACAGTCGTTCGTGAACGAGCCAGAAGCTAACGGCCACGAATCCAGTCCCTCAACGACCGGCGCATAAAACTGCGCTCTTGATTTATGCCTAGCGGAACGAAACCGAGCGCAAAAATTAACCAATGGAAAGTGCAGTTTAGTGAATTCAAATTTTAGGAGGATAGGCAAATGTTGAAACGTTTTGTGATCGTCGCAACGGTAGCTCTACTTGTAACTCTAACTGCGATCGCCTCGGACCGCGAGGACGACGTCACTCGGACCCACAAAGCGACGCAGGTGTTCAAGGAGATCATGAACACCCCGGACCAGGGTATTCCGAAGGATCTATTGGAATCGGCGAAATGTATCGCGATCATTCCGGGAGACGTGAAGTTCGCCTTTATATTCGGCGGCAACTACGGCAGAGGACTCGCGACGTGTCGCACCGGGCATGGCTGGAGCGCCCCGCTGTTTCTGGCTGTTGACGGAGGCAGCGTCGGTTATCAGATCGGCGGCTCTTCCACCGACCTCGTGCTGCTCTTCATGAACGATCGCGCATTGAAAAGCTTGCTCAGTGACAAATTCAAGCTGGGAGCCGACGCCTCGGTTGCAGCCGGACCGGTGGGCCGGAACGCGTCCGCCGGCACCGACCTCAAGCTGACTGCGGAGATTCTGTCCTATTCGCGCTCCAAAGGTGTTTTCGCGGGAGTGAGCCTGGACGGCGCCGTGGTGCAAGCCGACAAAAGCGGGGACAAAGCCATGTACGGGGACGAAGCGGATCGCCACGAAATCCTAAGTGGCAAAGTGCCGGTTCCTGAATCGGCGCGGCCACTGGTTCACGAACTTGGCGAATATGCCCACGAAGCTAAGGCTGGATCCTGAGCAACGGACCGCTTGGCTGAATACCGCTGCTATCTTACGGCGTTTTGTTGCCGGGTCCTGAATTCGCCAGCGAAAGTTTGTTGGCTCTCCTGGCCGGCAGAGAGGCAGCTCCACTGACTACTGATCCGAATACGACGGACCCGGCAGGACGAAAGCCACCCCGGTTCGGAATTGGAGGCTTCGTGTTTGTCGTCGTATTGGGATTCATATTTTTTCTGCTGGCCCACAGCATGGTGCGTCACCGCTTCTTTAGGGGCGGCTGGCGCAATCAGCACGGCTCCATCAGCCCATAGCCGGGACTCGGCAGTGAACTTCGGCCCGCTGATCCTCCGGAGCCGATGGTGATCGCGGAGGCAATCATCTTTACGGGCGCTACACGCGCACGAAGCTTTCCACCGGCCCAGTGCAGCGCTTTTACAACGGTGTCCGTGCCATGCCCCTCCGTCTCGGGCGCCAGCCCATAAACGAGGGCGCCGGATATTAATCCCCCTAGAGTTGTAGCGACCGGCACTAACCACAATCCGTGTGGACCGATGACTTCTCGAAGGACCCCGCCCTCTTCCGGGAGTCCGGGAGGGCGGGGGGATCGTGGCCGGACCCAAAGGCTCTTGCGGAGGCGCCGCACACGAAATCAAGGATTGGCCGGAAGGATGCCTCCAAAGACACGCATCTACGGAGCACACGTGAAGTAACCGGCTATCATATCGAAGCGGCTGATGGTGAAATCGGACACTTGGAAGACGTCTTGTTTGACGATGAGACTTGGGAGATTCGGCACTTAATCGTTGACACGAAGAATTGGTGGCCCGGCAAGAAGGTACTGCTGAGACCTCAGTGGATCAATCGGGTGAGCTGGGCCGGTCGAGAAATATTCGCAAAGATGCCTCGCGAGACCATTCGCAACGGCCCCGAGTGGGACCCCGACCAGCCCGTTAGCCGCGAGTATGAACTTCGTCTACATAAACATTTCAGCTACCCACCGTATTGGACGATGGAGAAATGAAATCGGCCCACGTTTTTTTCTCGGGCAAGCTGGACCCTTGTCTCCGAAATGTGCGAGCAAGATACATACGTGTCCACAGGCGATCAGGGAGCCCCACCGAATCCATCTTGTGTTTTGTCGTACGGTTGACTCCGCGCCCGTTATCGACCTGCGGCTTTAATACCGGGTGTTAATTCGGTGGTTTCGTTCTCGTCGGCCGGTTCAATGCCTGGTTTCAGGCCCGACCGCGCCTGCTTGTGCTCTTCTTCCTTGTGTTCCGTCGCCACGTGATCGTCCAAGTCGAGCATGGTGTTGAATTCCTTGTGGCAATACCTGCACATCCATGTGTGATCCCGTTCGCCAGCCATCGTTTGCTCCTTTAGCTCGCCAGGTGTTTCCGCCCAACAATGGCCACTTTAACCTTCGCCGCGCGGGTAACTCTCCGGATGAGTCCATTGCTAAATTGCCAATAACACTGGGACTGTAACACCGGATCGCCATTCAAAAGTGTTTCCTTCGGGACAGTTATGCAGGATTCTCACTTCCACTCGCTTCGGTGGCTATGGATACGAAGAAATGCCGTCAAGGACACACGTAAATTGGTTGATTGCCCGAATGCGTCTTGTCGTCGATGTTGCGTTTTGTGGAATCTCTGATTTGCTCTTCGATTGAGGTTGGGCCTCCCAGCCAATCTCGCGGTAGCCGCAAGAAATCGCCGAAATCATCCACGCCAGGAGGATTTAGTCGCTTGGTATTAGCTTGCGCTCACCACAGTCGCTCCGGAGTGAGCTTCGCGGTCATTTCCATTACGCGACGATAGTAATCGGTCTGGGTCAGCTCCTTGGCGGCGTCCTCATCCACTAAGAAAGTTACATCGGGATGAAGCTGCAGGGCTGACGCGCTTACTGAGGCGGTGATGGGCCCCTCAATGGCTTTGGCTACGGCTTTGGCTTTGGCGCTGCCGGAGGCGAGTAACACGATTCGCCGGGATTCTAGGATGGTGCCGATTCCCATGGTGATTGCGGCGGTGGGCATTTCTTCGCCGGGGGAAAAATCGCGGCGGTTGTCATCGAGCGTGGTGCGGCTTAGAGTTTTCGGGCGCGTGCGCGAGCCGAGGCTTGAGGAAGGCTCGTTGAAGCCGATGTGGCCGTCGCGTCCTATGCCGAGGATTTGCAGATCGATTCCGCCGGCTGCGCGGATGGCGGCTTCGTAGCTGGCGCAGTATTCTTCGTAGCCGTTGCGGATGGTGCCGTCGGGGATGTGGATTTGTGCGCGAGGAATATTCACGCGGGAGAAGAAATTGCGCTCCATGAAGTGATGGAAGCTGCGCGGATGTTGGGGGGCCAGGCCGATGTACTCGTCGAGATTGAAAGTGACCACCTTCGAGAAGTCGAGCGCGTCGTCGCGGTGCATGCGCACTAGCTCGTGGTACATGCCGGCAGTGGTGCCTCCGGTGGCTAGCCCGACGACGAGCGAGGATTTGCGGCGGATGGCGGCGGCGATGATGCGGGCCGCGGTGGCGCTTAGCGCTTCGTAATCGCGATTCAGAAGAACGAGCATTTCGTGGGCCCCCGGCGGCGGATATTCTACCGGAATCGAGGGGGGGTTGTAGGGGATGGTGCTTTAGACCCTCCCGCAGTTCGGTCCCCGCCGTGATGAACGAAAATGGCGAGATGTAAGCATTGCCCCGCTCTCCGCGAAACCGGCGCAGGGTACTTGCGCGACCTGACTTAATTTCTAGATCGCGCCAGTAACGGGGCCGAAATGTGGGAGGGTCTAAAGCACCCTCCCCTACAAAACCTTTTCGTTTCCGACTATTATCTTCGACTGCCTACACATGCCTGGTGAACTTAACATGCTCGCTGTGATTCTTGCTGGCGGGCTTGGGAAACGGATGCGCCCGCTTACCGAATCTGTTCCCAAGCCGATGATCGAGGTGCGCGGCAAACCATTTCTTCAGCATCAATTTGAGTTGCTGCGTTCGTTTGGAATTCGGCGCGTTGTGCTTTTGGTTGCCTATCTTGGCGAGCAGATCGAAAAACATTTTGGGGATGGCTCCGCGCTAGGTTTACATCTAGCTTATTCGTACGAGCCGGAGCCTCTCGGAACTGGAGGGGCGCTGAAGAATGCCGCGGCGATGCTTGACCGCGAATTTCTGTTGCTCAATGGAGACACATATCTGGCGATTGATTATGCGGGGCTGGCAGATGCGTTTCGGGATAGCGAAGCGATGGCCATGATTGTTGCGTATGAAAATTCTGACGCGCGGGTGCCCAGTAATCTCGCGTTAACTGCAGACGCAAGAGTCGCCGCGTATCGCAAACGCGACCCGCGCGGGCTTACGCACGTGGACGCGGGAGTGATCGCGCTGCGGCGCGAAGTGCTGGCTGAAATTTCGGCTGGCTGCAAATGCTCGTTGGAAGAAGAAATATTTCCGAAGCTGATCGAAAGGGGAGAGATGAAAGCTTGGGCAACGAACGAGCCGTTCTACGACATGGGCAGCCTGGCGGGGCTTGAGGCGTTGGCGGCGAGGCTGGGATGATTCTCTCGAAGACGCCGTTTCGGATCAGCTTTGCGGGCGGCGGCAGCGATTTGCCGGAATTTTATCGCCGACGGGCGGGCGCGGTGGTCAGCACTACGATCGACAAGGCCATGTACCTCGCGATTCATCCTTATTTTCACGACAAAATTCGCATCAAGTATTCGCGCACGGAAGACGTGATGAAAGTTTCGGATATCGAGCATCCGCTGGTGCGGGAATGTCTGCGCGTGGTCGGGCTTGGCAGCGGAATGGAAATTGCCAGCTTCGCCGATGTGCCCGCGGGGACTGGCATGGGCTCGAGCAGCGCGTTTACGGTGGGATTGCTGCACGCGCTTGAGGGGCTCGCCGGGAAGAAACCTTCGGCGGAAGAATTGGCGGCGGCTGCTTGCGACATCGAAATAGAACGCGTGAAGGAACCGATTGGGAAACAGGATCAATATGCGTCGGCATTTGGCGGATTGAATCTGATCCGCTTTCATCCCGACGAGCGCGTCGAGGTGCAGCCAATCGCCTGCTCCGCGGCTACGCGCACGGCGCTCGAGCAACGGCTGATGCTTTTCTATATCGGGCAGGAACGGGCGGCGAGCACTATTCTTGCGGAGCAGTCGCGGAATATGTCTGACAGCGAGAAGTTTGCGCGCGTCGCGAAGATGGCCGGGCTGGCCGAGGAACTTTGCGTCGTTTTGGAGAAAGGCAATCTCGATTCCTTTGGCGAGATTTTGCATCAAGGCTGGCTGCTGAAATCTGGCGTCGCGCAGGGGATTACGAACGAGGCGATCGATTCCTATTATCAACTGGCGCGCGACGCGGGCGCGGAGGGCGGAAAACTTCTGGGGGCCGGCGGCGGCGGATTTCTGTTGATTTACGCGCGGCCGGAAAAGCAGCCGGAAGTCCGTCGTGCGCTGCGCGAGCTGCGCGAAATGCCGTTTGGCATGACGCGCGAAGGATCGCAAATCATTTACAGCGACGGGCAGCATGGCCCGATCCTCGCTCGCGCGGAATTTGTCGATCATTTGGATTGAGTGGCGCGCACTGCAACTCGAAAACACAGCGCTTGATGACGCCATAAGATAAGTTGTGGCATAATGCGCGGACCATGAATACCCAGCCTGAGACGTACCCTCCCGATTACCTGTGCGCTCGCGCTCGCCCATTTCTTGTGGCTACTGGACTCGTGCTGGCTTTTCTGACACTCGCACCAAATCTCCGAGGGCAAGAGTCCGGGTCGAAGATCGACTCTGCAACGCTGGATCTGATCCAGCAAGGCAGCGACGCGTTGAAGGCCGGGCATTACGATAAAGCGGAGTCCGCTTTCAGAAAGGCGAATAAATTGCAGCTCGACTCCTGCTTCGCGTGCTGGATGGGGATCGCGCAGGCCGAAAGAAATAGGGCGGATCGCGTCGGCGCGTGGAAAACGACAGACAAGGCGCTCAATGCCGCCACCGATGACTCGCAAAGAGCGCAGGCTCACGATCTGCGCGGCCTGATCAAGCTTGCCGGAGTTCAAGCGCGAGCCAACTCATCGCACGTAAGCGAGCAGGTTTCAGGTATGTACATGGAGTTAAAGGCGAATCCGTCGCAGCTCGATAAAATCTCAAAAAAGGAGCTCTCCGAAGCGGAACAAGAGTACCGGACTGCGGTGCAGCTCGATGGGGACGCCCCCGGACATCACTCAGGATTGGCGCGCGTTTTGTTCCTCGAATCCCGCGATGAGGAGGCGAAGCGAGAAGCTCAGACCTATCTGGAGCTCGCTCCGGACGGGCCAGACAGCCGGTGGATTCGCACTGCGTTGAAAGATCCCCGACGAGCGCGGAATTATTTTGCGCCTGAGTTTGAAGTCACGACGCTTTCGGGAGAAGTTGTCTCGCTCGAGAGCCTGGCGGGGAAATTTGTGGTCCTCGATTTCTGGGCAACCTGGTGCCCGCCTTGCCGCGAGTCCGTCGGCGACTTGAAATCGCTGACCAGGAAATATCCTAAGGACAGCGTGGTGTTGTTGAGCGTCAGCGCTGACCTGGGGGCGCGGGAATGGCGCGAGTTCATCGCGCAACGGAAAATGGACTGGCCCCAGTATTGGGACCAGGACCACAAGATGAGTCAACTTTTCGGTGTGCGCGCGTATCCGACTTACATCGTGATTGACGGCGACGGAGTGATTCGCGACCGCATCGTGGGAAGGAACCCTGAGGAAAGCGTGGTCCACAGACTCAAGGAAACTCTACAGACACTTACACCGCAAAAAGGCAGCTAGAACACATTCAGAGTGACTTCTGCGCAGTTCCGGATTGCTCTCGCCGCATAGCTGGTATATCTTTGAAAAATCAGAGGCTCGACGGAAAGGCATCCGTGGGGAAAGACGGGAAGGCGATTTCGACTGCTCCGGCGCGGTTTTTGGCGTCGCGCGATTATATTGATGAGTTGCGGGGGATTCTTGAGCGGCTCGATCATGTGATGGTGGATCGTTTTTCCGAGGCGATTTGGCGCGGGTACGAACAGGGGCGGACGCTTTTTATTTTTGGCAATGGTGGCAGCGCGGCGCTGGCTTCGCATCTGGCTACCGATATCGGGAAGGGCACCGTGGGCGGGGCGCGGGCGCGCTTGCGGGTGATGGCGCTGACGGACAATGTTCCGCTGATGACTGCTTGGGCTAACGATTCCGGTTACGAGCATATTTTTTCTGAGCAGCTTCGCGGGCTGGTGCAGCCGGGCGATTTGGCGTTTGCGATTTCCGGTAGCGGCAATTCGAAGAATGTGGTGCTGGGGCTGGAGGCGGCGCGCGAGGCTGGGGCGACTGCGATGGTGTTGACCGGCTTCGATGGCGGGCGCGTGAAAGATTTGTGCGAGCTTTGCTTGATTGTGCCTTCGAATAATATGCAGCACGTGGAAGACGCGCATCTTTGCGCGGCGCATGCCATTTTCACCGCGGTGCGCGAGCGCATGATGCGCCCGAGCGGAGAGTGATGCGCGTTTATACTTTGGTCCGCGATGCTGGAAATGCGTTTTGTCCCGTATGCTGAAGGCCGTTATCTTTGATCTTGACGGCGTGATCGCCGACAGCCATCCCATTCACGAAGCCGCCTGGAAGACGCTTTTCGGCGAGCAGGGCTTTGATCCCGAAAAAATGAATCTGGATTTTTTGTATGCGGGGCAGCCGCGCGGCGAAATTTTTCGGCATTTTCTGGGCGAGCTGCCGGAGGCGAAGTTCGAGCAGCTTAGCCGGCGCAAGGATGAGCTTTACACGGCGCTGGTAGGGACGCTGAAGCCGAAGCCGGGATTGGTGCGCGTTCTTGGTGAGCTTGCGGCGGCTGGCATCGCTATGGCTGTGGGAACTTCGGCGCAGCGCCGGCGGACGCTGGAGACGCTTGAGCACTTCGGCATCGCGGGGCGATTTGGAGCGGTGGTGACGGGCGATGATGTTGGCGCGACCAAGCCGGCGCCGGAAATATTTCTGCGAGCGGCTGAGCTGGTTGGGGCGGCACCGGTGAATACTGTGGTGGTTGAGGATTCGTTTATTGGGATCGAAGCTGCGCGGGCGGCGGGGATGAAGTGCGTCGGGTATGCGCCGCCTGAACGGATCGAGGAATTACGCAGGGCCGGCGCGGACGAATCCATTCTGGAATTTCCGCCGCGGGCGGCGGAGTATTTCGCGAGCGTTTTGGCGATGGATGCAAAATCGCAAAATCCAGTGGGTCAAGAAACGCGCAGCGGCGCGCCGCGGGTGAAGGGAGTCTGAGGGTTGCTTTGGACGTTTAGTCCTGTGCTTGTCATCTTGTGGATCGCTCTGTTCGTCGCAGCGATCGGCACGATTTCTTCTTCGGTTTTTCTTGTGTTCACGCTCCTCGGGGCGGGCAAGTTCCATCGCGATGCGGAGCGCCAGGCTGCTGACGCTGCTGCGGTTAAATCGCTGCCACCTGTGTCGCTGTTGAAGCCGGTGCACGGCTTTGAAGCGCGGCTCGTAGATAATATCGAGAGCTTTTTCCGGCAGGATTATCCCGATTACGAAATTTTGTTTGCGGCGGACGAGGAGGACGACGCGGCGCTCGGAGTGATTCGCGAGATCGCCGCGCGGTATCCGAAGATTCGCAGCCGCATCCTTGTTACCGGGCGGCCGCCTTGGCCGAATCCGCCTTCGTATTCATTTGCGAAGATGGCGGAAGTTGCGGCGCACGACATTCTGGTAACCAGCGACAGTGACGTGGAGGTTTCGCCGAATTACCTGCGCGAAGTGGTGCCGCCGATGTTGGATCCCAAGATTGGGATGCTCACCTGTCTTTATCGCGGAAAAAATGCCGGCGGATTTTGTTCCGGGCTGGATGGGATTGGAATGTCTGTGGAGATGTCCGCGGGCGTGCTTGTCGCGAATATGCTCGTCGGAATGAAATTTGGATTGGGGCCTACGATCGTGGCGCGGAAGGATTCGGTGGAGAAAATTGGCGGTTATCGCGTGTTGGGAGATTATTTTTCGAATGATTTTGTGATTGGAAATTTGATCGAGAAGGCTGGGTATCGCGTGGTGCTTTCGCGGCATGTGATTGATCACGTGGTGCCGCCGATGACTTGGCGGCGAATGTGGGAGCGGCAGGTGCGTTGGGCTAAGGGGACGCGTTATTCGCGGCCCAAGGGACATTTTGGGACTGTATTGGTTTTTGCCATGCCTTACGGGATTTTGGGATTGATTGCGGCGGGTTTGCTTGGTTGGTGGCAGATTGGAGCAGGGTTGCTTGGCGTTGCGATCGTGAATCGGATGATTGAGGCGGTGGTGATTGGTTGGGGAGTGGTAAGGGATCCTGTGGCGCGGCGGGCGCCTTGGCTTTATCCGATTCGCGATTTGTTGGGATTTTGTGTTTGGACGGCTAGTTATTTGAGCAAGAAGGCGGTTTGGCGGGATAGCCGGTATGAGTTGGTGGATGGGGGACGGATTGTACGGACGTCTGGCGGCGGCGAGAGCGGCGGGTAGCGGGTTATTGCCGGCGTCTCCGGTATGTGAAAAAAAGTAATCCAAGGGCGGTGGTTAGCGAGATGGCGTTGGCTAGGTTTCGGTCGGGGGTGTGGGCGAAGCGCAGAATTATCTCGCTGTGGCCTGCTGGTAACGGTATTTGCATTGGGGCGGTGCAGGGATTGGTTACGTAATTTATTGGCGCGCCGTTGCGCGTGGCTTTCCATGCTGGATAGGGATAGAGCTTCACTGCCAGCACCAGGGTTTGCGGCGAATCGACGCTTATGAATTTGTATTCGGCTTGCCAGCCTTCGATGTGCAGGCGAACGTTGGGGGCCGTTAGCGGTTCGTCGGCGTCTTGATTTAGCGCGGCGGCGCGCGGCGTGTTATCGGGCAGGTCGTAGCGATCGCAGCCGGTTGGAACGTATTCGTCGGCGCCTTCGTAGCCGGCGTCGGTGGAAATTGCGCGGGCTACACCGGGCGTGTCCTGGCTGTCCCACCAGTTGTTCGTCGTCATCCATGCGCCGAGTGCGGTGAGCGAGAGAATCGCGGCGATCCACGCGGGCCATTTGCGGCGTAGCGGCGCGATTGCGGCGGCGAAGAAGAATGTAGCGACGAGCGCTAGGGGCGTGAGCGTTCGCCAGGGGAATTGCACAAACTTCATTTCCGGCACGTCTTTCCACAGTATCGTTGTTATCGGAAACATCAGAATCACGGGTAGCGCGCCTAGAACAAAAAATATCCAGAAGATGGTGCGGCCGCGAAGGCGCTGGCGCGCGGCAAAAACTGCGCTGATGCCGAAGACTGCGATGAGGAAGAGCGCGATGGCGGAAATTTTGAAATTGAAGAGGATGAATTCGGGATCGCCTTCGTGGGCGAAAAGAAAATTGTGCCAGGGCTGCAGATTGAAGAGCAGGACGTCGGAGATGTTGACCCAGCGCTGTTCGTAGGCCGCGGGCAAAATATAGAAAGCGGCGAGAGCAAAGCCTGATGCGCCGGCGACGATCGCGGGGAGAATTGTGCGCGGCGAGCGCTCGAGAATGCAGAACACGAGAATAATTGCGGCGACGAAATAGGTGGCGATGACCGCGGCGGGCGCATTGGTCAGCCAGATTAGCGCGAAAACACAGGCGAATCCTGGGA
>Ga0209772_10000396_pt1 | contig 11039 bp, 10 predicted proteins | sample BogFormECP03_OM1_FD_188235 | JGI IMG/M metagenome (GOLD analysis project Ga0209772, IMG submission 188235) | Bog forest soil microbial communities from Calvert Island, British Columbia, Canada - ECP03_OM1 (SPAdes) (version 2) | ecosystem: Environmental > Aquatic > Freshwater > Wetlands > Bog ... | reverse complement strand
TAGAGAAAGGACACGATCAGCACGAGCAGAATCAGGATCGGTCCGAAACTTTGGGTCTGTTCCACTATTGATGAAGCCTCTACTTGTCGTCTTTCTTGGCCGACGCCTTATAGCTCGAGATGCCGGAGACTTGCGCTCGCTCGACCCGGATGCGGACGTTCGGCGCGATTTCGAGAGTCAGCACCTTGTCGCCGACCTCGTGAATCCGTCCGATGATTCCGCCGGTCGTCACAACTTCGTCGTTGCGCTTGAGCGTGCTCAGCATCTTGGCCTGCTCCTGCGCCTTCTTGTTCTGCGGCCGGAAGACCAGGAAGTACATGACGGCGACGACCATCGCCAGCACGGGCCCCGGTCCCGTCATCAACTGCTGCACTATGGACGGAGCGTCGGCAGGACTGGCCGCTGCCGCCTGCGCCCATGCGGTACCTTCGAACAACATCAGTTCACGTCCTTAAGCGATCGATAAAACCTGTAGTCACTGGTCATTTAGTCACTGGTCATCGCGTCGGCGGCCGTATCCCAAGCCGCCGATGTGACCATCGCAAACGCCCTGTAATTCCCGGATGCGATAGCATCGCGGCAATCGCGCATCAAGCTCGCGAAGAAGTGGAGATTATGCTCCGTCAGCGCGCGCGCCGCGAGTATCTCGCCCGACAAATATAGATGACGCAGGTAAGCGCGTGAATGGGTCCGGCACATGCGGCAATCGCACGCCGGGTCGAGCGGCATCGTATCGCGCGCATGCGCCGCCTGCTTGATCGACACGGCGCCCGTGCTGGTGAAGGCCATCCCGTTGCGCGCGTTGCGCGTCGGCAGCACGCAGTCGAACATATCGAAGCCCATCGCCACGGCCGCGAGCAAATCCGACGGCGTGCCCACGCCCATCAGGTAGCGCGGCTTGTCCGCCGGCATCATCGACGCCGACAGCGCCGCCATCTCGAGCATCGCGGCCTTCGGCTCGCCGACCGACAGCCCGCCCGCAGCGTAGCCGTCGAACGCGATCGAGGTTATCTGCGACGCGCTGGTCTTGCGCAAATCTTCAAAAATACTGCCCTGGATAATTCCGAACAGCGCCTGCGTCGTACTCTTGCGCGCCGCCAGCGATCGCTCGGCCCATCGCGCCGTCAGCTCGAGCGAGCTGAGCGCGCGGCGATACTCGGCCGGGAACGGCGTGCATTCGTCGAGCGCCATCATGATGTCGGCGCCAAGCCGCTCCTGGATATCGATTGCGCTTTCGGGCGTGAGCATCAACGGCGCGCCGTCGAGATGAGATCGAAACCGGATGCCCTCTTCGTTAATCGAATTGATCTTCGCCAGGCTCATCGCCTGGAACCCGCCCGAGTCTGTCAGCGTCGAGCCCGGAAATCCCATGAAGCGCGCGACTCCGCCCATCTCGCGGATCAGATCCGCGCCCGGCCGAATCGCGAGATGGTACGCGTTGGCGAGCACCATCGTGTAGCCCATCGCCCACAACTCGTCGGGCGCCATCGCCTTGACGGCAGCGCGCGTTCCGACCGGCATGAATGCGGGCGTGGCAATCGCGCCGTGCGGCGTGACGATTCGTCCGGTGCGCGCGTCGCCGTCGACCGCCGCAACGCTGAATTCGATTGGCCCGCTCACAGGATTAACATCGCGTCGCCGTAGCTGAGGAAGCGGTAGCGATGGCGGATCGCCTCGCGGTATGCGGCGAGAATCTGATCGCGCCCCGCCAACGCCATCACCAGCGCGAGCACCGTCGTTCGCGGCATGTGAAAGTTCGTCAGCATCGCGTCTGCCAGCTTCCAGCGAAATCCCGGATGAATAAAGAGCCCGGTGAAGCCCTCGACGTCGCCGGTAATTGCCCACGACTCGAGCGCGCGCGTCGAGCTAGTGCCCACCGTGATTATACGCCCTCCCACTCGCCGCGCGTGCTCGACCGCGGCCTGCGTCGCCGGCGGAATCGTGTACCACTCGGATTCCATCGTGTGACTCTCGATCTCAACGGCGCGCACCGGCGCAAAAGTTCCCGGACCAATATGCAGCGTCACCGTCGCCGTGCGGATGCCCGCGTCAGCCAGCGCTTTGAACACCTCGTCGGTGAAATGGAGCCCCGCGGTGGGCGCCGCGATCGCGCCCGGCTTCGCCGCGTACACGGTCTGATAGTCGTCGATGTCAGCCGGTCCGACTGTGCGATGTATATAATGAGGCAGCGCGAGCGTGCCGTCGCGATTCAGTATCTGCTCGATCGAAGTTTCACCTTCAGCCACGACTATGGGACGTCCCGGCCGCGCATAGCCTGCGATTCGCAGCACCTGGCCGTCGCCCAGGATTAGCCGCGCGTTGTCCTTCAGCACGCGATGCGTCCGGATAAGCGCGAGCCATGCTCCGGCGGGACCTTCGGACGCGCTCGCAGGCCGCACCATCAACAGCTCGACGCGCCCGCCCGATTCCTTCTGCGCGAACAGCCGCGCCGGCAGCACGCGCGTGTCGTTCAGCACGATCAGATCGCCGTCGCGCAGGTGACGCACGAGTTTGTAGAAGCGCGAATGCTCGATCGACTTTGTTTTGCGATCGAGCACGAGCAAGCGGGCCTCGTCGCGCCGGGCGAGCGGCTCCTGCGCGATCAGCTCTTCGGGCAAGTCGTAGTCTAGTTCAGAAAGCCGCATCTGAGGCGAAACCGAGTTACGATCCGCGCTCGGACGACTTAGAATGGATAATCGATACCCGAGAAAACTGCGGCGCCTTCGCCGCCCCATCCGATGTCGACGTACCCGACCACGAACGGCTCCGCGATTCCGCGAAATCCGATGCCGCCGACCGGATGCAGATCCTCGAACGGATTGTAGCTCATCTCATGACCGACGCGTCCCGCTTCGGCGAATGGCGCCAGCTCGAGTATCCCGTGAGTGCCGAAAACGTCTTTATCCCAGACCCGCGTGCGCACCTCGAGGTTCATCACGAATAGATTGTTGTCGATGAAGCGGCTGGTGCCGTAGCCGCGCAGCGTTTCCTGATCGGTGAGCAGACTCTCGTCGCCGCCCAGGCGCGCCTGCGACCAGAACGGCATCTCGTTACCCGCCGGCTCGTACTCGGTGAACAGGTGACCGGCCAAAGTGACTCGCTGGCCGATGGAAAGGTATTGACGCAATTCCCCGCCGAAGCGGTTGTAGGAAAACGAACTGCCGAGTCCGCGCTGCGCATTGCCGTAGTACAGACGCCCCAGCGTGCCCGACCGCGGAATATCCACCGAGTCGCGCGAGTCGTATTGGATCATCGGCTGCTGCAGCAGCTCGCTGCCGCCGTTGATGCCCTTTTGATGCGGGAACAGCTGGAAGATCGACGCTACCGAGTTGAAACCGCCCTCCTGGATTCTCACGTATCGCGGCCGTTCCATCAGCGACAACTGCCACTCGTCGCTCAGGTTAATCGCCAGGATCGCCTGCCCGTAAAGCTGTTCGGTCGTGTAGTTGGTCTGGTTGCCGAAGTGCGAGTTGTTACCAAGGCCGTAGAAGCGCTCGGTGGGATCCTTCTCGAAAAAGAAACGGCCTTCGAACGACCACCACTTCTTGTGTTCGCGGCCGGTCTGATAATCGAGATCGACCTTGCGCGCGATCGTCTCCTGCGCGCCGGCGACGACGTACCAATTAACATCCGACGAAGGATATGCCAGGTAGCGAAAGTTCCCGCCCGGGCCAAGGGTGCTGTTCGAGTTTATGTCGGGCGCCAGGATGCTGCTGATTTCGTTCTTTTCGTCGGTGAACAACCACACCGGCAGCACGCCGTAAGTGACGCCGCCGTTGGGATCGGTCGCAATTTCGGGCACTGGAATGAACGGCCAGGTGTTTGGATCCTGCGGTTTGAATGATCTGATGTCGTACTGCGGCCAATGCCAGGTACTGGGGTCGATCAGCGAGAACTGAGATGAAGACGTTGGCACCGACGGATTCGACGGTACCGGTACCTGTGGGATCGAGTCACAATGTGCAGTAACTGCGCCGGTGACAAGCGTTGTAATTAAAATTAGTGAGGCGAGAACGCGCCGCATCGTGGGATCCTGGGATTAGTTTTCGCCAATTGGCTTTCGGCTACTCTTCCGCCACTCCACCGCCCCAAACCCCGCGCTCGGATCCGACCGAGCCAGCACCACCGAACGACGTAAAACCTGACAGGCTTGCAGACGGCGATCAACCCTTCATCTTATTGCGCTTTGCAGTGTCAGGTTATTTCGCGTTCCCTGATCCTCGCGCGCTTTTCGGGGACGGCGCAAATGTGCAAGGATTCACCGCAAGCGAGAAAGATTTTCTCAAAGGAGCTCAGTAATGGCGAAAGCTGACGGCGGAGAACTAATCGCGCGCGTGATGCGCGAAAATCGTGTGAAGTATTGTTTTGCGATCAACGGCGGCCACCTGTTTCCCATCCTCGGCCAGTTGCGCAATCACGACATCAAGCTCATCCACATGCGCCACGAACAGGCAACAGCCTACGCGGCAGACGCCTACGCGCGCACCTCGGGCGAAGTCGGAGTGTGCATGGTCACGGCAGGATGCGGTCTCACCAACGCCGTCACCGGACTGTGCGTCGCGGGACTGACTAACAGCGCCGTCGTCTGCATCTCAGGCCAGCATCCCAACACCGAGGATCATCTCGGCTCGTTCCAGGAAGCCTACGGCTCTGAAGTCGTCGCCAGCTTCTCCAAGTTCACCAAGCGCGTGACCGACTGGTCCACGATTCAGTTCGATCTGCGCTCCGCCTTCCGCGAGGCCATCTCGCCGCCGCAGGGCGTCGCGCTGTTCGAGATTCCGCAAAACATTCTCTATCACCACGAAGAAGACGCGGGGCAACGCAAGGGCGCGCGCGAATTTACCATCGACGACGTCCGCTCGGCCGCCGAACCCGCCAAGGTCGATCGCGCGCTCGAGATGCTGGTGGCGGCGGAGAAGCCCGTCATCGCATGCGGCGACGGAGTGTTCTGGTCGCAGGCCGGCCCCGAGATGCGCGAGTTCGTCGAGCTGACCAACATCCCGATTTACGCGCGCCGCGCCGGCCAGGGCGTCGTGTCCGAGGAGCATCCGCTCGCGATTCGCGGCGCCTTCAAGAAGCCGTTCACGGGCGGCGCCGATGTCGTCCTCGCAATCGGCTTTCGCTTCTGGAGCGGCGAGCATTTCGGCCAACCACCGACGTGGACCGACAAGGCCAAGTACATCCAGATCGATCCGACGGCGACTCGAATCGGATGGCAGGTCAACGCGGACCTGCCGATGGTCGGCGATCCGAAGATCGTGCTGCAGCAGATGATCAAGCGCATCAAGGAGCTCAAGCTCGACTTCTCGAAGAACAAAACCTCGCCGTGGGTTAAACAGGTCTGGGAAACGCGCCAGCGCTTCGACAATACGATCAAGGAGCAGAACGCGAAGGTCGCCAAGAATCAGCCGATTCATCCGGCGCGCCTGTGCGAAGATCTCATCACCGTGCTCGACAAGAACGCGACCACCGTCATCGACAGCTTCACGCTCTCCGGATGGATGAGCCGCGCGTTCACCTGCCGCTTCATGGGCCAGGTCGTCGACGCCGGCCCGCTCGCGCCCGTCGGCCACGGCGTCGGGATGGGCATCGGCGCGCAGCTCGCGCGCCCGGGCCAGCAAGTCGTCGTCATCAGCGGCGACGGCGGATTGGGAATCGGCGGCTGGGATATGGAGACGGCGGCGCGCTACAAGCTGCCCGTCATCACCGTGTTGTGGAACAACAGCTCATGGGGCCCGAACTTCGATCAGATGCCGGGTCTGAAGGGCCGCACCGATCCGTTCAACATGCTGCCGAACATCCGCTACGACAAAATCTTTGCCGAGATGGGATGCCACGGCGAGCAGGTCGAGACCAACGAACAGATCAAGCCCGCGCTCGAGCGCGCGTTCAAATCCGGCAAGCCCGCGCTGATCAACGTGATCGGCGACGTCTCAGTCGGCAACGCAACCCTCGGCGGCAACCTGCTAGGCTCGACGGGATCGAATTAGCCACACCAAAAGCAAAGGTCTCCTCTCTCGCGAGGGGAGACCTTTGTCTTGATCGCGCAGCCGAATCCTTGGAGGGGATGAACTCTTCAGCCTGCCCAACTCCGCCGGCGACGTGCTATTCCATAAAGTATGGACAACTTTCATCGAGCGCCTCTTCACCGCGCAGTTGTTCGATATAAATTGCCTCATTCCAGATTTTCGTTGAAGCCCACAATTGCCGCATTGATGCTCGCGACAACCCTCGCCGCTTGCAAAGCCGCGCCATTTTGCCCGCCCGGCACAAGGCAACTCGGCCAGGGCCCGCCCAACGGCTCCGAGATCTCCTGCGTGCAATCCGTCAACGGCCAGGACGTCAAAGAAGGACCGTACCTGATCTATCGCGAAGACAATTCGAAAATGCTCCAGGGCGAATATCACGACGGCAAACAGAGCGGCGAATGGACCATGTGGTACGACAACGGCCAGAAGGCCTCGGTCGATCACTATAAGGACGGCGCGCAAGACGGTCAGCACGTCGGCTGGTACACCGACGGCAAAATCGCCGCGATGGGTATGTACAAGGACGGCAAGCAGGACGGCGTGTGGAAGCGATGGGACCCGAACGGCTTCAAAAACTGGGAAGAGATCTACAAGGACGGCACCAAGGTCCAATGACGGCCAAGCGCGCGGGCAATATCACCATCGTCGACGCCGACCTCTCGCGCGCCGAGCATCAGCACGCGCTCGTCACGATGCTCGAAGCCTACATGCTCGATCCGATGGAAGGCGGAGTGCCGCCGTCGACGCAGGTCAAGCGCGACCTGGTGCCCGGCCTGCGCGCTCATCCGGCGTGCTACGTATTGCTCGCGTATCAGGCCGGCGCGCCTATCGGCTTCGCGATCTGCTTCCTCGGATTTTCGACCTTCCTCGCGCGCCCGCTGCTCAACATCCACGACATCTTCGTCGACGCGAGCTTACGAGGCGCGGGCATCGGCGCGATGCTGCTCGATCGAATCGAGGCCAAAGCGCGCGACCTCAACTGCTGCCGCATCACGCTCGAAGTGCGCGAGGACAATCGCGTCGCCCGCGGCCTCTACCGCAAAGTCGGCTTCGACCGCGTCCTCGTCGGCGCCGAACGCGTCGCCATGGAGTTCTGGCACAAGCCGCTCTGAACTGAGCAGCCGGAGGGACTCACAGTCTCTTCGTCAGGCTGGCGACGACGGTCGCAAGCTCGACCGGTTCCACCGGCTTGGTCACATGCATCTGGTAACCGGCTGAAAGAACCTTGAGACGATCCTGCGTGCGCGCATAGGCGGTCAGCGCAATCGCGGGAAGTTGGCCGCCCTGCTCCGCCGAAAGCGTCCGTATCTTGCGGATGAGCTCGTAGCCGTCCTCGCCGGGCATGCTGATATCCGAAATCAATGCGTCGGGTTTCCTCTGCGCGACCAAATCGAAAGCCTGCTTGGCCCCACTCGCACTGATCACTTCGGCGCCGGCTTCACTGAGAATCGCGGCGATCATCTCCCGCGCATCGGGTTCATCATCCACCAGCAGGACGCGCAAACCGGCCAGCGACGGCATCGCGCCGGACGTATCCGCGCCCATACTCGGAAGAAGTCGGACTCCGCTGCCGGTTTGCGCCGATTGGAACGCCGCCGATATCGGCAACTGCACGATGAATTCCGCGCCCTTGCCTTCGCCGTCGCTGTGGGCAAGCACCACGCCCCCGTGCAACTCGACCAGGTGACGCACGATTGCCAGCCCCAGTCCCAGCCCGCCGTATTCGCGAGTCGTGCTGCTGTCGCCCTGGCGGAAGCGGTCGAAGATGAAGGGCAGAACTTTCGGATCGATTCCCTTGCCAGTGTCGGAGACGGCAAATTCGACGTGGGATTCGAGTTGACGGAGCCGAATCCGAATCTCCCCCTGGCTCGGAGTGAACTTGACCGCATTGGAGAGCAGGTTCCAGAAAACCTGCTGCAACCGGTCCGGGTCTCCCACTATCGGTCCGGCCGCGGTCTCCAGCTGAGTCCGCAGGTGAATGGATTTCGCGACTGCGCTCGGCTGGATTACCTCGACTGCCGCTTTTATCACGGAACTGAGATCGAACGGCCGGATATTGAGTCGCAGCTGGCCCGAGACGATCCGCGATACGTCGAGCAGATCGCCGATGAGCTGATTCTGGGTCTGCGCGTTGCGCTGGATCGTCTCGATCGCGCGCATCGTCTGGTCATCCAGCTTGCGCATCAGCAGCAGCGACGCCCATCCGACGATCGCATTCAGTGGTGTGCGCAGCTCGTGCGACACTACCGCCAGGAATTCATCCTTGAGCCGGTTGGCCTCTTCGGCCTGCGCACGAAATTCTTTCTCCCGCAGCAGCAGACGTCCCAACTCCCGCTCGGCCTGCTTGCGTTCCGTTATGTCGCGCGCGACCTTGGACGCCCCGACGATGTTGCCGTTCTGATCCTTAATCGGTGATACGGTGAGCGAAATATTCAGCAAGCGCCCGTCTTTGGCCCGTCGCACCGTTTCAAAATGATCGACTCTTTCGCCGCGCCCGATTCGCGCCAGGACGTCGTCTTCTTCGGACCATCGCTCGGGCGGGATGATCATCTTGATGTGCTTGCCGACGGCTTCGGCCGCGGTATAGCCAAGTACTCGCTCGGCGCCTGGATTCCACGATGTGATCACGCCGTCGAGCGTTTTGCTGACGATCACGTCATCTGACGACGCGACAATCGCAGCAAGATACGCGGCCACATCGGGAGTTCCGTGCGAGTTGCTCAAGTTTGGCTGTCGCCTCTGCAAGTTCTTTTTCGTCCCTCACCCCCAACCTTCATTATTTTCCCTCTGGCGCTTGAGACAAGGGCGATTGATCCGGCGCGAGGGACCCCGATGCGCAGGATCCCTCGCGCCGTCAAACTATTGGTTCATCGCAGCCTTCATCCGCTTTTCCATCTCCTCAGGAGTTGGATCCGACTTGTGCGTGGCCAGCGACCAGGTATTTCCAAACGGGTCCTTGACCGTCGCCATCCGATCGCCCCAGAACTGATCGGTCGGCTGCGACACCGAGCTGGCCCCCGCGCCAATCGCCCGTTTGTACATCGCGTCGGCGTCGTTGACGTACAGGTAAAAGTAACTCGACGATTGCTCGTTCGGCGGCATCACTTCGCCCAGCATCAATCGCGAATTTCCGATGCTCACCTCGGCATGCATCACCATGCCGCCCGGCCCGGCCATCCGCATGACCTCCTCGGCGCCAAGCGCCGCCTTCAGAAAGTCGATCAGCTTCGCGACACCTTTCGCGTTTATGAACGGAGTAACGGTATGGTACCCGTCCGGAATTGCTTTGACTGCCATGACGATTTCTCCTTTTTGCGAGAGTTACTTCGGACCTCAAGCGACCATAGATCTCCGAACTATCGCCGGAGCGGATCGAGCGCAACCAGGTTCGGGCTACTGAAATTTGCGGCCCCAGCGGTCGAGGAAAGTGACGTCGTCGATCGGAGCGCGCGAGACCGGTCCGAACTTCCCCAGCGGATAGCCTATCGGGATGATCGCGAAAGTGCGGGCCTCTTTTGGCAATCCCAGGATCTCGTCGACCTCTTTCTCATAGAGCAGATGGCGGTTCGTCAGCGTCGCGCCCAATCCCAAGGCGCGCGCCGCCAGCAGCATGTTCTGCACGGCCGGATAAATCGACGCCCCGGCTCCAACTCCACTTCCCGAATCGCCGTCGAGGCAGCACACGATGAGCACCGGCGCCTCGTGGAAGTGTTCGGTCAAGTGATCTCGCGCGGCCAGCATGCGATTCTTTTGCGCCTCGGTCTTGCCGGGAGGAGGCGGCGCCGCATGAAAACGTGCTTTGAGATCCTCAAAAGCGCGCTGGTATCTGATCTGGAGCTGCTTCTTAATCTCGGGATCCTTAACCACGATGAAGCGCCAGTGCTGCCTGTCGCCGCCGCTCGGCGCGCAGATGGCGGCTTCGAGAATCTCGCGGATGAGTTCGTCGGGAACCGGATCCGGCTTCAGCCGGCGCATCGCGCGCATGGTGCGGATTGCGTCAAACAGGCCGATTTTCCGATCCATTCCGCGCGCACTCCTTCGCTGCGAACCTACAGCGTTCGGCCCACCGCCTCGGACAGCGGCTTCAGCGTCTTCATCAGGTTGGCAAAGCGCGACGGCTTCAATTGCTGCGGACCGTCGGACAGCGCGCTGTCGGGTTTCGGATGCACCTCAATCAGCAGGCCGTCGGCGCCCGCTGCAATGGCTGCCAAAGCCATCGGCGCCACCATCTTGTAGATGCCAGTGCCGTGACTCGGATCGACCAGCACCGGCAGATGCGTCCATTCCTTCAGCAGCGGCACCGCGTTCAGATCGAGCGTGTTGCGCGTCGCCGTCTCGAACGTGCGAATCCCGCGTTCGCACAGCACGACGTTGGGATTGCCTTCCGACAGGATGTACTCCGCCGCCATCATGAATTCTTCGAGCTTCATCGACATCCCGCGCTTGAGCAGCACCGGCTTTTTGATTCGCCCGAGCCGGCGCAGCAGCGAGAAGTTCTGCGCATTGCGCGCGCCGACCTGCAACATGTCGGAATGCTCCACGACCAGGTCGATATCGTGCGGATCCATGATTTCCGTCACGACCGGCAATCCGACGCGCCGGCCCGCATGTTCGAGCAATATCAACCCCTCGTCTTCCATGCCCTGGAACGAGTACGGCGACGTGCGCGGCTTGAACGCGCCGCCGCGAAGCGCATGCGCGCCCGCGGCTTTGACCGCGTCGGCGGCGGCTTCGACCTGCTCCTCGCTCTCGATCGCGCACGGCCCCGCGATCACCGCCAGCCGCTTGCCGCCGATCTCCATATTGCCGACTTTGACTATCGAGCCCTCGGGTCGCACCTCGCGCGACGACAGCTTGAACGATCGCACCACCGGCATCACGCGTTCGACTCCGGCTACAGACTCCAGATGAGTCAGCTGATGCTTCTCGCCGCGCTCATCGCCCACGCACGCGACTACAGTGCGCTCGACCCCGCGGATGATGTGCGCGTTGTAGTCGAGGTCCTCGACC
>Ga0209772_10000395_pt1 | contig 11041 bp, 12 predicted proteins | sample BogFormECP03_OM1_FD_188235 | JGI IMG/M metagenome (GOLD analysis project Ga0209772, IMG submission 188235) | Bog forest soil microbial communities from Calvert Island, British Columbia, Canada - ECP03_OM1 (SPAdes) (version 2) | ecosystem: Environmental > Aquatic > Freshwater > Wetlands > Bog ... | reverse complement strand
TTTTAATTTTAATTTTAATTTTAATTTTAATTTTAATTTTAATTTTAATTTTAATTTTAATTTTAATTTTAATTTTAATTTTAATTTTAATTTTAATTTGTTCCATACCCCAATTTTTTTATATTTTTATTAAATATTTTTACTTTTATATTTTTAATCTAAATTTATATAAATTAATATAAATTAATATATATTTTATAATTATTTAATTTTAATATATTATTATCTAGTAAAAAAAAATTTTATTATTTAATGTTAAAGTAAATTTAATTAAATTTAACGTAAATTATAAGAAAGTCTTAAATTTTTTTATATTTTTAAATAATTTGCAACGAAGTTTATATAAAAAAAATTAAGAATATAAATGCAATAACTAATAAGTTGTTTTTTTATATAATAAATCTGAAACTAAATTTTTATAACCTTAATATACTAATAAGGTTATAGAAATAGTAAGAACAATATCGTAAGTTATTGAAATAAAGATAAATAATTTTCTTATAAGAAAATTGTAGAATTTTTTTATTTATCTAATAAATAAATTTTATTAAAAATTTAAAATGAATAATAAAGGCTTCTCAAAATTTAGAAATCTAAATTTTGAGATATTATTACTATTTGCGTAAAATTTTTAAAATATTTAACACTATAATTTATTATTAAATAAAAAAAAACGTTAAAATTAAATAAGTAATACGCAGGAAAATTAAATTTTTCCTCAGAGAATTTACGTAGTATAATTATAAAAAAAAAAATAATTAAATATTAATTCCATTTTCTTTAAAATTTATATAAATTATATTTAGTTTAATTTTAGTATATAATTAACATTTTATTAACTATTTTTAAAATAGTTAATAAATGAAACAAATTTAAATATTTTAAATCTTTATATTTCAAATATATTTTGATTAAAAACTATTCAAAAAGTAATTGTAAATTTAGAATATAAAATTTTACATTAATTAATAAGTTTTAGTAATGATGAATTTTTATTTAGTATAAAATAAATCTAATTCTAAATCTAAAATAACTAAAATAAGTAATAATAAAAAAAAAAATTATCAAAGTTTAATAAAGAAAAAAAAAATAATTAATTTTAGGTATAGAATTAGATATTATTTCTAACTATATAGATGTTTTATTTAAAAATACAAAAAAAAATTAGGAAAAGTATTATTTATAAAATTTCTGAATTTATGTTGTAAGTAAATTTGAAGATATTAAAAATATTATTATAACTATTTTTAAACTTACAAAATTACAAACAACTAAAAAAAAAGATTTTATAGATTTATGTTTGATTTTTTTCAAAAATTTTGGTTCTTCTTTAACAACTGTTCAATTTAATTCTATTAAAGAAAAACACACAGAATGAATAAATTAAGAAAGCATTTAATTATAAAAAAAATTTTTTAAATTATTAAATCAATAACAATTAGTAAAATTACTAAATAATATTTTATTATTTTAGAAGATGAAGGTTCATTTTTTTTTTACTATTTTAATAGTAGTTTTTTTATCTCTAAAAAAATTATAATTTTTTTATTTTTTTATTATTAATTTGTATTTTTTTATATTAATTTAAGATTTATTAATAAAAATTTTTGTTAAAAATTTATAAGTTTTAAAGAAATTGCTTCATGGGTTAAAATGTGGCCCCTTCAATTTGTTTTAAATATCCTACAAATAGTAAAATATCATTAAATAATTACAAAAATAGTACAAATTTTCCTATAAAAAAGATAATTTAAATTTATTAAATAAAAATAAAGAATATTTTGAATTAAATTATACTTTTTTAGAATGGCTAACTGGATTTACAGACAGTGAGGAAAATTTTAGTATTAGTTTACGTTATAAAACTATTGACTCTTTAAACAATAATAAATTATATTCTAATGTAATTTTAATTTTCCCAAATAGGTTTACATTTGAACGATTTAAAAGTGTTAGAATTAATAAAATAAATTTACAGTGTGAAAAAATTTCTATATCTGAAGCTAATAATAAATACAATTTTTTTGTAAATGATGCGTTTTCATTAATAAATATTATTGTTCCTATATTTAATTTTGTACAGCTTAATAGTTCAAAATTTTTTCAATTTAAAGTATTTGAAGAAGCAGTTAATTTATTAAAAGATAAATCACATCTTACAATAGAAGGTAAAAAAAAAAATGAAAGATTGTAAAAAAAGATTAAACCAAGATTATAAATTACTAGATTTTATTAATATAACAGAAGCTTGATTAAAAGGATTTATAGAAGGAGATGGTTGTTTTTCAACAAGTTCATTAATACTTCGATTAAAATTTAAAAATCATATTAAAGAATTAAAATTAATACAACAAATAAAAAATTATTTAGATTATGGTTCTATTATAATAAAAACAAAAAAAATTTTGAGGTTTAAATGATAATCCAACTGTAGTTTTAAATATTACTAATATTTATTTTCTTAAAGCTTTTGTAGATAAATTTAACATAAAAAATTCAGATTTACTTAAATTTTATACTAAAAAATATTCTGATTTTAAGGATTGATCTATAATAGTAAATTTAGATTATTTAGGTGCTGGATGAAGTAGGAAAATACTATTACGGCTAAAATTATCAAACTCCGGGAACTTCTTAAAGTTTCTGGAACCAAACTATATTCGAAAGGCTATTAGTGGATAAAATAATTATTCATGTATGGTAACATCCTATAAAATAAATGAAAATAAAATATATAATCGCGGATCTAAGTCAAAATTAATTAAAAAGTTTGTAAAAGAGCAACGAGTAGGCAATAATTGAGGGTTTTTGCCTTTTAAAGGCAATAGTTTTGCATCTATAACTATTTTAAATTATAAATCTTTAAGGTGTAATCTAATGGGCTGCGAAAGAAGTTATCAAGTTAATTTACTTTCTAAACAATTAGATAGATTATTTTATTCTACAATTAGTGGTAAAAATACTATTCTGAATCCTTTTTTGTGTCAGGACTAGTAGACGCTGAAAGTACATTTAGTACTACAATATATAAAGATACTAAAACCGGTCGATGTGTAAGATCTTTTTTTTTCAAATAAAATTGCATTCTCGTGATCTTCCCTTATTAATTCTATTATAATAATTTTTGGCTGCGGTGCTATTTACAAAGTAAAAAATAAAGACTCGGTATACTATCTAGTTAATTCTTTGCACAATCTAATTAATAAATTAATTCCCCATTTCGAAAAATTTCCTTTGCTTTCTAAAAAAGCTGCAGATTTTATCTTATTTAAACAAATTGTTGAACTTATGAGCAATAAGGCTCATTTGACTGGAGAAGGATTACAGCACATTATAAATCTTAGAGCATCTATGAACTTCGATTTATCAGATATTCAAATAAACCAATTTCCTAATATTATTCCAGTGGCTTGACCAATAATTAACACAACTAATATTCCTAACCCTAATTGACTTGCAGTCTTTACAAGTGGTGAAGGATGTTTCTATGTAGATATTTTTAAATCAAAAAAATAAATTGGTTTTCAAGTAAAATTAAGATTTAGTATTGTTCAACATGAAAGAGACATAAAGTTATTAGAATTAATCGCTAAATATTTAGGAATTGGTAATATTTCAAAACATTTTAATTATCCAGCTTTTTATTTTAGAGTAGTTAAAATTGAATAAATCAAAAAAATAATTATTCCGTTCTTTAATCAAGCTCTAATCTGCGGATTGAAACAATTATATTATCTAGATTGATGCAAAGTAGCAAATTTAATGAATGAAGGAAAACAACTAACAAAAGATGGATTAGAAAACATTCGTTCAATTAAGGAAGGAATGAATACAAGTAGAAAAATTAAAAATATTTAAATGCATGATAAATTTAACTGCCATGTATTATTTATTACCTGAAGGTAAATCTTTAATAAATAAAATTAAGTTTCGGTTGAATAATTTTAGATTATCAAGTAATACTAGTCTAACTAAAGAAGAAAATTTTGAAGATTTAAGTATAGATACAAAGAAAGTTTTTGCTTTGAAGGCAACATATAAAATTAAAAATGGAATAATAATTCATTCTGAACCAAAAAAATGAGTATCTGACAAAATAAAAGTTATAACTATAGATAATTTAGGTAATGAAATATTTTTTGATAATATACTTGAATGTTCTCTATCATTAAAAATAAGCAAGGATATAGTAAAAGATTGTATTGTTAAAGGTAAATCATATAAAAATTTTACATTTAAATTAAATGTTAAAATAATGTAAATTAAAGTAATTATGTTGTTTTTTATTTTTTTTAGATATAATTTTCAATTAGTATTAATAATCATTTTGATTATTTAGGATTTAAAAATAAATTGATTGAAAATAGGGTAAATTGCAAAAATAACTTACTTATTTAATAGAAACGTAAGTCAATTTGCAGCGAAGGTTATATTAAATAAATTATTATGAAATTAATATAATAACGTTCAACGACTAACAGATAAAAATAACTAAAAAGTTATTTAATCTGACACGAAAACCCTACAACCTTGAAGTACTAATTAAGGTTGAAGACATAGTCTGAACAACAATGTGAATTGTTGAAATAAGGTTTAAAATTCTTATGTTAACAACTAATAATAATGTACATGTGATTGTAGGTACAATATTTATTACAGTAGGTTTCTTTAGAATTATTAACTATCATTTAACTAATACTCATCACGTCGGATTTGAAAATTCTATATATTATTGACATTTTGTAGACGTAGTATGGTTATTTTTATTTGTTGCTTTATATATATGAGGTGGTCCTGGTTTGTAATAGAACTATTTGAACAACTTTCAGTTTATTTTGGTTTAGAAACTTTATATTTCATTTATTAATCCATTATTATTATCTAATACTAATAGTATCAGTCCAGTTAAATTAAACCAATCATTGTGAAAATTTTAACAAAGACAAACTTAAAAGAAATAGTAGTATGAGGAACTAATTAAGGTTTAACATTAGGTAAAAATACATCTAAATTTAAACATATGTTTAAATTAACTTATTTTCATTATTCTGTTTTAATTGGTATCTTATTATCTGATGGTTGAATTAGATTTGGTCAAAAAAAAAAATAATGCTAGATTTGGTTTTGTTCAATCAGTAAAAAAATTTTTTGAATATTTTATGTTTATTTTTTCTATTTTTGTCAATATTATCGTAAATTACTTTATTTAACTGAACATAGATTAAATAATTTGAAATCTTTTACTTGAAGATTTGAAACTCTTTCTTTACCTTGTTTTACTAAATTACACCCTTTTTTTTTATCCTTTTAGAGCTAAATAGTTTCAAAAGATATTTATAATATGTTAGATCCTATTACATTAGCTCATTGAATAATGGGAGATGCTACTATGACTAAAGATGGTTTATTATTTTGTACTGGTTCATTTAGTTACCAAGATATTGTTCGGTTAATAAATGTTTTGATATTACCTTATAATTTAAAATGTAGTATCCATAAAAGCAATCACCAATTTCGAATATATGTTTTCAAAGAATCTATCCCAAAATTAGTATCTATAGTATCTATTGTTAAACCTCATATGCATTTTAGTATGTTATACAAAATAAATTTATAAATTTATTGACATTTTTTTGATGTCATATAGTTATTTTTATTCATTGCAATATGTTTGAGGTGGAAAAGGTTTATAATTAATTAATAAATTAAAATTATTGTTTTTAATAATTTTTTATTTAAATATTTATTAATTATTTACCTTATATTTTTTTTATGTTATTATTCTATCTCACTTTACTTTTTTACTTTTTTTTTATTTATAATTAAATATATATTATATTATTACAGGTTCCCAAAGGAATTTTACAAATTTAAATTTTCAAACAATGAATTTATCATTATTTTTATTCTTAATAGGTATTTTAGGTTTTATTTTAAATAGAAAAAATATTATCCTAATGATTATTGTAGAATAGTCCAGTAATCTAATAGATTACTCGCATTTAAATATAAGCGAAAAAAACTAATATAAATATATAGAAAAATATTTAATCTAAAAATTATATTTATTTATTAATTAAAAATCTAATTTATTAAAAAAATTAAGACAATTTATTAATAGAATTATTTTAATTTTTTTTTAATATAATAATAATATTTATTATAAAAATAGTTAATTCGCAGGTAATAAAAAACCTCAGAGGCTATACGTTAAATACTTTATTAATATTTAAAGTAAAGAAATAGTCCAGCATATTTTTACAATAGAAAGTTTCTTTAAAACTAAAAAAAAAAAAGTTTTTTTATTTAAGATTTATTTTTTTTTTTCTATATTAAAAAAAAAAAAATAAAATATTCCAAATTAATATATTTTATTTGACTATAATTGCTTGTAAAAAATACAATTATATTGTTTTTAATTTGTAGTATAAAAATAGAAATTATTATATTAATAATTAAAATATATTTTCCAGAACTTTATTATTTAAATTTTTCTTATCAATTCAACCCTTTTTCTTATTTAAATTTTTTTCCTTTATTAAGTTGTGTTCTTATTATAACTAATGAAATAAATAAAAATAATGATCATAGCGAATATGACAAAGAAAAAGATATTCTTGATCCTTGATTTATTACGGGGTTTAGTGATGGAGACAGCTCCTTCTGATTTATTTTAGTTCCAAATAAAAAATTAAAAATTGGATTTGAATTAAAACCAGGATTTTCTTTGATTGCTGCTATTAATCCAGCTAATTATGATTTAATATTAAAAATAGATATCTTTTTTAAAGGTATAGGTTCTATAATTAAATATAATAAAACAAAAATGTATGAATATAGAGTACAAGGCTTAAAATTTTTTAAAAAACATTTTTATCTTATCCTTTAATGACTCATAAATTAGTTAAATTTATAAAATTATGTGAAGTGCTTAAATTATTTGAAAAAAAAAAAAGCTCATTTAACAAAAGAAGGTTTAATCCAAATAGTAAACATTAAAGATGCTTTTCCAAAAGGATTAACAAAAACTATTAAGGAAACCTTTCCTAATACACAAGCTATTATACTTCCTGAATATAAACCTATTTTATTAAATTTAAATTATTATTGGTTGGCTGGTTTCATAAATACAGATGGTTCTTTTTTTTTTCTTTAACTCGTTATATTACAGGAATAATTAGTATAGGTCAGCATTCATAAGTTTAATATTATTAAATGCTATAACTAAATTTTTAGGTTTTGGTAATATCTCTAAATCTAAAAAAATGTAAAAGAAATTACTATAGCTAGATTTTCTTATGTCTGTATTTTAATAGAAAATTTAAAAAAACATCGTCTATATGGAGCTAAGTATTTAGACTTTTATATTTTTGTTTTGGTATTGAAAAAAAAAAAACACCTTACAGAAAGAGGAAAAATTAAACATTAAAAAATAGCTAGCGGTATGAATCAAAGAAGAAAATTTAATTAATTAAACTCAATAAATTTTAATTTAAATATTAAAAAAAAAAAATAAAGTTAAATTATAAAATAATTAAAAATTTGCTTTTTTTATTAATTTTTTATTAATAAATTTTATTGTTATAAATATGTTTGTATTGCAATAGAAATTATGCTTCTTGCTGTTACTTTTACCACTTATTTATCAGATTTTAATATTTTTGTAAATAATATATATTTTTCTAACGAAAATTTATCTACTTTTTTTTTCAAATGTCAGTTGCTCATATTTTACCTTTTCAAATAACATGATTTACCGATGGTGATGGAAATTTTAGTGTAAGTATTATTAAAAATAAATCTAAATAAAACGACAAGTAATACCTTCTTTTACTAACGCTGCAGGTGTAAATCATGAGAATTATAATATGCTTATAAAAATTAAATCGTTTTTTTTTTTTGTGAAATAGGTCATATAACTAAAAATAAAAATACATATCAATATAAAAAAATGGGATTAAAAAATTGTTTAATTATAAAAACTCATTTTACTAAATTTCCTTTAATGACTTATAAACAAGTTTATTTTGAACTTTGGTCTAAAATTTTAGACTTAATGGTAAAAGATTATCATTTAAATGATGAAGGTTTATTACAGATAGTTAACATAAAAGCAGGTTTTAAAATGGGATTAAATAATAATTTATTTGAAAATTTTCTGAAATCTAAACCAGAAATAAAACCCAATTACAATATAAACTTTGATTTAATGAATTAACAATTAATATCTGGGTTTATAAATACGGATGGTTCTTTTAGTTTAAATTTAACTAAAAGTAAAAGTAAAAATTAAAACTTGGATTATGGAATTATACTTATTATTAGAATTTATCAATACATTATTAGTTTAACAGTATTGGAATCTATAAAAAATTAATTAAAATGCGGTTATATTTTAAAACCATCCTCAGGTAGAAGTGTAGCTACATTAGTTATTTCAAATAAAGAAGGTATTAATAAAATAATTAAATTATGTAATGAAATACCATTATTAGGTGCGAAAAATTAAGATTTTATAGATTTTAAATTTGCTTATAGTCTTTATTTTAATAAAGAACATCTTAATCCCATAGGTTTAAATAAAACAGTAAAATTAGCACAAAGTATGAATTCAGGTAGAAAATTTGATTAAATTTAAAATTATTTTTATTTAATTTGTTTTGTTTTTGTTTTTGTTTTTGTTTTTGTTTTTGTTTTTGTTTTTGTTTTTGTTTTTGTTTTGTTTTTGTACCCCTTTAATTTAATAATTAAAATTTAAAACATATACTTAATATATAAATTATAATATAACTTTAAAATATAAATAAAAAAAAAAATCAGAATATTATTACTCTTAATTAAAATTTACTAAATAACATGTAACAGCCTTAACTAGTAATAGTTATGAAAAATATCACTATAATGAAATATCATGGATTTTATAAAAATTCTTAGAGACTATACGTGTATTCCTATTTTAAAATAGGAATAAGAAATAGTCCATTTTTTATAATTTTAATAATAAAAAAAAAAGTAAATCCTAAATTATGTTTTTTTAATTTATTATTTATTTTTAGTTAATATTTATATTATTATTAAAATTATTTAAAAGTACATTACTAGTTTTAACAAGCTCATTTGAATTTGATGATAATATAGGACAGACTTTCAGCATTTTTATAATATCTATTGCAGGTGCTGAGTCAGTTATAGGTTTAAGTATTCTTGTAGCTTATTACAGATCTAATTTGAAACAAATTATTTCAATATTTAATAAATTTTTTATAATTTTAAATAATAATAAAAAATAACACAAATTTAACAAAACAAGTTATATCTAAAAAAAAATATTTCTATTATTAAACTTAAAAACAATTTTATTATTTCTCAAAAAAACAATAAAAAATTTTATAGATTTACCTTATTTTAATATTCAAATTAGATTCTTTTCTAAAAATATTAAAAATATAAAAATAAAAAAGATTATAAATAAAGGTCGAACTATAAAAATAGGTATTAAAACTTTACAATTAATAACTCCTAATAATAATGTAAAATCATTAGTTATTTATAAATCATTACAAGGGTATAATTTAGGATTAAGATTATCTCAAAATTCTTTAAATACTATTTTTCTAACGGAAACTCAATTATAAACAATAATTGGTATTATGTTAGGAGATACTCATATTAAAAAATGAGCATTAATGGTAATCCTACTATTCAATTTAATCAAGGTTTTATACATTTACCTTTTGTATCATTTTTATTTAAAATATTAGCTCTCCTTTGTGTACATTATCCAACATTAGTAAAGCGAGGAGATGGTTCTTTTTATTTAAAAATAAATACTCGATGTTTAGCTAGTTTGAATCCAAAAATTGATCTGTTTATTTCAAATAAAGTTAAAATAATACTAAAAATTATTAGCGAACATCTAACTGCACGTTCTTTATCTTATTGAATTATGGATGATGGTAGTATATCTGAAAATGGTTTTTATTTAAATACTCATTCATACACAATGGAATAACAAATTATACTTAAAAATGCTTTAAAACTTAAGTTTAATTTAGAAACTAATATTCATAAACATGGAAATATAAATTATATATTAGAGCGATTTCTATGCCAACTTTACGATTACTTGTTTTACCTTATTTTTGTTCTTCATTTTATTATAAAATATATTATAAAAAAAGATAACAATTTATTATTATTGATTAATTTATCTCTTGGTCCTTAATTATAAAAAATTACGCTTATTACTATAAGCTGAGACTTTTTCTAATTTAAATTACATTTTTAAAAATGTAAAAAAATTAAAATAAAAAAAAATCAGCTGATTTTATCTCAGAGACTAAATGTAATACATTTTTATAATAATATAATTTATTAATTAATATTAAATAAAAATGATGATATAGTGCCAATTTTTATTATTTATATAAAAAAGAATATATAATTAAAAAAATATTTATATTTAATTAATAAAAATTTGTAAGAGGAAATATAACACTTAAATCATAATGTATCTTTCTATTTTAATTTTACCATTATTAGGTTCTTTTGTATCAGGTTTTATGGGTAGAAAAATAGGTGTAAATGGTGCACATTTAATTACTTGTACTTGTTTAATTTTAGCTTCTATATTAGCAAGTTTTACTTTTTATGAAGTAGGTATTTGTGGTAGTCCTGTTTCTATTAATTTAGGAAGCTGAATTGATTCTGAACTTATAAATATATCATGGGAATTTTTATTTGACCAATTAACTGTTTATTTATTGGCTCTCTATATAATGGTAGAGATTGGAGCAGTGTTGGTTATTATCCAACTGTATGAGAATATTATTAAAATAAATTTTGCTCTTTTTGTAAATTTAGCTAAAATTGTTTCTTTATTACCTTTGAGTTTTTTTTCTATAGTCTATCGGTTAAATAAAATTTATTATTTAGATAAAGCCAGTCACACAATTAAAATAAAAAAAAGCGCTTTCACTTTAACAAACGGACAAATTTTTATAGTGAATTTTTTAAACATAAAAAAAAAAAAAAAAAAAAA
>Ga0209772_10000392_pt1 | contig 11096 bp, 9 predicted proteins | sample BogFormECP03_OM1_FD_188235 | JGI IMG/M metagenome (GOLD analysis project Ga0209772, IMG submission 188235) | Bog forest soil microbial communities from Calvert Island, British Columbia, Canada - ECP03_OM1 (SPAdes) (version 2) | ecosystem: Environmental > Aquatic > Freshwater > Wetlands > Bog ... | reverse complement strand
TTGCTTGATTTCATCGACGATCTGTTGGCCGCTGCGCGCCAGGCGTATGCCGCGCAGCATGCCGGGGAACCGCGCCTCTGGATTTTCCATCACGTAGAGCGCAGTCAGATGAGTCTCTATAGCCTGCGCGTACAACATCGCGACGGCGGCGCCGCGCCGCGAGTACGCCGCTCCCGTAATCGGCGCGATCACGCGTTCGAACGGCACCGCGGCGCCCGCCACATAGCGCGCAATCACGACCGGCGCCGGAGAGTCGCGCAACACTTCAAGCGTCACGGGATCGTCGAGCAACTCCTCGCCCTCGACCGCCGACAGGCCGACGAAGATAGCGTCGTAGCCACGCTGCGCCTCCTCGATGATTGCCTCCGACATCGACTCGCCTTCGGCGGTGCGTTGGAGGACGTGTTCGGCGCCGCACAGCCCGGCGATCAATTTTAGTTTTCCAAATCTCTCGTTGAGTTCCGTTCTATCGCCGTTTCCGTTAGTGCGAGGCAATTGCAGAATCGCAATCGTCGCATCGCGATGGTTACCGAGGGCGGCGGCCAAATGCGTCGCGAGCTGTGTATGCGGTCCGCCGCCGTCGATCACCAACAGCTTGGCGCCCTCGCGCGAAAATGGCATCAGCGCTCGCAGCCGTTCGCGATCGTCGCGCTCGGTTTCGCTGGGCCGCTCCGGCACGTCACTAAGCGCCCATCCCAGCAGCGGCGGCGTGATCATCGACGTGGCGATCGCAACCAGAACGATCACCGTGTACATCTGCTGTGTGAGGATTCCGAGGCTGAGTCCCAGCAGAGCGACGACAATCTCCATGCCGCCGCGAGCATTCATGCCGGTGGCGACCGCGAATGCCTCGCGCCACTGAAGGCCTCCGGCTATTCCGCCGAGCGTGCAGCCGGCCAGTTTTCCCGCGCACGCCACGCTCAGTACGAGGATCGGAATCGTGAAGCCGGTGATGGTGAACAGATCGGTTCTGAGACCTGAATACGCGAAGAACAGCGGCGCCAGCACGCCCATCGTCACCGCCTGGAGTTGTTCGCGATCGATTTTGCGAGTTCGCGCGGCGCCGCGGAGCATCACGCCGGCGACGAAGCCGCCGAAGACCGCGTGGATGCCGATAGCTTGCGTGACTACGGCACAGGCAAAAGCTATCGCGATCATGGTCGTCAACGTCGCGTGTTCGACCACCGAGTGATCGTCAACCCATCTCACGATTAGCGCGACCAACCGAAAGCCGACGAAGTAGCAGAAGAGAACGAACGCGCCGGTGAGTCCCAGGATGACCAGCAGTCCGTGCAAATCAACCCTGCCGCGAGCTGCCAGTCCCGCCACTATCGAAAGCAGCAGCCATCCCACGCTATCGTCGAGGATGCCGGCGGCGAGAATAAGAAGTCCCAGCTCGCGCCTTAGCAGGTCGAGATCGATCAGTATCTTCGCAATCACCGGCACTGCGGAAATCGCCATCGCGATCGCCAGGAACAGTGAGAAGATCAGTCGTTGATTTGGCGCGGCCAGGTAGGTCGCGGGCATCCACCATCCGAGCGCGAAACCGCCGGCGAGCGGAATGACAATTCCAAACGTCGAGACCAGGGTCGCAACTCGCCCCATTCCACGCAGAATGTCGAGCTCGGTTTCAAGTCCCGTGCACAGCAAGAGCAGGATGACGCCGATCCACGCCAAGCCCTCGAGCAGATGCGCACCTATCGGATCGTTTGGAAACACCAGCCGAAACGCGGCGGGGAAGAAATGCCCCAGGACGGACTGACCCAGCAGCAACCCAGCCATCAATTCACCGATCACGGTAGCTTGCCCGATGCGACGCATCAGATCAGCCAGCAAACGCGCAGTGAAAACCAACAACGCAAATTGAGCCAGAAGATATAGAACTTGCTTTTCGGTGAGACTTTCCAAACTTAGCCTTGACGACACTCCGACAATTCGCGAACTCAGTAAGAAATGCTTATTCGATAGGCCTGTTTCTTTTCCACGACTCGGCCGTTTTTAGGCGGTTTGCTCGGCCTGTCGATTGGCGCGCTTCCTGCTAGTTGAAGTCTTATCGATTCACAGTGAGTCGACTCTAACCTGCGATAGGGAGTTAGCGAAAATGCGTTATGCAGTTGCATGGCTTCTTGGTGTTCCAGTCTCAATTATCGTGATTTGGTTCGTCGTTGGACACTTGCTCTAAGCAACCGAATCATCAACCTAGCCCTCGCTTTTTTGCGGGCGCCGCAATCTACAAAACGCGGTAACAGTTAAGGATAGAGTTATGAACCTCATACTCTTGATTGTGTTAATTGTCTTACTCCTCGGAGCGTTGCCTGCGTGGCCCTACAGTGCAGACTGGGGCTACTATCCAAGCGGAGCGCTGGGAACGGTTCTGATCATAGTACTGGTATTGGCGTTGCTCGGAAGAGTCTAGGACTACGAAGAGGCGGACGGCCGCCTCTTCAGTACTAACTTTGCGTGCTAAGTGTTTGTGACTAATTTGTTCGACCGCTCATCACAAGGCCCGCCCCGATCAGCAGAACTCCGAGCACTATAGCTCCTTCGCTGACGATCGGCGGGACAACGTGAGTCTCCTGGGTCTTCGCTTGGACCTTCAGATCGCCGAGGTCAACGACGTTTCTCGTTTGTTCGGTACTAAAGGAAGGAATCGCAAAAGCGATCAGCCCGATCAGCGCCACCGCCGCGCCCAAAATCACTATACTCTTCATGTGGTTATCCTCCGTCGGCGTACAGTTCAACGGTGGCTAATTGAGCAAAAGCCGAGCCATCGGACCTACGTTGCGCGAAACGCGCATTTTCATGCGATTTGCGCGAATTAGAGCTTCTATCGCTAGCTAAACGAGAGTGGCGCGATGGAGAAATTACCCGGTTCCTCGGCGATCGGAAAATATTTCATACATCGTCCGCAAAGATGATCCGAATACAGAACCGTATAAGCGTGGTACGGCGATTGCTCTCTCTATATTTCGCTCCTTGGGAATTTCCACTGGAGGAAAAGAGATGAAATTAGGAACCAAGTTGGCAGTGTCGACCGCCCTGCTGTTGGGTATCGCGGTTGTGGGTCCCGGGCTTTGCGTAAAAAGCGAGTCCGCCACCCGGCAATCGCCAAACGCCACGGCTTATAACTACGACAATCCGCAAATGATCCAGCGCAGCGTCATCAAAGTGCATACCGATCACGGAGTGATCACTATGCCGGGCAAAGCGGACTCATGGGATCAGGTGGAAAACGCGGTGTTCGTCGCCGACAGCATCGCCGATGTGCAGATAGTCAACAACGAGGTCCCCTGGCGGATCAGGATCGAATAGTAAGTGAGAAATCAAATGAACGACGGAATCAAAAGAGTGAGCACTTTCAGAAAGCGAAGAACTCCAGAGCCGTCCGAGGCACAGATCCACGAGCGCGCTCAGAAACTCTTTCTCGAGCGCGGCGGCCACCCGGGACGGGAGCGTGAAGATTGGTTGGAAGCTGAACGAGAGCTTCGCAGCATCTTTGCGAGCTGATGTCTGATACCTGGTGAACCAAGCAGTGCAAATGCTTGTTCAAATTGATTTCGCCTATGGCTTTTGCTTGTCGCAAGTGGCATGAGAAGGGACCGCGCATCTTGCAGCTAATACAGCAGACCGCGCGATACCGACGTGCCAGCAAATCGACTGAGGAAAAGCCTTACCACCACGATCGCAGTTCCGGCGATCATGCTGGCCACGGCGACCGTCGCGTTGCTGTGGCAAGCGCGTGTCCAGATGGACGAAACGGATTGGGTCGAGCATACCGATCGCGTGATGCTCGTGACCGAGAAAGCGAAGGCCGAATTCCTTCAGGCGCAGACTACGCTCCGTGGGTTTTTGATTTCGCTGGATCCAGCCCAGCGCAGCCTGGTGCAAGAGCATTGGAATAAGAGCCAGCAACTTATCGGACAACTTGTCGATCTGGTCGCGGACAATCCTTCTCAGGAACAGAATCTGACGGCTCTCAATGGCCTGGAGAATCAGTGGCTGGAAGCGGCCCGCGACGTCGACCCAACCCAGACTGATGCGCAGAAGCGCGAGTTAGCCGCACGCGCGGCCGCGATCGCCGACAAAGTCCTCGTTCAGTTCGCCACGATTTCGGCGTCCGAGCAGGAGTTGTGGATGGGCCGCGACGCCCGCCGCGATCTCCACTATCGCATCGCGGTGTTGGTTATTCCCATCGCCGCGTTGATGCTGGTGATTGCACTGACGACGGTCGCATGGCGAGAGATTCGACGAGCAAGCACTGCATTTGCGGATGCGCTCAAGCAGGCCGAGGCGGCAAATCAGTCGAAGACGAATTTTCTCGCCGTGGTCTCACACGAGTTGCGCAATCCGCTCAACTCGATCCTGCTGTGGTGCAACGCCCTGATGTCCAGCGGGACGCTCGAGGGCAAGACCGAGCAGGGGATCAATGCGATCTTTCGCGGCGCCAAGGCACAGGCACAGCTCATCGAGGATCTGCTCGACATCGCGAGGATCGAGAGCGGCCAGATGCGCTTCGATGTTCAGCCGATCGATTCCGCCGAAGTCGTGCGAGCCGCGGTTGAAAGCATGACTCCCGCGGCTGAAGCAAAGTCGATTGCCGTGCAAGTGGTCATCGATCCGCGGGCAAGCATGGTTATGGGTGATTCGCATCGGCTGCAGCAGGCCGTGTGGAACCTGCTCTCCAATGCGATCAAGTTCACGCCCAAGGGCGGCAAGGTTCAGGTCCGGCTCGAGCGGATCAACTCTCACCTCGAGATCGTTGTCGCCGACAATGGCCAGGGAATCGACCCGCGCGCGCTCGACAACGTTTTCGAGCGATTCTGGCAAGGTACCAACCACACCGGCGGGGAGCGCGGGATGGGTCTCGGTCTTTCGATCGTCAAGCACATCGTCACTCTTCACGGTGGCACGGTCACCGCACACAGCGACGGCTTGGGACGGGGAAGTGTTTTTTCGATTCGACTGCCGCTGCCGGTGACGACGGCCGGTTTGGAGAATCCCGCGCGCCGGCATCCGACTGCGACTGCCGTCGCTCACAGCGCGCGAACGCCCCGCCTCGAAGGGATATCCGCGCTCTTCGTCGACGACGATCCGGCGACGCGCGACGCGCTCGGATCGTTGCTCATTTCGCTCGGCGCCAGCGTCAAGACGGCGCCCAACGTCGAGAGCGCGCTCGAGTTGCTCGATCAATCGAATCTCGACGTGATTATTTCAGACCTTGGAATGCCCGGCCGCGACGGCTATTCGCTCATCAAGGAGATTCGCGCGCGGGAAAAAGAAACCGTGACTGCCGACCATCTGCCCGCGATTGCGTTGACGGCTTACGGACGTGTCGAGGATCGCGTGGAAGTTTTGTCGGCCGGTTTCGATAGCCATGTCGTGAAGCCGGTTGATCCCGCGGAGCTGGCCGCCGTCATCAAGCGCCTGGTGGAAGCGCGCCGCTCAGCCAACGACAAAGCCTCGCCGACGCAGCGCTCGTAGCTCGACCTTATTGCAGAAGTTCGGGCTTCTCCCGCTGGATCAATCCGACATGACGCGCGAGCAATTGCCAGTTTCCGCTGCGCTTCGTCCAGACGTTCATGTAGCTGACGAACGTCTTGATCGTCGCGCTGCCTGCGACGAGTTGAGAAACCTCATTGCCGGTGGCGACGACCAGATCGCCGAAGGTCGCGATGCTCACGGGACGGCGTTCATAGGTGCGCAATTTGAGCCGTCCGCTTTTGATCATTTCGAGCAGGATTTCTTTTCCCGCAATCAGATTCGCGGTGCTGTTGACGATCAGATCGTCAGCCCACAGCGTCTGTAAGGTTGAGACGTCGGCGCCGAGCATCGCTCGCGCTTCCCGCTGCTCGAGCGTTTCGATTTCTGCTTGTTGCCTCGCGTCGGTGGCGCTCATGGCGTCGGCTCCCGCCTGCAGTATTGGCTCACAGTTGTCAGCAGACGATTCACATCCACTGGTTTAATGATGACCTCGTTGGCGTCAACGTCGGCTCGATCGCTCAATGCCGTGACGACAATTACCGGTACATTCTTGAGCCGCGGATCTTTGACTTGTTCGCTGCGAAACTGCCAGCCGTCCATCACCGGCATCCACAAATCGAGGATGATCAGATCAGGAACCGGTGCCCGACGTAAGTAATCGAGCGCCTCTTGACCGTTGCCAGCCGGGACCGCGCGATAGCCCTTCATCTGCAGAAGAGCGACCATCGCTTCGCGCGCGTCTTCGTCGTCCTCGACGACCAGGATGCGCGGGTCGTCCTTCTTTTCGTCTTCACGCACATCTCCAAGTATACCGGACGACGCGGCCCCCTACATCAGAATCGTCGCCGATAAACCTACAATCGTCGTGCAGCTCTGATATTTTTGTGAACTTTCGACAGAAACCGATTTCGCTCCGCGAGTAACCGTGGTCAGCGCGGCAGTAAATTTTTCCGGATTGCCCACACGCCGCTAAACGTCGTTGCTCTAATATGCCGCCCTTTCCGGACACATTGGTTTGGCGCGGAAATTGCTGCATATACGCTGGCAATCTTTGATCAATGAAAGCCTGTTTGGGTCCTATGGCAATGGTAAGTGCTTGACTATCATTGGACCAATGGATCGGGATGCAATTCTATGAGCTCCGGTAGCGTTCGGTCCGATTCCGCGGACGCCTCAATCCCAGCGCCGGTCGCGTGGGGCGACGCGCACCCGCACTCGCATCTCGTTCAGTTCTACGAAGACGACAGCTTTCTCATCGATTCTCTCGCGCGATGGTTCGCCGACGGCTTGAATGCAGGCGACTCGTGCCTCTACATCGGCACCCACGACCATCGAACAAGCCTCGAACAGCAACTCACGAATCGTGGCGTCGATCTGGTCCGTATGCGCGGCGAGCGACGTTACATCTGCCTCGATGCGGCGGCTATGCTTTCAGATTTCATGGTCGACGAATGGCCGAACGAGGTCTTGTTCGTTCGCACCCTCGAAGACCTGCTCGCGACCGTGTCAAAGAGCGGAAGCGTCCGGGCTTTCGGCGAGATGGTGGCGCTGCTGTGGAAGCTCGGAAATCGGCAGGCGGCTATTCGGCTCGAAGAAATCTGGAACGCGTTCATGAAGACGCATGCACTCTCGTTGTGCTGCGCATACCCAATGAACGCCTTCGGCTCTGACGCCGACTCGTCACTGTTCCTCAAGGTCTGCGCACAGCACACGCCGGTTCTGCCCGCCGAGAGTTACACCACGCTGCCCACACCGGCCGATCGGCTTCGCGCGATTAGCTTGCTGCAACATAAGGCGCAGGCGCTCGAAACCGAAAAAACGGGACGCCACTACGCGGAGAAGTCGCTCCACCTTCGTCAGCAGGAGCTTTCGGATTTCATTGAGAACGCGGTCGAAGGTCTCCATCAGGTTGGTGCGGACGGAACGATCCTGTGGGCCAATCCGGCACAGCTCAAATTGCTCGGATACACTGCCAACGAATACATCGGCCATCAGCTCGCCGAATTTTACGTCGATCGAAAACGCTTCGCCGAGTTCTGGGCCCGATTGATGCGCCGCGAAATCATCTACGACTTCGAGGCGGCGCTGCGATGTAAGAACGGATCGATCAAGCACGTTCTCATCCACTCGAGCGGGTTGTGGGAGCACGACAAGTTTCTGTACACGCGATGCTTCATTCGCGACGTGACGGAACGCGTCGCGTTGGAAGCGGAGCTGAAAGTCCGGCTGGCCGAGCTGGCCCAGGCCGATCAGCGCAAGGACGAATTCCTCGCGATGCTCGGCCATGAACTGCGCAACCCCTTGTCTGCTGTGCTGGACGCGATCGTCACCGCGCAACTGGACCAGGACCGCCGCGAGCGAGCGCTCAGCATCGCTCGCCGTCAGACCGATCAGTTGGCGGGACTGGTTGACGATCTGCTTGACGTCGGACGAATCACGCAAGGCAAGATCGCGCTGAAGAAGGAGCCGGTCCTCGTCGGAAGCATCATCAAGCAAGCGGTCGAGGAAGCGCATTTTCTGGTCGAGCCCGGCCAGCACCGGTTGTCCGTGATGGTTTCGTCGCTGGCGGAAAACGTCCAGATCGAAGCGGACCCCGCGCGGCTGCGGCAGGTGATCACCAACCTGATTCACAACGCGGCCAAGTTCACGCCGCCGGGCGGCCGTATCGACGTGCTCGCCGAGCGCAACGACCATGAGGTGATTTTCCGCGTGCGCGATTCAGGCATCGGAATCTCACCGGACTTGTTGCCGCACATCTTTGATCTCTTCACCCAGGCCCAGCGTTCGCTCGATCGCGCGCACGGCGGGCTGGGGATCGGACTGACGCTCGTCAAGCGGCTGGTGGAAATGCACGGCGGCTATGTTCGGGCGAACAGCGCGGGGCTCGGCACCGGCAGCGAGTTCGAAGTTCATCTGCCTGTCGCAGCGATGACGCGCCCGAGAGCGAGTGCGTCCCAAGGCAAGCGTCGCGTTGCTGGGCGCCTGCGCGTGCTGGTGGTCGAGGACAATCACGACGCGGCGGAAGCGCTGACGATGTTGCTCGAAATGTTCGGACACGATGCGACTGTCGCGTCGGAGGGATCGAGAGCGCTCGAAGCGGTCCGCAACAGCGCCTTCGACATCGCGCTAGTGGACATCGGTCTGCCCGGCATCGACGGTTACGAAGTAGCACGGCGAATCCGATTGATTCCGAACGCGAAGGCGATGCTGCTCGTGGCCCTGACGGGGTATGGGCAAGATTCGGACAAACAGCGCGCGCTGTCAGCCGGCTTCGACGAACATCTCACGAAGCCGGTCAAGATCGAGCGCTTACAGGCGCTACTGAACCGTCCGCGATAGCTTATCTATCCGCCTTCTGAGAAGCGGCGCGCAGCAGCATGTTGGCGCTGGGAACGCCGGTGCTAGCGAAGGACTTTTCGCAGTCCGCGGTCGAAGGACCGCGCATATTCCCTTCCATGTAAGCCAGGCCGGGGCATCGCGAACACCCGCTCGAATGCGCGCAAGTCGAGCAGACTGGCAGGTCGCGCGTCCGTATCGAGCGGACTTCCTCGAGCTGCGGCGAATACTTCCAGATGTCGATGAATTTTTGCTGTCGTACATTGCCGCTGGGCAGCGGAAATTGCACGCATGGATAGACGTCGCCGTAGGGCGAGACGTAGCAGGCGCTATGTCCAGCGCTGCAAGGAATGTTGTCCATATAATCCTCGTCGGCTCCTGGAGCGACCGCGACGAACTGGTCTTCGGTTGCGCCGGCGATGGTCTTGTCGTTCATTATGTCGCGCAGGTCTTCGCGCGAGACGTTCAGCGCGAGCAGTGAGCGGTCGCCATTGATATGCGGCGTGATGGTCGGGTCGATCGTGAACATCGCGCCGACTTCCGCAGCGAGCTTCTGCACGCCCGGATAGTCAAATCGGGTCTGCTTCATGACGACGTTGGCCATCGTGACCTTGAGCCCGGACGAGACCATGAAGCGGATCGCGGACAGCGAGCGCTCGAGCGAGCCCTTGACCTTGGTGATCGCGTCGTGAACCTCGGGGCGATGGGAGTAGATGCTGACCTGGACCGTATCGACGCCAAGTTCGCGGATCAGCGCCGCTTCCTTTTCCCGGATCAGGATCCCGTTGGTCTTGAGCTTCACATTGAAGGTCAACTCGCGCGCACGCCGCAGGATCGGAAAAATATCGCTGCGCAACATCGGCTCGCCGCCGCTGATAGTCAGAAAGAAGACTCCCGCCGCCGCCATCTGGGACATCAGGTCTTCGATTTCGTCGTAGCTCATTTCGCCCAGGTCATCGTGGTCGAGGTAGCAATGCACGCAGCGCTCGTTGCAGCGCCAGGTGACGTCGAGGTGAACGCCGAGCGGGATGCCGAGCTGGATCGCCTTGGAATTGAGGTTCTCGAGAATCGTGCTCATGCGCGCTCCTGCCCGATGGGATGGTCGGCCAGCAGGAGAATTCCTTCCTGCGCGAGTTCCTTGACCAGCTCGACTGCGTCGCGATAGGCGGTCTCGGCGTCGATTTCGAATTCGGACACCAGCGTGCGCGCGACGATTTCGCGCAGCGGAGTGGAGCCGTCGGCGGCGCTCCAAATGAGCGTGGCGCTGGGATTCAGGCTGAAGACCTTGGAATCCTTGACCGACATGATCACCATCTCGTCCACCATCACGCGAGCCGCAATGTCACGGCTGGGCTTGATGTAGACGTCGCCACTGTCGAAGCTTTTGCTCATTCGATCAAATCCCAGACTCTTTGATCCGGCTGAAAGGTCAATTCGTAAACTGGAACCCGCGATACGAAGTCGCAAGCCGAACGAAACAACCGTTCGACCCGCTCCGCATCGTCGGCAAAGAACAAAATGTTACGCAGCAACCGCCGCGCCGCATCCGCCCCTCCGATTCGGCTCGCATGATTGTGGCGTCCTTGCACAAGTAAGTACAGCCCGGCGATCGGCGCGGAAATGTTTTCCCCGGCCTTGCCCAAGTCGCCGGCGAAGGGAGTGCCGCAAGCTTCGTAGTATTCGCCGGCGCGGCGCACATACGAGATCTCGTCGGTGAGCAGCGTGACGTCAGGCGGCGCCAGGCGCGAAATCGTGGTCTTGCCCGCGCCCGATACTCCGGAAAAGAGAAACGCCCTCCCTCCCCGCACGGCGCTGGCCGAATGCACCAGGAATCCTCCACGCTCCGCCAGCATCAGGCTGTGAACGATGCGCATGACGGAGTCGATCGCGTATGGATAAGCGCCCTGGCGCACGCATCCGCGCATGCTTACCGGGTCCCATTGCGCGCGAAAGTCTCCCCGGTTCATGGTCCAACGCCCGTCCGCGTAGCGCACTTCCAGGTCTTCATCGGCTCTGTCACCGGTAGCGGCGACCACCTCGACGTCGAGCCGGATGCCGGCGGCTGCGGGCTGTGCGAGGAAGCCGGCGTATCGACGCTCGAGCATCGCGATGAACTCGCTATCGGGGGATTGAATATTGATCGGCAGGCCGCCTATCACGACCGAAGTCTGGCGCCCGCAATCCTCGCTCACAGAGGACATCAGGCTTCCTGAATTGTCCAGGAGCGACGGCGGACGGAGTGAATCTTCAATGCCGCACGCCGGATAAAATCGGAGTGG
>Ga0209772_10000391_pt1 | contig 11106 bp, 5 predicted proteins | sample BogFormECP03_OM1_FD_188235 | JGI IMG/M metagenome (GOLD analysis project Ga0209772, IMG submission 188235) | Bog forest soil microbial communities from Calvert Island, British Columbia, Canada - ECP03_OM1 (SPAdes) (version 2) | ecosystem: Environmental > Aquatic > Freshwater > Wetlands > Bog ... | reverse complement strand
ATTGGCCGCCCTCGCCACGCCGCAGCAGGTCGGACGAAGGCCGCAGCGTAGGATCCGAATACAGCACGCGATTGGCGATGCGCTGAAACAGATGTGCCTCGTCGGCGTTGACGCGCAAATGATGCAGCTGCACTTGCGCCTGCGTCCACGCGAGCGTCGCCGCGCGCTCGAAGGCGGTCGAGTCGTGATGCTTGTCGACCAGGTCGAGCGCTTCGGCCCGCGTCGGCGCGATGATGGTCCAGAATGCGACCCGCGCCGTCGCTCCAGCCGGAATGCGCAGGCGCCGGCGCACGCTGAAGATCGGATCGAGCACGGTGCCGACGGTGTCCGACAGCGGCCGCCCGTCGATCGCCGACACGGCGTCGCGCACGTCGCGTCCGCGTCCGAGAAAACGCGCGCGGTCGGTCTCGAACTGTATCTCACCGACCGACTCGCCCTCGGCCACCGCCAGATGCGCCGCCCAAATCGTCGCGTCAGTGGGCGAGCGCAGCCGCCGTGTCGCCAGCAGCGCGCCGACCTCGACGTCGAACTCGGTCTGCACGAACATCTTGGAGAACGCAGGATGCGAGGTGTCCGACGCCGTCGTCGCCAGCACGATTTCTGCGTACGACGTCAGCTCGACCTCGCGCACGCGGCTGCCCGAATTGGTAATCGACACGCGCCGCACTTCGGCGTCGTCCTCGGGCGACACGACGACTTCGAGCGTGGTCGTGATGGTCCCGTCGCGGCGGACGATTTCGGCGCGGTCCTCCGAGAACTCGACTTGGTAGCTATCAGCCTCGACGCCCGCCGGCTGAAACCCCGCCGACCAGACTTTGCCGGTATGCACGTCGCGGATGAAAACGTACGACCCCCACGAATCGCGCGTCACGTCTTCGTGCCATCGCGTCACCGCCAGATCGCGCCAGCGGCTGAAGCCGGAGCCGGCCGCCGTGATCATCACAGTGTATTTGCCGTTGGACAGCAGGTGCGTTCGCGGAATCAGATCGTGCGGCGAACGAAACCGGCGCACCGTCGGCGGAACGATCTCGCGGACGTTGGCTTCGGCGCTGACTTCTTCGGCGCGCGGCCGCGCCACCCCGACGTCACGCGGCGCCCGCTCCTGCAGCAGCAGCTCGGTCGCCTGGATGATCGGCTCAGCGTGAAACCGCGCGCGCATCGCCGCATGATTCAACGCGTCCGCAATCGCGAGCAGCGTCATGCCCTGGTGATGCGCCATGTAGGCGCGCACCACTGCGACCTTCGCGCCTTCCGGCACGCGCGACGGCGTGTAGTCCAGCGCCTCGTAGCAGCCGAAGTGACCGAGCCCGCCCGCCAGCAGCAGCTGCGAGAAATTCTGCGCCGCCGCCTCCGGGTCGACCATCGCCGCGAGCGCCGTCGCGTACGGCGCTATCACCGCATCCTCGCTCAGCCCGCGCTTCAGCCCGAGTCCGGGCACGCCGAAATTCGAATACTGATAAGTGAGCTCGAGGTCGCGCGCGTTGAACGCAGACTCCGAAATTCCCCACGGCACGCCGAGCTCGGCGCCGTACTTGATTTGCCGGCGCACTACGAGGTGATTGGTCTGCTCGAGCAGACTGCCGGCCGGCGCGCGCATCACCAGCGACGGCATCAGGTACTCGAACATCGAGCCCGACCAGGAAATCAGCGCCGAGCCGCGATCGACCGGCGTCATCGCGCGTCCCAGCTTGAACCAGTGCCGCGCCGGAACTTCACCCTTCGCGATCGCGACAAAACTCGCCAGCCGCGCCTCGGAAGCAAGCATATCGTAGCAGTTGATATCGAGGCTCCCGTCAGTAACCCGGTAACCGATCGAAAGCAGGAGACGTGCGGGATCGAGCAGAAAGTCGAACTTCATCGCGTCGACCATCTTGCCCGCGGTCGTCGCAAGTTCCGTCAGGCGCCGCTCGAGTGCCTTGGCTGCGTCACTCGCGCGCGCAAGCTCAGCATGATCGAGGGTCGAGTCGCGGCTCGCCGCCTCATAATATATGTCGGGCAAGTCGCCCAGCGTCGGTATCGAATCGGACGTCGCCGCGACGTCGCCGCAACTTGCCCACGGCTTCAGCAATTCGACATCGCGTCGATGACTGCGGATGCATGCTTGCAGGGCTTCCGCCCATATCAGCACATCGCCGGCCGCGGCATCGGCGCGCTCCATCGTCAAGGCGCGCGCCATGTCGACGACCGAATCGCTCTGAAGCTTGAGTTCCTCCAGCCGCGCGGTCAGATCGGCCGGTCTCCGTGTGTCCGGCCGGATCAACGGCGCCATCGCGTCGAGCACCTCGACGAGTTGCGTCGGCGTGACGGTGTAGCTGCGTTTGTCGGCGGCCAACGCGCCTAACGACTCGCGAATTAGAGCGATCGAATCGTCGATTCCGTTGAGCCACTTACTGCTCACCGCCGGCCGCCCGAACATCTCGCGACATGCGTTGCCCAGTGCGATCAAATGTCCCGCCAGATTGCCGCTGTCCACCGACGACACGTACCGGGGATCGAGCGGGCGCAAGTCGCGCGTGTCGTACCAGTTGAATAGATGCCCGCGGAAGTGCTCCATCCGCTTAATCGTGTCGAGCGTCGCGCTCAGCCGCTCGACGGTCTCATGGGTTCCGATCCAGCCGAAGTCGTGCGCCGCGACGACCGACAAAAGGTACAACCCGATATTGGTCGGCGACGTGCGATGAGCGAGCGTGGGCTTCGGCTCTTCCTGAAAATTATCCGGCGGCAGAAAGTTGTCTTCCGCCGTCACGAACTTCTCGAAAAAGCGCCAGGTACGACGCGCGATCAGCCGCAGCGCCGTCGTGTCTGCCTGCGACAGCGGCTTCGCGCCCTCGACCGGCGGCGGCAGACTGGCCCATCGTGCGATATCCGGCGACAGCGCCCACAAGATCACAAACGGAACGGCGATTGCCGCATCGCCGGGAGCCGCCCACGCGACCACGACTGCCGCAACGATCGCGAGCGCCCAGCCACCCGCCATCATCCCGTAAAATCCGCGCACGTCGGGACGCTTGGTCTGCTTGGCCTGCGCCGCGGTCTTCCACTCGAGCAGCAGGCGATGACTCACGTATAAGCGGTAGAGCGTTCGCGAAATCGCGTCGGCCATCAGCCACGCCTGATGCGCCAACAATGTCAGCATCATCGCGAGCTGCGAGAGCCCGACGATCAGGTCGGTGGCGACCGCGCGGATATGGCTGCGCTTGGATATGTCCCGGCGCCGCGGAATGATTCCGGTCACGAACGGCAGCAGCGGCGCCGTCGCCATCGTCGCGACGATGAAAGCTGTCCAGATTACGGCGGCGCGCAGCGGCAACATCCAGCCTGCGACGAGCGCCAGCAGCGTCATCGGTGCCGACAGCGTGCGGCGCAGGTTGTCGATCATTTTCCAGCGCCCGATTGGCGGGATCGACGATCGGCCGTCGCGCGGCTGCGCGGTATCCGGGTCGGAACCATGCGCGCGGCCCAGGATCCACGGCAGCAGTTGCCAGTCGCCGCGAGCCCATCGATGCTGCCGCGCGGCGGCGACGTCGTAGCGCGACGGAAACTCCTCGACCAGTTCGATGTCCGAGACCAGGCCCGCGCGCGCGAAAGTTCCTTCGAAAAGATCGTGACTCAGCAGGGTGTTGTCGGGAACGCGTCCCGCCAGCGCGGCCTCGAACACGTCCACATCGTAAATCCCTTTGCCGCTGTAGGAGCCTTCATCGAGCAGGTCCTGGTAAACGTCGGAAACGGCGAACGCGTACGGGTCGATGCCGGCGGCGCTCGAAAAGACGCGCTGGAAAACCGATCCGTCGCGGCCGGTTGGCAGTGACGCCGTGATTCGCGGCTGCAGAACTCCATGACCTTCGACCACGCGGCCCAGTTGCGCGTTGAAGCGCGGAGCATTCAGCGGATGCGCCATTTTGCCGACCATCCGCTTGGCGGCGCCGCGCGGGAGCCGCGTGTCGGCGTCGAGCGTGATCACGTAACGCACGCCGACGGGAACCTCGGGCGCATGTCCATCTGAGGCGACGAAGGTCGTATCCGTTCCGCCGCGCAGCAGCCGATTCAGCTCGTGCAGTTTGCCGCGCTTGCGTTCCCATCCCATCCATCTGCCTTCGGCTTCGTCCCACACGCGCCTGCGATGGAGCAGCAAAAATCTCGGGCCCGCCTCGCCCGCCTCATGACCTTGGTTCAGGCGCGCGATTCCCGCCGTCGCGGCTGCGAGCAGATCGGCGTCGCCGGGAGCGGTCTCAGTCTCCGCGTCGGTCCAGTCGGACAGCAGCGCGAAATACAGCTCACCGTCCGGACTCGCCAGGTAGTGAACTTCGAGACGCTCGATCTGCTCGTCGATTTCGGCGCGCGAGGCCAACAGAGTCGGCATCACGACGATCGAGCGCAGACTCGCCGGCACGCCGTCGTGAAGCTCGAGCGCGGGAATCGTCGCCGGACCGACGACGGTAGTGACGGCGCGATTTACGATCGCAATCGCCGCGTCCATCGCTGGAATTATCGCCAGCATCGCAAGCACCAGGCGCGTCCATCCGTCGAGGCGATGATCAACCGCCACCAGGCCGGCGACCACGATGATTGCGCAGACCACCGCGATGGTGCCGAGGTATCCCTTGATTCCAGCTCTTGCGTTGGCGCGAGCGATCCAGTCGCGGACCGGCGCGCGAAATCCCAGTTGCTGTTCGAGCGCGTGCCGTCCCTCAGAAATCAGGTAGTAACCGGGATGATGCTCGCGGCCCGCCTTTACGCCGTCGTCCGGCGCCTCAGCCGCCGCACCATTGGCCGCGTCGATCGCGCGTTGTGCCACTTCGACTTCGGTGTGCCGCGAACCGCGCGCAAGTTTTTCGATCGCATGGCGGTAGCGATCGCGCGTGGCAAAATCCATCGTGGCGAAATCGCTGTTGGCGCGCAGCACCGCATCGACCGCGCTCACGCTCTCGAAAAAATCCGCCCAGTCCACCGCCGACATCAAGCGCATGCTGGTAATCACGTTGCGGACCGTGACGTTCATCGCGCCTTGCCCCTGATGGATTTCGCGAACGACATCGTCGGCCGTAGTTCCCTGCAAGGCGAGGTGCGAATCGAGCCACTGCAGTGCGGGAGTCACCTTGGGATCCTGGTCGCGCAGCCTTTGCACCAGCTGCACAGCAAACGCGGCCGGCACCGGCGACTGGTCGAAATCCTTGAAGACAGCCTCAGCCGGTTCCGGTTCCTGGCCGTTGGTTCCCAGCAGCCGGTTCGCGATCAGGTCGGCCCGGTACCGTTGCGCGCGGCCGCGGCCGATCTGTTCCGCCGCGCGCCGCAAGTTTTCGACCAGCACGATTCGCAGCGTGATCGCCACCGCCCACAGCTCGCCTATCGTCAACGGTTGCACGCGCTGGTACGCCTGCACGAACTTTGCCAGCGTCTGCGGATCGAAGTGGCTGTCAGTGTGCGCGACGTAAGCCCACGCGATGCCGAAAACGCGCGGGTACCCTTCCAGCGGGCCGTCGGCGAGCTTGGGCAGTTGCCGATAATAACCGCGCGGCAGGTCGTCGCGAATCTCGCGAATCTGCTCTTCGACGACGTGAAAATTGTCGACCAGCCACTCGGCCGCCGGAGTGATCGCGCGCTCCTCGCGGATAGCGCCGGCAATGTCGCGATACGCCTCGAGCAAGGTCCGCCCATTGTCGCTCACGCGCGCCGCGATCGGCCTGCCGCGCCCGGGGTAGCCGGTGACGCGCTGCGCGACGGCGAGAGTTTCGCCATGCTGTTCAAGCCGCTCGACGCTGAACAGTTCGGAGCGGATCAGTTCGTCGGGATGCGCGAAGCCGGGGGCAGGTGCTTTCGGCGCGCGAAGAAATAACAGATTCAAACTTGCCTCTCGATCCGGATCGCCGGCAACGGGATGAACAGACGCAAATTACGCAAAGCAAAAGAGTGAAAAAGTGCGCCGCCGATGCGGCAGGATAGTCGCCTTCATACGCAGTCCTGTCTTTCAGCCTAGCAGAAAGCGAAAAGTGAGACTCCGAAGAAACTCGCTTCTATTGTTCTCCGTGGCCCAAGTTAATCCGAAAACTCTGCGCGGTTGACGTGATCGGAGCGCTCGCCTAGCATCTTCGGTACGACGCTTATGCACGAACGCATCTCCACCATCGCCATTATTATGATGATTACCCTGGCGGGTGGGGTGCGCGCCGAGCTGCGTTAGACAACAACTCGGAAACGCGACACGACCCCTCCCGCCACTCGGCCGGAGGGGTTTTTGTTTTTGCTCTTCCGATCCGGCGGCGAAATAACAAGGGGTCGTCGAGGAGACACGACGACGATGGATCATAACGACGTACTGACCGGGGCCCTCGATGCCCGCGTGGCGGAAGTTCTGCCCGACCCGACTCCGCTCACGGCAGCGAGCCTCCTTTCGCGCAGGCTTGGAGTCCCCGTGATGCTCAAGCGCGAGGATCTGACGCCGATCTTCTCGTTCAAACTGCGTGGCGCTTACAACCGAATCGCGCGTCTCGACGATACCTCGAAGGCGCGTGGCGTGATCGCCGCATCTGCCGGCAATCATGCTCAAGGCGTCGCCTACGCCGCGGCGCGGCTCGGTCTCAGCGCGCGGCTCGTGATGCCGACGACGACGCCGGCGATCAAGATCGACGCCGTGCGCCGGCTCGGCGCGCAGATCGACGTCTTCGGCGAAGATTACTGCGATGCGGCGCGGCACGCGGTCCGAATCGCGGCCGAGACCGGGATGACGCCGATTCATCCCTACGACGATGCCGACGTGATTGCCGGCTATGCGACGATCGCGCTCGAACTGCTGCGTCAGGCCGACTGCGGATCGATTTTCGTTCCGGTAGGCGGCGGCGGCCTCGCGGGCGGAATCGCCGCGGTAATAAAGGCGGTGCGGCCGCAGGTCAGGGTAATCGGCGTCGAGCCGCACGATGCGGCCGCGATGACGCATTCGATTCGCGCCGGACGCCGCGTCGAACTCGATCACGTCGGCCTCTTCGCCGACGGCGTTGCGGTCCGCACAGTGGGCGAGCAGACCTTCGAGCTGTGCCGCCGTTACCTCGACGAATGCATAACAGTCGGCGTCGACGAAATCTGCGCGGCAATCAAGGACGTCTTCGAAGACACGCGCGCCGTGCTCGAACCTGCCGGAGCGCTGGCGGTCGCGGGCCTCAAGCGGTACGCGCGCGCGCGTCGCTTGCCCGCGGGCGCGGCAGTCGCGATAGCGTCGGGCGCGAACATCGACTTTAATCGACTGGCCTACGTCGCCGAGCGTTCGGCAACATGGTGCCAAGGTTGAGTGATTAGCCTTTCCTAAATCGCTCCCGCCGCGCGCAAAACGCAGAGCGCATCCGCCGTGACCCACTCGTTCACGCGCCGGTTTCCGCTCCCGCCCCAGTCCACCTGCGAAATGGATCCGAACCGCGTGCCGACATCCATGCTCTGCGAGACCTTGTAGAACCGGCCTAGCGCGGCCCAACCTCCGCCCGGCAGCTCCATTCGCTCGAGTAACTCGAGTGCATCGGCGCAGCGCGGATCGTTTATCAGCCCCATTTCCGCCATCGCCTTGAGCGCGCCCAGGTAATCGTAATGCCAGTAGCGCGGAAACTTCGGCCTCAGCATATGCGGCGAAATTACCGTTCCGTCGGTGCGCCGCTTGAATAGGCGCCGGCTCAGAAAAACTTCCGACGCCTTCAACGCGGCCGCGTGCGCCGCGTTGTCGCCACTTCGTTCCGCGTGAGCGGCAAGGCCAAGCATCGGGAGCAGCGACTCGTTGAACGACGAAATGTGTGCCGACGGCTTGCGATCGCAATTCCATCCGCCGTCAGGCCATTGCCAATGCATCAGGCGCTCGGCCAGCGCGTCGCTCGTATTGTCGGCGAGTCCCAGCCTGGTGATCGAATAAAGCGCGTTGCCCTGCTGCGACGCGCACCGCCGATAGCGCCCCTGGATAATAGGCACGCCTTCGGCGCTTCGGTGTTTCGGGACGGCGTTCTTGCTCTCGAACTCCATGTAGAACGAGTCGTTGAGCCAGCAGTCGAGCACCTGATCGCGCATCGGAAGCAGCGCCGTGTCGCCGGCCGGATAGCCAATCTCCGCCAGCATCGCCAGCGACCAATGGGCGCCGCGCCAGCTCGCGTACACATATTTCTCCTGCACGGCCCGCTGATCGCGGCCGGCGATCAACGCCTTCGCCCGTGACGATTTCCTGATCTCTTCCTGTAGCTCCTTGCTTTTCCTTGAATGCGGATCTTCGCCGAGGACGCCAACCAACGCCTTCCATCGAATCGAAGGCTCATCGCTGTGCAGCAGCGCGTCGATGGTAGAACTTCGATTTCGTTTCACGATTGTCTCCCTCGCTCGCCGCACTCGTCGGCTAGCGCCGCAAGCTTCAGCACGGTGTTCCAGTTGCGCGCTGTTCCCCGGATGCCGAGTTTGCCTTCGAGGAAGACGTTGCTCACGCGCGACCGCCCGATACCGTCCGGGTACACGATGTAGACTTGCCGGCGATCGGCGCGAATCGTCTCCCGCCCGACGATCGCAGCCTGCGCCGCGCTCACGCTCTTCTGATTTACAGCGCTCTTCAGGAACATCACCACGAGATGGCTCGGGTCGCGCTCGGCTTCCTTCGAAAATGGATTGCGCGCGACGACGTCCTTCCATTCATCGGCGCTGCGAACGAGGAAATCCGCCTGAAGACCAAGACGTTTCCCGGCTTCAGTTTCCAGTAGCTGTTCGAGTGCGGCGCTACTTCGACCATCGCCTCGGAAAACCAGGTTGCCGCTCTGCAGCAACGTCCGCGCGTCGGAGAAACCAAGTTCGGTGACCAATTCGCGCAAGGCCGACATGGCAACCGCTCGATGGCCGCCGACATTGACGCCGCGAAGAAGCGCTATGTGGATCGTTGCGCGAGTCATCTTGCCGCTTCAAAGATAGTGGGCGACCATATTACCGCAATGGTTTCGCGTGAGCATAAGTTCAACGTGGCGTCGCGATGCGAGCTGCTGCCATATCTGCTCACCCTTCCGCTCGCACTGTCACGCAAAGAGGCCAAGGACCTCCTGCGCTTCAAGGCGGTGCGCGTCGAGCGGATCGCGAACGTCAGGCACGACACCCAGTTGCAGCCCGGCGACGTTGTGACTATCGCGGCGGGCAAGCAGATCCCCGCTGCCGCGCTCGAGCATCCAGGAATTGTTTATCTCGACGATGCGGTCGTCGTGGTCGAAAAGCGGGCGGGGCTGCTCTCGATGGGATCGGAAAGCGAGAAGGAAAGAACCGCGCATCGGATGCTCAACGAACATCTGAAGGCGCTGACAAAATCGCCGTTGCAGCAGGCCTTCATCGTGCATCGACTCGATCGCGAGACCTCGGGCCTGATGATGTTCGCAAGAAGTCGCGCGCTGCAGGCAACCCTGCAACAGGATTGGAAGAACGTCACGAAGAAGTACCTTGCCGTAGTCGAAGGCACGCCCGCAAAACCCGAAGGAACGCTGCGCGACAGTCTTGTCGAGAGCAAGTCGTTGCGGATGCATCGCGTCGAGCGCGGCGGCGTGCTGGCGATCACTCACTATCGAGTCTTGCGATCAGGGCGAGACAACGCGCTGGTCGAGCTGACGCTCGAAACCGGCCGCAAGAATCAGATTCGCGTGCAGCTGGCCGGCCTCGGCCATCCTGTAGTCGGCGATCGCAAGTACGGCGCGACGACAGATCCCGCGCGGCGGCTCGCGCTCCATTCGCACGAGCTCAAATTCTTCCATCCAGTATCGGGCGCTCCGATGGAATTCCACAGCGCCCTGCCAGGCCCCTTGATGGCCCTGATCGAGCGCAAGAGGGATTGAGATTCAGGCTGGCTGAGGCTCAGTATAGAAATCATGGCGGCGATGTCGCTGGAAGAATTCCTCGAGATTTATTGCGACTCGATAGATCGCCTGTACTCAACCAGCAACGCGTCGGCATGGCATGTATCGCGGACATCGTTCGCGGGCGCTCTGTGGCAAAGCTTCGAGCGCCGGTTCGGCACCGATGCGAGGACGATCACCCGCGCTGAAGCCGCAACGTTTCTCGATTCGCTGCATGTGGCCGACCTCGCACTCGCAATCGGATGCCGCGACGGCGACGCTGACGCCTGGCGACATCTCGTCGCGACCTATCGCGCACCGGTCGACGCGTTTGCACGAGCAGTCCTCGGCAACTCCTCGCGCGCCGGCGAGATAGCTGACTCGCTGTGGGCGGATCTTTATGGCTTGCGCGGTGCCGACGGCGATCGCCGCTCGCCGCTCGCGCATTACGGCGGACGCAGCTCGCTGATGTCGTGGCTTCGGGTGGTCGTCACTCGGCTCGAAGCCGATCAATGGCGCGCCACCCGCCGCATGGAGCCGCTACACGAAGATCGCGACGGCAATTCGAGCGTCGTTGCCGATGGAACCGCTGTACCCGATCCCGATCGTGCGAGGCTGCTGGCAGCCCTCGAACGATCGCTGAACGAAGCTTTGAACGCGCTGTCGCCAGACGACCGGCTGCGGCTTTCGTATTACTACGTTCAGAATCTTACGCTCGCACAGACCGCGGCTTTGATCGGCGAGCATGAGTCGAGCGCGTCGCGCAATCTCGCACGCGCAAGGACTGCGATTCGCGATCGCGTCACGCGCGCGCTGCGCCGCGAGTATCATTTCAGTGACGATCAAATTGGCCAATGTTTCGAGTATGCGACCGGCGATTGGCCGTTCGACCTCGGCCGCATGCTAGCGCTGGGTAAGTAATGTCAGACGAAACTTCCAGGACGCCGGATAAGCACCTTGACGCGATGATTCGCACAACGCTCGCGTCCGGCCTCGACGCCTCGGGCGCGAGCTGTCCCGATCCTGATCTACTCGCGGCGTTTGCAGAGAATGCGCTCGCGACGGACGAGCGCGCGAAGTGGAACGCTCACTTTGCGGGATGCGCCGTCTGTCAACGCCAACTCGCCGCACTCGCACGAGCCGGGTCGATCGGCGCATCAGCGACAGCGCCTGCGTCACGGCAGGATGTCGAGACCGTAGATGCCGACGAAGCTCGCGAGGAAGCGGGCGGTTTCTGGCCCGCAATTCGCAGCGCGATACGGTTCATGATCGGTCCGTTTCCGCTTTC